>Ga0209648_10005730_pt1 | contig 10662 bp, 9 predicted proteins | sample GraSoi2013_115cm_FD_185830 | JGI IMG/M metagenome (GOLD analysis project Ga0209648, IMG submission 185830) | Grasslands soil microbial communities from the Angelo Coastal Reserve, California, USA - Sample 9_17_2013_115cm (SPAdes) (version 2) | ecosystem: Environmental > Terrestrial > Soil >...
AGGTATGTACAGAGTCTCTGGGCCTTGCGTGGCATGCGCAGAGCCAAGAGATAAACTGGAGAGTATTGTGAAGAAATGTTTCTAGAGCAATTTCGCGCAGTGAGAACAGTGCTCTTCCGGTGGGTGAAGACGAACCGCGTTATGTTGACCAATACCGCGTCTTTAGTCTGCACAAATCTCATCACATCAGCCCTGGGTTTCGTGTACTGGTGGTTGGCCGCCCGCCTGTTTTCACCGGAAGCTGTAGGCCTTGCTTCAGCAGCGATCTCGGCTATGGCGCTGCTGGCAACAATCTCCCTGTTGGGGTTCGGCTCCCTGTTGATTGGTGAGCTGCCCCGACGACCTGGCAAAGAACGACCGCTTATAAGTACGGCTATGCTCCTGGTTGGGGGAGCGGGAGGCCTCGCTGGCATTGTGTTTGCTATGTTTGCACCCCTGGTATCGAAGGACTTACAAAGTCTCAGAGCAAGTCCTGGAGGTGTTGCTCTTTTCGCGTCTGGTGTCAGCCTCGCTGCTGTCACTTTCGTCCTTGACCAGGCATTGATCGGATTATTGCGAGGTGGACTGCAGTTATGGCGCAACGCCCTCTTCGCAGCGACAAAACTCGTGGCGCTTCTAGCTGTCGGCCTCTATTTAGCTAACAGAGTAGGGCTGACCATCTATGCTACGTGGGCGCTAGGAAATCTTCTCTCATTAATAGCACTATTCGGATACGCTCTTGTAAAGGGGAGGTGGTCACTGAAGGCCTGTTTGCCACAGTGGGGATTGTTGCGCCGGCTCAGATCTGCGGCGCTGCAGCATCATGCGCTCAACCTGACCATTATGGTCCCGAGCCTGATCCTGCCGGTGCTGGTTACGATCATGCTCTCTGCGAGAGTGAACGCGTGGTTCTATGTTTCCTTTACATTGACAAATTTTGTGTCCATTGTTCTGTTTGCGCTCACAACCGTGCTCTATGCCATGAGCGCTGCGAGACCTGCCGGAATCGCCCGGCGGATCCGCCTGACGTTGAGTCTTTCAATCGCAATCAGTATTCTGGCAAATTGCGTGTTGTTTTTTGGTGCAAGGCAGATCCTGGGCCTGTTTGGTCCAGCATATGCCCAGCAGGCTGCGTGGAGCCTGCGTATCCTGGGCCTCAGCGCGTTTCCGATGATCATCAAGGACCACTATATAGCTATCTCCCGTATTCATAACAGGATGACCTACGCTATAAAACCCATCGCAATCGGCGCCTTGCTTGAACTGGCCGGTCCTATCATAGGGGCTCACCTGGGCAATTTAGCTGGGCTTAGCCTGGGCTGGGTTCTGGCACAGACGATCGAGGCGATCTATATGTCGGCCACAGTGTACCGGACGATGCGTTCTCGGCAGGACAGGAGCATGGTCGGGGTGCAAAGCGGGCTTCTCCGCCGTTCCAGATACCATATGCCGTCAAAGTTCAAGGTCGACGAAAGAGATGAGCTTGGTAAAGATCCTGACACTAGCTCGTTCAATGCAAGAGGTATATGATGCTTGTTAAACAGGAGAAAAAACAAATACCTATCCTCATGTACCACAGCATCGCACAGTCCACCAATCCGAAATTCAAGCAGTTCGCTGTGCCTCCCGCATTATTTGCTGAGCATATGACTTATCTACGTCAGCACTCATATACTCCCATCAATGTCACACAGCTAGTATGTATGCTCTCGCAAGGGAAATTTGCTCTGCCTGAACGACCTGTGGTTTTAACGTTTGATGACGGTTTCGCTGATTTTTATACAAACGCTCTTCCGGTACTCCAGCAGTGCGGCTTTACGGCGACCCTGTATATTGCCACCGGCTTTATTGGCAACATGAGCCGGTGGCTGGCGCGTGAAGGGGAGGCTACACGCCCGATGCTTACCTGGGCCCAGGTAAACGAGATTGGTGCATGCGGCATAGAGTGCGGCGGGCATACTCATTGGCATCCCCAACTCGATACACTTCCTCTAGCCGAAGCGCGAGACGAAATTGTGCGCTGCAAAGCGCTCTTAGAAGATCACCTGGGTCAAAAGGTTTCGAGTTTCGCCTACCCTCACGGTTACCATAGCGCTGCTATTAAGCGACTGGTTCGGGAGGCGGGATACACATCGGCCTGCGCCGTCGGTTATACCATGAGTTCGACGACAACTGATCCCTTCGCTTTAGCGCGCCTTCGCATGGGAGCAGATACGAGCCTGGATGTTTTAGCCGCGCTGCTTGCCCAACCTGTTCCATCGGTTGGAACAACGATGTACAAACGTTTCCGGACTTTGGGATGGCGGCTTGTCCGTCGTTGCTCAGCATCAGTGACCCGGCAGCTACGCGGGAGGCCGGAGGGTTGCTAGAACAAAGTGTCTTTCTCGATGTTAACCAGGTGCCAGGGCGATTAGAACCCTCGAACGGCTTTCGCATATATCGATGTACGTGAAGGCAGGCATTACACTGAAAGGATAGGTCAAAAAGATAAATGGATAGGCATACGCTAACGAGAAAACTGGAGGTTTCCGCAGCCCACATACCAGATCTTGCGCCCGTTCGCATCCTCGAAATCGAAGTGGGGCAGCCCTTGCCGGATGTGCCAGTCATAGATGAGAAGACCGGTCAACGCTATCGGCGCGCTCTGTGCCTGGTGCGTTTGCATACCCAGCCCCTGGGTCTGATGGAATTATGGCTAGGCGAGCACGGGGTGAGCCCGGGGGAGTGCGCCTCCCATATCTGGCACACTTTTAGCGAGAGGATCAATGAACATCTGCGGCGGGATGGCTTGCCCGTTGTGACCGGGCTTGATGCGATGGGCCTGGCCAGTCCTGCTACCCCTGCCTGTCTTGAGGAGCGCGAGCAGTTTTTAGCTCATGCACCCTTTGTGAGCGTTATCGTTCCCACGCGTGATCGTCCAGAGCAGATACGACGCTGCTTACAGTCGCTGATGACCCTGCACTACTCGCAGTATGAGATCATTGTTGTAGACAACGCCCCCAGTACAAGTGCGACGGCAGATTTTATTCGGCAGACCTACGGTGGTATACCTCGAGTGCGCTACATCTGCGAAGACCGTCCGGGCCGTAGCCTGGCGCTCAACTGCGGGGCGATGGCAGCCCGGGGAGAGCTCCTCGCGTTTATCGATGATGATGTCGCCATCGATCGCTACTGGTTGGTTGAGTTGGTCAGGGGGTTCAGCCGTGCTGATGAAGTGGCATGCGTGACGGGTCTCGTCTTGCCACTAGAGCTTGAGACACCTTCACAGTTCTGGCTCGAGGAGTGGGGTGGGTTTTGCAAGGGTTTCGCCCTGCGGCTCTTCGATATGAGGGAGAACCATCCGAAGACTCCCCTGCATCCCTACACCGCTGGACACTTTGGCACTGGTGCGAGTATGGCCTTTAGAGCGGCATTCTTACAAAGCGTCGGTGGTTTTGACCCCGCCCTCGGAACTGGCAGCCCTGCACAGGGTGGGGAAGACCTGGCGATATTCTTCCAGGTAATCACACGAGGCTACAAGCTAGCGTATGCACCGGCAGCGATAGTCTATCATCCCCATTACCACGACTACATGGTCCTGCGGAGACAAATGTACCGCAATGGAGTTGGTTTGACAGCCTACCTGACGAAGATTTTGCTCGATAACCCTCGCTTGCTCTTCGATTTCATCTCCAAGCTGCCCTATGGCCTGGTTTTTACTTTGAGCCCGCGTTCGTCAAAGAACGGCAAGAAGTCGCCACATTATCCAAAAGAGCTGACCATCCTTGAACTGAAAGGGATGCTGTATGGGCCATTTGCCTATTTGTATAGCCGGTGGACCATGCGTAACGTTCGCAAGGACTTTGCGCCAGTTGAAACTATGCCCGTCTCTAGTGGTGCAAAGGCAGCTTCAGCGTTAGGCCACCATATGCATGAACGTGAAGATGGGGTATATTCCTAAAGTTTGATAAGGTGGGTTACTGGATGCGCTATTTGAGAGGAGATTTAGCGCAACAATAGGAGCAGCTCTGCAGCGTGGTAGACCAGGAGCGAACCACCGGCCCAGCAATACTTGACTTCTGCACTTCCTTCTTCGTTCCTAAATAAGGTATGATTCTTTTGATTGGAAGGATCCTCTTCCAGCTTGGGCAGCGACCGTAGATTTTGCTCGTTACGTGTCGCATCTGATCGGAAAGTGCCTTTCAATGAAGAGAATCACGTATTTATCCTCAGATCGCAAAGGTGGACGAGCGTTTCGGCCTTGCTATTAATGATTTGGGATTTTAGATTGCTCAATGTATTATTAAGAGGTAAAGCCTATGAATGCAGGACTATCAGGTGCTCAGTTGCGCCACCGAAAGCGATTAGCGAGGGTTATAACTATCTTGGCCGGAATTGTGACACTGATAGCTTTTTTCCCTCTCACGGGGTGTGCCAGTTTGGAGAACGCGCCTGGTGCAAGAACAACAGCAACGCCCAAAAATCAGGCTTCTCCCTGGAAGCTTGTCTGGGACGACGAGTTTAATGGGCCGGCGGGAGCTCCCCCCGATCAGGGCAAGTGGAGCCCTGATGTTGGTGGCAACGGCTGGGGCAATGAGCAGTTGGAGTACGATACAGACAATCAGAATGTCTATCAGGATGGCCAGGGCAACCTGGTGTTAGAGGCCCGCAAGAGCAACCCTGAGGGGCTTCAATGCTGGTATGGGCCCTGCGACTACACTTCCGCCCGCATAACTACCAGCGGCCATTTTAGCTTTACCTACGGACGGCTCGAAGCCCGCATCAAAATCCCTTACGGTCAGGGGCTCTGGTCGGGTTTGTGGTTGCTTGGCAGCAATGTCGCAACAGTTGGCTGGCCTCTCTGCGGCGAAGTTGACATAATGGAGAATATTGGCATGGAGCCGGCTAGTATTCACGGATCGGTACACGGGCCGGGGAACCTTGATGACACCTACACCCTTTTCTCGAACCCCTACACGCTGCCGCACGGCGCTTTTGCTGATGGCTTTCACACCTTCGCGCTGCAGTGGGACCCCGGCCACCTCTCCTTCTTCGTGGACGGGATGAACTACGCGACCTTTGATAGAACGAGCCTCACGGACCAGCGGAGCTGGGTTTTTAACCATCCTTTCAACATCATCCTGGATGTCGCGGTTGGTGGCGGGTTTCCTGGAAAGCCCGATTCCACCACCGTTTTCCCCCAGAAGATGTACGTCTCTTATGTGAGACTCTACCAGAAAAAATGAGCGCTAATTTATGCGAAAGTTTCCCTTTTCGCAACAACTAAATAGAGCGGCTAGATCGCTCATCGGTACAGTCAAGGCAGGTATAGATACGGTAATGGACGCTGCTGGTGCGCTGCGTGGTTTCAAACGGCCTGTTGTAGCGGATATACTCCTGCTTCTGCTCCCTCTGCTCGCCCTCTTTTTGTGGTCCATTTCATTGCAGACTGTGACGCTCAATGATATGAACGATCTGGGCCTGATTTCGGCACTCTCGCCCAGAATTATTGCTGGGCTTGCGATCCTGGTGGTGAGTTTTGCTGTCACCTTGCAGCGCCAGGAGGTTCGGGTATCGCTTCTCGCGTTCCAACTCATTTGCATTATCCTGATACTGTACGCCACCCCGAACCTGATTGAACAGGCGCCTCGCTTCGCCCCCGTCTATCGGCATGCGGGGTATACTGATTACATTATGCAAAATGGGACTGTAGCAGCCTCTCTGGATATCTATTTTAATTGGCCGGGTTTTTTCGCGCTGAGCGCCCTTTTCACAAAGGCTGCCGGTTACTCTACCATTCTAACCTATGCAGGCTGGGCACCGGTTTTCTTTAACCTGATTTACCTCGGTCCAATGTACGTGATCTTTACCTCGATCACCACGAATAAACGTCTTGTCTGGCTCAGTCTCCTCTTCTTTCAACTCACCAACTGGGTCGGACAGGATTATTTTTCCCCACAGGGCTTTAATTTCTTTCTCTACCTCGTTATTATCGCGATACTCTTGAAGTGGTTTAGAATGCCTCCGAAGAAGCAGGTTCAATTGGGGAAAGACGCCTCGTTGGTGCAAAAGTTTTTTGCGTGGCTCAAAGCGCCTGATACCCAGTCTGCATATATTGGGCACTGGCAGCGACGAGGCCTACTGTGCTGCCTGATACTGGTCTTTGGGCTGATCGTATTTAGCCACCCACTGACGCCTTTCTTTACGCTGCTAAGTGTGTCTGCCCTGGTGGTATTCCGCCGCTGCTACCCATTCTGGCTGCCAATCCTCATGGTCGCGATGATGGCGTTCTGGGATATCGTTGTGGCGGGACCGTATCTGTCTCAGCACTACAACTTGCTCGCTTCCATAGGGAACCTCTTTGATAATCTACCAACGACTATTACTTCTGGGAAGTTATCGGGCGATCTACTCTACCATATTATTGCCACCATACGCCTCTCTATGGCGGTTCTACTCTGGCTGCTGGCATTTCTTGGCGGCCTCAGGCGCCTGAGGCAGGGGAATCGGGACATCACCCCCATTCTCCTGGCTCTGGCGGGATTCCCTTTGCTAGCCGCCCAGAGTTACGGCGGAGAGCTACTCATGCGCATCTATCTCTTTGCAGAGCCGTTTATGTGCTTCTTTGCAGCATCGCTGTTTTTTGACAACTCGGCGGCAATAGCCCGTAAACCCACGCGCGCGCGCGCAGCTTTTCCATGGAGGACTGCTACGATCACAGTGTCCAGCTTGATCTTGCTCAGTGTCTTCTTCTTTACCCGCTACGGGGACGAGCGCGTGAATTATGTCTCCTACGATGAGTGGAATGCGGTGCAGTATCTCTATCAAATTGCCCCAGCCAAAACCTACATTGTCGAAGCCTGGAGCGATGCTCCCATACCTTTTGAGAACTACGCAAAATACACCATTGATACGCTCACTTACGATCTCCCGGAAGCAGTTATTCATCCAAATATCGATGAAATTGTTCAGTTCTTTGAGAATGATGGCTATCGCAACTCATATATCTTTTTCTCGCAGGAGGAGCAGGTGCAAGCAACCTCATACGGCGGGATGCCAAGCGACACTCTGCAACGATTAGAAACAGGGCTACTTCGTACAGGGAAGTTTAAATTAATATACCGCAACTCTGATGCGCAGATACTGCAGTTTATTGGATAAGCAGGAAAAGGTGCGTCTTGATTTTAGGAGGTACTTGACATTGGTATTGGCGAAATGAGTAAGGAATACCCATGAGTACACCGCAACAAGCAAATGAACGTAATCTTTCTAGGATTCTACATTGCCCTCGCTGCCATACTCAATTACCACTAAATGCAGCATTCTGTAGTTCCTGTGGGGAGCAAGTCGAGAAAAATGGGGAATGGGAAAATGGAGACGATGATACGCAACCACAACTTGAAGCTCCGCTTCGAAGCAAGGTATCGCAATCCTTGCCAGCTACACCTATTCCGTCAACATCAGAGGCATGGCAACAGGTTCCCGAAGCAGAAGTACCGGCATTTCTCTCAGAAGACTCGACCGCACCATCAATTCCTGTGCCTGGCGTTGATACGAAAAAACAACCATTTTCTCAGCAGGTGAGGCAGCGAGTTACTAGATCGCTCTCGGCTGTTTCGTCTATACCCCAACGAAAAGCAGTATCGAACCCTTCTCGATCAGATTGGTTGTGGCCTACGATTATCATTCTTTCTGCTGTCGCTGCTGGCCTCGTAAACTTTGCGTTCACAGATACAGCGCTACGCCCGATCATCGTATTCTGGTTTCTCTTCGTCTGTCCAGGCATGGTGCTCGTGCGCTTCTTACGTCTTAACGAGCCTATAGTAGAATGGACGCTCGCCCTTGCCCTGAGCTTTGCCATTGATGCAATTGTAGCAGGCATACTATTGTATGCTGGAAGGTGGTCGCCTACAGGAATCCTCAGTATATTGATAGGTCTCAGTCTTTGTGGCGCTATCGTGCAACTTGCGACCAGTACTATATTTGTACCAAAACTGCTGCATACGGTGCGTTCAAGGAAACCTAGTGAATGGGACTTGATAGGCTGATTGGACTGCACCCCTCTGAACCGAGGCTTCGGCAGAGGCCAACATTGCACAATTCATCGAAGATATGTACAATACGAAACGGTTACATTTCAGCCCCGGCTAAGCGCCCCCTATTGAATTTGAGGTTTGAATACTGTGAACTATCAAGAAGCCTTAGCATATCTGTATAGTCTGAGCGATTATGAGCGCGGCGGGCCTTACACGCGCAATCGCGAAGAAAATTTAGCACGCGAAGCGCGGCTCCTCGAAACGCTTGGTGATCCCCAACTCAGTTATACCAGCACACTGCTTGCGGGTACGAAAGGCAAAGGCTCAACAGCAGCATTTATTGAACGAGTTTTGCGCGAGGCTGGCCTGCGTACCGGCCTCTATACGCAGCCCGATCTCCATACCTTTCGTGAGCGCATGCGTGTCAATGGGCGGCTCATCGGTGAGGAGGAGGTTGCAGAGCTGGTGCCGCAGGTGCGTGCTGCTGCCGAGGAGATAGGGCAGAGACGGGAGTTTGACCCATTCATAACCTACGAGCTGGCAACCGCCCTTGCTCTGCTCTATTTTCAGCGCCAGCATGTAGAACATGCCGTGCTGGAGGTCGGTTTAGGTGGTCGCCTGGATGCTACCAATGTCACACAGCCTCTTGTCTCGGTGATTGCCTCTATCAGTTATGATCATACGCAGATTTTAGGTGATACCCTGGCGAAGATTGCGACTGAAAAGGCCGGCATCATTAAACCAAACGGCGTGGTAGTGACCTCGGCACGACCGCCAGAGGCTTTGCTCGCTATTGCCGCCGTGTGCAGGAGGCAACATGCCGAACTGATACGCGTCGGGGCTGCAGGCAGCGACCCTGCGCAGGCCGAAGTCGAAACGGGGCAATTACCCGCGTTAAGTTACCATTATCAACTGGAAGACCGCACAGAGAACCGCCAGCATTTTACCGTCTGGACACCAGAACGCGTGTATGCGGGTCTGGAAATACCCTTAGCAGGTCAGCATCAACTTGAAAATGCCACGCTTGCCCTGGCTACCCTCGATATGCTGCGCAAAATCGGCACCAATCCATCCCGCCAACGCCGACAAGTCGATAAATCGACTTTCTACAGTAGACCCCGATTTATCGAGGGGCGAGCGAAGCGAGGCGGGATGCAAGGAGAAGGCATTTCCTGGGATGAGCGGGCGCTACGTGAAGGCTTGCGTAAAATGCGCTGGCCAGCACGCATCGACGTTGTAGAGCATCATCCTACCATCGTGGTCGATGGCGCTCACAATGCCGATTCCATGGAGAAGCTGATGCAGGCTCTGCGAGATTCATTTGCGTTTCACCGGTTGATTGTGGTGCTGAGCCTGTTTCGTGACAAAGACCTCGTGGGCATAGCACGCGCATTACAGCATGCGGATATTGTAGTGCTTACACGAATGGTAAGCCCACGCGCTGCTACTGTCGAGCAGATGCAAGAAATATTTGCCAAACACGCACCAGATGCAGAGATACATACTGCTGATGATAGCCGCGCTGCCATGGGGCTTGCTGTTGGCCTGGCAGGAGGCAACGACTTGATCTGCGCGACAGGTTCGCTTTATTTTGCCGGCGAAGTGCTACGCTGGGCAGCAGCTCGTGGCGATGAGGTCGCAGCGGCGGCTATCGAGGGTGTAGATCACTGAGCCATTCCACCCATTTCCGCCCTTCTCAGTGCATAGCGCGCACTGCCTTTCTTGCCAGCCGCCGAGGCTTCCTCTGCTGTCCATTGATGAGCTGTTCCTCGGGCTTGCGAAGTGCGTCCGCCCTTACTCGCTATCTCCCGGCGCCGCTCTGGGCTCATTGCGGCGAGGCCACGTGCACGCCTGTCGTTAGAATGTAAAACCATTTTATCTTCCTCCCTTACCTGTCTATGCAGGTCTTCTAGGGTTTGTGCTTTCGTCATTGTTTTTGTAGATTTTATCCACTATATAGTAACACGGCTCAGCAGCAGAAATGGTTTCAGCACAGCTGAGTGTCCTCAGACAGGATAACAGATAATTAGCTGAACAGCAATAGTTACATATTTATCAGGAGAGGCCTAAACGCCCTTATCCTTGCGCCATGGCGTATCCGATCTCCTCATCCAGCGCCCACCATAGAATAAATAGGTGTCCTCGCGATTGAAGAACGAATCTGTCAGGTCGCACTCTTCCCATGTGCCGGCGGAGCCCGCTTCTTGATTTACTTTCTGTGCCAGGAAGTCGAGAATGGCAGGGCCGTCATTCAGATCGATGCCGGGGAAGCTCTCTTCGTCGAGGTCTCCCTCTAACTCGACTGGGTTTCCACCTTGTGTGCCGCGCAAGACGTAGTAAATGTACATAATAACCTCGCTGCTTTGTAGTGTTTTAGCGTACCTTGCTATGCTCTATGATACTACCCAAATGTCATACCTGTACGTTGTGTTTTGAACCGGATGGAAGTTCGATTTGTTGTGCCTGGCTCGTTGTCGCCGGCAGCTTTGTGCAATCGCTTCCAGGCTAGCGGCGAAAAGGTATAAATTTAACGTTGAAACAGGCGAAATGTTGTGGTATACTTTGCTACAGGTACACTTTAGAAAAGCTGTACTAGTTTTGCGCCCATATTTCCTACAAATTAAATGTTGCCCGCTACTAGCCAGGAGCATTTATTTATGACCTTCCT
>Ga0209648_10005731_pt1 | contig 10660 bp, 8 predicted proteins | sample GraSoi2013_115cm_FD_185830 | JGI IMG/M metagenome (GOLD analysis project Ga0209648, IMG submission 185830) | Grasslands soil microbial communities from the Angelo Coastal Reserve, California, USA - Sample 9_17_2013_115cm (SPAdes) (version 2) | ecosystem: Environmental > Terrestrial > Soil >...
TGGACCCATCTCCGACATCACGCAAGACGCACATGCGGCGGTGGTGATTGGTTCGGGAAATGGGTTCATTGCCAGGCTGCGAGAGGAGACGGGAAGCCTGCTCTGGCAGGCTTCCTCTCTGGGGGAACCCACCACCCTGGTGCGCTCTCTCCCCTGGCGAGTCTGTTGAGTGAACCTCATTGGTATCCATTTGTGCTCTAACGGAGACAGAAGCATCGTCTCATGTCTTCTATTACCACACTCTATCTAACTTCTAGAGCGCCGGTCAAGAAATCAAGCGACAGCCTGAAGCTCAGCCGAAAGAGCTTGAGAATGGGCTAGAACGTGCAGATTGTGGACGACCGCACATCGGCGCAGATCGAAGAGGTTCTTACGCACACCTCGATAGCGAGCACGGCGTCCTTGCCACCGACCAACATGGGCCAGGGTATGCTCAACGGCTACCCGTTCACGGAGTTTAGCCCGTCCTTGTGGCGTCTGCTGGCGCTCACGTAATTCGATGATCAAGGCTTCATCCGGATAGATACTGACACTGCGCCCTTTAGCACTGGTGGTACATTGAGCTTTCAAAGGACACTCCGCACAGATCTCTTTGGGAAAGTGGACCACGCCACCGGGTACAAAAGACATTTCTTGCTCGGCGGGACAGCGAATAATCTGCCGTTCCCAATCCAACGTAAAGGCTTGCTTGTGAAAGCGTTTGCTCTCGCGAATCGGCCAGGCTTTGCAATACACCTCCAGATCGTCGCTGCGTTCACGCACCAGATGGCTGCTCAAATAAGCCCGGTCGATGTGCAGCTCTTTCAAAGAAACCTTTTGCTGATCGAGATCTTCGCTGATTGCTTCGGTGACACTGGCTTCAGGAACATTAGCAGGAGTCAAGCCCACAGATCGGATGAGACCCGTGTCCAGATCGTGCAGCACATGTCGCTTGTATCCATCCACCCGCACACTCCGACTTTTGCGTCCGTGCCGCATCTGTCCATCTTCGACGCTGATGCGCCGATCTTTGGCGACGCCCTTGATGAGGCTGGCTTTGCCCTTCTCATCGACTTGTACATCCTGCTCCTGGACTTGCTTTGCAATCTCTAAGATCTGCTGCGCTGCCGCTTTTTCCTCATGCTCGGTCAAGGTCTGCACCCAGGTTTCGACGGTCTGCAAGACCTGCAAGACGAGCGTGAGCGCCTCATCTTTCTGAAGCTGTTGATCCCAGTCGCGATCCAGTGTCGCCTTCAGGCTTGTCCCACAGACCAGTTCTGCCCTTGCTTCTCGTGCTACTTCGACCAACTCTCTCCCCTGCTGGTCGGCCACCACGCGCATGACCTTTTTGAGCGCGTGTCCCACCAGATTGTAGGTGTCCTCGATTCGTCCGGCCCCCCATAACGGACTGCTATCCAGTGCCGCACGTAAGGCTCGTGATCCAAACCCCTGGTTCTGGCTGGCAATCTCGATGGTTCGTTCTATGAGCCGTCGGTCCATCTGAGCCTCGATGAGAAGCTTTCGGAAAGCCACCAGGGTGCCTTTGCTGAAGGGTGCCTGCTCGGTGTCCAAACAATTCAACACCAACTGCCAGCGCCGATCCATGAGTGTTGCTTCAATCACTTCATCATCCGAGGCTCCCGTGTATGCGGTGCCCAATGGTAGCAAGGGCTAATTGTGCTGGCGGAATGGGAGGCTGCCCACGGAGGCTCGGTGCATAGAGCGTTGCCAGTTCTTCTTGAAAGGCGTCATCAAATAGCTCGTGGCGGTGAGTGAGCCGAGAAAGATAAACAACTTCGCTCGTTTGATGCGTGTGATGATGGTTTGCTCCAAGGACGATGGTTCAACTGGAGGATGCCAGGATGAGGGGCGCATATGATACTCCTTTGCTCTTCTTTTCAAGGATAGCAAATGTTGCTTGGCCAGTTGACCGCAATGAGCGCAGTCAGATATTTTTCGAGGGTCAGACAAAAAAAACGAGTATGGGACTAGAACATTCTTCCTCACGGGAAAACGGGAGGGGTAACGCTCAAATCCTTACGAGAGGATTATCAAGTGGCTTCCCAGGCTCGTTAAATAGATACAGAGGAGAGTGCTGAGGTGTCCTCCGTTTTTCGTGAATGCAAGTAAGTCATCTTCACCAGAAGTGGTAGTGGTGGCGGATGGAAAGATCAAACTCCCATTCAAAGTGAGCTTGATTTTTACATCCGCCACCACTATCGGAGGAGGCCAGATCCCCCACCGCTGTGCTTCAAAGGAGAAGGAGCCGCCGAGTTGCTCTTTAGTCTGGAGATGGAGACCCACCCGTGGTTGGGGTCTGTGTATCATTGGAACAGAAAAGTAGGATAAGCCATGAACCAGCCTCTCAAGCTGATTGAGGAGAGACGTAAAAGAGATATTTCCTGCTTCTCCTCGTTGTTTTCGCGCTTGTCTTGCACCTATTGCTAACTTCTACAGGATACTTTCACGGCAGAAATGGCCTTACTCCACTTTTCTGTTCCAATGATACACAGACCCCTACTCACACTCTTCCTCGACCAATGACCTCCTCTTCCTTCAGTCTTTCATCCACTGCAATGGGGCGAGCTTCTCCGGCTTCTTTCAGTCCGATGCGCTGCCACACCGCTCGTAAGGGGCGTGGAGCCCACCAGTTCCAGGCACCGAGCAGGCTCATCATAGCCGGCATGAGCAGCCCACGCACAAGGGTTGCATCCATCACTATAGCGAGGGCTACTCCCACCCCGAGTTCCTGAATGAAAATGACCTTTGAGGTGGCAAATGCGCCGACCACTATTGCCAGAAGAAGTGCCGCGCTGGTGATCAGCCAGCCCGTGCGCTGTAAACCAAGGGCAACGGCTTCGCGATTGTCGCCCGTGATATCGAATTGCTCCCGAATGCGGCTGAGCAGAAACACTTCATAGTCCATCGAGAGGCTGAACGCGAGTGCGAAAATCAAAATGATCTGCGAGACGTCAAGACTCCCGACGGACTGAAAGCCCAGCAGGTTTTGCAGGTGACCATCCTGGAATATCCATACCAGCGCTCCACACGTTGCCGAAAGCGAGAGCGTATTCAGAATGATGGCTTTCAGCGGCATGATCAGTGAGCCTGTCATGAGGAAGAGCAGCACAAAGATGGCCACGATCATCACAAGCAGCGCTCGCGGGATACTCGCGCGTAAGTCAGAGAACAGATCCATGTCCTGCGCTGTATCACCGCCAACCTGTGGCATGAACCCGGCAGGTACAGCAAGAGCACGTACCTGGCTCACGTTCACCGTCACAATCACCTCTGTGAGGTCCCCATGTGCGAGGCGCGACGCAGTGGCGGCCACTTGTGAATTCGCAGGCGGGTTGGCATAGAGACGCTGGTAGTCGGCAAGCGCTAGGTGAGGATCGATGCTCACCAGGCTCTCTACATTCGTGACGCCAGCCATGGCGCTCACTTGGTGAACATAACGGTCAAGCTGTGCCAGATTCTGAGGAGAGAGCGCATTGCCGTGCGTGCGGATTACAATGTCCATCTCGGAGTTGCCCTGATTGGGGAACCCCTGCTTTAAATGTTCAACGACAACGCGGGCCGACGCCCCCGCGGGAAGTGAGCGCTCATCGGATGTCGAGAACGAAACGTGCAGGAAAGGCGAGCCGAGCAGCAGCAGCACAGCAAGCGTAACCACGATCACCGGTACAGGCCAGCGCATCACCACATGTGAGAGGCGATACCAGAAACCTTGCGCTTGAGCTGTAGAGCGCCTTGCACGTCGCAGACGACGGAACACGCGCTGGAGTGAGAGCGCGTTGACACGACGACCCAGGATCGCCAACAGTGCAGGCAGAATGGTTAAGGCTGCAACCATTGCCACCAGCGCCGCGGACATAGCGGCCAGCCCGATGCTGCGGAAAATGTATTCCGGAAAGAACTGCAACCCAAGCAGGCTGGTGATGACGGTCAGCCCGGAGAAGAGGATGGTGCGACCTGCGCTCCTCACGGTGCGCCCCAGAGCGCCGCGCACGTCCGTTTCATCAATTGCCAGCTCTTCGCGGAAGCGCGTCACGATAAAGAGCGAGTAGTCGATAGCGAGACCCAGGCCGATGAACGTGACCACGTTTACCGCAAAGTTTGAGACCTCGGTGAAGCTCGTCAGCACACGCAGGATGGCCAACGAGCCGATAATAGACACTACCCCGATGAGCAAGGGCAGCCCCGCCGCCACCAGTCCCCCAAAGATGACAAGCAGCAGGATGGCAACGATGGGCAGGGCAATGGATTCAGCATGCGCCAGGTCAGCACTGATCTGATCATTGAACTGTATATCCGAGATCAGGAAGCCACCAGCCTCAATATGTAGGAGCGGAGAGGTGATCAGCGGAGCGATGGCCAGGTAGTTACTGGTTTGCCCTCCACCTTGTGCTGAGATGCGCATGAGCACAATGGTTTCATGCCCATCGCGTGAAAGCAGATCAGGATTATGTGTTGCATAATACGAGGTGAGTGAAACGACCTCTGAGCGCGCTTTGAGCGTGGCGATTAGGCTGGTCGCGGCCTGCGTGAAGGCCGGATCGGTTGCCTTCAACGCGTTGTTGCTCAAAAGAAGTACCACATCGGTTGACTGCGTACTGAATGTGGACGCGACCAGCGCATTTGCTTTCGCTGACTCACTCGTGGGATCAGGGACGCCCGATTTTGTGAATGTGCCAAACACACCGATGCCGAAGATCGTAGCGGCAACGATGACGACGAATGCAGCGAGAAGGACGACTCCCCGTAAACGGTAGAGTGTTTCGCCAAACCACGATAACATGAGTATTTTCCTTTCCTATCGAACGGTATGGAGACCATTCAAATTCGTGTGCTGGTAAACCAGTAATCCTCTATCCATAGGCCTATTGCCAGTAGATGACGATATAATATATGGCCCAGTGCTACGCAAGCTGTTATGAAGCGCAAAGTAGGAAGCTCGAAAAAACGCTCTATCCCTAAAAACACGTTTTGTCAAGTCTCTCATCCAACTTTGCTCCTCGGAAGGTATCCATTTTTGGGAAAAGCAGTCCGGAGCTAAGGGAAAAGTGCTCATTGAGTGCTCGTTATTCCTTCTTTTCCCTGTTAAACCTCTTCTTAACCTTTCGCTACTTTGCGCTTCATAACAGCTTGCGTAGCACTGGGCCGAGACGATGGATCCGCGCCAGCACGATCAACGCGCCGAGAAGAAGCAGACCTGCCAGTGGAGCAAGGACCGTCGGCCTGAGGAGCCGCGTTTTGTTACTATTGAGGACCGCCTGAATCAGTGCGAGCTGGTCTGGCGCAGGCCAGATCTGACCTGTTGCCCAGTACGCGTGCAGTAGACCATCCGCAGCAAGAACCGCTGCTACCACTATTCCCGCGAGTTCTTTCGCTTGTTCGCTCATAATTTCCTCTCCTGAGTGCTGTGTTGCAACATATTCATTTTGTCCTCCTCCTATGAGGTGTCATCTGTAAATGTTCAGATTCGATGGCTCATGTCCAGATTTGGGGAAAAGAATAATTGAAGAGTTTGTCCAATTGACTCTCTGAGCACGTTTTGGGAAACGGAGGCGTAAGAAAAGCTCATCCATCCCCAAAAGTGGCCATGAGCCATTCGATGGTGGCAAATTTTGACAATTATGTGAGGCAATACTGGTTCCGTTTTCCTCTTCTTTTGTCATACAAGCCCCGAAAGCCGGCTAGCCGAACCACTTTTGCTTCTCATGACTTACCTCAGATAATTCGCAAGAAATTACCTCATCGAATGGCTCATGTCCAAAGTTGGGGCAATGATGAGCTTACCGAATCGTTCCGTGTCAATCACGCGCTTAGAGAGTCGATTGAAAAAGCTCTTCAATTATTCGTTGCCCCAACTTTGGACATGAGCCCCCGAATCTAAACATTTACACACAGGTTCTCCAGGATCTTCTCGATGCCCCGATGCACGTAGCCAATGATGAGGGTGCAATCGACAATCGTCTCTCTCGCAAGCCGCAGCACCAGGCGCACGATGCCATGCGTGCCGGAATGCTGTGGCCCCAGATTGAGCACCATCTCGTGTGCGTGAAGGTCCTCTTGAGCCGCTTCAGCGCTCGGATGCGCATCGCACTCTCGTGGTATTGCCAGAGCCTTGCTCGCTCCTCTCCTGTTACTCTTCGAGCAGGCTCGCCCTGAACAGCCACTTAAGGAACTCCCAGTGACGCAAAAGCTCCATGCGGTCACTCCCGCCAGTTTGGTACCAGCGTCTGAGCCAGAGGAAGGCCACGATTTCCGCAGTGCTATAGCCGCATTGGGCAAGCTGGTCCCGTTCAGCGGCGTCTGTCTCCACGCGCATTGCCATGGTGCGCTCTTCTTCAGTCTGGATCGGTTGCTTCATGTTCGCGTCTCCTTCACAAAGGCGCGCCCATGCGCGCCCTCGTGCCACTACTCGGTCGATTACGCCACCCACGCTGCTGCATGCCTGTCCTGAGCGCCACGAAGGAGACACACCATCCGTCCAACCAGGTGCCGAAGCCTCCGGTGCCCAGGCAGACCTCCCAGCATCCGTTCTTGCTCCGCCTCGCGAGGCCTCGGCTTTCGACGTTCACACACCAGGTGTTCTTGCAGGGAGGTGTTTGGACTCATTCCTGTTTTCACGCTCCTCCTCTGTCAGACCCCTTCTTCCCGCCGTTACACGTCCCGAAAGACCGAGCAGACAAGGACTGCCTCGGTGATCTCCTATGTGAGAGTGTACGGGAGTGGGCAGGCTGACACATCGGCAAAGCAACGTATTGTATTACCTATCTCGTACGTGACGGGAACGCCTCACGGCTCGTGCCCTACCTAGGTAACGCGAGGGCCCTGAGACGATATCCTCTTGGAGGAGCAGCGAGCAAAATACGTTGCTCTACCGATGCGCCGCCAGGCCCAGGGCGGTAGACTCTCAAGTAGAGGAAAGTAAGCTCTCAGGAGGTCTTTGATGCAGGAAGAAAGTCGCTGGCGTTATGCCCTGGCACAGCAGATCGCCTCGCGCTATCAGGTCAATCCAAAGGTGGCAGCTGTGCTCGTCGAAGGGTCTGTCGCGCGGGACTACGCGGACCGCTCCTCCGACATCGACCTGGCTGTCTTCTGGACTGAACCACCAACGGCACAGGAGCGCAGGGACATCGTCACACGCGCTGGGGGAAGAGACAGGCACCCTTGGCCCTCTCACAGAGAAGCAGCTGGGTGGGAGACGCGAAACGTTCGAGAAAGGGTCTCCATCGACGTGTGGCACACGACGGTCAAGGCTACCGAACGCATCCAGGCTGCTGTGCTGGAACGCGCTGATCCTTCGCTGTCCAAGCAGCAGCGCCTGGCAGCCTTGCACTCTGCTCTGCCCCTCGTCAACCCGACGCTCATCACCCGGTGGCAGCAGCAAGCGGCAGCCTATCCGCACGCCTTGGCCGTGGCGATGGTACGGGAACATTTGCGCTTTCGCCCCGCCTGGGAGCAGGAACGGCTGGCGGAGCGCCACGAGGTGCTGGTCCTCTACGACTCCTTCTGTACCGCCCAGAAGCAGCTCCTGCTCGTCCTGCTGGGGCTCAACCGCCTCTACTATCCTGGCTGGCGGTGGATGGATCGACTGATGGAAGGGTTGCAGGTGACGCCGCCCAACCTTTCCCCACGCTTCAAACAGCTCTTCGCCATCGTCAGTATCGACCCCTTGGCCTCGGTCTACCTGCTCCACGACCTCATTGAGGAGACCTTCCGCCTGGTAGAAACACACCTGGGTGAGGTTGACACACACGCCGCCCGCGAGCGGTTTCGCGGGCAGCGCCGGGCATGGGAGCACGCACCAGGTGGCCTGGGGTAGGAGCTTGGAGCACAGCAGCCCACGGGTTGTGCAACGAGATAAACTCAAGTAAAGAGATGCGCACAAAATTACCAGAAACCTCACATCGGAGCGAAAGTCAAGAAGAACACTGATAACTGAACAGCCTCAATACAAGGACAGTGGCCCGGTCAAACGACCTTGAGGCAAGAAACAAAACGGCTGGCACGAGGTCGAGGTTAGGCAGTGGCAAGGAGATCAAAGCCAAAGGCAGTGGCAAAGGTGGCTGGGAGTCCATGAAGCGTGACGATGAGCCGGGGCGCATCCGCCGGACGAGCATTGCGCGCCAGGCGCTGGTCCCAGGAAAGCCGCCAATGCGCACGCTCCGCTCGGGTCCAGACCTTCTCGGTGGACGCTTGTACGCGTGGTGGCGAGAGCGGAGCGGAGCTTTTCAAGTCGATAGTTTGGCTGCGGATCACTTTGAGCCAGGTTCGCCGGATGCTACAGTGTGGCCAGTCACGCCAGAGCACTGGAGCAGAAACAGGCGATGAGCTGGCTGGATTGGGAGGCGGCGAGGAATCCGAGTGAGAAGAGGAAAGCGGCCACAGGACCGCACTGACCCGTCGTGGCTTGAGCGTGGTGCTGCTCTCCTGACACTGTGCTCGCAACGGGCAGGCACGACAATGACCAATGCGTGCGGCATACAAGACCCGCAGGGAGCCATTGCGCTCCGGGCGCCGCTCCTGGAGATAGAGCGGGTGATTGGCAGGACAGCGGAGCGTCCCGTCGGGCTGCGGAGTGAACGCGGAGCCGGGAAAGCCATGGGTAAAGGAGGGACGGGCCCATTGCGGTGGCCCATAGACGACGGCAGGCAGGGATGCTTTCGCTGGTTTAGGCTCGTCAGTCGAGGGAGCTTCGACTTCCTGCGCGGGAGCAAATTCGGTCGTACGCAGCTCAGATGGAGAGAGCTGCTGCCCCAGTTCTAATCGAAGATTCCAAATCCACTGAGCGAGGATCTGGGCGAACTCCTGACCACAGGGAGTATGGGAGTACCAGCGATCCATCTCTTGCTCCTTGTCTTCAGCGGCCAGCACAGTTTCAAATGACCCACGGTGCAGGTACAGCTCAAGGATATCTGTAGCCGTAAATGCCGGGGAGGGAAGGGTGCTGACAAACAGTTCGTAGACGATTCCGTCGCGCTCGACGCCAACAGCGGGGTCAGAGGAGGTTCTCGCATGGGTCGCGACCACCAGGCGTACCTCGGGTCCTGCTGGCGTTAAGGGGACGGATACACAATCGTAGAGCGCGCGCGTCATGCCACTTTCCGCGTGGGTACTGACCTGATCTGGTGCATGGACCAGGCGATGCTTCACGACGTCCAGATCCAACAGATGATAGGCCCGACTTCTCGTCACCACAGCCAGACCAGCCGAGAATACATCAAGAAGGGGGGCGGCGTCGCCATACAGGCCATCTAACCGCACGAGGAAGGAGTCCGAGGGAACCCCAAGGGTGGCGGCATAGCTCATGATCACCTGGGTGGCCCGGCGTAGATCGCCGCGGTAGTCCCCGTTGCCCTGCGCTCCGAACGTGCCGAGAAACTGATGCGTATGCGCCTGAAGCACAACAGTACGGGTACGAACAACTTCACCTCGCTTGCGGCCTTGATAGCCTAGCGCGCAGACCTGATCAAACCGGCGATGGGGAGTGGGCAACCGGTCAGTCTGCGGCAGTGCGCGTTGACGAGCCGCTTGCCTGGTCCCATCCACATCGACGACGATCCACTGCGCTCCTGTTCGGTCGAACAAACCACCGGGAGACGCGAACGGTTTGCGAGAATATCTATCCTCTTGAAAGCGCGTGCGCAAAGCTTCCGCAGCGGTCTGATCAAGGGCGGCAAGAAAACGAGAAAGCGTCGAGCGATGAGGCAAGCGGTTGCGACCAAACAGGGCCATAAAGGCGTCTGCCCACGGCGTGAGTCGTTCGTAGAACGCGAGCAAGGTCGGCTCGCCCGACAGCATGTAGCCGAGCAGCACAGCAACAAAATCGATGAGCTCATACTGGCCAAAGCGGGCGCGGGCGAAGCGTACCTGTTCCTGGATCTGTGTCAAGATTCCCGTGTGGGCGAGAACCCGAGCAAAAGCAGCAACTTCCCCCATCCAGGAAGGGGTCGCGGCCAGAGAGTGGGGAGCAATCTGGATGGTGACTGGAGTCTGCCTCATGCTGAGAGTGCCTCCTCCTTTACTGGAAAGCGATCAATGGGGAGACCACTCCAAAGCGGAGGCTCTCCGCTTCTTTGTTGCCTTCGAATTGGAATGGTCTCTTTCTAACGAGAACGTCCGCGCATCTCGTGATCAGAGGACGTTATTGCTCGGAACGTGCGCTCCAGCTTTCTAGAGATGGCCCACCCCGGTTGTATGCCGTCGTATCCAGGACAGCGAACCAATCGAAATCGGTGAAGCTTTGGGAGTTGAGTGGTTCATAGCTCCCGTTCTTCTTACTGCCAGAGCGAATCGGAAGTGCCGCAATTTCCTCTGTAGGAAGCCCTTGCCCTTGATGGGTGGGAATGAACCGCACCGGCCCGGGAGCGGATGTGAGCCACGCCTCAAGCGTCCCGGCTTCTGGCTGGCCGATCCCGTTGGCTGGCGAGGAACCTACGGCTGAGCCGATGACGGCATAGCGGCGACCGAACAGTTCATGAAGATGAGATCCAACGGGCCACCAGATCACCGTCTCATTCCCCCATTGCCATTGTATCTTTCCACGCTTGAGATGGCTATTGTGGGCAAAAACCAAGACGTTGCCTCGACCCTGTTCACGGGAGACGATGTACGCCAGATTCTCTGCCATCATTGCGGCACGTATGCCGAGCAGGCGGGCCTGGCGTTT
>Ga0209648_10005732_pt1 | contig 10659 bp, 9 predicted proteins | sample GraSoi2013_115cm_FD_185830 | JGI IMG/M metagenome (GOLD analysis project Ga0209648, IMG submission 185830) | Grasslands soil microbial communities from the Angelo Coastal Reserve, California, USA - Sample 9_17_2013_115cm (SPAdes) (version 2) | ecosystem: Environmental > Terrestrial > Soil >...
AGCAGCTGGCGCAACTTCTGGTAATTCACGTCGGCCCGGTTGAGCGCTGCGGCGAGCTGCTGTACCCGGCTGTTCTCCCGGCGCAAGCGCGCGATTTCACGCTCGAAGCCGGGCTTCTGGATCGCCGCCCGCGTGATCGGTCCCGCGAAGGCAAAGAACAAGACCACCAGCACCGCGACCAACCCGGCCGTCCACTTCGCGGCCTCGAACGCCAGCAGCGGCACCCGATATTGCCGTGACCGGAGATCGCCGTCTTTGTGCACGACGATCGTGACGCTGCGGGACTTCATCCGTCGAACGGGGTGCCCAGAATCAACTCGAGGACGCGAGCCAGATCGTCGTTGGAGTAGAACGCGACGTGGATCTGGCCTTTGCCCTTCGTCCGCAAGGTGACGCGCACGTCGGTCCCCAAACGGCGGCGCAACACGTCTTCGATGCGCCGCACTTCCGGGGCGACACCGACGCCGCGCCGCAACCGCGGCCGCCGCTCGGGTGCCCTGCCCCCACGCACACGATCTTCGATCTCGCGCACCGACCAGCCCTGCGCGGCCGCGTCCCGCGCCAGCGCTGCCACGCTCACCGCATCGTCGAGGGCCAGCAACGCACGCGCGTGTCCGACCGTGAGACGGCCATCGTGGACCAACGCGAGGACGGCTTCGGGCAGGCGCAGCAAACGCAGCGCGTTCGCCACCGTCGAGCGGTCGCGGCCGACGGCGTCCGCCACGTCCTGTTGCGTGAGGTGGAACTCGGCGATCAGCCGGTCGTAGCCGCGCGCCTCGTCCACCGGCGAGAGGTCATCACGTTGCAGATTCTCGACCAGCGCCAGCGTCAGTAGCGTCCGGTCGTCCACGGCGCGTTGCACCGCGGGGATCTTTTCCCACCCCAGCGCTTGGCACGCGCGCAGCCGGCGCTCACCGGCGATCAACTCGTAGCCCCCGGCGCCGTTCGGCGCCGGCCGCACCACGATGGGTTGCAGCAGGCCCGCCTGGCGAATCGATGACTTGAGCTCCTCGAGCGCTGCCGGATCGATATCGCGGCGCGGCTGAAACGGATTGGCGCGGATCGCCGTGACCGGCAGCTCGACCAGACTGCCTTCGCGCTCGGCTTCCTCGCGCGTGGGGCCGAGGAGCGCCTCGAGACCACGGCCCAAGCGGCGACGTCCTGCGGCGGCTTCGGTCATGCGGGCACCTCCGGGAGCGGCAGGTCGGACAGGGCAGGGGAGGACGGCGTGTGCTCGACGCGGTGGATCAGGTCCTGCGCCACGGCGAGATAGCTCTTCGCGCCGACCGACTGCACGTCGTACAGCAGGATCGGCTTGCCGAAACTCGGCGCCTCGGCGAGCCGCACATTGCGGGGAATCGTGACGGCGAACATCCGCGACCCGAAGTATTCTTTCGCCTCATCGGCGACCTGCTTGCACAGGTTGAGCCGGGCGTCGTACATCGTGAGGAGCACGCCGTCGATCGCGAGCGTCGCATTGAAATTCCGCTGCACCAGCTTGATGGTGTTCAGCAGCTGCGACAGCCCCTCGAGCGCGTAGTACTCGCACTGAATCGGGATCAGCACGCTGTCGGCGGCCGTGAGCATGTTCAGTGTGATCAGGCCGAGCGAGGGCGGGCAGTCGATCACGATGTACTGGTAGCGCTCGCGCACGGCGCGCAGCGCGCGGCGCATCACCGTCTCACGACCCTGGCGATTGACCAGCTCGAGCTCGGCGCCCACCAGGTCCTGTGATGCGGGCGCGACGTCGAGATAGGGGAAGTGCACGTGGGGAAAGACGACGTCTTCGAGCGGGCGGCCGTCCATCAGCACTTCGTACAACGAGCGCTCGATGCGGTCGCGTTCGATTCCCACACCACTGGTCGAGTTCGCCTGCGGATCGGCATCCACCAGCAGGGTCTTGCGCTCCGCCGCTGCCAGGGAGGCGGCGAGGTTGACGGCAGTCGTCGTCTTGCCGACGCCGCCTTTCTGATTGGCTACCGCGATGACGCGAGACATTACGTAAGCTATTGTTCCATATTGAGTTATACAACAATGCCGTTCGTGTGCTCCCCAATATACAGATAGCTCATGGAAACGGAAAGGGCGCATGTTTCACGTGAAACATGCGCCCCGGACCTTTGACTCCCTTGCCCCTGCAGTGCTTACGCCACCATCCGGCGCCGCTTGGCGACCTCGAAGACCAGATTGTGCAGGTCGCTGGGGGAGACGCCGGGGATCCGCGCTGCCTGGGCGAGCGACGTCGGCTTGATCTGCGCCAGCTTCTGGCGCGCCTCGGTCGAGAGACTCAGGAGGTCAGGGTAGGGGGTGTCGGCGGGCAGCGCGAACGCCGCCAACTCCCCCAGGCGCTCCGCAGCTGCTCGCTCGCGCGCGAGATAACCGTCGTACTTCAGCTCGATTTCCGCGGCGGCCAGCGCCTCCTCCGACGGCAGGTTGGGCGCGCCAGCCGCGACCAGCAGATCGCGGAGACCAACGCCGGGGCGGCGCGCTAGGGTAGCGACGCGCTCCGTCTGCTCCAGGGCCCGTCCGCTCGACCCCAGCACGGCGCTGGCTGTAATTGGGTTGATCGTTGTGCCCTGCGCCAAGGCCATGGCCCGCTCCTCTTCCGCCAGGCGCCGCTCGGCGTGCCCCAGCTCGGAAGCGCTCAACAGGCCCAGCCGCTCGGCCAGGGGCAGCAGCCGTCGCAGGGCATTGTCCTGGCGCAGCAGCAGCCGGAACTCGGATCGGGAGGTGAACAAGCGGTAGGGTTCGTCCACGCCGCGAGTCACCAGGTCGTCGGTGAGCACGCCGATGTATGCGTCGCTGCGGCCGAATACGACGGGCTCCTGGTCGCGGATCCGTCGCACCGCGTTGATGCCGGCCACCACCCCCTGGGCCGCCGCCTCCTCGTAGCCCGTGGTCCCGTTGATCTGGCCGGCAAAGAACAGGCGCTCGACCGGCTTGGTCTCGAGCCACGGCGTGAGCTGGGTGGGCGGGTAGTAGTCGTACTCGATCGCGTACCCGGGACGGGTCATGCGCGCCTGCTCGAGTCCCGGCACGGCGTGCAGGAACTCGAGCTGCACAGCCACGGGCAACGACGTGGACAGCCCGTTGACGTACATCTCGGACGTGTCGAGTCCCTCGGGCTCGAGGAAAACCTGGTGGCGCGTCGCGTCGGGGAACTTGACGATCTTGTCCTCGACCGACGGACAGTACCGCGGGCCCCGCCCGCTAATCGCACCACCGTACAGCGCCGACTCCTTGAGGTGGCGCTGGATGATTCCCTTCACTTCCTCGCCCGCCCACGTCATCCAACAGGGCACCTGGCGGGGGCGCTCGATTCGTTCATAGAAGGAGAAGCGATACTCGGGTGACTCACCGTCCTGGCGCTCGAGCGCCGACCACGTGACCGTCCGGCCGTCCACGCGGGGCGGGGTGCCGGTCTTGAAGCGTGATACTGTAAAGCCAAGCTGCTCAATGACTTGCGCGATAGCAATCGATGGCGGATCGCCCGCACGGCCGGCGGGGATCTGCGTATCCGTCCCCATGTGGATGCGACCCCGCAAGAACGTCCCCGCCGTAATCACAACGGCCCGCGCGCTAAAGCGGCGGCCGTCCGCCGTCTCGACACCGGCGGCTTGGTGTGCGTTCAAGACGAGCCCCGCCACCGACCCCTGCGTGATGTCGAGGGCCGGCAACTGCTCGAGCAGCGAGCGGACGGCGCGGCGATACAGCGCGCGGTCGCACTGGGCGCGCGGTGCCCACACCGCTGGTCCCTTGGATCGGTTGAGCATGCGGAACTGGATGGTGGCGCGGTCGGCGGCGCGCCCCATGATGCCGCCCAACGCGTCCACCTCGCGCACGAGCGTACCCTTGGCGATCCCGCCGATCGCAGGATTGCACGACATCTGGCCGATGGTCTCGAGGTTGGACGTGATCAAAAGCGTGCGGGCGCCGAGGCGCGCGGCCATCGCGCTCGCCTCGGTGCCGGCGTGTCCCGCGCCAACGACGATTACATCGTAGTCGAAATTCACGAGTGGAATGTAATGCCAATGAAAAGGGCCGCCGTGAAGCGGCCCCCGTGCAGCGCTACTCCCGACGTGCTATCAGGCAGTCCGCACCCACCGCACCAGCTCGGCGACGCTGGGCCGCTTGCCGGTCATCAGAATGCCGACACGGTAGATCCGGGATGCGACCCAGGTGACGACAACAATTCCCACGATCAGCAGGGCCAGACTGGCCACGACCTCGGTCCAGTTCAGGCTACCGGCGGCCCACCGCACCGGTGTCGCAATTGGTGCGGTGAAGGGGATAAGGGTAAGAGCCACCGCCAGATTGGATTCGGGATTCGCGAGGATCGCAAACGAAGAGAAGAAAGCGATCATGATCAACATGGTGACCGGGGCCTGGCTTTGGCGGGCCTCTTGCTCCGTGCCGGACATCGCCGCGACGGCCGCGAACATCGCCGAGTAGAGGAAATACCCGCCGAGGAAGAACAAAATGAAAATGACCAACGTCGAGCTGGGGATGTGCTGCGGCACCTGGAAAAGGCCCCCTTCGCCACCGCTGCCGGCCCCGCCGCCCATCTTCGCCATAAGCGCCATTCGCTGGCTCAGCATCAGTCGGCCCGCGGCGCCCCAGATCACGAATTGCAGCAGCGAGGCAGCGCCTACCCCCAACAGCTTCCCCATCAAGAGTTGGAACGGCCTCAGGGAGCTGGCGAGGACTTCGACGATCTTCGAAGTCTTTTCCTCCATCACCGAGCCCATGACCTGCACGCCATAGAGCAGAAGGGCGATGTACAGGGTCACACTCATGAAATACGCCAGGGAGAACGACTGGCCGGCGCTTTCGCCCGTTGTCTTACCGCGCGTGATCTTCTGCGTCGTGAGACGGAAGTGCACCTGAGCCTTGGCTACAAGCCCCGGATCGACGCCTAACCGCGTAAGCCGGCCCTCCACGGCGAGCCGGCCCAAAATTTCGCGAAGCTGCGCGATGTCCTCGAGCGCCGAAACGTTCGAGGCCCGGTATTCCGCCGTCCCCGTTTCCAGTGCCGAGTCGGTGAGTAAAAGGAACCCGTCGAGCTCCTTCCTCCCAACTAGATCCCGGAGGGAGTCTTCTATGCCGGCCCTGCCAGCAAGACGTTCTACCGTGAAGTGGCCCGCGGAATCCAGCGTCTTTGCCACAGCTGTCCCAAACCCTGACGACGTGCGGTCGACCAAGACGATGTGCTTGTGTCCACTCGCGCCCGAAAGGAGTATCGGCAACAGGAACACCGCGGCGAAGAACACCGGGCCGAGGATCGCCATGATCCAGAACGAGCGCTTCCGCACCCGCTCAACGAATTCGCGCCGCACCACCGCGAAGATCTTATGCATCGATCACCTCCGCCCGCTCCGCCGGCGTGGCGGCGTCCGGCCCCACCAGATCGATGAATATCTTGTTGAGCGACGGCTCAGCGAGCTCGAAGCGTGACAGGCGGGCGCCGGATGAGACCAACGCCTGGAGGATCTGTTGGGCGTCGGCGCCCGGCGCGAGTTCCAGCTCGGCGAATTGGCCCGACACGTCCGCCTTGGTGGCCAGGCGCCGGTCGCCGAAGATGCGGTCGGCGTCGCCGCGGGCACCGTCGAAATTCACGAGCACGTGGTGGCCACTGCGCGTGCGCTTCACGTCGGCGAGTGTACCGTCGACGAGCTTCTTGCCGCGGGCGATGATGCACACGTGGTCGCACAGCTTTTCAGCCTGCTCCATGATGTGCGTGGAGAGGAGGATGGTCTTGCCCCGGCTCCGCAGCTCGAGCACGGTGTCCTTGAGGATTTGAGAATTGACGGGGTCGAGCCCCGAGAACGCTTCGTCCATCACCAGCAAGTCGGGGTCGTGGAGGATCGTGGAGATGAATTGCACCTTCTGCTGCATGCCCTTCGACAACTCGTTCACTTTGCGCTGTGCCCAATCGCCCAAGCCCAGCCGTTCGAGCCACTGCGACGCCTGGGGGCGCGTCGCGCGCCGGTCCATACCCTTCATTTCGGCCAGAAAGAGCAGCACGTCCAGCACCCGCATCTTGGGATAGAGCCCGCGCTCCTCGGGCAGGTAGCCGATGCGGGCCGAATGGTCGCGGCCGCCCGGCTCGCCAAAGAGCTGTACGGAGCCACCATCCGGCACGTAAATGTTCATGATCATGCGGATCGTCGTGCTCTTGCCGGCGCCGTTGGGGCCGAGCAGTCCGTAGATCACGCCTGGGGGAACGACAAGAGACAGCGAATCGACAGCGACGTGGCCCGCGAACCGCTTGGTGACGCGGTCGAGGACGAGAATCGGTTGGGTCATCGAGCAAAGCTAGAGCCGACGGGATTTTGCAGCTACTCGGGTGGGTTACTCGGTCGTGACGCTCGCCTGACTCTGGAGCGCGGCATGCAGCGTGTGCCAGGAGAGATTGGCGCACTTCACGCGCGCCGGAAACTCTTTCACCCCCGCGAACGCGGCGAGCTTGCCCAACGTCTTCGGGTCGGCCGGCGCCTCGGGGCCGCCCGCGACCATGTCGTGGAACTGATGGAACAGCGTCTCGGCCTCGGACGCCGTCTTGCCCTGGACGGCCGCGGTCATGAGGGATGCCGACGCCTGCGAAATCGCGCAGCCCGAGCCCTGGAATCCGATCTCGCCGATCACGTCGCCGTCGAGCCGCACGTAGAGCGTGATGTGGTCGCCGCACAGGGGGTTGTTGCCCTCAGCCGTGCGGTTGGCGTCCCCCAGCTTCTTGAAGTTCCGCGGGCTGCGGTTGTGCTCGAGGATGGTTTGCTGGTACAGCTCGCGCAGGTCGGCCATCAGGCGAACAGGGCGCGGACCTTGGCCACGGCGGCCGCGAGGGCGTCCGCGTCGGCGCGCGTATTATAGAAAGCAAAGGACGCCCGGGCCGTAGCCGGGACGCCAAAGAACTCCATCACGGGCTGAGTGCAGTGGTGGCCGGTCCGGATCGCCACGCCTTCCTGGTCCACGATCGTCCCGACGTCGTGCGCGTGCACGCCATCGAGCACGAACGACAGCACGCCGGCGCGCCGCGCCGCGGTGCCCACGAACCGGACGCCGGGAACTGTGCGCAGCCGCTCCTCGGCATACGCCAGGAGGTCGGCCTCGTGCGCGATGGCCGCCGGACGGTCGAGCCGCGCCAGGTAGTCGATGGCCGCCCCCAGCCCGATCACGCCGGCGATATGGGGCGTGCCGGCCTCGAACTTGGCCGGGATGGGCGCGTACGTCGTCTTCTCGAACGTGACGGAGCGGATCATGTCGCCGCCGCCTTGGTAGGGCGGCAGCGCCTCGAGCAGCTCCGCGCGCCCGAACAGCAGGCCGATGCCCGTCGGTCCGAACATCTTGTGGCCCGAGACCGTGTAGAAGTCGCACCCCAGCGCCTGCACGTCCACCGGCATATGCGGCGCGGCCTGCGCGCCATCCACCAGCACCACCGCGCCGCGCGCGTGCGCCCGCGCCGCGATCTCGGCGATCGGGTTGATGGTGCCGAGCGAATTCGACAGGTGCACGAGCGCCACCAGCTTGGTGCGGGGCGACAGCAGCCGCTCGTACTCGTCGAGCAGCAGCTCACCCGATCGATTCATCGGGATTACGCGCAGCGTGGCGCCGCGCTCGGCGCAGATGATCTGCCACGGCACGATGTTGGAATGGTGCTCCATGGCGGTGACGAGCACTTCGTCCCCACGCTGGAGGCGCGCGTGCCCGAAGCTCGACGCCACGAGGTTCACGCCCTCGGTGGTGCCGCGCACGAAGATCACCTCGCGGGCTTCCCGCGCATTCAAGAAGGCGCGGGCTTTCTCGCGCACGCCTTCGTACGCTTCGGTCGCCCGGGAACTGAGGTAATAGACGCCGCGGTGAATATTGGCGTTCTCGTCCGTGTAGTAGCGGTCGATCGCCTCGATCACGCTGCGCGGCTTCTGACTGGTGGCGGCGTTGTCGAGGTAGATGAGCGGCTTGCCGTTGATGCGCCGCGCGAGAATGGGGAAGTCGGCGCGCACGCGTGCGGCGTCGAACGCGGGGGGCGCGGCGCGGGCCGGCGCCGGGGCGGCGCGCGTGCTCACGCGGCCGCCGCCCGCGCGCCCGCGAGCAACCGGGAGCGAATCAGCTCGTCGAGCTCACCGCGCACCGCTTCCACACCGATCCGCGCCAGGATGTCCGCACCGAAGCCGTAGGTCAGGACGGCTTGGGCCGTGGCGCGGTCGAGACCGCGGCTGCGGAGGTAGAACAGCGCCGTCTGATCGATCGGGCCGGTGGTCGAGCCGTGGGTGCACTTCACGTCGTCGGCGTAGATCTCGAGCTGCGGCTGGCTGTCGGCCCGCGCCTCGGCCGAGAGAATCAGGTTGTTGTTGGTCTGCTTCGAGTCGGTGCGCTGGGCGCCCGGCCGGACGATGATGCGCCCGGTGAACACGCCGCGCGCGCTGCCGTCGAACACGCCGTTCACGAACTCGTGACTCTCGCAGTGCGGCTGCGCGTGGTCGATCACGGTGTGATAGTCGCCGTGCTGCGCGCCACCCAACACCAGCAACCCGTTCAAGTGGAGCAGCGCCCCCGGACCATCGAGCACCGCGCCGAGGTCGCAGCGCGTCAGTGCGGCGCCGAGCGTGATGGTGGTGGACCGCAGCACGCTATCGCGCCCCTGGTGCGACTGGAGGGTGCCGACGTGGAACGCCTCGTCGCTCTCTTGCTGCACGCGCACGTACTCGAGCTGCGCACCATCGCCCAGCACGATCTCGGTGACTGCGTTGGTGAAATGGCTCACCGCACGGCCGCTCTCGAAGCGCTCGACCACGGTCGCCTGCGCGCCCGCGTCGACAACCACGAGGAGGCGCGGCGCGGACATCGTCCCGTCAGTGAACGGCGTATGCGTGACGGCGATCGGGGCGATCACGCGCGTTCCGGCGGTGACGTGCACCAGCGCGCCGTCGCCGAGGAATGCGCTCGCCAGGGCCGTGAAGGGATTCGCGTCGATCCGGGCGTAGCGACCGAGATGCGTTTGCAGCAGTGCCGCGTGGCGGCCCGCGACCGCCGCCCCCAACGGCTCGACAGAGACACCCGCCGGAGCTGGTGTCAGGCTCGTGGCGTCGGCGCCGATCGAGAACGTCGCCTCGACGATCGGCGCGACGCTCGTGAAGCGCCACGCTTCCTGCCGCGTGGTCGGAAAGCCCACAGCCCCGAATCGGGCGATGGCCCGTTCGCGCAGCTCGCGCCACCAATCGGGCGCGCCACCGTCGGCCGCGAACGTCCGGTAAGCCGCGAGATAGCGCTCGCGGGCTTCCGCCGCCGGAGTGGTGGCCGTCGCCGTCACGCCGCGCGCACCCAGTCGTAACCCTTGGCTTCGAGCTCCAAGGCCAGCTCCTTGCCGCCCGACTTGACGATCCGCCCGTCGGCCAGGACGTGCACGACGTCCGGCACGATGTAGTTGAGCAGGCGCTGGTAGTGGGTCACCACCACCGTCGCGTTGTCGGGGCGGCGCAACTTGTTCACCGCCTCGGCCACCGTCTTGAGGGCGTCGATATCGAGCCCCGAGTCGGTCTCGTCCAACACGGCGAGCACCGGTTCGAGCACGGCCATCTGCAGGATCTCGTTGCGCTTCTTCTCGCCCCCGGAAAAGCCCTCATTCACGGCGCGATTGAGGAAGCTGTCGTCCCAGCCGATCATTTTCAGCTTCTCTTCCAGCACTTGAATGAAATCGAGGGGATCGAGCGGCTCGAGATTCTTGTACTTACGAATCGCGTTCACGGCGGAGCGCAGGAAATACGCATTGGTGATCCCGCGAATGGACACGGGATATTGGAACGCCAGGAACATCCCTTCGCGCGCGCGCTCCTCCGGAGCCATGTCGAGCAGGTCGCGGCCGCGATAGCGCACCGTGCCGGCGGTGATGGTGTAGGCCGGATGGCCCGCCAGCACCTGCGCCAGCGTGCTCTTGCCGGAGCCGTTGGGGCCCATGATGGCGTGCACCTCGCCCGCGTTGACGGTCAGGTTCACGCCCTTCAAGACCGCCTTGCCCTCCACGCTCGCCTGCAGGTCGGTGACTGCGAGAATCACGTTACCCACGCTCACCCCACGCTGCCTTCGAGGGAGATGCCGAGGAGGTTCTGCGCCTCCACAGCGAACTCCATCGGCAGCTCCTTGAAGACTTCCTTGCAGAAGCCGTTGACGATCATCGAGACCGCGTCCTCGGCGGACAGGCCCCGCTGCTTACAGTAGAAGATCTGGTCTTCGCCGATCTTGGACGTGGACGCTTCGTGCTCCATCACGGCGCTGCTGTTGCGCACGTCGATGTAGGGGAACGTGTGCGCGCCGCACTGGTCGCCGATCAGCATCGAATCGCACTGCGAATAATTGCGCGCGCCCTCGGCGCCCTTCATGATCTTCACCAGGCCGCGATAGGTGTTCTGCCCGTGGCCCGCCGAAATCCCCTTGGAAACGATGGTGCTGCGCGTGTTCTTCCCGATGTGAATCATCTTGGTGCCGGTGTCCGCCTGCTGGCGGTTGTTGGTCACGGCCACCGAATAGAACTCGCCGATCGAGTTGTCGCCCTGGAGAATGCAGCCGGGATACTTCCAGGTGATGGCCGAGCCGGTTTCCACCTGCGTCCAGGAGATCTTGGAGTTCTTGCCGCGGCAGTGCCCGCGCTTGGTGACGAAATTGTAG
>Ga0209648_10005734_pt1 | contig 10655 bp, 10 predicted proteins | sample GraSoi2013_115cm_FD_185830 | JGI IMG/M metagenome (GOLD analysis project Ga0209648, IMG submission 185830) | Grasslands soil microbial communities from the Angelo Coastal Reserve, California, USA - Sample 9_17_2013_115cm (SPAdes) (version 2) | ecosystem: Environmental > Terrestrial > Soil >...
GCCGTAGCTATGGCAACGCTTCACGCCGGCAAGTTATGGCTCTCGAAAAGATAAAAGTAACAACGGCGTTACTTTCGTGCTCGGACCTATAGCGCATGCCGTTGCGATTCCCGGGGTATGAAACAGACGAATAAAACCAAAGCCATGTTATTCATCATTTCTAAAATCAACATGGTCGCGGCGACGATCATTTCTTCGCGATCAGTCAGCACCAGGTTCAAAGCGATTCGCACGCTTGTGTTAGTGACATTCTTCGCTGCTGGTGTCGTGGCGAACGCTGCCACAGATAGCCCCGACGTGACGGGCCTCCATGTCGTCCCCAGTCTGTTTATGAACAATTCGTCTCTCGACGCGGCCGCGATAATCGCTGACAACGACATCTGGGCGGTCGGCGACATGGTGACCGGCAACACGACGCTCCAAACGCTTGCCGAACATTTCGACGGGACGAGCTGGAGCGTCGTCTCCACTCCCTCCGGAGACACCGCCTTCTTCGGCGTAGCCGGCGCGGCCAGCAACGACGTGTGGGCCGTCGGGAGTGTGAATCCTTTCGGGTCTTCCGAGAACACGTTGATCGAGCACTGGAACGGCACGACTTGGAGCGTCACTTCCAGCCCGAGGCTGCACCACGGGAGCACTCTCACCGGGGTGACAGCCCCGGCGTCGAACAACGCCTGGGCGGTCGGATTTAGCCCCTCCGGGGCCTTGGTCGAGCACTGGGACGGCACTAACTGGAGCATCGTCTCCAGCCCCGCCTTCTCGGGCGTGAGTGTCATCAACGGGGTCTCGGCCGATTCCAGCACCGACGTCTGGGCCATAGGCGGATTGATCGGGGGAGGCACGACGAGCCTGCATTGGGATGGGCAGACATGGAGCCAAATTCCCACCGCGCATTTACGTTCCGGCGGGGTGGTGGCGGTCACGGCGCTCTCCCCCACCAATGTCTGGGCCGTGGGAACGGGGCCGGGAGTGGCCAGAGGGGGATTCTCCGCCCATCCGACGGCGGTAGTCGAGCACTGGGATGGCACGAACTGGAGCGCCGTCCCCAGCCCGAACCCGAACCCGCAGGGTAACAATTCTCTAGTGGCAATCGCTGCCGTCTCCGCCAACGATATCTGGGCTGTGGGACACCAGCTCTTGGGACCGTTTACCGAGAACTGGGACGGCAATACATGGAGCATCGTGACGACTCCGAGCGGGGTCGCCAATCTCATTGGCCTCACAGCCTTCAGCGACGGCGCTGTCGTGGCGGTTGGCGAGGGAACGAACAGTTCCGCGGTCATCCTGCACAATTGAGGGCGCTATGAGGTTCAAAGCGATTCGCACGCTTGTGTTAGTGATAGTGTTTGCTGCTGGTGTCCTGGCAAACATTGACGCCGCCGGCAAGAACTTGCGTGTCGTCGCGCAGTTCAGCAATTCGGCCTTCGGCGCAACCGCTGCGATCGCGGACAACGATATCTGGGCTGTCGGCGATTCAAGCTCCACCAATCAAACGTTGGCGGTGCACTTTAACGGCAGGAGTTGGAGCGTTGTCCCCACTCCGATACTCGCCGCGAGTTCATTGGCGGGCGTAGCCGCCGTCACCAGCAACGACGTCTGGGCAGTAGGCGCACAGACCGTGAGCGGTTCAAGCAACACGTTGATCGAACACTGGAACGGCATGAATTGGAGTGTGGTCACGAGCCCTACCCCCTCGGGGGGAGGCTCGTTGACCGCGGTCACGGCTATCTCGTCGACCGATGTCTGGGCGGTGGGTACCCAAAGCCAGATCACGGGAGATCTGGTCGAGCACTGGGATGGCACGAGCTGGAGCATCGTCTCCAGTCCCGCGTTCACAGGCAACGACATCCTCAATGGGATCTCGGCCGACGCCACCAACGACGTCTGGGCCGTGGGGCAAAACTTTGCCACGAGGGGCGCGGTGATTCTTCACTGGGACGGCCAGAACTGGAGCCGCATGGATTTCTCCTCAACGAGCGTCATTAATCTCGGCGCGGTCACGGCGCTCTCCCCGACTAATGTCTGGGCCGTGGGAGCCAGGCCGGGACCTCCGCCGGGCGATATCGCGGCTGTGGTCGAGCACTGGGACGCCACGAGTTGGAATTTCGTCCCTAGCCCGAACCCCGACCCCATAGGTAACCTGAGCAGCCTAACAGGGATCGCGGCCGTCTCGGCCAACGACATCTGGGCAGTGGGAGATGCGCACAACGGGGCGTTCATCGAGCAGTGGAACGGCAGGAGCTGGCGCCTGGTCAACACCCCGAGCGGAGTCGCCGATCTCAATGGAGTGACGGCCCTGACCGATGGAACCGTTGTGGCGGTCGGCCAGGGGACGAACGGTTCCGGGATCATCCTGGAGAATTGAGGCCGTAGCTGCGTCGCCTTGGTTAGGCACATAGCATGTCAGAAATGAGCGTCTAAAGAAGGTATTGCACTGTAAGCCATAGCATCAGGAGAGCAGCAAGGAATGCAATAGCCGCCAATCGCATAAAGCGATACGAGCCGTCTGGATGGTTATTACGCCGGACCAATCGATGGCGTGTTCGGACCAGCAACGCGAGATGCTATTGCTGCGTTTCGAGCCGATCATGGATTGGCCGTTACCGCGGCAATCGATCCAGCGACAGTCTCGACCCTTGGTCTGGCATAACTTCAACATTCTCCTCCCGGAGCCGCACGGGGAAATGCATCGTGCGGCTCCTTTCTGGCACAAACGCTCGCGAATCGGACAAACGATGCGCGACGAAGATTTTCAGTTGCGCTCTCGGCTGTAAGCTCTCTCTGCAGCGAGCGCCCGCGGCATCTTGTGGATATCTGCGTATCGTAGAGGTAGCCGCTTGCGCCAAAGACTCCGGCGCGTCGGCGGTAACTGTGAGCAAAATTAATGGAGCCTACGGGATTCGAACCCGTGACCTCCTCAATGCCATTGAGGCGCTCTACCAACTGAGCTAAGACCCCCGCGAGAGATTTCAGATTGTAAATTTCAGATTGCAGATTGCAACTTGAAATTTACAATTTTGCAACGGATAGTTCCGCGTCCAATCTCAATAGCGATTTGAAGAGTTAAACGAAACCTTGCAACAAAGAGGCAATTATGATGTTCAATTGGCGGAGCAGTTTATGAACCAAATTCGATTCTCGGCGATCTGCTTGGTCGCAGCGCTCTCGGTAACCATCCACAGTACCTGTGGCCAAGGATTGAATCCAACAGTACAAAATGGTGCTCCGCGCGTAGCGCCCAGTCGTGGCGCGCCAGCGGCTAAGCCGATTGCAATTACATCAATCGCACCGCATGTCGCTCCCAGGCCAACGAACTTCACCCCGCGAACGTTCAACACATACGCGCCTCGTATGATCGCTCAGCCGGGAACGAATCTGCGGCCGAATTACTCGCCGGTCGTGCGGACTTTGAATCCTACATTGGCGGCGATCAACGCCCAGCGGATCGCGCGAACTGGCGACCAGGGAGGGGTCACGCTAAATCCAGCGACACGTCAAAGAGAATTGCGCACGTTGGCGGTAATGCGTGAACGGCGCGGTTTAAAAAACGAGAATGCAACACTGGCAACTCTAAATCCTCAACGGAACGTCACTAGTCGCGATCCGGCGGCGCGACCCCAGTTAGATCGCAAAGAAACACCAAGAGACGCGGCGAAAACGAACTGGCGGAATAAAAATGATCGCTCGAGCTTTTTCGATGCGTTCCATCGCCATCGGAACGAATGGCATGATCGCAACTGGTGGCACAATCATTGTGATACGATCGTTTTCGTTAGCACCGGTTACTATTTCCTCGACGCAGGCTACTGGTATCCTGCGTTCGGTTACGATCCGCTCAACAGCCAGTACGATTACGACGGGCCAATCTACACTTACGGCAATCTGCTCCCCGATGAGGTGATCGCGAATGTCCAAGTTGCCTTGCAAGATGCAGGCTACTATTCTGGGCCAATAACAGGTTCGCTAAGCCTCGAGACACGAGCGGCGCTTGCTAATTTCCAGCGCGATTACGGGTTGCCGATTAGCGGAGCAATTGACGAACCGACAGTCGAGACGCTGGGATTGTACCAAAGCGACTCGCAAGAAGGCGACTTGCAAGAAAGCGACTCGCAATTTTGAAGCTGCCTCGCTGCGCCAGCGGCTTTTAGCCAAAAGCACCATCGGTCATTTTCAGAACAAGGTACAGCATCCCTTGTTGGTCGAAAAAGAAGTTGCATCACAGCATCACGCGATCCGGCCCAAATGTGCCGCGTAAGTCGCGACAATGCCGCCTAAAACGCTTCCGGCAATTACGTCGCTTACAAAGTGATAGTTCATCGCCACAAGGCTCACGAGCATCGGAGCACAGAGAACGATGACTACGAGTTGTACTGTTCGATTATGCGGCATCGCAATCAGCCAGACTGTGGCGAACGCCAGGATCCTGCACGCATGCCCTGACGGAAAACTGCCGATGTCATCGCCGCGCTGAAACGGATGGAAACCGTACGTGCCCGTGCCGATAAGCGATGGATTATTATGGTTCCACGTTTCTGGCCAATAGCGACCGAAAACGTCTCCTAACGAGATCCGAAAATCATCGGCAACGATCAAGCTGAGACACGCTACGAGCAGCACCTTCTGCCAAGGCGAAAATGGTGCCCGCGCGCGTCGAATGACGAGGATCGTCAACACCAGAGCCGACCAGTTCTGCACTTCCGGCGGCGGGTAAGTCAGCCACCGAAAAGCCCGAACCGTGTTGATGTGATGACGGTACACGAAAAAGGCGACGGGGCGATCAACCCAGAAGTAACATACGAGAACTGCAAGCAGGCACAGACCGACTACGATTAACGTGCGCCGTAGCAATTTGCGATAGTCGTCTTCGCGCATCGTTTCAATCGCGAACGCTAACAGCGGACTGCATAGCATGGAAGTTAGATTCATGCGCAGAGTGATCGAATAGTTTGGCTGCGCAGGATGCAGGATTCACTTGATCGATACGCGCGAAACGCTTTAAGAGATTATGTAATGCTCGATCACAGTTTTCAGAATGATGTGCCGGATCCCTTGTTGGCGGAAAAAGAATTGCCGGGTTTCAAATTCGAACTGGAGAAATCCAAAGGGAGAGTCGCCGGGAACAGCTTTGGCAAGGAAGCAACTGTCGAACAACTTCCCATCTCCAAAGGGCTCGCGGGCGTGTCGATGCAACTCGAGCCCGGTGTGATGCGCGAACTTCATTGGCATGCGACCGCAGCCGAATGGGCGTTCGTCATCAAAGGCCGTGTTCCCACCACAGTGATCAACCCTGCGGGGCAAACCGAAACGAACGATTTTGAAGCCGGAGATATTTGGTATTTTCCGCGGGGACACGCTCACATGCTCGAATGCCTCGGCAATGAGCCGACTCATTTTATTCTGATTTTCGATAACGGCTACTTTTCTGAATTCGGTACGTTCAGTATCACCGATTGGATCGGCCACGCGCCCAAGCCGTTGTTGGCGAAAAATTTCGGTTTGCCCGAGTCAGCGTTTGACGGTTTTCCTAAGGAGGAGGTTTACTTCGCGCGCGGCGCCATACCACCGGATCAAATACCGGAGAATCTCCAAGGAGCGCGCGTCTCTCCGCCAGAGACGCACAAGTTTCGGATGCTTGCCGAGGCACCGCACGGCGTGTTCAAAGGCGGTCGGGAATGGCGCATCGATTCGACCCGGTTTCCAATCTCGACGACGATCACTGGGGTGATTCTCGATCTGGAACCCGGAGCGCTGCGCGAGTTGCACTGGCATCCCAATGCGGATGAATGGCAATACGTCATCGATGGCGATTTGACGGTGACGATGTTCGGTTCGCATGGTCGCTTCCGCATCGAGCAGCTGCATTCTGGGGACGTCGGCTACATCCCACAAGGTTACGGACATTCGATCGAAAACGTTGCTAACAAACCGAGTCGGGTGCTGATCGGATTTAATACAGGAATTTACCAAGCGATTGATCTCTCGGCGTGGATTGCAGGTAATCCGGTAGACGTTTTGGCGACGAATTTCAACCAGCCAGCATCTTCGTTCGAGAAATTCCCGCGCAAGGACGTTTTCATCTCAACAAGGAAATCCAACTGAGGATCATGTGATGGCGACGGATTCACAGAAGCTCATAGCCGGGAAAATTGTACGCGGCGAAACTCCACTCAACCTCGAGATGCCGTTCGAAAAGCTGGAGGGCTTTCTCACGCCGACTGAGTCGTTTTATGTTCGCACGCATTTTCCGATTCCCTCGATCGATAGAGATGCATGGTGGCTGCGCGTCGAGGGCGATGTGGAGAATCCGTTCGCCATCAATTACGAAGAGCTGCTCGAGTTACAATCTGTGACAGTTCCGGTGGAATGTGCCGGCAATAATCGCAGTTTTCTCGATCCGAAAGTCAAAGGGGGGCAATGGGGTCTTGGCGCGGTCGGCACAGCGGAATGGACCGGCGTGCCACTGTCAATCCTGCTCGATCGCGCCCGCGTGAAAGCAGGCGGATGTCAGGTGGTTTTGGAAGGAGCGGATGGCGGCATGCTCCAAGATCCGAAGGGTCCGCCTGGCGAGTTGAAATTCGCTCGCAGCATTCCTGTCGCGAAAGCACATGCTGATGTGTTGCTCGCCTACAAAATGAACGGTTGCGAGCTGCCACCTGAGCACGGCTTTCCGGTGCGCGCGATTGTGCCCGGCTGGTACGCCATGGCCTCAACTAAATGGCTGCAGCGCATCATCGTCACGGATCAGCCGTTCACGGGATACTATCAGACGATCGACTACGCATACTGGAAGAGACGAGAGGCAATCGCTGAGCTCACGCCGCTGACCGAAATGCAGGTCAAAGCGCAAATCGCAACACCGGCTCAAGGCGACATTGTTCCGGCAAACTCCAGCGTGCGCGTTCACGGTGCCGCATGGACGACCGACGGCGAAATCGCGAAGGTGGAACTGAGCACAGACGGAGGTGCAACGTGGAGCAAAGTGAAACTACTCGGTGAGTCCGAGGCAAACGCCTGGCGGCTTTGGGAATTCAATTGGCAGACACCCGCCGCTGCGGGAACACAAACGCTAATTGCTCGCGCGACTGATTCAGTTGGCCGAACGCAACCTGTGGAACGCAATCGGGATCACGGCACTTATATGATCAATCATCTTCTGCCGATTACGGTCGAGGTGCGGTAGTTTTCCGGGGAGCGCAGGCTGCCAGTCCGCCACAGGACGGATTCGCCGTGGCGAACCTGCAGTCGTCGGCAGCTTGCCGACGACGCGCGAACGTTACACGAGAGCTTTGGAGATCAATGTTCACAGAGTTTTTCGGCAGGCTGCCGAAAAGAACAGGCTGGCAGCCTGTGCTCCCCAGAGTTGTCCACTGCAACGTCGATCTTGTTGAAGTTCGTCGCCGGTTCGCGTTAAATCTCAGTTGTGTCGCTCGTTTTTAAAACCATTCAGACTGAAGGCATCGCTGAGCTTTCTTATCTCATCGGCGACGATGATGAGGGAATCGCCGCGGTATTTGATCCTCGCGCGGACTGCGATGTTTACATCGAGGCGGCACGCGAAGCGGGCGTGGCCATCACGCACATTTTTGAAACGCATATTCATGCCGATCTGGTGAGTGGTTCGCGCGAGCTGTGCGCACGGCTGGAATCGGCGAAGATTTATGCCAGCGGCGAAGGCGGGGCAGAATACGGGTTCGACCCCGAGAAGGTACGAGACAGCGATCAATTCACATTTGGCGAAGTGCTGGTGACCGCGCGGCATACCCCGGGACATACTCCTGAGCACATATCCTATTTGCTGGCTGAGGTTGAGCATCCTGACGTGCCGTGGGCGGTGCTAACAGGTGATTCGCTTTTTGTTTCTTCTGCGGGGCGTCCAGACTTGTTGGGCGAGAAACACACCCAGCAACTCGCGGAACAACAATTCCATACACTGCGCGATTTTTATCTAAAGCTGCCTGATCACGTAATGATTTACCCCAATCACGGCGCCGGCTCACCTTGCGGAGCCGATATCGGCGCACGTTTGAGCAGCACCATCGGTTACGAGCGCAAATTCAATAAATTCTTGCAATTCCCTGACGCGAAAAGCTTCACCGAGTATGCAATCAAAACCGCACCGCCGGTCCCGCATTACTATCCGATCATGAAGAAAATAAACGCGGAAGGCCCGAAAGTGCTCGGAAACCTTCCACGCGTTGCTGGTCTCTCTCCCAAGGCGTTCAAAGACGCAATCGATAAAAAGGCTGGCGTCCTTGTGGATGTGCGCAACATGCTCGCATTTGGCGGAGGGCACATTGCCGGCGCGCTAAACATCGGCGGCACACCTATTCTCTCGATTTGGGCAGGCTGGATGCTCGATCCAGAAAAGCCAATTCTTCTGGTGCTCGAAGAGGACAACGATCTTGAAAGAATCGTGCGTTTGTTTGTTCGGACCGGATACACGAAATTCGCCGGCTATTTGATCGGCGGAATGAAAGCGTGGCATGCAGCGGGCTTTTCGCTGGAACGAATCGGCCAGATGAGCGTGCACGAACTAAATGAACAAAAGTCTTCGTTGCAGGTTCTCGATGTGCGTTCGCCCGGTGAATGGGGAAAGGGTCATGTTCCCGGAGCGCATCACATTTATGTCCCCGAGCTTGGCAAACGAATGGGTGAACTGGATCGCAACAAACCGACGGCGGTTTACTGCGGAAGCGGCTATCGCGCGAGTATCGTCACGAGCATTTTGAACCAGCAAGGATTTAAGGAGATTTGGAATGTGCCCGGCAGTTGGGAAGCGTGGAAAAAGGCGAAACTGCCAGTGGAAGGAGCCGACGGCGAATGAATGGGACGACGGCGCTATCACGCCGATCATTCGGCGAAACAATGCGGGCTGACGTGTGGTGGACTCAGCCGCTCCTGGTTTTTATTGGGTTGTCGATTTTCATCATCTATTCCACCTGGGCTGCGTTTCAGGGAAAGAATTATTTCATTGGCAATTACATTTCGCCGTTTTATTCGCCCGAAATTTTCGGCGATTCGCCTCACAGCTGGTTTGGATCGAAACCAGCTTGGTGGCCCGGCTGGCTGCTTTTTTCGCCCGCGCTGCTGGTTCTCTGGGCTCCCGCAGGATTTCGTGTCACCTGCTACTACTATCGTGGCGCATACTACAAAGCCTTCTGGGCCGATCCGCCGGCGTGTACTGTCGGTGAGCCGCGCAAGAGCTACTGGGGCGAAAGATCGTTCCCTCTCATCATGCAGAATGTGCATCGCTATTTTCTCTATCTCGCTCTCGCGTTTCTGATCATCCTGTCGATCGACGTTTGGAAAGCGCTCTGGTTTTCAGATGGATTTGGAATTGGCGTTGGAACGATCGTGCTCGCGATCAACGTCGTTCTACTAAGTGGTTACACTTTGGGTTGCCACTCATTGCGCCATTTGGCCGGCGGATTTTTAGATCAATTTTCCACGTCGCCAACATGCTACCGTGCGTACTCGTGCGTGACCTGTTTCAATCGCCGCCACATGCTGTGGGCGTGGTTGAGTTTGTTCTGGGTTGGTTTTTCGGATCTTTACGTGCGCTTGTGTGCAATGGGAATCTGGCACGATTTCAGAATCGTTTAAGCGATGAAGCGAGATGTGTTGAAGCGGATTAAATTACTCGCGGACGAACGCTTCAACGCTTCAATTCTTTGATGCTTCAACGACTCCCATGCCTGAGTACGAGACTTTCGAACACGATGTGCTGATAATTGGCGCGGGTGGCGCGGGCTTGCGCGCCGCGATTGAAGCTTCGGCTGCGGGTGTTCGCGTCGGACTGGTTTGCAAATCGTTGTTAGGCAAAGCGCACACGGTCATGGCCGAAGGCGGAATCGCGGCGGCGCTGGCCAATGTCGATGAACGTGATAATTGGAAAGTGCATTTTGCCGATACCATGCGCGGTGGCCAATATGTCAACCAATGGCGCATGGCCGAGCTGCACGCGAAGGAAGCGCCCGATCGCGTGCATGAGCTTGAAGCGTGGGGCGCTGTTTTCGATCGCACCAAAGACGGCCGAATTCTGCAAAGACATTTCGGCGGCCACAAATATCCGCGCTTGGCGCACGTGGGTGATCGGACGGGCTTGGAAATGATCCGCACATTGCAAGATCATGGCGTTCACCAGGGAATCGATGTGCACATGGAGCACACCATTCTTTCGCTGCTCAAGGACGGCGACCGCGTGGTGGGTGCATTTGGATACGAGCGCGAGCGCGGTCGATTTAAGATTTTTCGCGCGAAAGCAGTCGTGTTGGCCACGGGTGGGATTGGCCGCGCTTACAAAATTACGAGTAATAGCTGGGAATACACTGGAGATGGCCATGCTCTCGCATATGAGGCCGGCGCGGAACTCATCGACATGGAGTTTATTCAATTTCATCCCACCGGAATGGTTTGGCCGCCGAGCGTCATGGGAATTTTGGTCACCGAAGGAGTGCGCGGCGAAGGCGGAATCCTCCTTAACAAAGATGGCAAACGTTTCATGTTCGAGGCGATCCCGGAAAACTATCAAGCCCACACTGCGGATAACGAGGAGGAGGGTTGGCGTTATTGCCAGGGGCACAAAGACGCGCGCCGCCCACCCGAGTTGCTAACGCGTGATCATGTCTCGCGTTGCATCGTGCGGGAGATCAAAG
>Ga0209648_10005736_pt1 | contig 10653 bp, 9 predicted proteins | sample GraSoi2013_115cm_FD_185830 | JGI IMG/M metagenome (GOLD analysis project Ga0209648, IMG submission 185830) | Grasslands soil microbial communities from the Angelo Coastal Reserve, California, USA - Sample 9_17_2013_115cm (SPAdes) (version 2) | ecosystem: Environmental > Terrestrial > Soil >...
ATTTCATTCGCACACTCCTGAGTACTGGCCCCCAAATCTGGTTCTCAAAGAGGGATACCCTGGTCCCCTTTTAGTTTATCCAAAACACAATATCACAACGGCGCCCGTATTGACAGTCCCGGCACTGGCCACCACGCAGAATGGTCGAAGACCTGCTTTGCGGTCATTGCTGACTGCCTCGCTCAAAGCATGTACATCCATTTTGTACAGCTCATCGACCGGGATGATGCGCGGCTCACCCAGTCCCAGCAGGTGCGACGATTTTCTGAGACAGCTATGCCCCTCCTCTGAAATGTAGAGCACCAGCGGTGGATGATTGCCTTGCAAACCGTCCGTGCGCATGTTCCAGCCATCCTCGGCCGCAGCCCACTGGCGAGCCACTGCCAGGCAATACAACGAGGCAACGGAACCACCTCCGACCAGAATACCAGCACTACCCTCGACCGGAAAGTCGATCAGTTCCATCAGCCACCGCACCGCGCAATGCTCCAGGTAAATCGCCGCGTGATCCCCGCCAGCCGCGCTCGGATTCATCACGGTGGCGAGAAAGTCTGCCAGCATGCCGATGGGTGCGCCAGCTGGGTTGACCCAGGCGGCGAAGCGCGGATGCTGGTTGCCCATGGCATGTGGCAGGATATGCTGCTCGAAGAAGTCAAAGAGCGCTTCGGGTGACCTGCCGTACTCAGGGAGTTGTTGATAGAGCAAAAGTTGGCGCTCTGCTGGGGTCATCGGGCGATAGACTGGCTTCTGGGGGATACTCTCAAGATACTCGGTCGCTATCTCCACGGCCAGCATCCCCAAATGGTAAAAGGTCTCGGTGTCCATTTCCAGTGGTGATGGATCGTGGCTGGAAGACGTGGCACTCGACAGAGACAGGTTCTTGGTCATATCGGTGGTACTCATGGTTCATCATGTTCCTTTCATGCTTTCATTCCGTACAAGTCCGTTTCTACTGCTTTGTTGAGCTCTGCTGGCTATGCAGGCTTTGTCGGTGGGAATGGGAGCGTCGCAACGCCATACAAGGTGTCACCACGCAAGGCCGAGATGATGTGCCTGGCCATCTCGGTGGCGACTCGCACCTGTGCCTCGACGGTGGATGCTCCCAGATGCGGAGTGGCTATCACCCGTTCATGCGAGAGCAATTGCCTCAAGACTGTATCATCGCCGATGGGCTCCTGGCTAAAGACATCAAGTGCCACTCCTGCCAGACGGCCTTCAGTGAGCGCAGCCAGCAGCGCCTCCTCGTCGATCAGGCTGCCTCGTGCGCAGTTCACCAGGTAGGCACCCGGCTTGAACAGACGCAGTTCACGGGCGCCAAGGAGCCTGCGTGTGCCGCTCTCGTCATTGGTGAGTGTGGCATGCAGCGTCACGAAATCAGCCCGTTGCAGTACCTCTTCTTTGCAGTGCAGCGCAACACCGACTTGCTGCCCCTGTTTGGCAGAGACAAAGGGATCACACGCGATCACGCGCATGGAGAGTCCCTGCGCCATTCGGGCCACCTCTTTGCCAACCCGTCCCAAACCGATGATGCCGAGTACCTTGCCGTGCAACTCGATACCCAGCAAGCGGCTCTTTTCCCACCTGCCCGCTTTGGTACTTCTGTTGGCAGCGGGAATATGCCTCGCCAGCGCAAGCAGCAGTGCCATGGTCTGTTCGGCGACCGCAACCGCACTCCCTCTGGGTGCATTGACCACCAGCACGCTGTGACGGACCGCGGCATCTAGATCGATGTTGTCCAGGCCCGACCCGGCTCGTCCTATGACCTGCAGGCGAGTGGCTTCCGCCAGCAGTTCGCCGGTGACTCGTGTTTGGCTACGCACAATCAGCGCTGTGTAGCTGCCGATCAGCATCCTGAGTTGCTCTGCTGTAAGATCGAGCCGTATATCAATCTGTGCCTCCGGCAGTTCGTAGCGTAAGAGATCAATGCCCTCTTGTGCGATGGGTTCGGTAATCAGGATGCGTGGCGCGTTCGCTGCCCTCGCTTGTAATGCTACCATTGAGCTAACCTTTCTTCCCTGTGTGTTCCCGCAGCGAAACCGAACTCCTTGAGGCTCACCTGGAGACAGTTCAGCGCGGTGAAGAGGTCTCGCACCTCGCAGGAGCCCATGTGCCCAATGCGGAAGATCTTGCCAGAGAGATGTTCCTGTCCACCGGCCAACACCACCTGGTCGCGCTCACGCAGCGTGTTCAAGAGTGCTTTGGCATGGATACCCTCTGGGACACGCACTGCGGTCACCGTATTGGACGCAGAGACAGGATCGGCGAGCAGGTGCAACCCTATCGCTCGCACATGCTTGCGCACATACTCTCCCAAGTGTCGGTGACGCGTAAAGATCGCTTCCAGTCCTTCGGCCAGCAGCATCTCCAGCGCCAGGTCGAGCGCGTAAAAGAGGGAGACTGGTGGCGTCACGGGATGCTGCCCGCGCACCAGGGAGGCGCGTGCCCTTGCCCAGTCAAAGTAAAAGCGTGGCAGGCTCGCCTGTGCGTTCGCTTCCCAGGCGCGTGGCCCGGCAGCCAGCATCATCAGGCCTGGCGGGCATAGCAGCCCTTTCTGTGATGCGGTAAAGGCCACGTCAAGATCCCAGGCATCCATCTCCAATGGGATGCAGCCCAACGAACTCACCGCATCCACGACGATGAGTGCATCGGGGTTCTGTCGACGGATCAGTGCTGAGAGCGTCTGGAGGTCATTGGTCACACCCGTTGAGGTCTCGTTGTGGGTGAGCAGCACGCCACGATAGGGCGCAAGCTCGTGCAGACGTGTCTCGACAACACCAGGATCGGCTGCCTCTCCCCAGGGAAAGGCGATGCGTGTGACCTGGAGTCCATACCGCTCGGCGATCTGTGCGAAACGGTTGCCAAAGTGACCGATGGTGATCGCCCCCACATGCTCACCGGGCGAAAAGAGATTGACCAGCGCACATTCCTGTCCGCCTGTCCCTGAAGCAGGAAAGGTCAAGACAAGCGAGGCCGTCTGGAACACGTACTGCAGGCGAGCCGTGACGCGCCGCAGGATAGCGGCGAACTCCGGCCCGCGATGGTTAATCATCGGGCGTGCCAGTTCGGCTAACACCACAGGAGGAACAGGCGTTGGGCCGGGGATGCGCAGATTCTGTGCAGGAATCGTGGTACGTGGTTCCACCTGCGGAACGGGAATGGCCATTCCTCGTTCATGCTTCGTCGTCGTATATTGTACAAGCGTCATGTCGTGTGTTCTCCCTTCTACGTGCACTCACCACGCCAGCCGGGCAGGGCTGTGGCCCACGTGCCACGAGAGTGCGGCTCTCCCTCGCAAGGCGCTTCGAGGAAACTGCGAACACTGAGGGTGCTTCAAGGATCTCACGACCGAGATCAGTGCCAGAAGTGTCAGCCCCAGGAGGAAACACAGTCCGATAATGACCAGCACACGATCGACGCTGCCATAGAGGTCAATCAGCAAGCCGAGCACTGGTGTGCTGAAGGCGATCAGCAAGACTTCAGTTGTCGCAAAGAGCCGGGTGACACGCTCTTCTTGTGCACGCCCATGCGCCAGGTGCAGCGGATCCGTCAGCCCTATTCCTTGCCCAAGCAAGCGGTGGCGTTGCGCGAATACCATTGTATTGAAGCTCGGCCTGAGGCGTGGGAGCAGGAAACCCCAGATCGCTCCGGCAAGCGTGTAACTCGCCAGGCTGAGCGCAAGCCACCAGGGAGCCTGCAAGAAAGGCAGACCAAGGGTCACTAGACTGCCTCCCAGGATGACCAGCATGGAGAGCGCAAGAGCGAACGCACGAGCCTGCCAGGATGGCGGCAGCAGTCGATCAGGGAAGCCGACCACGTTCCGGGCAACGAGCACGCAACAGGCTCCGATGGCGAGTGCGACGATCTGCCCACCGAGCAGCCAGCCCAGTTTGCTCAGTTCATGTGTCCCGGCAAGCCCTGCCGCAAAGGGTGTTGGCACGGCTCCCCAGACAGCTCCCAGGATCACAGCGCTGCCACTCGCAAGCAGGGTGAGTGGGACGTACCCTCTGGAATCCTGCGAACGTTTTGCCAGATACGACCACCACCAGTCCCGTGGCAGGGATCGCACATCTAATTGTAGTTGCCAGCGGTCAGGATTCCAGTATCTCCCGACCCAACTCTCGACCACACTCCCAATCGCGGGCAGAGGACTGCGCCCGGCGGGTCGACAGTCGAGTGCCAGGAGTGGGATTAAGCAGGCCAGTGCAATGAGACCGGCACAGGCGGGAAGCACCCACACGGTAAAGAGACCCGCTGTCGTCCCCACTAATCCTCGTGCCAGGGTAGTACGCTCACCAGCGGCTGGCCAGGGTCGTCGCTGCAAGAGCCACGCCGTGCTGATGGTCCCCAGGAGCATCGCGCTGGCCATCAGCGCAGAGTCGCTCAGCAACGTTGTCGGTACAAGGCCAATGCGCCACGACACCAGCCGTGTGCCAACAAACCAGATCAGCGTGCATGCGAGGAAATAGCCTCCCCACAGGCGTGTCCTGGTGAGCCTGCGCGAACCAACGAGTGAGCCAATTACCCAGGCACTCACGATACACGCTGGCGCCAGTGCTTGCCGACTCACAGACCAGGCCTGTGCGAGCAACTGCATCTGGAGCATCGAGACTCCCAGGCCTGCGCTGAACCAGCAGAGGGTGAAGATGCGTCTTCCAATGACCGGGTCGATTGTCTGTTCAGTGACGTGTGTTCTCATACTGTTTTCTCCTCATTGTGTGGTGCATGTGGCGATACCCCACCTCGATATATCTGCATGGTGCATCTGTTCCTTCCTGTCTCATCGCATGTGGCTGTTACACGGCATTCCGCTGGAGTGTCAGTGCAGAACGAAGCCTTTCGGTATGCGTTTCAGCCATCAATGCAGATGGTGCTGAATTCCCGATCAAGGCTCGATCGTGCTGGCGCAGCCATGCCTGGATCTCATCGAGCAACGTTTCGATCTCATCACGAGGTACAGCAGTATAGCCTCGACTGGCATCGATCAACGCGGTGAAGAGCCCTAGCGCCCAGTTGAACTGTGTCATCCACTCAGGATGAAACTGTACCCCGACCCACCAGCGAGCGGAAATCGTCTCTTCAAACGCTTCGATCACTCCATCAGGGGACGTGGCAGCAACCTCCAGACCCGGTGCCAACTCTTCCACCGCCTGGTGATGCATGGAAAGCACCGCATCGAGAAAGGGCCGATCGAGTGTACCCCTTCCTCGCACCGCTATCGCCAGCCGACTGTCTGGTCGCGCAAGTTGGATGGGGTGGCTAACCCAGTTGGAGGAGGAGACCCTGCCTCTGGCGCGATGGCGGAGTAGTGACGGCCGCTCCTTCGGCCATTGCGCTCGCAGATCCTGGTAGAGTGTGCCTCCCAGTGCCACGTTCATGAGTTGCATCCCCCGGCAGATGCCCAGTGTGGGGATGCAGAGCAGCCAGGCCAGCAGCGCGACGTAGCGCTCCCACACGTCTCGCCAAGCATCGGATGTCTCGGTCTGAGGATGAGGTTGCTGACCAAACAAACAGGAAGACAGGTCACCGCCACCGGTCAAGATCAGTCCATCCAGCTCTCGCACCACCGGCCAGATCACCCGAAAAAGCAGCGCAAAGGCACGATCATCGCTCAGAAGCTGCAACGGATCATAGCCCTCGATCAAAGGCAGCGTCGGGATGAGGCAGGGCAAGCCTCCTGCCTCCAGGACAGCTTGCACGGTAGGCGCATCACCTCCGTAGGAGGGCCACCCTCCATCTCGCAGGTAGCCACGTGCAGCAAGAATGCCAATGCGTGGCCGCTCGCGCAGGCAAAGATCGTCGCGTTGTTGCTGTTCTGCTATCCAATGTGCAAGCAGATCGCTGACCGGCGCATCTACAGCTGTCTGCATTCCAGTTTGCCTCAGAAAGACCATAAGAGCGTCACTCCTACCGGGTACCTCTAAGAACAAAGGCTTGTAGAACACGCATGAAAGATACCCTTACACTCGCATACCTCCAACGGTGAAACTTCTGTCAACGTTGGAAGATCGCACGACACTAGAACAAATGTACCTGAAAACTGCACCAAAAATCTCCGTTTTTGCGCCGAATTGTTGGGATACATTGACCGAATTTTCTTGTCACAACAGCACATCTCACCGAAAAACTCGGTCAATGTGCTGCAACAATTCGGTCGCAAAAACAAGCAAAGTGACGACATTTTATAGTATATTTGTTCTAGGTTTATACCTGACTACTAGCTTGAAGCATGTATCCGCTGCTCTACAGAGCGCAGGAAGTAGGTGCCGTCAACCTGAAGCGAATATGGACGTTGTTTGAGCTTGCACAGAGACGGATGGTATCGAGCGGCATTATGCCTTTGCACAGGTTGGCGCCTTGCTTCCCGGGTTCTGCACACCAGTAGTGATACCTGATGAGAAACATGTAGGAAAAACATGCAGGAAATCACCCCAGCGAAACGAAAACGCCTTCTCAAAACCTTTGGTTCGTATCCGGCGGGCTATACCCACGACGATCTGGAGCGACTGCTCGACTTGCTCTACGGCATGTTCAGCGATGTGTACACCAGGGCCGAACTGCGCCAGATCATCGTGAGCGACCCCTTTGATCGCTCGGAACACCCGCGCCAGCTCAAACTCGTAGATCTCGCGGACTGGCTCGAAGCGCTTGTTGCTTGAGATGGCCCCTTGCTCGCTCTGCTGGGGGAGTGTCAGAGAGCAGCGGTGTCACCCCTCTGTTCACTCCTCTCGCTTCTTCTGACCTTGCTCCCTGGCCTGAAAGCCTCGTCGCCGCGTTTCCCTAGGTCCCGGCATGCGCGTCGGCAGGTGATCGCCTGGGCTGTACTTGCGCTTCTGGGACTGGATGGTCTCATCGTTCATGTGCATGTAGTTCTTGACTGTGGTCATATCCTCATGCCCTAAGAGTTCCTGGAGACTGAAGGGATCGTTGCCCAGCACCAGGTAGCGGATGGCGAATGAATGGCGGAAGATATGTGCACTGATGCGCTTGTCCGTAATCCCCGCGCGCTCGCGAATTCTCTTGAAGAACAAGATCACCCCATTTTTGGTGAGCGGGAGGCGCGTCTCTGAGAGGAACAGGTGATCTTCGCCAGCACTGCCCCATTCAGCTAATTCTTCCTCATCGGGGCGGTGTCGTTCGAGGTAGTAGAGCAGATTGCGCAGACAATTGTTCCCCAGCGCAATGCGCCGCTCTTTGGAACCCTTGCCCAGGACGGTGAGCAGGCCGTGCTTGCGGTCAAAGTCCCGGAGCCGCAGACCACACAGCTCGGAGAGCCGGATACCTGTATCGTAGAGCACCCAGAGAATGGCGCGGTTGCGCGCGGCTGCACGATCAACAAATGGGCCGACCTCACCGGGTGGCGTACAGGCCAGCAGGAGGCGTTCAAATTCCTCTGGCTCAATGGTCCGGATGAGCGGTTTGCCCACTTTGGGAAACACGACCCGATCAAAGGGGCTGCGTTCAATCGTCTCCCGGCGCACCAGCCAGTGGAAAAAGGCACGTGCAGAGCGAGCATAGGTCTGGATCGTGCGCTCGGATCTCGGTTGACCGCGGCTGCCGGGTGTCTTGCGCATGTACGCGAACCAGGCATTGATATCGGGAGCATCCACCTCTCCCACGAGCGTGATGCTGCGTTCCTGTTCCAAGAAACTCCGCAGCAGGCCGAGCGCGGTCTGGTGCCATTGGAGCGTCTTCAGACTGGAGTTGCCTCCCTCGTGATCGAGCAGGTAGTCTGCGATGGCACGCTGGAGGGTCGTGCCTGCTCGCCGGTTGGCAAGCAACCGTTGTTGCTCCTTTTTGCCTGGTGCCTGCTTCCTTGGGGTTGTCTGCGAAGTATGCGCCTTGTCCGCAGTGCGGCGGGCTTCTGCCTGAGCGTCGAGCTTCGCCCGTTGGGCTGCAGCCCGAGCCTCGGTCACGTGCTTGGAGGGTTGCGTTGGTCGTTTCGATGTCACCTGTTTTTGTCTCCTTCTTGCTGTCTGGGAGGCAACCAGCGCAGCGATCAAGTCAGCTCTAACGATGTGTGCTCACAACCTATTCTTTCTGAGCACGCTGTGAGCAGCAATGAGATTCCTTGACCGATGCCACGATGTGGTGAGAAAAAGCGGAGGCAGCATGTCGCATGCGTGGCGAGGCAGAATGTCGCGCACATTGCGAGGCAGAATGTCGCTGTACGCCTTTTTGCGCAAAACAAAACCGCCCCTTGCTTTTTCCTTCACCGTTTGGTTGCCACCAACTGGCTCCAGAAGCGCTTGCACAGAGACGGTTTACAACGTGGAGCGGGAGACGGGGCTCGAACCCGCGACAGCCTGCTTGGAAGGCAGGAACTCTACCCTTAAGAGGGCAATCGAAAGATGTAAAAGCAGAATATCGTCTACAGTTGCTATAAAGATGTTGTCCAACAGAAAGGCAAGCTAACCATTTTAGAAGATGGCATATTTCTGCAAATAAGATGTGGTCATCGTCTGCAATACCGGTTTAGTCCAGCTTTCTGGTGTACTTTTTTGGAAGGTGCCTCTTGCTTTATAGAGCGGATACTAGACAATCTCCTGGTATCTCTAGCTTCTTAACATTCTCAATACAACGTGACGTAAAAAAGTGTGGTTGATTCCCCCAGAAAATTGGGTCAATGTCACTCAGAAATTCGGCTATTAAGCGATACATGAAGGACTCCTTATCTAGTACAATTGTTCTTAAAATATGGCTCTCTATCTGTCGAAGCTGAAAACGAACGTGAGCGTGGACCATCATACAAACAAGGAAAGGCAAAACCAATGGAAAGCCCTAAAGAAGTTGCACCACAGCGGCTCCTCTTGCGCATATCAGAAGTAGCAGAGACGCTTGGGATAGGACGCACAAAAATCTATGAAATGATTGCAACGGGAGAGTTGCCAACAATCCGTGTTGGTCGAGCGATACGCATTTCTGTCACCACATTGCAGAAATGGGTCGAAGAGCGCGAACAGCAAGGATTATCCGCATAAAAGACGCAGCTCGAAAGACAACGTTGATTGCTACATGTAGCAACGTATGTAGCAACGCCGACGATATACAGCAAAAATAGCGACACACAGCGAACAAGGCACAGCCAATTTGAGCATGGAGAGAACACCAGCGAACGGCTAGAAACAACCAATCTCACATCCCGTATGCGCTACCATAGAGCAATGAACGAATGTCTCAAGCCGCTTATATCCTTGCTTGAGACGATTTTGATTTGGCAAATATGCTTCGTACAGCAACTGTACAGCAACGGAACTTTTTATTTTATACTAAAGGATAATATATGCTCTGCTGCCATACGAGTAACATATTTCCTGAAGTACGTTAGTAATCTTTTGTTCTGCTACAAGGAGCAACCAAGCGCACTAATCAGTCATTCTTCTTCCATGGAGTTCTCCTCCTCAAGAAAAACAAACAACCTCCTTTTCTGCTCTATTCTACCTCAGACGTTGACTCCTCTTAGTCCTCTCATTCGCCATGCGCCCTTCCCTACCAAAACTCAGCAGTTTCGATGAGCCTACACTCCCTTGAGGAGACGATGACGGAAAGTCATACAATTGGGGCCACTGCCCATGACGCTGCTCATTGCGCTTTCATGACGCTTCCTCCTTATAGTAGTACTAGCAAGGACGAGGTGCATCACCTGAGTTGTGGCCCGCAATCCTGCAGGGCGGGCCTTTGAGTTAGGAAATGCCGTGCGCCCTTTCACAGGAAGAAAGATTGCTCCAAGAGGAGCCGTCCTTGGACAACGGGACGAGGACGACGCAGCAGGCGTCAACGAGTGGCACTCATTGGGGGCTTTCGCCTGCGGACAAACGTTCGGCAACTGCCAACCACGAGGCAGCTGACCGACCAGTCCTGTGCCTTATGCTGACGAGAGAAATCTGCGTGTGAGGCGTCGGAACTCTCAACAATTGAAAGTGGCTGAGAAACCTGGCCCAAAAGGGATGGTGGGGGGTGTGCCATTTCGGCATGGCGTGCACATGTTGTCTCTGATTCACCCGGCGTAGAGCAGGCATGCTACGAGGTACTCTCAGCTTTCTTTACTGGAACTGGGGAACTCTCAAGCCACCTTGCCCTGCAAGGGGACGCGAGAATGCTAGCGTGTGGAAGAGAGGGCGGAGGCGGCACAGTAGTCCAACAATGCTCTACGGTAATGGTAGGGACATGGTGAAGGTCCGAAAGGCGAAAGGAACCTGAAATGGGAAGAAAGGGACTTACCGGAGAAGGCAAATGACGGAAAGAGGAGTGGGGCCTTGTTCTCCGGCATAGCGGGGGACCCCATGCAACGGGTTGTGCTGCGCTTCGACTGGTGTGCTCTGGAGGGAAACCTCATCCATCGACTCACACCCAGGAACATCTGACGGCGTCGATCCGAGTACTGGAAAGCAGCTTACGGGGAAACTCGTCCGAGCGGTTTGGAACGAGGGAAAGGCTGCAAAGCCCTACCTATCGTTACCTCGGAGGACTCATTCAGGCAATGGGTTCGGTAAGCGACAATCGATAAGGAGTTAACTGATGACAAAAGACATGACTTTTCAGCATGTTAGTTGGACACTCTCCTTTCCCGGCAAGCATGTGGTGGGGATGTTCGGCTCCTTACAGGAGGCTGAACAAGCCGTCCAGGCACTTGTGGATGCTGGGTATCATGTGGAA
>Ga0209648_10005737_pt1 | contig 10652 bp, 7 predicted proteins | sample GraSoi2013_115cm_FD_185830 | JGI IMG/M metagenome (GOLD analysis project Ga0209648, IMG submission 185830) | Grasslands soil microbial communities from the Angelo Coastal Reserve, California, USA - Sample 9_17_2013_115cm (SPAdes) (version 2) | ecosystem: Environmental > Terrestrial > Soil >...
AGCCAAACTGACGACATATCCCAGCGATAGCTCTTCCAACTCAGATTTCCTGAAGCCGCCGCCGAAGCTGGACTTAAAATCGGACTATCCGCGACCGCGCCCAGCTTCGGCTCCAGCAGCAACCGCGCCAGTTCCTGACGGGCCTTCGTCTCAATCGTCGGCGCCGCCGAATCCGCCGACATCCTCCCATCCCAGTCGCGCAGAATTTCCGCTGCCCGCTTCGCCCTATCTGAGGCGCTCACGGCGTGATCGACCGCGTATACGAACTTGTCGGCGCAGAACCGGTCGTACGTGGACGACACATCCATCTGCAGCGCCAACATATCCGCCGGCGCAAACTTTTTTCCCGATTCGAGCACCCGGTAAATACGATCCGTCCGCCATGGCGCATCCCAATCGGTGCTGATCGAATATTTGTAGCCGTCGGGAGTGATGCGTCCGTTGGCGGTCGCGAGAATTCCGCCGGGCGGATCGTAAACATGCGGCATCTCGTCGAAAGGAATCCAGCCCTTCCACTCATGCGCATCATCGCTGCCGCTCACCGGCAAACTGCCATCGCCCGCCGCCCGGATCGGCACTCGCCCCGTCGCCTGATAACCGATGTGACCATCCACATCGCCATACATCACGTTTTGCCCCGGCGCGCCAAACGCCGAGAACGCCTTCCGAAATTCATCCCAATTCTGTGCGGAGTTCACGTCGAAGAAAACCAGTCCCTCGCCGTCCTGCAACGTCCAGCGCAAGGCAATCTGGCGCGTCTCGCCCGGAATCAGTTCGCTGATGATCGGTCCATGCCGCGTGGTCACCACGTTGAGCGTCACGTCCGGTTTTCCTTTGACGTGAATCGTCTCCTGCCGGTGCTGCGCATCAGCCCATCCCGCCGGAGTCCTGTACTGCCCTTGCGCGTTGAACTCCTCAATGTAATCGTCTTCGACAGTCGGCCCAACGTTGGTGAATCCCCAGCCGATACGTTGGTTGTGGCCCACAATCACGAACGGAATTCCCGGCAGCGTGACTCCGGCCACGTCGAAGTTGCCGGTCTTCAGTCTTAGGTGCGCCTCAAACCACAGGTTCGGCATCTGGTGGTCGAGGTGCATATCATTCGACAGCAGCGGCTTCCCCGAAACCGTGTGCTGACCGGAAACCACCCAGTTGTTCGACCCCGGCCGGAACAGGTCGGCTTCTTCTAGCGCGCTGTCCCAGAAATTCGCGGCATCAACAGAAAGGCTTTGAAGGGGCGCGGCTTCAGCCGCGCCGTTGAGGCCGTGAAAAAATGCGGGCTTTAGCCCCTGAGGCAGGTGAGCGGAATCCAGCGCAGAGATCAGCCGGCCGTTTCCGCCCTCCGGATCAACCTCTTCTTCGTCGTTATCTTCATCTTCATCCCTGGTATTGGCTGCGGGCCCCCCTTCCATCCGCCGCACATCTGTTGGCGGACGGTCGCGCCAGGAAGAATTCACGTACAGGTCGGCCGTCAGTTGCGGTCCCAGCTTCGCCAGGACTTTTTCTCGCGTCAGCGCCCGCTGGTAGCTGTAGTGATTCAAATCCTGCACCATGCGCGCGCCCACCAGCAGGGAATCGGTTATCGTCCACGGCCGCGGCGTGTACTTCAACATGCGGAATTCCAACGAAAGCCGGTCGCGATGCGAATCGAGAAACGCATTCACTCCCCGGGTGTATGCGTCAAAATAAGCCCGGTCGCGCGCCGCGATGTTTTTCTCCGCTGCTTCGGCGGCGCTTCGGAGCCCCAGAATCCGCTGCTCGCGGTCCATCTTCACCGTGGCCTCGCCGATCACCTCCGAAAGTTCTCCAGCGGCGGCGCGCCGCATCATGTCCATCTGCCAGAGCCGGTCCTGCGCGGTCACATAACCCTGGGCAAAAAATAAGTCTTCGAGCGTCGCCGCCTCAATCGTCGGGACGCCGCGCTCGTCGCGCACCACGCGCACCTTGGACGAAATTCCCGGCACCGCGATACTGCCACCCAGCTGCGGCAGAGGCGAGCGGGCGATTGAGTAGAGCCACCAGACGGCGGCGATGAGCGCCACCAGCAGCACGCAAACGGCGTAGTACAGGATCCGCAGCGCAGGATTGCGCCGACGGATTTGAGGCAGGGGAGCAGCGACCGACATATCCACGATTGTAGGGACGGTCTCTGCTGCTGACAACAACCTCCCTGTAGAGACGGGGCTTTGCCTCGTCTCCGGCGGCGGGAAAATTGAGGGTTCGTATCAGGGCATCGCTTTAGCGATGCCGAAAGCTCCAAAATCAAACGCCCCTTCAGGGCTGAACATCGATAGCCGACCGTGGGTGCTGGTGAGGCAGCCGAGAGTCGGCGTGCGGCAAAGGTGGGCCAGCCCCCGGTGTTATTAAATCGTTTTTGGCAGGGGTGTAATTTGAAAAGCTTTGGTACCCCCCCCCCAATTCGCGCTAAGCTGTTCTAATTAAAGTACTTAGATCCATCATCTACATGAATAAGGACTTAGCTGGGGTTTCTGCGGTTTGGCGTGCACTTGCGGAGGTGCGGGATCGCCCCTTCTAACTGCTTTTTCGTCTACTTTGCGTCAACTTTTCAAAGAGCGCCGAAGATGGTTTTGCGGCGGATGTTGGGTCCGTCTCTGGAGACGGGCACAGTTTTCGATATTGCACTGTCGGGGAATTATTGCGCGATTGCGATTGAGTGTCTGTGATTGCGGTACTAGAAAAATGTGATGGATAAAGGTCTGAAAGCTGCCTTCGGGCACCGCGTCTTAGGTGTCGGCAGTTGTGCAGGGCCCCTGCTCGAAAAGAGCGAGAGGAGGACACGCTCTGAGAGCCGCAGCCAAAATTCCCGCCCAAGCGGAGCTTGGACGGGTGCTTTCCGGATTTCAGATGATTGCGATGGGCCGGGCCAACTGCCCAACGTTCAACCAGGTTTCTTGACATTTAGCTCGTATCGCGACTTTGTTCCATCTGCGAATGTCACATCGAGGTAACGGACACCTTCGGTCGCAGCAATATCGGGCGTCAGGGCGACAGCGATTGAATCCTTCTTCAGCGAAAGGGTAAAGCTTAAGCGCGTCTTTCCAAATCGAATTGCGGACACTTGATCAAGACCAGAGCCGGTAATTGTGATTTGGGTTGCATTCAGCGCAACCGACGTTTGCGGTTTCAAGGCCGGCTTGGCACTCTGTGAATCAGGCTTCGCAGCTGGCACGGTCACAACAAGAGGCGGATTATTGCCATTTGACAACAGAACTTCTTTAAGTTGATCGACGCACGCCTTCTGGATTGTCAAAATGGCAAGTGTAGGTTGTGTCACGGTCAGTGTCGCACAGGAGGAGTTCGGCTCCAGGAGAGTCGAGCCTGTAAGGCCGCTTCCAGCAATTACAACCTTCTCCGGGTCCCCGGTCTGGACAATACTCGCGCCGCTCACCGAGAAATCGTTGGAAGGAAACGCCCCGGGGGGAAGCTCTGCTGTCGCAACATAACCGTCGCCCCAAAGAAGTTGCCCGATCTTTAATTTCCGGTTGACTCTCATAAGGTCATTGGGCGCGAGAAACGTCACTGAAGTGTTCGAGGCGCTGCGGAACGGCGCATTTCGAAGCCCGAACACTTGATCCCCAATGGTGACAGTCACAGGATTTAAGGGTGATCCTGTGGTTAAATCGGAGAAATCGGCAGGAGTATTGCTTAGGTTCACTGTGACCAAAGATTGTGAATCGGAGAAGGGGGTCGCCGTCGCGCTGGCGGTGAACCTTGCCCAGGACGGCGCCGCGCCAGGTGCAAGAGAACCGGAAGCAGCAGGGGTAGACCCAACCGGAGCAGGCCCCTGGGGGTTGGGAGCTTTACAAGGCGGTAAATCGAAAGGTGCCTGTCGATTGAGAATCGAATTTTCGCTCCCGTCGCGGCCGACCGCCACGACTCCATACGCTGAAATATCCTTAGCTGGGGCGACAAAGTCAATGCGCTGCCCATTGAACCAAAAATTCGGCGACGATTGGTCAAGCGTTGTAGTGCCAATCCGAAAACGTAAGCCTTGGATGTAGCTCCCGAGAAAGCTTACCGAAACCAGTCCCCCTCCAACGTCCGTGACATCAACCGCTTGCGCTGTCGGAGTCAGGTCGAAAAAGGGGATATCATATTCAGAATCTGGATTCGAGAACTCGGCAAGAGTGGCTGAGGCTAGCCCTGTCTTAGGATCGAGCTTGCGCCAGCCGGTGTGAACATGAATTTGAGCGGAGCATGCCATCGGGCTAACGATCGGAACTGAAAACTGCACAAACGTTTGGCGCGTTCCACTAACTACGAACTTTCGGTTCAGTACAGGACGGAACTGCCATGCGAAGGCTGACGAGGGACGCTGGAGGGCAAGGGTGTCCTGTTGTTGGACGAGAAAATAAGTTTTCTTGCCCCACAGCCACCCTGCTCCGACATTAAAGACTCCGCCGATGACACCCCCCGCACCCAGAGAGACCGACTTGTCAGTCAAGCTCGCCACATTGTAAGTTTTCTCGCGGGGCAGAAGCGTCATGATTGACGGTGTTTCCGTGGCGTTTGCCAAATCAGGAGCGTTCTTCAATGTGATTTCAACCTCCGCCAAGCTATTGGCAAGCTTTTTTTTCTTCTCTTGAGGTAGGTCAACCGTAATAGAAAAGCCCACTGTCACATGCCGCTTCCGTATTTGGGTCCCTGGTATGAATCGGTCGTTCAAAGCGCCATCAAGAAGCAGTTGCAGGTTGATGATCTGAGAGCTCAGCTGCATTTCTTCATTGAGGGTATCGAGCGAAGATGGGGAAAAGGTTGATGGTACTGACAGGGAGGGAGCCGGGGGCGTCGACGCAATCGGGGTCAGAGACGATGTAGCTGTCGTCGTCCCGTTCGAACCCGACGGTGCGACGCCCGCTGGCGGAAGTGACGTAGTCACAGCCGGAGTGGGTGGCCCCAGGCCCTGGACCGAGAAGCTGGATTGCTGCAGAGTTGAGCCTTGAATACCACCAATCTTGCCCAATAAAGTAGCTTGGTCCGCCGCGTTGATCGCGGCCAAACGCGCCTTCAGACTATCAAGTTGCATCTGCAAATAGTAGTCATCATAGACTTTCGGCTTGTCAACGAGAATGCCATTGGTTTGGGCGTAGGAAAGTCCAACCAGCATTAAGCAAATCGGTAAGCGTCTGCGCATTGCGTCACCCCAGATCCTGTACGATGTGAAGAACGGGCTGCATAGCCCCGATGCCGTTCACATCTTCATCGGTGACAAAGCCCAGGAATTTTATCGGTGATCCTTCTGTTAGGCCGCGCTGCACAAAATGGTTACGGGCAGCCGCCACCGCTGTCCAATTGAATGCTCCGCCAGGGGAAATGTAGAGCATCATCAAAGTAAAAACGGCATTTCCCACATTATCCCGCGTGACCAGATAGGATTTGGGACCGTCAAGCCTCAATAGTCCGGTGTATTGCTGAGTTTGAAATGGCATCTGCCTCGTCACCTCTTCAAGATATAGAACGCAGAATTGGGGATAAGTCCTTCGCAGTTTGGCGATTTTGTGGATAATTCGGAAGTGCGTCAAAAATGCTAAGCGGGTCACAGCATATACTGGGCAGGGTCGGCCACATCAACATGGGGAGTATAGCGCGGGCTGAACGTCGTATCGAATCAATCTGTTGGTGCGCCACTGTCCGACTCCATTTGCGAACGTCAATGAGGCGAGCCAACCAACGTACAATTGCAAGGCATGGGATGGATCGGCCACATCCTCGACCTGCTCGCCCCAGAGCTAATGAAGTCGGTTCGTTCCGGCTACTCCGGATTTCGGAGCGCACGACGAAAGCAGCGACATCGTTACATCTTGAAGGCGATGACCACGGAACCGAACAGGTTGGTGGCTCCGGAGCCCGGTTTAGTAAGGTATGATCTCGCCTCCATTGATCGACGACTCTACATTGCGCAGATGAGCGATGCGCTGGGCGACGTGCCGCTTTTTCCATGACGAGCCTATCCCTCCGCAAAGTGAGGTGGCGTATAAGACCGCTCTGGAGCATCAACGAAAACTGGGGTTACCTGATCCGAAGGATCCAGCACGGCAGCAAAAAGTTGAAGAACTACTTAACGAGATGGTAGACGACGGCGTTCTTGCGTTCCATCCGCCGAACATGTGGGTTGTAAGGTGATTCGCAGATAGAAACACGTGAGGGTCTGATGGAGCAGCTCGAGTATGAACAGGCGGGCGGCCCACATCAACATGGGAGTATAGCGCGTGCTGAACGTCGATCGAATCCATCTGTGTGAGCGTCCCTTCTCGCGCCATTGATTGACATGAATCTGGCTATCTAATAGGGTTGGACGCCGATGACCCGAAGCCAGCAACCTGCATTGACACTCTTTGCCGTCGGGATGAGCGGCCTCGGCATCCTCGCTCTGGTCTACGGCGATTTCGCGTTGGTGTGGCAGCGCGTCGCCCCATGGATCCCAGGCCGGACGGTTCTTGCGTATGGTTCGGGCCTCATCATGCTATTCGGTGGTGTTGGGCTGCTTTTAAGAGCCACGGCGGCATGGTCGGCTCGCATCCTGTTTCCATATCTAATCGTCTGGGTCCTGCTGAAGGTGCCCGCTCTGGTAGTAGCGCCGCAGATGGAAGCGGTTTGGCTCGGCTTTGGCGAGCTTGCCGTGCTTCTGGCCGGAGGATGGATTTTGTTTGCCACGCTGGCCAGGCTGCGAGAGGGATCGCCGCTGACATTCGCCACGGGCGAGAAGGGCATCCACATTGCACGGATGCTCTTTGCGGTTTCTCTCATACCGATCGGACTCTCACACCCTGTTTATGTGAAGGAGACTGCTGAGCTGGTACCGGCGTGGCTTCCTTATCGTGTTGGCTGGGCCTACCTGACCGGTGCCGGACAGATGGCCTGTGGTCTCGGCGTGCTGTTCTCGATCTTTCCGCGAGTGGCCGCGAGGGCGGAAGCGGCCATGATAAGCCTGTTTGCGCTTCTCGTTTGGGGTCCTGCGATTTTGGCCGCCCCGAGGATACGGCTGCCGTGGACGGCGTTCTTCATCTCATGGGCGATTGCGTCTGCCGCGTGGGTAGTAGCGCAAAACATCGCACCGAAGCAGCCTGCCAAGGCGGGCAGTCAGTCCGCAGCGAGGGAGCCGGTTGGCGTAACCCGCACTCGCCCAGTATCATAAATGCGAACCTTGAATGCGACTCTGGCGTGAATTGTCACTTTGAATTTCAGCGCCGCCCAACATGCTGCAGAAGCGAATCGACGATCAGCCGACCATCTCGCGGGAGAACATCCGCGAAGCGGAAGGAATTTTCCTGCAGCATCTCCGTCGCGTGGGCTTGAAGCAGACGGAACAGCGCAACGCGATTCTGCGGACGTTCCTCGAAACTCGTGAACATCTTTCAATCGACGAATTGCATCGGCTGGTCAAGAAAACCGATCCGCGTATCGGTTTCACCACCGTCTACCGGACGCTGAAGCTTCTGGCTGGTTGCGGACTGGCCAGTGAAGTCGCCTTTCACGATGGCATTGCGCGTTACGAACATCAGTACAACCGCCGCAGTCATCACCACATGGTGTGTACAGAGTGCGGCGCTTCAGTCGAATTCTTCTCCGAGGAAGTCGGAGCGATCGAGCGGGAGATCGGACACAAACACCGTTACGTTACCACCCGACATACTTTCCAGATCTACGGCGTTTGCGAAGAATGCCGCGATGCCAAGAAAACGAATGGACGCCGAATTGTCTAGTTCAGAACAAAGTCCAGCGAATATTCCCGCGAAGAGTCCGGAGAATGGCGCACTGAATCCGGCGCAGGCTACAGTGAATTGTCCCCACTGCGGAACGGCGATGCCGGCGAACGCGGCATTCTGTCCGGGATGCGGATGGTCGATGACGCCGATTGCTCCCGCGGAACGCGCGGCCGCGGCTGTCGCGTATCTGACGTTCGTCCCGGCCGCTGCGCTCTTGCTCTTGCCGGCTTTTCGCAGCAACCGCTTCGTCCGCTTTCATGCCTGGCAAAGCGTTTTGCTCTGGGCAGCCTTTTTCGTTTTGACCATCCTCGCGCTCCTCTTTTCGAACGTCGCTGCCGCCATGGCTTTTCTGCTGTTTGGAATTCTGGCTTCGCTGGCCATGTTGTTCTTGTGGATTGTTCTGTCGCTCAAGGCATGGCAGGGCGAGCGCTTCGAATTGCCGCTGTTCGGTGAGTTGGCGGCGCGCATGAAATAGGTCTCAGGAGTGCAGGTCTCAGGTCTCAGGTGTCAGGTCTCAGGAAAAACAAAATCAATTTCATTTCATTGTCATTTCATTGTCACGGTTTTCCTGAGACCTGAGACCTGACACCTTGCCGTTAGACATTCTCGTCCTCATCGTTGAGAATAATGCGTCGCACTACTCATCCCAGGAGACCTCATTGAGTCAGCTTCAGCGCGTTAAGATCAGCGCTCTCGGCACCTACGTACCGCCTCGCCTTCTCACCAACGGCGACCTCGAAAAAATGGTCGAGACCAACGATCAGTGGATCATGGAGCGCGTCGGGATCCGCGAGCGCCATCTTGTGGACAAAGGGGTTGCGACCAGCGATCTTGCGGTCGAGGCGGCGAAGAAAGCGCTCGCCGAACGCGGTATCGGAGCATCCGATCTCGACGCGATCATTGTGGGAACCGTTACGCCCGACATGTTTTTTCCCTCGACCGCTTGTCTCGTTCAAGACAAGCTCGGCGCGAAAAATGTCTGGGGATTCGATCTCTCGGCTGCCTGTTCCGCCTTTGTTTATGCGTTGCAAACCGGAGCGCAGTTCGTCGCGACCGGATCGCATAAGAAAGTGCTCGTGATCGGCGCGGACGTGATGTCGTCGATCATCGACTACACCGACCGCGCGACCTGCGTCATCTTTGGCGATGGAGCGGGCGCAGTCCTGCTGGAACCGGCGGAAAACGAATCCGTCGGCCTCATTGACTTTCTGCACGAAGTGGATGGATCCGGTGGCTGCTCGCTTTATATGCCTGGTGGCGGAAGCCTGAATCCTTCGACTCACGAAACCGTGGACAAGAAGATGCACTTCGTTCATCAGGACGGGGCAGCGGTCTTCAAGTTCGCGGTGCGCAAGATGGCGTCGCTCTGCGAGGAGATTCTCAGACGTAACAACATCAAGGGCTGCGAGATCGACGCCTTCATTCCGCATCAGGCGAATAAGCGCATCATCACCGCTACTGCCGATCGTCTGAGTATGCGTCCCGAGGCCGTGATCATTAACATCGAGCATTACGGAAACACCACCGCAGCTACGATTCCGTTGGCAATGGAGACTGCGCGCCAGGAGGGCAAGTTGAAGAAGGGAAGTTTGGTATTGCTGGCGTCGGTGGGAGCGGGATTTACGAGTGGAGTGACGCTGCTTCGTTGGGCGTACTAGATGCCAACGGAGACACGGCAAGCCGCGTCTCTACACTTTATTTTGTCGCCATCGCTCCTACCAGCGATTGGAAAATCTTGAATCCATCGATGCCGCCTAGTTCGGGTTCGGCTGCTCGTTCGGGATGGGGCATCATGCCGAGCACGTTGCGTCCGGCGCTGCAGATGCCGGCGATATTTTCCAGCGATCCGTTGGGGTTCGCTTCCGCTGTGATTTCGCCTTGCGGGTTCGAGTAGCGGAAGACGATACGGTTGTCGCGGTTTAGTTCGGCGAGTGTCGCCTCATCGCAAAAATAATTGCCTTCCATGTGGCCGATGGGAATGGTCAACACTTCACCTTTGCGGCACATGTTGGTAAACGGCGTGTCGTTATTTTCCACTCTTACCTGCACCGGTTTGCAGACATACTTCAAGCCGATGTTGCGCATCAGAGCTCCAGGCAGCAATCCCGCCTCGCACAGAATCTGGAAGCCGTTACAGATGCCGAGAACCAGCCCGCCGCCGTCGGCAAACTTGCGGACGGATTCCATCACGGGAGAGAACTTGGCGATGGCGCCTGTGCGGAGGTAGTCGCCAAAGGCAAAGCCTCCGGGGACGATAATGGCGTCGCAGTTCTGCAGATCATGCGAGTCGTGCCACAGGAATGTTACAGGCTGCTTGGCAACCTGCTGGATGGTCCAATGGGCATCGCGATCGCAGTTCGAACCGGGAAAAATAATGACGCCAAATTTCATCGAAATCCTCGAAGGTGCTGCAGCCTACACATATCCATTCTAATACTTCACTTTAATACTTTACGATCGACGCGAACGACTTGGGATCGAGCGAGGCTCCGCCTACCAGGGCGCCGTCGATTTCTTCTTCGGACATCAGGGCGTGCGCGTTCTCTGGTTTGACGGAGCCGCCGTAGAGGATGCGGAGTTTGGCGGCGAATTCGTGTCCAAAGGAATCGGTGGCTTGGCCCCGGATGATGGCGTGGGCGTCGGCGGCCATCTGCGGCGTTGCGGTCTTGCCGGTGCCGATGGCCCACACCGGTTCGTAGGCGACCACGAGTCTCGCGGCTTTTTTGGCCGAAACTTTGTGGAAGGCGCGGAGACACTGGCGGCGCAGGACATCGTCGGTGAGCCCGGCTTCGCGTTCTTCGAGAACTTCGCCCACGCAGACGATGGGAATAAGTCCGGCTTCGATGGCGGACTTGAGCTTGAGGTTGACGGTGTCATCGGTCTCGCCGAAGTGCTGGCGGCGTTCGGAGTGTCCGATGATGACAT
>Ga0209648_10005738_pt1 | contig 10651 bp, 8 predicted proteins | sample GraSoi2013_115cm_FD_185830 | JGI IMG/M metagenome (GOLD analysis project Ga0209648, IMG submission 185830) | Grasslands soil microbial communities from the Angelo Coastal Reserve, California, USA - Sample 9_17_2013_115cm (SPAdes) (version 2) | ecosystem: Environmental > Terrestrial > Soil >...
CCGCCGCTGCGCGATCGCCGTGAAGATATCCGTTTGTTAGTCCACCATTTTGCAATGGATTATGCCGCTCGCGTGCAAAAGCGAATTACGGCCATTTCAGAGGAATTCATGGCGGTCCTTGCGCGGCATACATGGCCGGGCAACATTCGGGAACTGCAAAACTTGATTGAACGCTCGGTAATTCTGTCGACTGGCGGTGTGCTGCGTGGATCCCTGCCCGCACTCACCCACGCAAGACAAGATGGCTCGGAGTGGTCGAAGGCAACCGCGCCTGCAACTATGGAACGGGGGGAGGGTTCACACATCACTCAGACTCCCCGACAAACGGAAGGCGCGATAAGTGGTCGGAGTATCGCGGCGGCCCGGCTGAGCCGCCGCACGCTGGCCGAAGCCGAAAGAGAGCACATTTCGGAAGTTCTGCAGATGACTAACGGACTGATCGCTGGCAGGGGCGGCGCGGCCGAGACCTTAGGATTGCCAGCATCAACTCTTCGAAGCCGCATGAAGAAGCTTGGAATTAAATCGAAGTGGCGCCCTTAGCGTCCAGGTCCCCGACTTCTCCCCTCAAATCTTTCAAGTTGGCGGACGTGGTATTTCGTCTCTGTATTTCGCTTCGACGTCAGATTTCACGCTTCACCAAGTGGTTCGGTGCTCCCCTGATTTCTACAAACCCTTTGAATTCATGAAAGTGGATCAGCGTCCCATTTTGCGGTAGCCGTGGAAGGCGAACTGCTTTCTAAATCGATGGTTGGAGTGTTTGCCATTCGATGGAAGGGATCAGAGCCAGATGAAGTTGGCTACGCACAACGGGATACAAGAAAGGATACAAGAAATGTTGAAGAAGTTGGCTTTGGTCACATGGGTTGCGGTGAGCGGATTGATTTTTGTAGCGCCGGCTCCAGCGCAGAACACTTCTTGGCGCATTGATTCGGAGCACTCCACGGCGCGCCTCTTTCTGGCCTCGTCAAGGAATCCAGACGACACTGTCAATGTGGGTGTCGCGCGGGCGAAGGGCCTGGTCAATCGAAGCGCCGATGATTCCGGTATGCCTGACTTTGATTTCACAATCTATCCCGCGGACAAGACCGCATCTCTGGAACGCTTCAAACAAGAGGAGAACAACAAAAAGCCGAGAAACGGGCCCGATTACACCCTCATCAGCTTCGAATCAACGCGGGTTGTTCGCGTAGACAAAGAAACCCTTCGCGTCACAGGCAATCTGACGTTGACCTACGCAAAGCGTCTCGCGACATACGGCCCGAGTGAAGCCTACTCCGGCCCTGTCTACGGACCGGCGGATACTCACTCCCTGAGACAAGAAGTGGTTTTCGAGTTCCACCAGGTGAATCCTTCTAGAGCTCGGGAAGCAAATAAGGGTAGCGCGGAATGGTCTGCGTTCAGCACAATCAGCGGCGAGAACTTTCCCGAACTCCTGGATGCAGTTTCCGAGACGGATTGGCCAACGTTCGTCGCCGATGAGCATTGCGTGATGCCATCCACCATCGGCGAGGATTATTCAGGTCCCTCCTGCACGGGTGAGAGAGTCGAACCTGCGCCTCGTAAAGACTTCCACTGTGAGATGCCACCGACCGTTGGTGAGGACTTTGCCGGAGAAGAGTGCACGCACACTTCGTCACCTGTGGTGATTACCGATACAGCGGAGATCGAATGGGAAAGGCGTCACCACGGACGTGGCGAACCGAACCAGCTTGTCGCAAACGAGGTGCAGATACAGCTCGACCTGCAGCTGACAAAAATGAATTCCACGACGGCAGATAGCTCAGGCAAGTAAACGCGGGATCACAAGGGAATATCCACACTGAGGACCATGATAACGGAGACACCGTTTGGCAGGCGAGAGAGATAGAAGTGCTGAAGATCTCGATCATCGAGACGCCGACGGAAAAGCGATGGATTCTGCAGGGCCGGTTGGTCGGGCCGTGGGTCGGCGAGCTGAGAACAAGTTGGAAGAAAAAGCACCGCGGCCAGAGTGGACGAACATGCGTTTTCGACCTTAAAGATGTGACGTTCCTCGACAAAGGCGGGGAAAGACTCGTGCGCGCTAGTTTAATCAAGGCGCGCAATTCCTGGCTGACGGAATCTATATCAAGTACGTGCTTGATATAGATAAGAACAGGGGCAAAAGCGGATGAAACGAGGAATTAGCCGCAGTACGAAAACCGAACTGCTGGGCAACATCGACGGAGACGAAGCTGTGATTACTGCTATGGACAATCCGGCGGGGAAAGCGGACATGCAACTTGTTGCTGCCGCCAAAAACGGGAATCGGGAGGCGTTCGATATTCTGGTCGAACGTCACGAGCAAAGGATCTTCTTCGTTGCGCGGCGCATTACCCCCACGCGGGAAGACGCCGAGGATGCCGTGCAGCGGGCCTTTCAAAAGGCTTTCACTCATCTGCGCAAATTCGAAGGGAGATCTTCCTTTTCCACCTGGTTAACCCGGGTCGCAATCAATGAAGCCCTGATGTTGCAACGGAAGACTCGCGGGTTACGCGAAGTGCCGATGGGCGATGCAAACGCGAATGAGGAAGCCACAAGCGCGCTCGAGGTCCCTGATTCAGGTCAGAGTCCAGAAGTTAACTATTCACAGCGGGAGAGGCAGCGAATTCTGTCGTCGGCTATGAATGAGTTGCCGCATAGAACACGCAGGGCAATCCAGTTGCGTGAGCTTGACGAGCGATCGACGAAGGAAACCGCTCGAATCATGGGGATTTCCGTTGGGGCGGTGAAGGCTCGAGTGTTTCATGGGCGGAGGAAATTGCGCGAGAGATTGAAGCACTCTGTCGAACCAGCTTGGGCGTCCGGGACGAAAACTTCACGAACGATCGGTAACACCAGACATCTCTCGCAAGATCAGGTCGCCTGCGATTCCTCCTCCGTGTGTTGTCTCCAACGGCATTACTTCAATCTATCCGTTAAGGAGAAATCGTGGAAAGGTGAATCAAGATGTTAACTCTAAACCTTGAGCACGCGCGCATTATCATCCAGCACGCAGAGGAGAAAGCAAAGTCTCTGGGCTGTCCTTTGAACATCGCAGTTGTCGATGTGGGAGGAAATCTCATCGCACATGCCCGCATGGACGGTGGGCGGATCGGCGCAATTGATATCGCCATAAACAAAGCGTGGTCTGCACGGGCGTTTGATATGGAAACGTCCGAGCTTGGCCGGTACAGCCAGCCTGGCGGTCCATTCTTCGGGATCCACGCGTCGAATGGCGGGCGTGTGATGATCTTCGGGGGAGGTGTCCCGATACGGCTGGCAGGTCAAACCGTCGGCGCTATCGGCGTAAGCGGGGGATCGAATGAGCAGGACACCGCTTGCGCACAGGCCGGAGCCGACGCATTGACCGCAATTTCCGAGAGCGGCAGAGAAGTCCAGTGAGCATCAACAGACCCATACAAAAGAACAAGGAAACAATTCTGGCCATGCGCGGCACAGAAATTGGGTCAGGCAAGCTGATCAGCACATGATGCGCCTACCACACATTAAACGGATCGCATTTGCGCTGACCACTTTCTTCGTCTTTGTTCCCGCATTGCTCGCTCAGGAAGCAGACCATCACGCTCTCACGCTGGCTGAGGCATTGGCGATCGCAAAGAAGCAGAACGTAGATGTGATGGTTGCCAAACTGCGTGTTCTTGAGAGCAAACAGGCGTCCAATGTCGCAAAGGCCGCACTTCTGCCGCAAGCCAGTCTCGGACTCCAGAATCTTGTAACACGATTCAACGATCGGCCCCTACCAGGTCGTTCAGGGAGGCCCGGCCTTCAGCCAGGTTGTTTTTGATCTCGGAGCTGTGCGTAGCCTCCAGGTGTCGCGGCAAGCGGAAACGACGACGCGGAACAATGAGATGACGGTGGAGCAGACAGTCGAGCACGGCGTAATCGTTCAATACCTCACCATCGCACGCGCCGCTGCGGAATTAGACCGTGCCAATGCGCGAATGGCACTTGCACAACGATTGGAGACCGAAGCCGAGCACCTGCAAGCAGCCGGTGTTGGGACCAGCATTGACACGCTCCGGGCCCAATATGAACTGGAAGCCGAACGCCACCAGGTTATTGACGCGGAAGCTGCACACAAGATCGCAAAGCAACGGCTCGTCGAAATCCTTGAACTGCCTGCTGACAAGGGCATCGACATCGTACCGCTCGCCAGCATGCCAACGATCGAGGCTGTCCCACGAGAGATTGAGATGGCTCTACGGGACCGTCCGGAAGAGGCTGCCGCCAAATCCGAAATTCAGAGAGCAGAATTTCAGAAAAAAGCTGCGTCTGCCCAACGTTTGCCTGTAGTGCAATTCGCAGGATTCTGGCAGCAGCAAGGCCGCACCTGGGGAGGCATGATTCCTGCCTACACCTACCAGGGAAGGGTAACGCTCCCGCTTTTTACGAGCGGCCGCATCCGCGCAGAAATCCAAACTGCCGATCTTGAAAAACGCCGCGCTCTTGAGACACACCGCGGCATCGAGTCCGCGATCTCCTATGAGGTTGTTGCAGCAAGGACGAATCTGGACGCTTCGCGAAATGCACTCGAAGTGGCAAAGCGGGCAACGGCCCTCGCGCGGGAAGAACTCGTACAAGCCGAACATCGGTTCAATGTGGGCGTCGCCAACAACATTGAATTGGTGACAGCGCAGCAGTCTCTTGCCGCCGCCGACGCAAGCGAAATTGCCAGCGACTATCTGTATCGGGAAGCAACCGTGGATCTCTACCGGGCACTCGGCAGAATCCAGGACTTTGTAGCACAGCCATGAGCGCATCAGTGGTGATTACGGAAGCCCAGCAACCTGTGAAGTCAACAGAAAGGAAGCCCCCGCCCAAGAAGTGGTATACGCGTCTTACAAAGATACAGTGGACGATCGCCGCTGCTGCCGCTCTTTCAGTCACGCTCTATATCCTTCTTCATGTGGGGCTTGTTTCAACGAACGATGCACAGATCGAAGCGCACGTCATAACCATAGCTCCACATGTTCCCGGTTATGTCCAGGATCTGAAGATCGACGACAACTGGAAAGTGAAAGCGGGGCAAGTCCTCTTCAGCATCGACCCCCGCGATTATGAGGTACGGCTCGAGCAAACCAACAACGCATACGATACAGCTTTGGCCCAGGAAAGAGCCACGCGGGTCGCCATAGACGTGGCGCAAAGCGTCGCCGCCGCCAGCACGCATGGTGCGACGGCGTCTCTCAACGCGCAGGAGGCGGGCCTCGCGAAAGATCAGGAAGCCTGGCAGAGGGCCGCAGGTCCCGAACTCGAAGCGGCGGAGGCCGCGGCTCGCGCAAAGCAAGCAGTTGCGGAACGCGCCGCGCGCGATCTCGAACGCTATCGCCCACTGGTCAAAACCGGTGAGATCTCACAACTGCAATTCGATGCCTTCAGCGCTTCCGCACAAGTAGCCGAAAACGAGGCGGGGCAAGCTCATGCTCAGGTGGAAGCGGCGCGTCGCGCAGAGGCCATCGCGCATTCTCAGATAGCTGTCTCCAGCGCCGCCATTGAGCGGGCCAAGGCCAGCCTTACCGACGCGCACGCAAGAGTGCTCGAGACGCAGATGCGCGTTTCGGATTGGAATGCGGCACAAGCTTCCGCGGGACGGGCGAAAGCACAGATGGACGAAGCGAAGCTGAACCTCAGCTATACCGAAGTGACGAGCCCGATGGATGGAGTTGTCACACATCGGTCCGTCGAGGTAGGCCAATACGTGCAGGCAGGACAAGCGATGTTGCAGATCATTCCCCTCAACGATGTCTGGATCATCGCAAACTTCAAGGAGACGCAGCTTGGTCATGTCCGTCCGGGGCAGCGCGCCCGCATCCATATCGACACTTACGGAACGGATGTAGACGGTTGGGTGGATTCGATCGCAGGCTCGACAGGCGCACGGCAGGCGCTGTTGCCGCCCGACAACGCCACGGGTAACTACATCAAGGTTGTGGAACGTATTCCGGTGAAGATTCGGATTCGGGATTCCAGATTGACCGGAGAACTGCGTCCGGGGATGAACGTGGAGGTAACCATCTACACGCGATGAACACCGAACAACAAATCTGGCCAAAGAGCGAAGCCCGCGGTGTGATGATTGCCATCACGCTCCTCACAGGATCGGAGCTGCTACTTTCTGCCGCGATTCCCGTCATGCTGCCCGACCTTGCCGGACCACTGGGTGTCTCGGCCGACGAGATGAGTTGGGCGCAGACCCTCTACAGTGCCGCCTTCCTTGTCGCAATTCCCACAGCATTGTGGCTCGCCAAACGCCTAGGGCATGGCCGTTGCATGACGTATGCCGCCGGTGTATTCACGCTGGCGACGCTTGGGCTGGCTCTCTCACCCAACTTTGAAACGTTTCTTGCACTTCGGATTATTCAAGGGTTCGCGGGCGGGATGTTCCTGGTCCGTTCTCAGATCACGATGTACAACATTGTGCCGCGCCAATTCCTTGCCTATGTAGTGCTCTGGTTTGTCATCGGAAGCTATACGCTGCGAGCTCTCGGGGCGTGGTACGGCGGATGGATGGATGACACGCTCTCCTGGCGTTGCGCATTTGCGGGTGGCGCCGCACTTTCTTATCTAGCCTGGCAGTTCGGTGCTCGTTATCTCCAGAATCTTAGCACCAGCGAAGAATCCGAGCCCTACTCGATCGATGGCCGGACCCTTACGATTCTATCCGCGGGTCTCGTCTCTCTGCAGTGCGTCCTCAGCCGCGGTGAGATTGACGATTGGTTTGGATCGACACATATCGTTGTCTTGAGTTGCATCGTCGTTTGTGGATTGGTCTACGGAATCCGGCATTGGTGGTCCTATTTTACCCAGACCCCTCAGCTTGATCGAGAACACCGACCATCCCTCTTGGCAGGCGCGCCGCTCAGTTTCTTGATGGGTATTCTCATGACCGGTGCTCTGGCGGTATTGCCATCATTCCTCCGCTCCGGAGGCCATCACAGCGCCACACAAGTCGGCTGGCTTCTGATGATCGATGCCGGCAGTACGACCGTCTTTATCGTCTTTTGCATCAAGCGCTGCTTGCATCGGTATAAGAACCGGAACACTTTGACCTGCGGAGCGCTCCTCCTATCTCTGGGGATGTGCGCGCTCTCGATCCTGTTATCGTCCAACTATCCCGATTGGATCTTCATCGTCCCGTTCCTCATCCACGGTGGTGTCATCGGCCTGTTCGTTCCGGCCCTTGACTACGGAACACAGGTCCGTATCGAAGGGACGGCGATTCCGTTCAGCGCTACAACATATTACCTGCTTCGCGCGCTCGGCCAGTCGGCAGGTACGACACTGGTCGCCAGGATTGTCGATGTACGAATGTCCCTTCATTCGAGCCGCCTCGGGGAACATGTTTCCTCCCTAGACGCCTCATCACAGGTGTACGGCCACAGTGCTCAGTCGGTCTTCTCGGGCGCCGGTCTCTCCGCTGGATCGGCATCGCAAGCTACGGTTCGCGATATGGCGACGGCGCTTCGCCAAGAAACCCTAGTCCTTGCAAACGCTGATTGCCTGCTCTGGATGGGAGCTATCGGACTTTTGTTTGCTGTGATTGCGTGGTTATTTTTCGATCGCGATGTTGAACCGCTGCACATATTCACGTTCCATCGTCAAGACACAGACGCAATCGACCATGCGAGTTAACAGAACCTCGGTGTCACGCATGAACCTGTCAAAGGTGAGATAGCTCAAGGAGCAAGAATGACAAAGGATAAAAACATAACTGCTGCGGCCACAGTTACCGCTGGGAAAGATCGGAGGCCGCGGGTCGTAATCGTTGGGGGAGGTTTTGCCGGGATTCACGCAGCTAGAGCGCTTGCAAACGCTGCCGTTGACGTGACTTTGATTGATCGGCGTAATCATCACACATTCCAGCCGCTGCTCTACCAGGTTGCATTGGCCGTCCTTACACCTGCCGACATCGCATCTCCGATCCGCACGGTGTTGCGGCAGGCCCGCAATGTGGGGGTACTGATGGACGAAGTTGTGAACTTCGACAAGCAGAACCGCCGCGTGGTTTTGGGGAGTGGCATTCGAATCGACTACGACTATCTCATCGTCGCTACAGGTGCCACACATTCCTATTTCGGCCACAACGAATGGGAACAGCATGCACCGGGACTGAAAAGCGTTGACGATGCGTTGGAAATTCGAAAACGTGTGCTCCTTGCCTACGAGCTTGCGGAGAGGGATGGGCTCGAAAAAGGGACGCATCCACCATTGGAGTTTGTCGTGATTGGAGCAGGTCCGACAGGAGTGGAACTCGCCGGCGCCATTGCAGAGATATCACAGCTATTTCTCTCGCGCGACTTCCGCCACATCGATCCCAAGAAGGCTCGCACGATCCTGATCGAGGCCGGTCCGCGCATATTGCCGACCTATCCTGAAGACCTGGCAAAGAAAGCGGTCGAACAATTGGAACGGCTCGGCGCGGAAGTAATGACTTCCACACAGGTGCAGGATGTCCAGAGCGGTTTTGTGGTCGTAAACGGCGGGAAGAGGATCAACGCTGTGGTGACGCTGTGGGCCGCAGGCGTGGCCGCCTCTCCACTCGGCAGGCTGCTTGGTGTGGAGACCGATGGGCGTGGACGCGTCGTGGTTGGACCGACGCTCAATCCCCCTAATCATCCCGAAATCTTTGTCTGTGGTGATCTCGCCAACTTCATCCAGGATGGGGAGGAACTGCCCGGGGTTGCGCAACCCGCGATGCAGATGGGCCTGCATGCCGCAAAAATGATCCTGCAAGATCTCCAGGGAAAACCTGCCACGAATTTCCATTACTTTGACAAAGGTGACATGGCGACCATCGGCCGGTTCTCTGCAATCGCCAGAATTAAATGGCCTATCCGGGCGCATCTTTCTGGCCTACCTGCCTGGTTCACATGGCTGATGGTCCACTTGGTCTTCATTATCAGCTTCAGGAACCGGATCTCAGTACTTTTCAATTGGGCGTGGACCTATCTTTTCTACATGCGCGGCTCACGATTGATTACAGGAGCACAGGAACCGCAAGGCCAGAGTGTTCCTGCGAGTGATTCTCAGCGTCGTTCTCTGCTCGGCGAGAATTGACTCTCGACGACGGTCAATTCGCGCAACGAAGAGCAAATCTGATGACCTACAACCCATCGGCCATTAAATACTCCAGCGTTCAGCAATGTTATACAAGACGCTCTCATCAATTCTGTTGCTAAGTGAGAACCTTTGATTTGAGGAGCTTGTCAATCAAATCTTTCACGCTAGCGGACGCCGTCTTTCGCCTCGGTATTTCGCCTCGACGTGAGATTTCACGTTTCCCCAAATGGTTCGCTGCTCGCCTGATTTCTACAAATCCTTTGAATTCATGAAAGTGGATCAGCGTCCCACTTGCGGGAGCCGTGGCAGGCGAATTGCCTTTGTAAATGGCGATTGAACGGAACCAGTTAGAAGGTAACTTCGACACGGCTCCGATCTTGACGCAACAAAATACGCCCTCTTGGGCTGACAGGAGATCTAATTTAGATGATTTATCAAACGATCGATCCATTTACCGAAAAGCTGGTCAAGACGTTCCCCGAACATACCAAAGAACAGTTGGAAGCGATCATCGCTCAAGCTGAGGAGACCTACCGCAAGGATTGGAGTCTGCGTTCTATCGCGGATCGCAAGAAGATCCTGAAGAATGCCGTAAAGATCTTCCGCGAGAAGCGTGAGGAGTTCGCGGCGTACATCACGCTCGAGATGGGCAAGTTGATTACGGAGTCTCGGGGCGAGGTCGACCTGAGCGCCGACATCCTGGAGTACTACGCGGATAACGCGGAAGCATTCTTGGCGCCAGAAAAGCTGAACGTGGCAGGCGGCGAAGCCCTTGTCGAAAGCGAGCCGTTGGGCGTTCTCTTCTGCATTGAACCCTGGAACTTCCCTTACTACCAGCTGGCGCGTGTCGCCGGACCAAATCTCATGCTTGGCAATACTTTGATCGTGAAGCACGCCCCAAATGTTCCGCAGTGCGCGTTGGCATTTGAGAGGTTGTTCCTCGATGCCGGCGCTCCAAAGGGAGCATATACCAACGTCTACATCTCGAACCAGCAGGCCGCGACGGTCGTTGCCGATCCCCGCATCAAGGGTGTCGCGCTGACCGGTAGCGAGCGCGCCGGTTCGGCCGTGGCTGCTGAAGCTGGCAAGGCCCTCAAAAAGAACACCATGGAACTGGGAGGGAGCGATGCATTCATCGTCCTCGATGACGCGGACATGGACAAGGCGATCGAATGGGGCGTCTGGGGCCGCATGAACAACGCCGGCCAGTGCTGCGTGGGTGCGAAGCGCTTCATCCTGCAAGAGAAGATTGCGGACGAGTTCCTAAGCCGCTTCAAGAGCCAGTTGGCAAAGTTCGTCCCCGGCGATCCTACGGATCCCAAGACGACGCTTGCTCCCCTGTGCACCGATGGGGCCCTGAAGCTTGTTGAGAGGCAGGTCGACACCGCGATTAAAGGCGGGGCAACCGTTCTGCTCGGGGGCAAGCGGGTCGATCGGCCAGGCTACTTCCTCGAGCCGACGATTCTGACGAACATCAAGCCGGAGAACCCGGTCTACTATCAGGAGTTCTTCTCTCCTGTGGCCATGATCTTCCGAGTGAAGAACGACGAAGAGGCGGTGAAGCTCGCCA
>Ga0209648_10005739_pt1 | contig 10648 bp, 15 predicted proteins | sample GraSoi2013_115cm_FD_185830 | JGI IMG/M metagenome (GOLD analysis project Ga0209648, IMG submission 185830) | Grasslands soil microbial communities from the Angelo Coastal Reserve, California, USA - Sample 9_17_2013_115cm (SPAdes) (version 2) | ecosystem: Environmental > Terrestrial > Soil >...
CACCCGGCTCCTGTTTCCTTGAGATCCCAGTCGACCCGCGCCGGCGCCTCCGGGATGAGCAGACGCGAAGGGCGCGCGGCGCCGACGCCCATGTGCAATCGGATGATGTCGGCTGCAACCGGCCTGACCTCGATCGCAACCCGGGCGCCACGATCATCCTCCGCGGCGAGCTCGAGGCGATCGCCGCGCCGCGTCGCGGTCCGGACTCGTCGGATCGCATGAGGATCGCGGGGAAGGAAGTCGGAGGCTGGGCGCGCGGGCCGGGCTGCTACCAGCCGCGCTGAATCCACTCGTCCAGGTGGGGCCGCTCCCGGCCGATCGTGGTGGGCTTGCCGTGGCCGGGGAGCACCTGGGTCTCATCGGCGAGCGTGAAGAGCTTGCCGCGGATGCTCTCGATGATGGTGGGGAAGCTCGCGTAGGGATTGGCGGTGTTTCCCGGACCGCCTGGAAAGAGTGTGTCACCCGAAAAGAGGTGCTCACCGCCGAGAAGGCAGATGCTGCCTGGGGTGTGGCCGGGCGTGTGAAGGGCCACAACCTCATAGTCGCCAAATCGAAAACGCTCACCGTCCACGACGCGATGGTCGGCTTTGATCGGCATCATCGACTCGTCCGCCTCGTGGCATGAGAACCGGGCATGGGTTTGCTCGCGAACCGGCTTCAGCGCCTGGACATGGTCGCCGTGTCCATGGGTGGTGAGGATGTGACTGACGCGCAGTCCCTCGAGCTCCTTGATGATGCGCGGCGCGTCGTTGGCGGCGTCGATCAACAGCGCCTCCTTGCTCTTCGGATCGCTGAGTAGATACACATTGTTGTCATAAGGTCCGACGGAAAAGGTCACGAGCTTGTACACGGCGTTGAGTTTAGCGGCCGCCCATCTTCAGAGATTTCCGACAATGACACCTAATGGCTATCGAACGGCGGATCGGCATGCACGTGCACACGGGCCGCGGCCTGGACAAGGCCGTGGAGACCATCAAAGCGCTGCAGCTGCAAGCGGTGCAGATCTTCACCGGGAACCCGAGCGCCTGGCGGTCGGCGCCGGTCGACGCCCGGGCGACGTCGATGTTCAAGCGGTCGCTGGAAGAGCTCGACGTGCGACCGGCGATGGCGCATGCCATGTACCTGATCAACCTGGCAAGCCCCAACCCGAATTTCCAGAAGAAATCGAAAGCCGCGCTCTCCGCGGAGCTGACGCGCGCCGAGTCGTACGGCTGCCAGTACGTTGTCACGCATGTCGGGAGCCACATGGGCGACGGTGCGCAGGTGGGGATCGATCGCGTGGTCGCCGCCCTCGACCAGGTGCTGAGCACCACCGGCGGCTCGACCCTGTGCCTGCTGGAAACCTCCGCCGGCGGCGGGGCTTACGTCGGCGCAAGCTTCGAAGACCTGGCGCAGATTCTCGGGCGGTTGCCTGAGCACGCTGAGCGCCTCGGCGTCGTCTTGGACACGGCGCATGCCTACGCTTCCGGCCACGACGTCGCCGGCGCCGACGGGATGCGCACAACGCTGGATCAGCTCACCAGTATTGTTTCGGCGAAGCGCATTCGAGCCTGCCACTGCAACGACACCAGCGTGACCCTGGGCGGCAAGGCCGACCGGCACGTGAACATCGGCCAGGGCAATATCGGACTCGAAGGCTTCCGAGCATTGCTGCACTACGAGCCGCTCGCCCACTGCGCCTTTGTCCTCGAGACACCCGGCGAGGAGATGCTGGAGGGACTGGAGAACCTGACGACGCTGCGGTCCCTCTTGTGAGCGAACCGATCGATACGGTGCTTTTCGACTACGGGCACACCCTCATCTATTTCGACGAACGGCCGCACTCCTCGCTGCTGGGCGCCTACGAGAAGGTCAACCGACTGCTGGCGCGCACTCTGGACCACGAGGTCCCAGCCGCCCACCTGTTGATCGAGAAGGTTTCCCGTGCCGTCGACGATGAGATCCAGCGCGACTACGCCGCCGGCCGACCCGAGGAGGTCGAGATCGCGGCCATCTACGACACCCTGCTGCGCGGACTAGGCCTGGAGCTGGAGCCGGCGGTGATCGAGCGGGTCATGGAGTTGGAACAGGTGGGCTGGCTGAATAGCGTCCACGTCGGTCCCGACGTTGTGAGGACGCTGGAGGCGCTGCGGGGTTACGGTCTTCGCCTCGGAGTGGTCTCCAACGCCGCCTACCTGCCGCGCCTGATGAACGAACAGCTGTCGGCGCTCGGTCTGGCGCGCTATTTCGACGCGGTGACCTTCTCCTCCGAGGTCGGCGTGCGCAAACCGCATCCCGCCATCTATGCCGACGCCCTGGGCAAGCTCGGCGCCGACCCCTCCCGGACGCTTTTCGTTGGGGATCGGGTGCGGGAGGACGTGCAGGGGCCGAAAGCGCTGGGGATGCGGGCGGTGCTAACCCGCGAGTGGCGCCAGGAGGATGACCCCGGGGTGGCCGATTTCGTCATCGAGCGACTCGGCGAGCTACCGGCGATCGTCGGCCGTCTCGTTGCCGGGAACGCTGGGGCGGATACCTATAATGGTGTGACGTCGCGCGAGTAGTTCTTCGCGGATGGGTTTTAAGAGGTAGGTGGGGCGGTGGACTTCCGCGATTATCTGAAGCGCAAGTGTCGCGAGCAGAACATCTCCCTGCACCGGCTCGCCGTCCGCTGTGACCTGAACCAGATCTACTTCTACCAGGCCGTCAACAAGAACAAGGAGAACCCGCCACCCTGGGTGCTCCGCCGGGCGGCCCCGCACCTCGGCGTGACCTACGTCGAGTTGCTGATCGCCGCCGGACACCTGACCGAGGACGACCTGCGCGAATACGGAAGCCACCCGCCCAAGCCGCCAGAAAAGGAGCGGGAGCGGGAACGGGAGAAGGTCGGGGTCTAACCTGCCGGGGGGTCGCTAGGTGGAGGTGGACCCGCCGCCGCCGGGCACAAAGCCCGAGAAGTGATAGGTCACGGTCCAGGTGAACTGCGACGTGCTCATGTCGATCTTCATCTGGTGCATGTAGCGGTCGCTGGCTGAGATCCAGACCTCGACCTGGATCCCGGCATTGTTCAGGACGGCCTCGTCCTGCGGCGTCACCCCGCTCTGCGGGTCGGCCTTGAGCTGAGCCAGGTACTTGCCCGGGTCTACGGTCAGGGAGAAGTGATGCATAGCGATCTGGTCCATCGTGATGTCACCCAGGTCGTCCGATGCCCGAAAGGCGTGGGCGAACTCGAGGTTCGCGATCGGATCCATCCCCGGCGCGATCTGGCCTTTGGAGTTGCCGCTGACGTCCTTCCAGGCCGTACCCTGAGCCGGGACTTGCAGATATTCATGGCCGTTTTCGATCCGCTCGTTGATGGCGACGATCGAGGTCTGGCCCTGTGCGGAAGGGACCTCCAGCTGGAGGCTCAGGTTTTCTTTGTGCGGGTAGATGAGGTCGCCTGAGCCGGTCACCTTGACGCCGGAGACGCCGTTCAGGACGAGCGTGCCGTTCAACGTCAGGTGCACGCTCTTGAGGCTCTGCATCGCGTCACCGCTCTTGCTGATGACCGGTCCGGGATCCAGCGGGGGCGGTCCCTGTTGGGGCAGCACCGAGTTGAGGACGCCACCCTTCCAGATCAGGAGGATCGACGCGACCACGACAGCCAGGGTGATGAGACGGCCCATCGACATGGCAACGGGAGGCGCCCACCTTCCTTGCTGAGGGAAAGCGCGGCCCGCCGGAAGGAGGGGTTGTCGTTGGATCCGAAGAGGGGACGGGAATCAGGAACGCCGGCGGGCCTAGCCAGCCCCGGGATCATAACCAACGCAATTCGCCGCGACACGGCATATACCCGCTTGTCACGCGCTTGTTACAGGCACTCCCCTAGCTGGCAAGATAGTCGCGTGCGCCGTGTGGTGATGCACGTGGATCTGGACGCGTTCTATGCGTCGGTCGAGCAGCTGCGCCGCCCGGAGCTCCGCGGTAAGCCGGTGATCGTCGGTGGAACCGGCGTCGCGGGCGAGCGGGGCGTGGTCGCCGCGGCGTCCTATGAAGCCCGACCCTTCGGCGTGCGCTCGGCGATGCCGCTGAGCCGGGCGCGGCGCCTCTGTCCGCATGGAATCTTCGTCCCCTGCGACTTCCCCGCCTACCGCGAGGCGTCCAAGTCCGTCTTCGCCATCCTCGATCGCTACTCGCCCGTCATCGAGCCGATCGCGCTCGACGAGGCCTACCTGGACCTCACGGGGGAGGAGGCGCTGATGGGCCCGCCCGACGCCGTCGCCCGCCAGCTTCGCGACGAAGTCAAGGCACACTGCGGTCTCGACCTCAGCATCGGGGTGGCCGGGTGCAAGCTGGTCGCCAAGGTTGCATCGGAGCTACGCAAGCCGCGCGGCCTCGTCGTGGTCCCGGCGGGCGATGAGGCGGCGTTCCTCGCCCCGCTGCCGCTGGGCAAGCTCCCCGGCTGCGGGCCGGCGACGGTAGTCAAGTTGGAGCGTTTCGGGGTGCGAACCATCGGCGACCTGGCCGCCCTCCCGGACCCATTCCTGGGCGAACTTTTCGGCCAGTACGGCCGCGCGCTTGGTGCCCATTCCCGAGGCATCGATCCCAGCCCGGTGCTGCCGCCTGGTGATCCGAAGAGCATCTCGCGTGAGGTCACCTTCGACCGCGACGTGACCGACGCCGGCAAGGTCCGGGAAACCGCGCTCGCGCTGCTGCAAGACGTAGGCCAGAGCCTCCGTTCCCACCGGCTGTCGGCGCGGACGATCGTGCTGAAAATCCGGTACCAGCCGTTCGACACCCAGTCCCGGCAGGCGACGTTACCCTACCCAACCGACCGGGACGACCAGCTGGCCGATGCGCTCCGCCAGCTGCTGGAGACACAGCTCGTTCCCTCGCGTCCAATCCGGCTGATCGGCGCCGGTGTCAGCAACCTCGAGGCCGGCGCTACGCAGCTGAGCCTGCTCGAAACGCGGTCATCGCGGCTGGCCATGCTCGATGAGCAACTCGATCAGCTGCGCGACCGCTACGGTGATCACGTCATCGCCCGCGGCGCGACGGCCCGGCCGCACCAGAAAGACGTCAGGCGCGACGACCTGGATGCGCTGCGGTGAAAGCCGCCAGGCTCACCCACGTCGCACCGACCGGCGAAGCCAGGATGGTCGACGTCTCCGCCAAGCCCGTCACCAGTCGCGAGGCGCGGGCGCGCGGAATGGTGAGGATGACCGCGGAAGCCCTGAAGGCGATCGTCGCCGGCAACCTGCCCAAGGGTGAGGTGGTCGCCACCGCGCGGATCGCCGGTATCCAGGCCGCCAAGCGCGCCAGCGACCTGATCCCCATGTGTCATCCGCTGATCCTCACGCTGGTCGACGTGGATTGTGTGCCGGACGCCCGCCTGCCTGGGATCCGCATCGAGTCGCGCGTGCGCTGCGATGGAAAAACGGGCGCCGAAATGGAGGCGCTCACCGCGGTGGCCGTGGCGGCGTTGACGGTGGTCGACATGGCCAAAAGCGCCGACCGCTGGATGACGATCGAGGGGATCGAACTCGTCGAGAAGCGCGGGGGAAAGAGCGGCGACCTGCGCCGCCCGGTTAGCTCCCGCTCTTGATCGTCTTCATCGCCGCGTCGTAGGCCTTCTGCATCGGACCGAAGGTTTTGCTTTCGTAATCCGCCGGCACGGTCTCGTCGGGACTCGACATCGCCTTCAACGCCGCGTTGATCGCGTCGGTTGATTTCTTGATGCCCGCGTTGTCTTTTGCCTGGATGGCCTGGACCAGGCTCTCGGTGTTGGTGAGGACGTCGTTAAAGCTGCTGACCTGCTTCGCGATCTGCGGTGGCAGGCCGGCCGCGTGCGAGTTGGACATCGCCAGCTGGATTTTCTGCTGGGCGTCGGGATAGGGCGCACCCGCTGCTGCCAGGTCGCGTTTAGCGACCGCGGCCGCGATCTTCGTGTAGTCGACGAGTGCCTCCGTGTAGGGCTGGATAACATTTGCCTCGTTGACGGCGGCCGTCAATGCCTGATCGGCCTGTTTGAGACCCAGCAGCGCATTGTTGAGCCGGTTCCGCTGCGCGGATATGGCCGCACGCTTCGAGGGCGCTAACCACTGGATAATCGACAGCCGCTGGTCGAGGCCCTGCAAGGCCCCCTCATCGGATTTCACCAGGGTCAGCCCGTCGTTGAAGGATTTCGCCTGCTTGTCGAACTGGGTCTTGAAGGTGTTGGGATCGCCGGTGTAGCTCTTGGCGTTGAAGAACTGTGTGAAGGCGTCGTCGACCTTGGCCTGGTGGGAGGCGGCCGCCACCAGCGAATCCTTCGCAGCGGAAATCTGACTCGAAGCGACCACCGGGATGACGCCGACGACCAGCACCAGCGCGACGACAGCCCCGGCAACCACCCCGACTGTGCCTTTGACGATCTTCGGGAGGTAGCGCTCGACGGCGGGCGGCAGCGCCACGGGCAGTGTGAAGGTCTGGCCAAAGAGCCGGAGCGTCGTGCCCGGGGCGGCGGGCGCCCCCTGCCCATACGTCCCGTATCCCGGGTCCTGCCCGTAGCCCCCTGGTTGCTGGGGGTACCCCGGCGGCCCGTAGGCGGGATATCCGGGCGGAGGCCCCGGGTACTGGGGCGGCGGCTGGGGATAGTTCTGGGGCGGATAGTTCTGGTAGCCGGGCGGCGCGTAGCCGGCCTGCGGCGGCGGCAGGGGGTTTCGGCAATTGGCGCAGGTCTGGGCGCCCGGTTGGTTCCAGGTAGCACCGCAGTAGGGGCAAGGAGGCGATTGGTAGGCCTGCATAGCTGCGCCGCGGCGCTACCCATGCAACTCGGCCCGGACCGGGAACCTTTCGCAGGGACGCCCCCACCCTTGCCCTCCCCCAGAGGGGCAGGGAAATAGCATGCGGGTCAGGTCAGGAGCTTGGCCAGGTCCTCCGCGTTGCGGACGGCGTAATCGGAATAGCAGTTGTTGAAGATCGCGTGCACTTCCTTGGCCTCCTTCGCCATGTCGCGCAGGTTGGGGACCCAGCCCTTGAGCTCGCTCGGCTCGTAGAGGTAACGGAATTTCTCCGCGGTGCTGATCCCTTTCTTCTCCCAGGTCTCCCGGTTGCGCCCGTGAAAGCGAACCATCCCCAGCGGTGCCGTCCCGGCCACCACCGGGGGCACACTCGAGGTAAAGCCCTGCGGCTCATCGACGGCGACGTAGGTGAAGCCGTGGTCCTTGAGGAATTTGAACACGCGCTCGCGGCGCTCCTCCTTCATCCATAAGCCCTGGCGGAACTCGATCGCGATCCCGAAGTCGGGGAGCCACTCCCGCAGGTCTTCCATGAATCGGTAGGAGGCCGGCGATGGGAGGAACCACTTGGGAAACTGAAAGACGATCGCGCCCAGCTTGCCGGCGTCGTGCAGCGGCTGCATGCCCTCGCGGAATCGGTCCCACACGCTCTCCTTATCCTTGGGCGCCAGGTCTTTGAAATAGAGATTGCCTTTGGAATCGCCGACCTTCTCGCGCAAATCCTTGGGCAGCCGCTCGGCCGGCGTCGGGTGCTGGGTGAGCAACGCGTACGCTTTGGCGTTGAAGGTGAAGTCCTTCGGCGTCCGCGCGACCCACAACTGGGCCGTCTTCTCGTTGGGGATCGCATAGAACGTGCTGTCGACTTCGACGACAGGAAACTTCGAGGCGTAGTAGCGCAGCCGCTCCTCCGCGGTGGTCGCGTCCGCTGGATACCAACCGCTTTTGAGCAGCGTCGGCTCCGTCCAGGAAGAAATGCCGACCTTGATGCGACCCATCAACGGGGACGGTGGGCAGCGGGAGTATCGCTCACGTCGCCGCGAAGCGTGCGCAGGCCGTGTGGCAAGGCTTCCATCACGGCCTCGAGGCTATCGGCGACACCGCGAGGGCTGCCGGGAAGCGCGAGCACCAGCGTTTTGCCGATCACGCCGGCGAGCGAGCGCGACAGCATCGCATGCGGCGTCTTGCGCAGACCCGCCGCCCGCATCGCCTCCGCGATGCCAGGCACCGGATAGTCGAGCAGTGGTTCGAGCGCTTGCGGCGTGACGTCGCGCGGGCCCAGCCCGGTGCCACCCGTCAAGACGATCAGGTCGGGGTCGGTGGCCTGCCGCCATTCACGGATCTGGCGCTGGATGTCGTCGACCTCGTCGCTGACCACCGCCCGTCCGACGATTTCGCAGGGGACGCGCGCGAGTTCCTCGCTGACTTTCTCCCCGCTCTCATCGGTGCGTTCGCCCCGAGCACCCTTGGTGCTCACCGTCAGGACGCAGGCGCGAAAGGCCATACCAGCCCTATTAGAAAGGAACGGTCCGGCGAGAAGGGCCGCTACCCTTCGGCTCGGTAAGCGGCGTGCGCGGCGATCGTGCGGCAGAAGTCGGTGACCGCGCCACCGATGTCCATCAGGTCGTGATAGCCGAACGACACGCAATGGTCGAAGGGCGGGAAGCGGACCACGGACGAGGCGGGCGGAACGTCCGCGTCGTAGAGCGCCAGCACCGGGCGCCCGCGCCCCAGGAGCCAGCCCGCCTCGAAGCCGACCCCGGTGCTGCGGCCGGTCATCTCCATGCAACCGGCGTCCGCCTCCAGCAGCTCGCGGTGCATCATCTCGGCGATCAACTCCGGCCGATCGAGGCCGGGGCGGTAGTCGGGATCCGCCACGCGCACGGCAAGGATGCCGGCGCCGAACTCGCGCAACGCCCGGTGTGCCAGCTGGATTGCCTCCAGGCTCCGGGGCCCCAGCTCGCCGCTGACGGCCCGGCCGAGGTAGACCTTCACGGCTTGAGCACTCTGGGGCGAGGGACGGTCTTCCGCTTGGGCCACAAGCCGACCATCAGCATCACCATGCCGAGCACCGGATCGAATGGCAGGACGATGCCGCCGAGGAGCGCACTGAGCCAGCGCGGCCGAAAGCGCCGCATGCGCGGATTATCCGCCATCGCCGGGCGGTTTGCTCGTCTCGGTCGACGCCAGCGCGTTGCTGGGTTCGTCTTCGATATCGAGCGGGTTGGCTTCATCGGCATGCGCGTCATCGGTGCCGGCCTCGCCCTTCTTTCGGCGCGCCGGGCGTTCGGCGGCGAGGGAGCGGACGTCGAGGCCTTGCCGCAGAAGGTGAATGCTCTCCAGCAAGGAGAGTCGCTCCACGAGCCAGCCGACCCGGTAGTGGACGGCGAACCAGGTTTCCTGAGGCGCGGGATGGCGGTGGCGGCGCCGCCAGCGGCCCACGGCCTCCTTGAAGGTTGGGGCAAAGCCGCCTTCGCCTCGACGCTCGGGTCCTGCGTTGGCGGGCACGCTCGGATTCTAATTGTCGGTCGCGCCGCCGCTTCGAAGGTCGGTGGGCAACTCGTATCGCGATAATGCCAGAGTGCGGCTCAGCGAGATCATGGCGATGGCCAATCGCCTCGCGGGCTGCGCGCAGACTCCGCCCGATTCGGAGGTCTATCTCGACGGTGACGTCCGGCGGGTCTTTGTCGGCATCGACGTCGACCTGGGCGAGCTGCTCCTGGCCAAGTCGCTCGGCGTCGACGGCGTGATCGCCCACCACCCGATCGGCTCGCGGGCGCGCCTTGGCTTGCCGGCGGTGATCGAACGGCACGAAGCCCAGATGATCGCGGCAGGGATCCCCGTCGAAGTCGCCCACGAGAAGATGCTGGCCCGTCAGGTGCCTGTCGCCCACGCGCTGCATACCGCGAACTACGACCGAGTGGTCGATGCGGCGCGCGAGCTGAAGATGCCGATGATGAACATCCACCTCGCGGCCGACATCATCGGGCGGCAGTACTTTATCGATTTCGTCGGCCGGGTCGTCGATAGCAAGGCGCCCTCGGTCGGCGCTCTGCTCGGCGAGCTCAAGACTATCCCCGAGATGGAGGCATCGCTCGTGCAACCCGAGATCTGGCTGGGCGAGGCCGAAAACCCGGTTGGACGCTGGGTCGTCCAGATGGCGGCGGGCACCAACGGGGGCGGACCCGTCTATCGCACGTATTATGAGCACGGTATTAATACGATTCTGGCGATGCACATCGACGATCGGGACCTGCGGGAGCTGGAGCAGCTGCAGCGTCCCGAGGCGAACCTCGTGATCACCGGGCACATGCCCAGTGACTCGATCGGGATGAACCGGGTGATCGACGCCCTGGAAAGCCAGGGGCTCGAAGTTATCGCCGGCTCCGGAGTTATACGCCCATAGACACCATCAGGGAGGACCGCTTGGACGCATCAGCACCTCGCGCATACGGCAACGAAGCGGAGCGCCGCTACCACCTCCGACGGCTCGATGACCTGTTGGAAGCGCTCGAGCGGTTGAACCTGGCCGAGGCCAAGGAGCTACCGGTCGCCGTCAAGGCGCGCATCGAGAAGGAAGGCATCGCCGTCGAGAACGGCACGACCTTCAGCCGACTGATCGAGCTGGTGTGGGCGCAGCAGGAGAAGTACCTGATCGATCTCAAGGCGGACCGGCGCAAGGGATCTCGTCGCGTCGGTGACGGCGTCATCGCCTCGCACCGCGTCCTCGACGCCTTCATCCTTGGGCGTCTCAACATCGCCGGCAAACGCCGGCGCCGCATGACCGGCTAGCGAGGCCGCAGGCCGACGCACCGGCGCGTCAAGTTTCTGAGCTAACTGCGCCTCGCAATGCAGTGCGTGTGCGTCGGTGACGGGTTGTGACTAGGCGGCTTTGTATTTGCCTAGTTCTTGTTCGA
>Ga0209648_10005740_pt1 | contig 10648 bp, 8 predicted proteins | sample GraSoi2013_115cm_FD_185830 | JGI IMG/M metagenome (GOLD analysis project Ga0209648, IMG submission 185830) | Grasslands soil microbial communities from the Angelo Coastal Reserve, California, USA - Sample 9_17_2013_115cm (SPAdes) (version 2) | ecosystem: Environmental > Terrestrial > Soil >...
GGTGGATAAAATTCTCCGCCACCTCAGGCAAATCGTAATTGATGACGTGCGCGATGTCCTGCACGTGGATCCCGCGCGAAGCCAGGTCCGTCGCGACCAGCACCCGGAAGCGTCCTTGCTGAAACCCCGTCAGCGCCGTCGTGCGTTGCGATTGCGAGCGGTCGCCATGAATCATGGCCGCGGAGAATCCCTTGCGATTCAAGCTCTCGGCAATCCGCTCGGTTCCGCGCTTGGTCCGTGCGAACACCAGGCACTTTCCCGTTTCCTTGGCCAGCAAACGCTGCAACATTTCCTGCTTGCGGTCCATGGCGACTTCAAACGCCTGCACGCGCACATTCTCGGAAGGTTTCGACGTCGACCCAAACGAGAGGCGCACGGCGTCGCGAAGATAATTTTTCACGATGCGCGCCATGTCGCCTTCCATCGTCGCGGAGAAGCACATCGTCTGCCGCTCTTTCGGCAGGATCGATACGATTCGCTTGATCGCCGGAAGGAATCCCATGTCCAGCATGCGGTCCGCTTCATCGAGGACGAGCATCCGTAGCGCGTTAAAATGGAAAAGTCTGCGGTCGAGGTAATCTTCCAATCGCCCCGGAGTCGCCACCACCAGCCGCGCACCTTTGCGAATCGCCTGGAGTTGCGCGCCTTCGGACAATCCCCCGACGACCAGCGCCGCGGGCAACAGTTGCTTGCCCCGCAACGCGTTGTATTGCTCCACCACCTGCATCGCCAGTTCGCGCGTTGGCACCAGCACCAGCGCGGCGATTCCCGGCGTTTTCTCCTTGAGGAGCTGCTCGATCACCGGGATCAGGAACGCCAGCGTCTTGCCGGTTCCCGTCTGCGCCGTCGCCAGCACGTCTTTGCCTTCCAGGGCCTGCGGGATTGCCGCAGCCTGCACCGGGGTCGGCGTGGTAAACCGCGCCGACGCCAATCTCTCCTTCATATAAGGAGAAATCAGCATTTCGGAAAATCGCCCCGAAGAGCGTTCCGCGAGAGGTCCGGACGCGCGTTCCGGCAGAGCCTCCGAAGAGCGCTCTGCATTCACTTCTGTAGCATTCGACATTCAGTATTGCTTTCTTGCTGGCAGAAGCCGTCGCGGTTCGCACACAAATTCTTGGGCGGCCGGCGGCTTGCTTTGCCAGTCTTGTTTTAGATTACGCGTAAAACGTACGGAGGAAACTGGAGGCGGGGAGTCTCAGATCAAGCACTGCACCAGAGGGACCGCACAACACAACCGAGGTATTAAGCGCAAAGGAAGTATATCACATCTCGGCCCACAATAGGGGATTTCCAGAGGTATCACAGAAAGCAGAGAGTCGGTGATCGAAGTCCGGCTTGAGGGTTCTGTGCTAGGCGTCGGACGGAAAGCGAAAGTAAAGGCCGCTGCTGGTTGACAATTGTCCGTTAGGATAGTACAACGTGCCACAACTTCAACGGTAGCGAAAGAGCACAGAATACAGGTCGTTAACAGTTCGCGGTTTTCGGGCCCATAGCATCGTCCCCGCATACCACTTAACGTCGCTCAGTGGTGTGGCGGCAAGGACAACTCCAGCTATGCACTGCCAAAGCTGCGCCAAGGAAATCGAACCGAACGCAGAAGTCTGCGGTGCGTGCGGTACCCCAGTGGCAAAGACTTCTGCGACCATCTCGTGCCCGGCTTGCGGACGCGTCGTGGCGGCTCGTGCTAAGTTCTGCAAGAAGTGCGGTGTCAGCCTGCAAGAGCAACATCTCCCCTCCGCAGCAAGCGCGTCGCCGGTCACCCTTCCATCGCCATCGGCTAGAACCACGGCGGCGCAACCGCTTATCCCGTCCGTCGAAGATAAACCATGTCCACACTGCGGCGCCGCACTCCGGCGAGATGCGAAATTCTGCAAGAACTGCGGCAAGCCACGCTCGGAGGTGATGCCGGGAGCCACGAGCTCTCCCCCGCCAGCGACCCGCGTGAGACCGGCTCAACCGGTCCGAACTGAGAATCGCTCATTCGACAAGCCGCCGAGTCGGCCACGCGCAACTCGGAGAACATGGCAGTTCGCCTTGGTTGCTAGTTTATCGGCACTAGTCCTGGCCGGGGCTGGGATCGGCTATTGGCAGATTCGCAGGCGCCAGAGCACAGAGCAAGCGAAGGCAGCGGCGTCCTCGCCGGTTGATTCTGCGGGTTCGAGCGTGCAGCCGCCAGTACCAAACGGAGGCGCGACACCGGCCAGTGAGTCTGCGGAAGCACAAAGCGGTTCCCAGGAACCGCAAGCCCCTCCTGGTTCTGAGCCCGGCCAGCCTCCAGTGCCTCCATTAACAAAAGCAAACGCGTCACCTTCCGTAAGCAGGGCCTCCCCAGGAACTCCCTCATCCCAGGGCAGACCCGGCGTGGCCAGCGGTACGCAGGCATCGGCTCCGGTCGTTCCTCCCTATGAGCAAGCTCACGAAAACGCTGAACAGGCTCTCGCTAGTGCGCGTTACATCGATCCACCAAACGATAGCGCACTCCATTGGGCAAGGACGGCACATCAGCAGGGCGATCCGGCTGGGGACTATATTGAGCAGCAGGTGCTGGAAAGGATGACAGCTACAGTGCAAGCCGCACGTGTAGCACGTAACTATGAGTTAGCTACGGCTTTGTTGGCTAGACTTATCCCACTGTTCCCGGACCATCCAGAACTCCAACAGATGAGCGCGAACGTTCGGCAGGACCAAGAAGCGTTCGCCCGCCAAGTCGAGCAGCAGCAGAAGGCGGAAGAACTCCAGGCGCAGACAAAACAATTCTCCCTGCGCCACCGACATGTCGTGGGACTGGGTTTCCCGCCAGTATACGCATACTGCGAAGGGTTCCTAAAAATCACACCTGATGGAATGGCACGGTTTGATTGTACTCGGACCACAGACCCAAACGGCCGCTGCGACCATCTGGTCTTCAGAACTGGCGATCTCCGAGAACTGCGTACCAACAAGGATGGTTCGCTGCACATGGCCACTCAGTCCGGAAAATTCGACTTCTACGGCGACTCAGGATCGATACAGGAGTCGCTGAACGCACTGCAATCTCTGGTGGGAAAGTAATCCGAGGAGGAAACGATGTTTTGCGAGAATTGCGGAAAGACAATCCAGGATACGGCTGCCAGCTGTCCCTACTGTGGGCAGAGCACGGGTGTGGGATCTGCTGTAGGGTCCTCTGCCGCCGCAATGGTGGCAAGGTTGCCGCAATTTACGCACCCAAAACTGGAGTCCGGCATCGCTGGCTTTTGCCGACCCGTCTTAGAGGCCCTCGAAGACGGGAAAGTACTTCGCACCTTAATGGCGCTTATTCTGCGAGTGGTGGCTATCGCTACCGCTCTCGGCTCCCTGTATCTGGTGATCCAAATTGTGAAAGAGGCTTTCCAAACGCAAGAGACTCAAATGACGATAGGGCTGCTCCTTTTGGCGGCCTTCGTTCTCGTCTATGGCGTCTGCGCCTTTTTCATTTACTTCTATCGTGCCGCGAGCATTTTGGCACTCGGAGAGTCCTCTTTCACTGTGATTCCGATGGTTTCGATACTTCTGCGGACTATAGGAGAACTTTACTCAACATTATTGCTGTTGCTGGGTGTGGGCGGGTGCCTCTTCGTGTGGTTCACCGGCAGAGGTCCGCAATCGAGCCTGGGTCCTTTGGCTCCGCTTCTTGGCGGGCAGTTGTTTTCTGCCGGACCCTTTATCGAAGGATTGCAGATGCTTCTCTTTGGCTTTTCCCTGGGGTTTGCCTGCCTCCTGGGATTCTATTTCCTGGCGGAATTCATCGTTGTTATCGCTGACATTGCTCGAAATGTGCGCGTTTTAGTGCAGCGAGGAGAACAATCCTGAGAGTTCTTAGCGAATGTCGTTGCCGGTAGCCTGATTGCAATTGCGCCGTGGCGCTCAAATGGGAGCGGCAGGAGTCTACTATATCGCGGCGCACCTTAGCGCTATGGACGTGGAAATTCGGGGCCCCTGACAGACGCAAGAGGAAGAGAATTGCGACCGGGGTGCAATCTACTCTCGCTGCATGATCGAAGTGGAGGTGAGGAGAAACAATGCGTAGGCCATTTCGCGTTCCGCTTCTACCTTTCGTTTTGGTGGTGGCCTTGTCGCTTTGGGCTTGTTGGATACCCGAGAATTTCGACGCCAAAGTCACTATCAATAAAGATGGGAGCTATGCTTTTACATACGACGGTACTCTGACCTTTGCGCTCGCACTTGGTGCCGCGAAAGATGGTTCGCTTAGCGCGAAAGATGAGGCCGAGTTAGAAAAAGCGGCACAAGAGCTTCGGCGAGAACCAGGCTTCAAGAAAGTGGGATATCAGGGCAAAGGGCGATACAAGGTTTTCGTTGAAAAAACTGGGAAGGCGGGAGAACCGTTTTATTTCGTGTCGAGAGAGATGCCGTTCTTCACCGTCCAACCGAAGGAGAACCACACTGTGGCTGTCACGGCGATCCGTCCATCACAACAGGACATACAACAACTCAATTCAATGGGCGCGAAGCTGGAGGGAACATTGAGTGTTGCGGTTGCATCTGGAGTCAAGGTCATCAAGCACAATGCCGATAGCGAGCCGATCTTTTTTGGATTGATTGGCCCGTACAAATGGCAAATTCGATCTCCCGAGGCCAACCCAGTAATAGTTGTGCAACTATCGCAGTGACGGTTGTGCACGCGTATGCAGGAGGTTTTGAGAAGATTCGGTTGGGGAGACATACAAAAAAGGTGCGGATGAAAACGTCACGACGAGTAACCTGGGCACTGCTGGCGACGATGCTTGCTCTAGCATTGGTGTCGGCTGCCTACTTCGCTCAACGGCAGAACGCGCAACTAAGCCAATCTGCAGCAACCGCAGTCTCACAAGCGGCCCAAATAGGCACGCAACTCTGGCTTAATATCCTTCCCTACGGCCAACAGATTTTTGAAGTTCACGGGGATCTGAACGATCCCAAAGTCCTCTATGCGACCACCTCACGAGGGCTCTATAAGAGCGTGAATGCGGGCATGGTCTGGCAACCACTGTACGCTATCGACGCTAGCTACCTCACATTAACCCAGTCCGGTAGCTCTCCTAATGTGATGTACCTCGGTGTGGCGACGGGGCAGGGAGGGGGAGGGGTTTTCAAGAGCCTCACGAGAGGGATGACATGGGAGCAGAGCGGAGCCCAGGACATTCAGGTCGCAGTGAGCAGGCGGGTGGCAGGCCCTTAGCCGCTAGGCAAGACGTGGGTGCCGTAGCCTTCGATTTTGAGGCTGCGGGTTTTGACTTTGCTTTTTTCTTGTTCGTCTCGCATCCGCGGAAGCCTTTCACTCCGCCTCTTATCCGGATGTCCCATCTGGCCGTCTTTCCTACTCTCTGATTTCAAATTTCTAGGTTCCAATGTCTAATTTCCAATCTCCAGAATTGCCGTTCAACCCTCAATTTCCACCATTCCCTGCAAAACACTTAACAAGTTGATACGCACGTGCTATCCTTATCCCGTGCTTGCCAAGCTCCAGCATCGGCTCGGTCCCCAAGCCGCTCCCGCTAGCATCCCGCCAGTTTCCTTTGCCTTCGTCCAACCTCTGTGTTTTCAAACACTTACGCACCCCCTTTCACGGCGGGCAAGGCGCATCTCGTTTTCTTCCAATCACTTCCGCACTCTTTTCATCGCGACGGAGGGTGTACCCCTCCCTCTCCCCATTCTTGGCTCGTTCTCTTCGCTCTTTGCCCAAAGAGTGTTTCACAACTCTTTTCCAATCAATCGCTTCCGCACTCTTTCCAAAAACTGCCGGGGTGTACCCCAACAATTCCCATTCTGGCTTGTCCCGAACATCACGGAAGCGTTCATCCCGTCTGCCCCGAACACGTTGGAGGCTCCGGTCACCAAGTCCTTCTCTTACCTCGTTACCTCATTACGTCCTTACTTCCTCTTCTCTAACTCCTTTCCCTGCCACACATCCGAAAATTCACCCGTAAGTCCAACCATTGCCACACTTCCGAAAACGCGTGTTTCTAACCCCTGTGTTTGCCACACATCCGAGACCCCCCCGGGGGTGTTCCCATTCTGTTTCAGCCCGCTTGCCCCGGCCCTGTTGGGGAGCCGCGTAAGCCAAGCGCATTATCGCCGAGCAATATTGGGAGGATCGCAGGACGCAGAAGCCCTTCCGGGTCGAGTACGAAGTTCACAGAGGGGAATACGTGAAGTAAGAAGAGGGAAGGAAATCTGGCCTGGAAAACTTTTGCGGCTAAAACAGTCCGGGGATTTTCATGCCGGCCATTCCGGGAATGCCGCCGGCGAGATTTTTCATCTGGTTGGCGAGTTCTTCATCGACGCGCCGCGACGCTTCATTCACCGCCGCGCGAACCAAGTCCTGCAGCATCTCCTGGTCCTTGCTCGCGAAAACGTCCGGCTCAATGCGTATGTCCACGATCTGTTTCTGGCCGTTCATCTTCACGGTGACCATGCCGCCGCCGGCCGATGCTTCCACCGTCACGGAATTCACCTGCCGCTGCAGGTCTTCCTGCAGTTGCCGGAATCGCGAAAGCATCTGTTGGAGAGCGCTGACTTCCATCAGGATTCCTCTTGGCTTCGTTTCACTTCGGAAATTTTTCCTCCGAAGCGCTGCAGCATGGACCGCACCATCGGATCGCGCTCGAACTGCGCACGCAACTCTTGCGTGCCGGAACCCGCGCGCGCCGCCGACGCGGCTGCCGCTGCAACTGCTTCCAGTTTAGCACAGACGCGCACACCTCGGCCGAGCACCTTGCTCGAAATGGCACGGATCTTTTCCAGCGACTCGCGCCCTTCGATCAATTCCGCGAACGGCCGCTTCTCCGGTGAAAAATATATTCGCAGCTCCGCGCCCTCGAGCTCCCACCGGCTGCTCTGTTCCACCAGCTCGCCCAGGAATTTCTGTTGCGCCTGGATCGCGGTCTTGATCTCCGCAACATGCTCTTGCGAAATTCCAGACGCCTGCGCCGCCGCGCCATTGCTCTTCGCGGGAATTCCCGGTTCTTCTGCTTCCACTTCCTGCTTGGCCTCTGCCGAAGCAGCAACGGTTGCTGGAGGCGCAGACGCTTGCGCAACGAACGGGGAAGAGAATTGCGCTTTCGTTTCCGCCCTTGGCTGCGCGGGAATCGCCGCCGCAAAACTTGGCGCCGCGCTCTTTGCAGATGTTGCGGGCGCTCCAGCCGGCGCCGCGCTCCTCGCCACTCCGGTGTTCGCCCCGCTGCCCGGCGCTCCGCTCTTCAATTCCGCGAGCAACTCCTCCAGCGGCGCCAGCCGCGACGCATTGATCAGCCGCAGCAATCCCATCTCCAGGTGTACGCGGGGATCGGGCTTCCGCCGCAGATCATCATCCGTTTGGAGCAAAATCTGGAAAAATCGCGTGAGGTCTTCTTCGCTGAACAGCGCTGCCGCCTTCGCCAGTGCCGGACGCTGATCCGGCGTCGCCGCAATCAAATCCGAATCCGCTCCGCAGGTTCGCGCGATCAGCAGATTGCGCATGTGCCGAATTGCTTCCCGGCAGAAGTGTTGCAGGTTGCGCCCTTCCTTTTGGAACGTGTGCACCAGCCCAAGCGCGCGGTCCGCCGATCCTTCGGAAATCGCGCCAACCAGTTCGTCCAGCGCATCATCCGGCACGACGCCCAGCAATTCGCGCACATCTTTGTCGGGAATCGTATCGCCGCAATAGGCGCGTGCCTGCTCCAGCAGCGACAGGGCATCGCGCAAGCTGCCTTCCGCCATTCGCGCAATCACCGCCATCGCGCCCGGCTCGATATTTAGATTTTCTCTTTTCGCGATCTCTTCCAGGCGCCCTGCAATCTCCGCGAAGGTCAGCGCGCGAAAATGAAAGTGCTGCGACCTCGACCGGATCGTATCGACCAGGTCTTCGGGTTGCGTGGTCGCCATCACGAAAATCACGCGGTCCGGCGGTTCCTCGAGCGTCTTCAGCAATGCGTTTGAGGCTTCCCCCGTGAGCATGTGCGCTTCGTCGAGTATCACAACTTTGCTTCTCGAAGCCGCCGGCGCGTACCTTACCATTTCGCGCAGCTCGCGGATCTGATCGATGCCGCGGTTCGACGCCGCGTCGATTTCGATCACGTCCAGCGAAGTCCCCGCCGCAATCTCTTTGCAGGAGTCGCATTCCCCGCAAGGCGTCGCCGTCGGCCCCTTCACGCAATTCAGCGCTTTCGCCAGGATTCTCGCCGCGGTCGTTTTTCCCACGCCCCGCGCTCCCGAAAAAATGTAGGCGTGCGCCACGCGGTCATTCTTGATCGCGTTTTTTAGCGTCTCGGTTACGTGCTGTTGGCCGACGAGATCGTCAAACGTTTGCGGGCGCCACTTGCGGGCTATGACCTGGTAGCTCATTTGCGAGTTCTTAGTTGTTAGTTCTAAGTTCTTAGGGAAAACAGGAATCCACACTCTTTTTTGAAGTTTTCGGCTCTTGTTTCTTGGCCGCTAGCTTCTTGTCCCACGTAAAACCAAAAAAGCCCATATTCCTTCTTCAATCTCTCTGTTTTTTACTTGCGACTAAAAACCAAGAACTAACAAAATAAAGCTCTCGATGAGAGGAACTTCGGGTGATCTGCGGCACCCGAGGCGTTCCCGGTACCGTTGCTCCCTTCCGGGCCTGGCGGGGTTCGCGGGACCTCGTTGCACAGAGCCCGAAGTTCCACGCTCCGGCACGCGCGTCCGTTTCCCGCGAGTGCAGAGAAAAGTCTAGCACAGCGTCTCCAGCCCAGCCAGAACGCGCGGAGCATGCTCATTCAATCGCTGTCGGGCTGACTTCTTCTGCCGCTCGGAATTCGAAGCGGGCGTTACGATTTCGGCTTTGCTGCGGCCGCTGCCGGAGCATCCGGCGGCTGCACTTCGGACGGATTCACCCAATTCACTTTGAACGGGCCTGCTCCGTGAACCTGCACGATGGTCTCGCCCTTGCTCATCCCGAAATGCCGCATTTCCTTTGGCATCGACGCGAAATTCCCGACGTTCATGGTTGTCATTTTTGTCTCGTCGAACGTCTCGCCCATGCCGACTAGAAACGTTCCCTTCAGCACGGTTACATTTTCATCGTTCGGATGCCAATGCGCCGGAATCCTGGCTCCGTCAACGCACCGGAGGCGCACCACGAACGGCGTTCCTTCAGCGTTCGGGTCGCCGGCTACCGCTGCAAGATCGCATCCCTTAAAGATCGGCGTCCATTTTAGATCGCCGAAGCGCAAAATTTTGGGCGCCGCGGCGCCCTCTTTTTTCTCCTGGCTGTGAATTCCCGTGGCCATCACGGCAAGCCCAATCAATGCTGCGCAGACTCTTCCCACTCGATTCAGTTTCATAGGCATCTCCTTCGTCAGAATGAGCCAACAACCTGCGCAAAAGATACTCTTCGGGCGGCCCTGGAGCAATACGCGAGAAAATTTCAACTGCTCAAATGAGCAATCCTGCTGCCGCGGGACTCTTGACTTACAAGAAACATCCTCAAAAACGCGCGCCCGGCATTCCAACAATCGAGTACTCTACCCTCGGATGGAGTTCCTCCCCATTCGCCCCGCCTCCCGGCTTGGCCGGGAACACGGGTCCGCTGCGCCAGCGGTACGCACTGAGGCATCGCCTCAGTGTCGCCTCACGATACGGGGCCAGCCCGCACTCTTAGTGCGCACAGGAGGAATCCATGAAAATCGCTTTGTCATCTCTTTTGGCGGCAGCTCTCGTTTGCACCGCGGCGCCTTCGTCGTATGCGGAACCGCGGCAGGTCATTCAGGGCACGCAGGTTCATCTCACACTCTTGAGCGGAATCAGCAGTGCCGTAGCAAAGGATGGCGATCCGTTTGTCGCCGTTGTCGCCGAGCCTGTCTACCTCGGCAGCCAGTTGCTGCTCCCGGCCGGTACGCGCGTGAATGGCATCATTACTACCGTCGAGAAGGCCCGCCGCTTTTCCATCTTTCGCGGCCAGGCGTATATGAACCTCACTTTTCGTTCCATTGAAGTCGATAGCCGCCTCATCCCCGTGCAGATGAGCATCATTACCATCGAGCAGCCGCACGGGCAGGCCGACGGCAAACGCCGCAAAGACGTAAAAATCGAAGAAGGCCAGGTGGTTCAGGAAAAGCACGACATCAAGGGCGACATCGTCGGCGCGACCATCGGCACCGGCGGCGGGACTCTCGTTGGCGCGGTGTTCAGCCATGCCGCGCGCGGTTTCGGCCTCGGCCTTGCCGGCAGCGCCGCTTACATCGTCGCGCGCAAGGGCAAGGACCTCGAACTTCCCCCGCAAACCGGAATGTTGATTCGCATGGATAACACCATCACCGTGCCGGTCACCAGCGCCAGCAACGCCTCGTTCACCACCGGCAGCCGCTGACGTTCGCCCCAAATAAGGCGCGCCGCGAAGGGACATTCGAAGTGTCCCCGCGCGGCGCGTGATTTCTCTGCGAACTCCGTAAACTCTGAGTTAGATCCTATTCCGCTTATTTCTTCGGAAAATTCGGATCCGCCTTCACTTCATTGATCTGCTTGGTGTGCCGCTCGCTGTGAGCCGCGATGAACAAAACAAACTCGTAACCATCCAGCTTTCCCAGCGGGCTGTCTGCCACGTGATCGCGCAGGCCCGTCGCGGTTTTCAGAAAATCTTCGGTCGTAGCGCGGCTCTCCATAAAATGCTTGATAGAGCCTTCCGGTGACC
>Ga0209648_10005741_pt1 | contig 10646 bp, 6 predicted proteins | sample GraSoi2013_115cm_FD_185830 | JGI IMG/M metagenome (GOLD analysis project Ga0209648, IMG submission 185830) | Grasslands soil microbial communities from the Angelo Coastal Reserve, California, USA - Sample 9_17_2013_115cm (SPAdes) (version 2) | ecosystem: Environmental > Terrestrial > Soil >...
GGCATCCGCGTCAATACTTTCGCTAACTCCCGCACCGCCTTCGCTTCCCTGCGCGGCAAGCCCTATCCCATTTACAGCACGCCGCTGCAAGCAGGCATGAGCATCGGCATGATGCTCATTAGCGTCGAGCTACTGATGATGCTCTTCATCCTCCTGTTCGTTCCGGGCGACTATGCCGGCCCGTGCTTCATCGGCTTTGCCATCGGTGAGTCGCTCGGCGCAGCCGCGCTGCGTATTGCTGGCGGGATCTTTACGAAAATTGCGGACATCGGCTCCGACCTCATGAAGATCGTCTTCAAAATTAAGGAAGACGACGCGCGCAATCCTGGCGTCATCGCTGATTGCACAGGCGATAACGCTGGCGACTCCGTCGGCCCCAGCGCTGACGGCTTCGAAACGTATGGCGTGACGGGCGTCGCGCTCATCACCTTTATCCTGCTGGCGGTAAAGAATCCCACTGTGCAAGTCCAGTTGCTGGTGTGGATCTTCGTGATGCGCATCGTCATGCTCATCGCAAGTGCCGCCGCCTACTTCATCAACGCCTTCATCGCCAAATCCAAGTACGGCAACGCCGACGAAATGAACTACGAGGCCCCGCTCACTTCGCTGGTGTGGATCACTTCCATCGTCTCCATCGCCCTGACCTACGTCGTCTCGTCCCTGATCATCCCGATCCTGGGCGTCGACGCCTCCCAGTGGTGGAAGCTAGCAACGATCATTTCCTGCGGCACACTCGCCGGCGCCATCATCCCTGAATTAGTGAAAGTCTTCACCTCCACGGAATCGCGCCACGTTAAGGAAGTTGTCACCTCCGCGGAAGAAGGCGGCGCATCGCTCGGCATTCTTTCCGGTTTCGTGGCCGGCAACTTCTCTGCTTACTACATCGGCCTGGCGATGGTGCTGCTCATGTCCCTCGGCTACCTGATCAGCAATTTGGGACTCGAACATCTAATGCTCGCGCCTGCCGTCTTCGCCTTCGGTCTGGTGGCCTTCGGCTTCCTTGGCATGGGCCCAGTGACCATCGCGGTCGACTCCTACGGTCCCGTCACCGACAACGCTCAATCAGTTTATGAGCTTTCGCTGATCGAACAAGTCCCCAACATCAAGCAGGAACTCAAGAAGGACTACAACATCGACGTTAACTTCGAGCGCGCCAAGGAAATGCTGGAGGCCAATGACGGCGCTGGCAACACCTTCAAGGCCACCGCAAAACCAGTTCTCATCGGCACTGCTGTCGTCGGCGCTACCACAATGATCTTTTCCATCATCATGGCGCTCACCAAAGGCTTAACCGAAAACGTCAACAATCTTTCGCTGCTCCATGCGCCATTCGTTCTTGGCCTGGTCACCGGCGGCGCCATGATTTACTGGTTCACCGGCGCGAGCACGCAGGCGGTAACTACCGGCGCTTACCGCGCGGTCGAATTCATTAAAGCCAATATCAAGCTGGACGGCGCCGCTGCCGCCAGCATCGCCGACAGCAAGAAGGTCGTCGAGATTTGCACCAAGTACGCGCAGAAGGGCATGCTCAACATCTTCATCGCGGTGTTCTTCGCCACCCTGGCTTTCGCATTCGTCGAACCCTTCTTTTTTATCGGCTATCTTTTCTCCATCGCTATTTTCGGTTTATATCAAGCCATCTTCATGGCCAACGCCGGCGGCGCCTGGGATAACGCCAAGAAAATCGTTGAAGTCGAGCTGAAGCAGAAGGGCACGCCGCTCCACGACGCGACAGTCATCGGCGACACAGTTGGTGATCCCTTCAAAGATACATCTTCGGTCGCGCTCAATCCCGTCATCAAGTTCACAACGCTTTTCGGTCTGCTCGCCGTCGAACTCGCCGTGCAAATGACCGCCTCACAAGGCAGCGACCTGACACACGTTCTCGCCGGGGCGTTCTTCATCGTCTCCTTTGTTTTCGTCTACCGTTCCTTTTACGGCATGCGCATCCGCGAAGGCGCGGCCCACTGAAAATAGTTTTCAGTTGTCAGTTTCCAGTCAAAGAGAAAAAGCAGGGCGTCCGCCGCGGCGGACGCCCTGCTTTTTTGGGAGTGCGCTCGCTTGCTTGCCCTGAGCCTCGAAGGGCCGCCGCTTTTCTTCCAGACTGGCGTACAATCCCGCCATCTCTTTTCCGAGGTGCAAACGATGCGAAAATTTTGGTCCGCAACAATCTCTGCTCTACTGCTCTCAGTTGTTCCGGTAATCTGCAACGCGCAAGTCGATCCGAAATGGAAAATCCATGATCTGACTCGGCCGCTACCGCCAGTGATAGATCCCGGAACGCCGAGCACACAAGATTTGCCGGGCCGCCCGCCTTCTGACGCAGTAGTGCTCTTTGACGGAAAAGATCTCTCGAAGTGGACGCACAAGGATGGCACCGCGGCAAAGTGGAGAGTCGAGAACGGCTACGCCGAAGTCGTTGCCAAAAGCGGTTACATCTACACGCGTGAAGCTTTTGGCGATTGCCAATTGCACGTCGAGTTTTCCGAACCTGTCTCGCCCAAAGGCGAAAGCCAGGAACGTGGCAACAGCGGCGTTTTCTTGATGGGCCTGTATGAAATTCAAGTGCTCGATTCCTACGAAAACAAAACCTACGCTGACGGCCAAGCCTCGGCCGTTTACGGCCAATATCCACCGCTCGTTAACGCTGCTCGCCCGCCCGGCCAATGGCAAAGCTACGACATTGTTTTTCACGGCCCGCGCTTCGACACAACGGCGTGCTCGTGCAAGACAACGTCGAGCCAAGCGGGCCGACAGCTCACGGCCAGCGCCCGCCCTACAAAGCACACGCCGAGAAATTGCCACTCGGCCTGCAAGACCACGGCGATCCCGTGCGCTACCGCAACATTTGGATCCGTGAGTTGAAGTCCGCCGGGTGATCTCCTTTGGGATCAGTTTCCGATAGTGCGGCGCAATATAAAGGCGTTGACAACCAGACGGCCGAACGAATCGGGGGCGAGGATTACTTGCAGTTTGCCGACCACCGCCTGGTGGCGAGTCGTCTCTGGGGCTGTGAGTACTATCGCGATTTAGCAACAGTAACACTGGAAACGAGGCCGTGTCCCCTGCCCGGAAGCAGCCTTAGCGTCTAAGCCCGCCCCCCTCGTGTGGTCGCAAGTATCTTTGAACACTCACGCTATCGGAGCCAAAGACGTCATACTCATCGATTTTGAATGTCGGAGCGCGGTTTCGAATGGCCGCGAGCAGATCCTCCACAGATAGGGTTCCTTTCACCTTCAGAACGATTCCCTGATAAACACTCGGCTGCGGGCTCCCCTTGGACAGGTACGGATAGATTCTAAACACCGAATACCCAGGCTCGATCCAGATGTACCACTTTCCGGTCTGGAACTCGCTGTGTTGAATCAACGCCCGCTCCAGCCAATCCTTCGCTCCCACCGCGTCGTCAAGGGCGCAAACTGGGCTCCCAACGGCGATTTCGCGCCAAGCCATAACAACTGGCGTGGATAGCCGGACGTGATCAGTCTCTTCTCGCTTGGGCGAACGTGAAATCGGTTGTTGAGCCGCACTCGCCCGTACATACGCCAGGGATGATGCCAACTGGAGAGCTACGATCAGCACGACTTGTGAAGGGATTACATGAAAGCGCATCTTTTCTTCTCTCCTCCGTTCAACAGCACTTTACGCTGAATCAAGCGCAAGTTCCATGATTGCCGTTGAGAACAGGCGATAGCACTCACAACGAGGTGGAGAGCGGTCCGGATTCTGGTTGTGTTATGGACTAACCGGAAGTGATCGCGACCGCCTGCAAGTATTGCTTGACGGAGCCCTTATAGTTCGTGTATAGTAACTCATGTAGAAAGTTGTGCTTCGACGGCGGGAGATTCTTCTCCCGCTTTTTCATTTTAGGGGCAGTTTATCTCCAGCGCCCTCGCGCTCCTCACCGCAAGCGATTGAGCATCCAGTCCAAGCAAATCTTCAAGAGCAGGATCCGTGTCAGAAAAGCAGCACATTTTAGATTCCATCGCCGCGCTCGCAAAGCGGCTTGGGCATTCGCCGTCACTCGTGGAGTTCGTCGCCCACACAGGAACATGCAAGCATTCCGTGTTCCGACTCTTTCCCAAGTGGAATGAAGCAGTGAGGGCTGCGGGACTCGAACCGCGCAGGCTGTACGTGCGTCCGAAGGACGAGGAATTACTGGAGGACTGGGGCAAAGCAGTCCAAAGAAAGGGAGGATTGCCGACACGGAGTGCCTACCGGATTGAGGGGAGATATTACGCACGCACGCTGGAAAAGCGATTCGGAGGGTGGACGTCACTTCCAGACGCCTTTCGTAAGTTCGCCGAGGGAAAGCGGAAATGGAGGGATGCGCTGGCGCTGCTTCCCCCTTTTTTGTCAAAGAGGGAGAGGCGACAATTGAAACGAGGCGTCTCGACTTCTATCCCGTGGAACAAAGCAGCGCACGCTTCGTTGAAAGACCGTGTTACTTACGGAAATCCTCTCGGCTTCCCCTGGTTGCGCCATGAGCCGGTGAATGAACAAGGCGTGGTGCTGCTTTTTGGAATGCTGGCGAAGGATCTGGGCTACATAATCGAGGCGGCGCAACATGAATTTCCCGACTGCGAGGCGAAACGGCGGATCGGTCCCGAACGATGGCAGCGGGTGCGCATCGAGTTTGAGTTTGAGAGCCGGAACTTTTGGGAACACGGGCATGCGGTTAGCGGATGCGACGTGATTGTCTGTTGGCGCCACAATTGGGACGAGTGCCCGGAAAACATTGAGGTGCTGGAGCTGTCAAGTGTAATTCAATCTATGTCCAACCCCGAGGACTAACTAAATTCTTCCCGTGCTTCCCCGTTCGTCAGGACGGACTTTGTTCTCTTTGGATCTCTATCTTCTCTGTGAACTCCGTGCCTCCTCCCTCTGTGTCCTCTGTGTTAAATTATCTTTCTTATGAACGACAATGACATCACCCACGAAATCATTGGGGCGGTGATTGAAGTTCATCGCGTGCTTGGACCTGGCTTGCTCGAATCCGCTTATGAGGAGTGCCTTTCACGAGAACTGGAATTGCGGAACTTGAAGGTAGAGAGGCAGAAGCCTATACCGGTGGTTTACAAAGACGTGAAACTTGAGTGCGGGTATCGAATCGATCTGCTGGTCGAGTCAAGGATCGTGGTCGAACTCAAGTCTATTGAAGCGTTTGCTCCCATCCACGAGGCCATCATCCTGACTTATATACGCCTTTCAGGATGTCGCCTTGGGCTTCTCATCAATTTCAACGTGACGGTCCTGAAAGATGGGGTCAAACGATACATCATTTAGCGCAATGCAAACGAAATTAGGAATTTAACACAGAGAACACAGAGCTAAAAGCACGGAGGGCACTAAGAGGAGTAATCGCTCTTCCCTGCGCCCTCACCGTCAGGCTGTCCGCACTCCATTGTTCTTGTGTCCTTTTCTTCTCTGTGACCTCTGTGTCCTCTTCCCTCTGTGGCCTCTGTGTTAAATCTTTGCCTTTAAGTCTTGATCAAGCCCGGGAATTTGCGCGGATTATTGTCGAAGCCGGGGAAAACCGGCTTCAGGTCGGCGACGCCGATGTGCTTGGTGAGAATTTCACCGACGACGGAGCGAAAATCCGTGGTGAGCGCGAGATCGCGGCCTTCGTTAAGCTGGTGATCGTTCAGGCCGGGCCATTTTGCGTAAACTTGCCCGCCCTTCACATCGCCGCCCATGATGAACATGCAATTTGCGTGTCCGTGGTCGGTGCCGTGATTGCCGTTTTCCTTAGCGGTGCGGCCAAATTCGCTCATGGTGACAAAAACAATATTCTCCATGCGGTCGCCCATATCCTGATGAAACGCCGCAAGTCCCTGGCCGAGATCCTTGAGCAAATTGGAAAGCTGCCCCTGAACGCCGCCTTCATTGATGTGATTGTCCCAACCGCCGCAATCGACAAACAAAACTTCCACGCCGATATCCGCCTTCAGGAGCTGCCCAATCTGCTGCAAACTTTGGCCAAGTCGACTCGTCGGATATTGCGCGCCGTTCTCCGGCTGATATTTGCTCGGGTCCGCTTTGCGCAGGAGATCGATGGCCTCAAACGTTTCCGTGCCCGTGCCGTGCAGCGCGTGATCCACGGTCTGCGAGTACATGGCTTCAAAGCCGCCTTCGACCATCTGGCCTGTTCCAGGAGCCTGCGCCATCACTCTAAACTGTTTCAAATCCGGCAGTGCAATCGCCGGGGCACCACCGTGCAGCATTCGCGGAAGATTCGGCCCCATCGCCACGGCACGGAATGGAGAAGCATTCTCCTCTGGAACGGTCTCGAGCGCGCGATTCAGCCAACCGTCTTCCGTGGATTTCAATCCCGGCGTCCCGGATTCCATGAAGTCCTGCGCATCAAAGTGCGAGCGCGTCGAATCGGGTGAGCCGGCGGCGTGCACGATGGCGAGTTGATTTTTGTGAAAGAGCGGCTCAAGCGGCGCGAGGCTGGGATGCAATCCGAAAAATCCGTCCAGGTCGATCGCCGCATCCGTCCCGCCGCGCTTCGGCTGTGGAATCGCAATCGTCGGACGCATGCGATAGTAATTCGATTCCCCGAACGGCACGACGATATTCAATCCGTCAGCAGCGCCGCGTTGAAATAGCACCACGAGCTGCTTTTTGTTCGGCATCGGAGCGGCGGCCACCGCGCGCTGCAAAAACGCCGGCATCGCGCTCAAGCCGACCATGGCCACGCCGCCTTGCTTCAAAAAATACCGCCGCGAAAATTTCAAGCCCCGCACGCCTTCACAGCATTTGTAACTCATCTGACTAGCTCTCCCGGCCACTGCTACCAAGGCGTGGCCTTGCCGTGTCCTGGCCCTGACTTCCTAAGGTGATGTCATTCTGAGGGCCGCGTTCTTTGCGGCCCGAAGAATCTCAACATTGGCTTCTGCCTCGGTTGCTCGTTTAGCTGAGATCCTTCGCTTCGCTCAGGATGACAGTCGAAAATCGAGATTATCGCCTTTGAAATTCCGGAGCGCCCAGCACCAAACCGGCGACCACACCTAAATCTACCTGCTTACGCGGATCATCGAGCTTCGCCTGCAAAACTTGCGGATTTTCGAGTTGCTTCTCAAGTGTCTCTACGGTCGTTGCACCCGCCTGGCCACCGAGGAATACTTGTACGGCTCGGTCCAGGGCCGCCTTCGGATCAGCGGACGGTTCCACGCCGAGCAACGAAGCCACATCCGTGCGCGCTCCGCGCATTTTATTTCCCGCGAGAGCCAGCGAATAGTTCAACCGGTTCAGCAACGCTCCCGTGTTCACCCACGCATCGGCTTTGTCCGAATAACCCGTCGGCGGCTGGCATTGGTAGAGCGGCTCGCCGATTCGCCCGACCCATTGAACGAGAGGCATGGGCGTATCCACGTCCGTGCCCAAGGCGCGCACCGCGGAAACCACCAACTCGAAAGGCGTTTTGATTTTCGCGCGGTACGATTCCCGCGACCAGAATTCCGGCGACCAGATCATAGTGTGCAGCACCGCCTTGATGTCGCCGTCGCTGGATTGAAACGTTTCCGCCATCCGGCTGACCAGCGCCGGCGGCGGGGTGTCCGAAACAAACCGTCGCGCCAGTTTGGTGGAAATAAATCTTGCCGTACTCGGGTGATGTACAAGCAAGTCGATCACCTGCTCGCCATCCTTCATTCCGCCCGCGTGAATTTTCTTGCCTAGCACGATCTTCGGGTCGGGATCGTGGAGCCGGTCCTCAAATTTGAAATCCGCGTACTGCCTGGGCTTGTCAATCGTCCAGCCCGTAAAGCAGCGCGCCACTTCCGTGACGTCTTTCTGCGTATAGCCACCGTCGACGCCAAGCGTGTGCAATTCCATCAATTCGCGCCCGTAATTCTCATTCAGCCCGCGCTCATTTTTCTTCGCTTGCTGAGGATTAGCCGGGGGCCGCGGCATTCCCAACCTTCCGCGACGCCAGTGCTGGCGCGCGGCGCGCTCCATGGCCTGACGCTGCGCCGCACGCGGACCAGCGCTCAGAAAATTATCCAAATAAAAAAGCATCGCCGGGCTTTTCGCCGTCGAAGTCACCAAATCCCTGAATTTTCCAAAAGCGTGCGGCTGGATCACGTCGCGTTCATACGACGTGAGGTAGTAGCGGTCTTCGCCTTTCCCCGCGAAAACGTTGAAGTGGTTAAACCAGAAATCGTCCATCACTTGCTGGAGTTGCCGCTCGCTGTAAATCGCACGCGTAACTTTGGCCATGCTCAGCTCAGCCACCACGCGCTGCGGTCTCTTGCTGTCGTCGGCAATCGCGCGCGGAACATTGTTGGGGTCGCCGCCTCCCAAAACGTCCCGCCTACCCGCACCTTTTGTGGCAGGATTTCCCTCGGGTTGCTCCTGTTTCATGGGAGCGGGAGCGTCGCTCATGTCCGGCTTAGGGTTCGCAGTAGTTTGCTGGGCCGCCTCCGCGTCGCTTCCGCTCTTGGTTTGTCCCTGCGCTTCCTGCGTATCCCGTGCAACGGTTTCCGCAGCTGCATCGGAGCGGCGCTGCTCCTGCCGCGCTTGTGCCTGAAGCTGTTTCTCGGCCTGCTTCTCCGCTGGCTTGGGTTGTGGATATTCATCGATCAATTTCGCGATGGACATGCGCAGCGTCGGATAATCCTGCAGACGCGCTTCCATGGGCTTGTCATCGATGGAGTTGGGATTGAGTTGCTGCTCGATCCACTTGGCCAACCCCATCTGGCGAACGCGCTCGACGTCACCGGGACGCGGGCCGTAGGCAAGGCGGTTCAACGCATGCAGAATAGCCTCGTCAGAACTGAGTTCCGTAATCGGCAAGCCCTTCAGCGCAGGGTCGGCCTTCTTTTTGTCCTTGGCCGCCGCGGGAATCGCAGCGTTAGCGGGCAGCTCGAAGGTGAACGAAAAAACGCAGGCGAAAGAAAGCGCGGTCGCGAGAATTGACCTTGGCGTTGCCGAAATCGATGGCAACCAATGAACACATGATGAGGCTGCGCGCTCTTGAGGCCTCATAGCACTCTCCTACAGGGGCTGCATAGAGGACTGATTACGAGTCACCCGTAGAATAACCCTTAAGCGCCAAAGAAGTTGCGCAAGTCCGGGCGGCGTGTCGAATACTTACCGCGGCCGAACGTACAGGTACGGAAGGACTTAGAAGTGCGGGCGTGGAGTGCGGGGACTTGCTTCCGCTTTTCCGACTACCGGGGCAATGGACTTGCGGTGTCAAACCGTGAAGGAAGAAAAGCGGCAGCCCTTCGAGGCTCAGGGTGAACCGCACTCCGAACTGGGTCCAGCAGTTTTCCGGTGCCAGGCTGAACGATTATTCCGTTATGTCAAAGTCCACGGTTCGGTCCGGGGCCCGGTTTTTCGCGCTATCGACGGCCTGCATCACCAAACGGTAGGAGCCGGGTTTTAGGTCGTCCACTTTCACCTTAAGTCCGACAGGGATTACCGAATTCTCCTTGTGGATGAAATCATCGGCGCGGATCATATCGGTAAAGAACACTTGTTTATTCGTGGACCGCTCGAAAATCCGGTAAGCCATTCCCACCGCCGGAGGGGTCGTGGAAGTCAGCAGCGGCTCGTAAATCTCTGCGTACAACGCCACGGAGTCCGTGTGCTTGAAGTGATTGCTGCCGGAAGGAACGATTTGCATGCCCTTGACTAGCAGCGGGGTTCGGTCTTCGAGCAAAACGGAATCCAGCCCAGTAGGAATGTCATTCAGCCGCTGCGCTGAATTCGTGAGCGCCACTCCGCTGAGGCTGAAGTGTTTTCCATCATAAGGATCGATGGCCAGTGGTGATTCAAATTTTCCAAACGCATCGCCACCAGCGCTGAGGACAACAGTCAGCTTGTAATTGCCCGTGGTGGCGTCGAATTGGTTTTCATAGTGATACGGCAGCTTGGTGAACTCTTTCCATTCATCCTTTTCCAAGTCCACGTTGACGGTGTCGCTGAACCGCGCTCCAATCGTCCCATCTGGCCGATACGCGATGCCCAAGACATTCAAGTTTGCGTGATACTTTCCTTTTTCTTTGTTGAATTGAAATGTGTCCGCCGGGATTTCCATGGCCAAATTGACGCGGGCCGTCTCCGGAGCCGTGTAGAAATACGGCGCTTGCAGGACGCCATGAATCGAACCCGGCTGGGAGCCCATGGCGTGCGATTCGAGTTGCTTTTCCAGAGGCTTGCCGTCAAGCACGTTGGCTGTCCGCGTGTTGCAATATCCGCTGCGCGAACGAACGTTTAGTCCGCCACGGTTGAGCTTCACCTTCAGAGTGTGGCAGCTCCCTTCCGGGGTGTCCGTGGGCACGTACCCGAGAATGTAGAACTCGTTTTGCTCACGTCCGATGCGATCGAGTCCCCCAAGCAAATCGTTGGTGTTGAAAATCGTAAAGCCGCCGGTTCCTTCCGCCAGCGCTGCCAGTATTTGCTGGTTGGTCGAAGCCGATGGTGGGAATGTCGGCACGATTGTCCGCGGCTGGTTGTAAGGCGAATTGTTGTAATTGGACGTAGGACCACGGGAACCACCGCCGGTGCTTCCACCAGTCCCACCCTTTCCTCCACCGCCAGTGCCTCCTCCCGTGCCACCTTTGCCGCCGCCGCCCGTGCCTCCGCCCGTGCCTCCTCTACCGCCACCACCTGTTCCACCGCCTCCCGTACCGCCT
>Ga0209648_10005743_pt1 | contig 10643 bp, 8 predicted proteins | sample GraSoi2013_115cm_FD_185830 | JGI IMG/M metagenome (GOLD analysis project Ga0209648, IMG submission 185830) | Grasslands soil microbial communities from the Angelo Coastal Reserve, California, USA - Sample 9_17_2013_115cm (SPAdes) (version 2) | ecosystem: Environmental > Terrestrial > Soil >...
ACCCGACTTCGACGTTCCGGTCTCGGTGGTCATCGTCCACTCGTCGTTGCGTAGCGGACTGATGGTGGAAAACATTACCCCGCAACTGGGAGATTTTTTTGGGGTCAAGGACGGCAAGGGCGTGCTGGTGCGCTCGGTGGAAAAAGGCAGTCGCGGGGAAAAGGCCGGATTCCGAGCCGGGGACGTTATCGTCAAGGTCAACAACCAGCCGGTGCACGATACCTCCGACTTCACGCATTCTCTGCGGTCATCGTCGAGCAGCGCGGCGACCGTGACAGTGATGCGCGAGAAACGAGAGCAGAATCTGACTCTGACACTTCCCGAGAAGAACGATTCCGGCAGTCTGCTGGAAGACAGCTTTGACATTCCCGATTTCACGGCAGAGACCGAGCAGGCAATCAGCCGCGCCGGAGATGAAATCGCCCGCATCGGTCCGGCAATCATGGAGAAAGTACAGCAACAGGCAATGCGCTGCAGAGACATGGAGAAGAGGCTGCAAGGTTCGCAGCGGAAACTCCAGGATCGGCAGCAAGAGATGCAGGAACGGCAGAAGAAACTCCGCCATGAGTTATCGGGAGAGTGGGCTGAGATCTGACAGTCAGGGTTGGACCGGCGGCGGGTTACGAAGGTCACCTGTGCCGGAACGTGAATCCTGCTGGATTTACCATGAAGAATGGCCAGATTCCGCGGGTAGACCACCCACTGGTTACCTTTCGCGGTGAAGGAAATGCCGATAAGCTATTGCCGCAATGGCATTCCGTGCCCTGTTGTTTTCAAAAAGCTCCGAGACGAATGCTGCAGTGATGGCGGCCTGCGACAGCGCAGGGATCAGCGCTGAGGTCTGTTCGGACATCTTTACGGCCATCGAAAAGGGGAAGAAGCGGGCTTTTTCATGCGTCATCGCCGACTGGGCCGACCAGCCGGAGGCCAGCTTCCTGTTGAGGCGAGCTCGCGAGTCCGCGCCGAATCGCGACACGGTGGTCATCGCCATTGTCGATCACGATCCCACGCCGGTGGAACTGGGCGACAATCGGCTCGATTTTCTGATCTATCGTCCAATCTCCGCCAAGGAAGCCGACGCGGTGCTGGCGAAAGCGTGTGAGCAAATGCAACCGGCGAGGGCAGAGGATGCTGCGGAGTCGTACGCGGAAGACAATCACGCGAGCGGCGAAAGCCCGAACCTAATTTCTGTTGCCGCCGATGTGCCGGAGCACAGTCAGCAGGAACACTCAGCCAGTTCCCCGGAAGTGAATGCCGAGGAGGACAACCCTGACAGCACAATTGCGACTGACGAAGAAGAAGAAGAAGAAGAACCTCGACGGCGTCACTATGCGATCGGGTTCCGCGGAGCGTGTGCCGCGGTGCTTGTGCTTACGGCGGTGTTTTGCCTGTGGAGATCGCGCCAAGTCATCGACTATCTGTCGCGGACGCCGGAGGGAGGATTCCATGTTTTGCGGGAATCGGTAGCGGCGCTTTTTGTGGTGAACAAAACGGGGGGGTTGCCCGTGGGTTCCACCAGGAGCGACGGGCAACAGGATTCGTACTTTAGGCGAGACCCCGCCAGTTCCAATGCGCAGACGCCGGCGCTGAGAGTGGTTCCATCGGAGGCCACGCTAACGGAAGCGCGCATTCCGTTACCAAAGGCTCCTGACTTTCCACTGCCAGCGCCGGTGTTGGAGCGTCAAGACGTCGCACCAATCCGCCGGCACCGAGCGGAGATTCCCGAGAGCATGCGAAACTCGGCGCCAATTGCGCGGCCGGTGGTGGTGACGGTGAATCCGGCGCAGATGATGCCGGTCTCCGCACCGCAACTGCAGCCTGCAATTCAGCAAGTCATCGAACCCGTAGCGGTGAGCGAAGAAGCAGCGCGGGCCCTGCTGGTTCACACCGTGAATCCGGTGTATCCACCCGAAGCAGTAGCGCAGAAACTTCACGGACCGGTGGTATTGCAGGCAGTGATTGGACGCAATGGCAACGTCGAGGATCTGAAAATTGTTCGTGGGTATTTTGTTCTCGGCCGGGCGGCGATTGCCGCAGTCAAGCAGTGGCGGTTCCAACCCTACAGTCTCAATGGCCATGCGGCGGCAACTCAAACCGTGATCACCATCAATTTCAGCTATCCGCCAGGGTAGCGCCGGTGTAGGGATGGGGCTACGCGCCGTCCTGGCGGGGCAGAGCCCCGCCACCACACAACCTCCTATTTGTGGTCGTGTCCTTCCTGCCCTCCGGTTGGAGGGTTCACGCCGCTGGATTTCTTCCAATAGTCCTGCACGGCAGGCGGCAGTTTGTCTACGCGGGTGAGGAACGCTGTGACCTTCCATAGGTCAGGCTCAGAGAGCGTCTTATCCCAGGCGGGCATGCCGGTATACCGGACGCCGGTGCGAATCACGTAGAAGATGTGCCATTCCGGATCATCGGGTGGGTGAACGATGAAGTTCGGAGGCGGGGGGTAGAACGACTTCTCGAGGGTCGAGGGCTGGTGGTCGATACCGCCGTGGCAAAGCGCGCAATTCATGGTGTAGATCTTCAGGCCCGCGATGAGATTCTCGTCCGTGGGGGGCACGGGATTGTTCAAGCGGGGAGCATGGCGCTCCACCGAATTGTCGAGCGCGCTCATGGCGATGTGGATTTCCATCTCCGGGGGAGCGCGGTTGGCGCGGGTCGGCAAAAAGCCGAGCAGGGCAAAACCAAGACCGCCGATCACAAGAACCAGAATGGTGATGACAATCCCCAGAATGAAGTTGCGCATTTTAGACCCTCGGAACTGCAGGCTACAGCAGAGTTCGCGGGCGGACTGCAGCCACGCACCAAATCATTTTCATTCTACCTTCAAGGGCGCGGCAACCGAGCCGATGCGTCCGCTAAGGTCGTCACGGACAACGAAGCGGACTGTGTATTCCCCGGGGGCAAGATCCAGCGCACCGCTGTAGGCAATACCTTCCTGGTGAACCGCCGACACTTTCTCCGCAGTCAGATGAGCCTCAATTTGCTGGCCTACGGGATGATCGACCGTTTTGCCTTCGGGTGTTTTCGCGAGCGCTACGAAGTCCAACACAACGTGGTTATTTTCGGCGTCGTTGATCAGCGCGGCATCTGGCGCCAGGTGCATCCCATAATTCACATGCTTCTTGCCCGGCTCTTTGCCCGGTTCAATTTTGTCCCAGCGCACCACCAACGCAATCGATGTGTAGTCCAAAGGAGACTGCAAAGCTGACGAAATATCGCTGTTGCGGCTGTTCTCCGGATCGACGGTGGCATTCGTCACAAAGAAGCCGCTGCGCGCCCGCACGTCCACGTGATCGCGCTTCACCTTCACCGCGAGCTTGCGCCAGCCAGCCTTGGTTTTCGACCGATCAAGATAGTAGCCAAGCATGTAGTACTCGGCGGAATCCTTGACCGCATCGCGAAAACCCTTTACCAGATCGTTGGAGTTGTAATAGGCGCGGCCTCCGGTCATGGACGCAAAGGTCTGGAGGGTCGACTGCGTATCCATTTGCCGCCAGCTCATGTTGCGCGCGTAGTTCCTTCCCGGGTTGCGCACAGTGGCGCTGGGCGCGGTAGAAACTTGCAGCCCTTTGACGTCCACGGGATAAAGCGCAATCTGCGCATCGTTCAGTAGTTGCCAGGTGTGTTCGTACATGGGCAGCACATCGATGAGAGAATCGCGGCCCGCGGGCGCGAGCTGCATGGTGTTGTCGCTGACGCTGAAGGGGAATCCGCCGCTCGCCCAGATCAGCGACTTGCGCCCAGGGAACCCTGCCAACGCCTGTGCTACCTGTTGCATTCCCTGCAACGTGTAGGTGATGGCAAGGCGTTGCTGGAACGACTGAAAATTCAGCTCCGCGTCTTCCATCAACGTCTGGAGCCTGTCGGCTTCACTCTGCACGGCGGCGGGGTCGACACCCGCACTGCCATCGGGGCTGGCCGTTCCGGTCATCGCTTCCACATCTTCGGGGCGATCGACTATCTGCGAAGCGTCGCCCTTCACTCTGTGGAGTGCAGCAACCAGGACGCGAGGATCGGTGGTGAAGTCATGAACGACGTGAATGCCGCTACGGGTGAGGGTGTAGAGTGCCGTTGGCTCGCGCTGATCCACCGACTGCGTTAAATACTTGAGCAAATCCTTGCGCGCATACACCTGATCCACAAAGGGCGTGTTAATCAAGTCGAGGACGATTAGCGTAATGCGCCTGGCGGACGGCGCGCCCGCGAGGGAATTGCTGAACTCGTTCGGATTCCTGGGACGCGACAAACGTTGCGCGTCGCTGGTGATTTCCTCGAACGTGGCAATCCGTTGTTCGGCGCCGTTTTCCAGCACCGTGAAGTCTTCCTTCTTGAGCCCGCTGATGTGATTGCCGGACTTGTCGGTCACCAGCGTAGGGATCAGCACAAGTTCAGTACGCGAGGTGAATTTGACTTCAGCGTTGTTCTCTTTGTCTTTATCTTTGTCGTGGGGCTTTGCGAAGACAAGAATGGAACAAGCCAAAGCGGCGATTATGGTGACGTGGCAGGAGAGCTTACGGCGAGTCGTCATTCCCATACTCCCTTCTGATTGCGAGAAAAGGATGCCGGGTATTTGAGAGCGCGGATTGAGTTACCGGAGACGAGAGGGGTCAGTATATAACAAGATCGCAGTGCGGGCGTTAGTAGATCAGGGAAGTTAGTAAGCATGCAGGCGGCGCGCCTCCCGCACCAGATCGGAAATCTTGGGGAGGAAAAATTCCTCTTGCGGCGGAGAAAACGGAACCGGCGTGTCGAGCGACGTCAGACGGATAATGGGACCATCGAGATCGTCGAACGCTTCCTCGTTAATGATCGCGGAAATTTCCCCGGCCAGACCTCCGGTGCGCGCGTGTTCGTGCAGAATGATGACTTTGTTGGTCTTTTTCACGGTGGTCGCAATCGCCGCGCGATCGAGGGGCGAGACCGTACGCAAGTCGATGATTTCGATTTCGATTCCTTCTTTACTCAAGATGTCCGCGGCTTCGAGCGCGGTGTACAACATGGCGGCGTAGGTGATCACGCTGAGATGACGGCCTTCGCGCGCGACCCGCGCCTTTCCGAGAGGAACGACGTAATCGTCTTCTGGAATTTCTTCCTTGATTCTTCGGTACAGATACTTGTGCTCGAAAAAGATAACGGGATTGTGGTCGCGGATTGCCGCCTTGATGAGTCCCTTGGCATCGTAAGCCGTTGCCGGGCAGACGACCTTCAATCCGGGTGCGTGCACGAACCACATCTCCGGGTTTTGCGAGTGGAATGGACCGCCATGCACATTCCCGCCGCTTGGACCACGAATCACCAGCGGGGCGGGCGCTCCCCAGCGGTAATGCGCCTTCGCGGCCATATTGACGATCTGATTGAAGGCGCAGCCGATGAAGTCCATGAACTGGAATTCGGCCACGGGGCGCAATCCGGTGAGAGCAGCTCCGAAGGCAGCGCCTACGATGGCCGACTCCGCAATCGGCGTATCGATCACGCGCTCGGGGCCGAATCGGTCGATGAAGCCATCGGTAACTTTGAAGGCTCCACCGTAGATACCGATATCCTCACCCAGACAAAAGACGGTTGGGTCGCGCTCCATTTCCTCCCAGATTCCCTGGCGGATGGCTTCGAGATAGGTGACGACGGGCATGAACAGGGAAGTGTACCGCAACAAAGCCGTCAGCTATCAGCTACCGAAAGCTCGCTGGCGGCGGGGTGGTGCGGGCAGTAAGAGAAAGCAAGTGGATCGAAAATGCGCGCGAGTGAACACGCTCTTGCTCCATCTTAATTTTCTTGTTATTTGTTAGAAGGTTTTGTACCCCCCCCCCAATTTGCGCTAAACTCTTGTAATTAAAGTACTTAACTCCATCCTCTACATGAATAAGGACTTAGCTGAGGATTCTGCGGTTTGGCGTACACTCTTCGGGGTGCGGGTTGGCCACTTTTACCGCTTGTTTCATGTTGTCAAAGAGCCGCCGAAAATGGTTTTGCGGCGGATTTTGGGTCCGTCTCTGGAGACGGGCGCAGTTTTCGATGCTGTACTGTCGGTGAATTCTTGCACAATTGCGATTGGGGTGTCTGTGAGGGCGGTACAAGAAAAATGTGATGAAAGAAAGGGCAGAGTCTGGGCTTCGTGTGCGGCGCACGGTGACGGGTCAAAGTTATCGAGTCAATTGGTGTACTGCAGATTTAATGTCAACTACGAGCCAGGTTCCCAGTTGCCAACAATCCGACAGTGATCTCATTTTCATTCACACGGCGAAGGGCCGCCAGCCGCGGTGCGTCGCGAGTCGCGGCCGCGGCACCCGAACCGCTACAAGTCCCCCCGGCGGCGCAGGTTGCGCAAAGTCAGCGCGACGGCAAGGGCGCCTAGGGCGATAAACACGCCGGCGCAAGTGATCCATGCCGGGTACAGCTGCTTGGGCGGGGCAAACGATGCAGTCAGGAAGAAAAACGGGTTCACATACATTGGAGCGCGGATATTCAGCGGGATATCGTACCAACCGTGTGTTGCTAAGTGATGCGCAGATTCGTAAATCGACACGCGCACGAAAAAGACGATGCTTGTCACTACGGTGATTGCAATGACGGTGGCGTAGCTGACGGCGGTGGCATGGACGCTGCGCTGGAAGGCGGACGAGCAATAGAGACCGATCGCGCTCATGCAGCCGAGAATAAGCACGGTCGTCACCGTGGCGCTGAAGATTTCCCATGGACCGATGCCGCCGAACGCAAAGGCCATGCTCAGCACCGGTAGGCTTGTGACGAGCAGGAGCAGGACGAACAGCAGCGAAGAAACAAACTTGCCCCACCATATCTGCGCAGAGGTTAGCAACGAAGTCAGCAAGCCGGCGAGCGTTCGTTGCTCCTTCTCAATGGTGATGGATCCGGCGCTGAAGATTGGCGCCAGCAGCAGCAACAGCGCGAGTTGCGAGTACGCGAGTGTCAGAAACAGAGCCACGCCCACCGTTGATCCCTGAATGTTGGACCGGCCGCGGTCCGCCGTTGTGACGAAATAGGCGAATGTCACAGCGGCGCCAAGAACGAGCAGGTAGAGGGAGGGCAGCAGCCAGCCGCGTCGTTCGCGCATGCGTTGCCGCAGTTCCTTTCGGATCATCGGATTCATGGGCGCCTCCCCTGGAAGGCGAGACGATACCTTTCCTCCAGACCGAGAGCGCGATGATCGAACCGGAGCACATCCGTGCCTCCGACCACCAGTGCCCGCAAGAGCGCGGCAACCTGTTCGTCTGTGCCGGTGATCTCTACTAACATGCGGTCGGCGCCGGATTCGAGCAGACGCGCGCCGGCAACCGAGTCCAAAATATTCACCGCGGGAACGCTGTCGCCTAACAGTTCAATCTCGTAGATCCGCACCCGAGCTTGAGGTGCCCGCAGTTGGATAACGGAGTGCCCCTCGGTATCCCTGGCATTGCGCCCCTCGCCAATCAGGGCTATCTGCGTGCAGATGTCTTCGAGGTCGCTAAGGATATGAGAGGAGATCAGGATGGTGATACCTTCACCTTGCAATTCCTTGAGTTGCTCGCGAAGTTCGATGCGAGCGATGGGGTCGAGCCCGGTGGCCGGTTCATCGAGTAACAGCACCTTGGGATCGTGCAGCAGCGTTTTGGCCAGAACGAGGCGCTGCTTCATGCCAAACGAGAGTTGTTCGACGGAGTCGCGGCTGCGCTCGGCGAGTCCGGAGCGTTCCAGGGCACGCCCCACAGCGGCTCGGTTGCGGGCTCCTGTGAGTTGGAACGCGTCGGCGAAGAACTCCAAGAACTCGCGCACGCTCATGTCCTGGTACACTCCGGGCTGATCGGGCAGGTACCCAATCAGACGTTTTACTTCGCGTGCTTGGGTGGTGACGCTGAGGCCGCCGATCTGAGCTGTACCGCTGTCAATCGGCAGGAGCGTGGAAAGGGTCTTCATCAGAGTGGTCTTGCCAGCGCCGTTTGGACCGACCAGGCCGAACAGTTCTCCGGCGCCAACATGCAGAGTGAAACCGTCGAGCGCCCGCTTGCCGTTAAAACTCTTGCGGATTTGTTCGACGTCGATCATCGCTGCTCCAGGGCGACAATCACGAGCGAATGGACGTTTTGCTGATGGGGGATGTTCAACTCGACCGGCAGCGCGGGGCCGTCGCTGAGCCCCGCAAAGACCCGCCCCGCGCCGACAAACGGCAATGCGCCTCTGAGCGCCAGTTCTGGCAGCGTTTGCTTGCCGTAATCGAGGTCTGCGCCCATCCAGACCTGCTTCAAGTCTTCAGTGCGAATCGGCTTCGGCGTGATCGTTTCCAGTTGAATTTCCTCGCCTGGGGCCAGCGCGGGCAGTGCGTAAAGAGCATTGGATGTGTAGTCGAGGTACACTGCTTCGCCAAACCGCTGCCCAGTATCGTTGCGGAGGCGGTTGGGCGCCACGAAGTGTACGGTCCCGGAGAATTCGTGCAAACCCTGCAAGTCGAGATCGTGGAACGACCATTTCAGCAACGACAGCGCGACTTGGCTTGGCGGACCAAGATGGATGTCGTATTGGTGACTAACCTGCGCACCCTGCCGATTCATTTCGGCCCAGATTTGACTGTTCGGTTCTTCCCCTGTGTGATTGGAATAGGTGAACACGGCGGGATCGGCAGCCGAAACTAACACGTCCCGCCGTTCAGGAGCAGAGACGCGAAGGCTGTAGTCGGCCGCCGCCAGCGGACTTCGCGCGTCGAGGTAATAAGTGGCGAGATTATCGAGACGAAAACTCGTCGGGCGCCGGCTCGCGCTGGAGAAATAGAAGCCGGCAGCAAACAGCAGTGCCAGTCCGCACATGCTGATCCAGCCGAATTCCAAACGGCGGAAATGCCGAAGTACGGCGAAGTTCAGGACGCCAATCACGCCTGTATAAGCCGCCAGCCAGATCAGAACCCAGCGCAACCGCGGAAAGTCGAACGAGGTGGCGAATCGGCGGCGCAGAAAGTCCAACTGGTTCGAGTTCCGCCAAGTGTAGTTTTGGCCGAAAACACCGGTCAAATTGCGACCGGCGAAGACGTCGCCGAGTGCGTTCGCGCGTAGCCCGGAAACGCGGAAGAGCGTACCCTTGCCGACGCGTTCACCGTTGGGCGGCGCCGGCGCTCTGCGATAGGCAGAAAGGAAACTGGGATCTGCGATTTCGTCTTCGACCAGAACCAGGCGCCCACCGCTTCGCAGGAATCCTTCCAGCGCATCTCGCTGCGCGGGTGCTAGCTTTGTCATGGGCATCGCGACCACGACAGCGCTGCTCGCCGAATAAGCCCACCAATTGTCCCGCGGGTCGTCGACCATTTCGAACGCAGTCTGACGGTTTTTGTCGGCTCGTTCCTCAATGGTCCCGCTGAACTGCATCTGCGACTGCGCCGTTTTACAGACGTTCTCGCTGGCGCACATCAGGACGATCAAATTGGTTTGGCGTAACGCTTCCTCGTGTTTATCTTGGCCGAAAAATGCGCCTGCGCTGCTTGCCTCGGCTGTGATGAACACTTTTCCGACGAACATCAGCACCGGCAACTCCAGTGTGCGCTGCTCGCCGCCGCTCAGTCTAACGTCGGTTGTGACGATGTTCGTGTTGACATCATTTTCGTTGCCGGCAGCGACCTGCAGATGAATGACCTGCGGCTGCGATGAGGGATTCCGTAAGATCAGCCGGACGGCGGAGGGTGTACCGTAGTAGCCGTGCAGGCCGACATCGGTGATGCGCAAATTGGAGTCGGCAATCAGCGATGCCGCGAGTACCAATACGAAAGTGATGCACAACAGTAAGCGCCTCATCGTTAGCAGCGTTTGTACGCGCAAACGGGGGAAATATCAAGAAGCGAGATGCGCGATGTTGACCGGCGTCTTGGCGGTTCCCCGGAGAGCAACACGTCGCCCGCCTTCGATGAATTACCCCAGGCCACATCGCGACAGCTTATCTGAAAACCACCACGGAAGGCACGGTTACGGACATATCACAGGCAATCCAGAAGTTAACTGTTGTTATCCGATTACACTAACTGAGAAATTCCAGACGAACCGAAACCACGCTGCAACTTCGCCGCAAAACACCGCAAAGCTCTGCCTCTTTCGCGGCATAAATTAGTGGTTGACGGAACCTCAGTGTTTTGGAATCAACGGCCCCAGTGTTATCTACGCAAGGCGAGATCAAGAGCCCAGGCCATCCGCATCTGCCGGTGAGACAATTGACCACATGAAGAACCGCGATGCCAATCGCCATCCGGGCGTTATGCGCGTGATGAAGGTGGACTCGGAGTTTGCCGGAATTCTTGTCGCGGTTGGTTTCCTGGTGATGGGGGCCGTCGGTCTCGATATTGGCAGATGGTTTCTATTGGGAGCCCTTGGGCTCGGCGTCGCGGTTGCTTTGCTGCTCCGGTTCACGCGGAAGAGCGGCTGACCTCGGAATCCCCGCAGAAATAAAAAGCAGATCCTTCGCTTCGCTCAGGATGACAATTTAAAATTATGAATTGATGCGAGCTGTAAACTGGAAGGCAATGAAGCGCGTTCTGTTCATCGTCCTCGTGCTGATCGGCATCGGGGTGGTTGCTTGCATCAGGTTCGCCGGGGCAGAGTCTCTCTGGCAATATGGGCGGATTGTGGCTGTCAAGAAATCCGTCACGACCTCCACAAAGGCCTGGGTCGTCA
>Ga0209648_10005746_pt1 | contig 10642 bp, 9 predicted proteins | sample GraSoi2013_115cm_FD_185830 | JGI IMG/M metagenome (GOLD analysis project Ga0209648, IMG submission 185830) | Grasslands soil microbial communities from the Angelo Coastal Reserve, California, USA - Sample 9_17_2013_115cm (SPAdes) (version 2) | ecosystem: Environmental > Terrestrial > Soil >...
CAATCATCGGAAACACTTGCTGAGTTGACGGACGTTTATATCGCCGGCAAGCGCCTGCCCGAAGCTGAGCAGAGCTTGCGTGACTACCTGAAACTCAATCCGCAAAGCGCTACGGCGCACGTGCAATTGGGACGCATCCTGACCAACAGCGGACGCAACCAGGAGGCGTTGGTGGAGTTTGAAGCGGCGCAAACAATTTCTCCGCAGAACCGGCAGGCACAGCGCGAAATTGCTGACCTGGCGCTGCAGGCAAAGGAATATGATGAAGCCGAGCGGTTGTACCGGAACTTAATCAAAGACGATGACAAGAACCCCGACCTTCACAATACGCTGGCCAATATCTTGATGAATCAGAGAAAATTTCCTGAGGCACAGCAGGAATTCATCGCCAGCCTGAATCTTGATCCTTCCAGAGGCGCGGCCTATGACGGGCTGGCAACGGTTGCGGCTGAGAACCAAAACTATCCGCTGGTGCTGAAGGTGCTGGAGGCCCGGGCAAAACTTCTTCCTGAGACTCCGGGGACCTATTTCTTGCGGGCGAGTTCCTACGATCATTTACACGACGTTAAGCAGGCGGCCGCAAATTATCATTTATTTCTATCCGTAGCTAATGGAAAATATCCTAATCAGGAGTGGCAGGCAAAGCATAGGCTGATTGCGATTGAGCCGCAAAAATGATGCGCAAGGCCCTGGCCATTACGTTACTTCTTTCATCCACTGTGCTCTATGCATGGGCAGGATGGGACGATGAGCCTATTGAAAAACTGATCGCCCGCGCCGAGACCCGTAGCGACAGCCAGGCAGAACATTGCGCCGATGTTGCCCGCCGCGAAGTTGAGATTGCCAACCAGTATTACACCTCCGGCGACGTGGAGAAGGCCGAGGATGCAGTCAAGCTGACGGTCACCTACAGCCAAAAGGCGCTTGATGCCGGCAAACGTACCCGCAAGAAATTAAAAGAAACCGACCTCACTCTGCGCAAGACCTCGCGCCGATTGAGCGATGTAGAACAAACACTTGCGTTCGAAGATAAACCCTTGGTGAAAGATGCGGTCGAAAAAATCGAGCATGTCCGTAGTCAGTTGCTTACTTTGATGTTCGCTCAAAAATAAAAGTTGGAGGGAAAGTCATGCCCAGGCCCCTTTCGGTCACACTCTGTGTTCTTATGCTGGCAATTTCTCTCGTCGCCTCCGCACCTGGGGGCAGACGAGATCCGCTCACCGAGGCCGAAACCGACCAACTACGCGAGCAGGCCCAGGAACCTGTCGCCCGCCTGCGGCTGTACATCAAATTTGCGGGCGCACGGATGGTGGCCCTCGAAGAGGTGCCTGCCAATGCCAAGGCAGACCCCAAGCGCGGACAAAAGATCCACGATCAGCTCGAAGATTTTGCCAACCTCATTGATGAGATCGATGACAATATTGACAACTATAGCGAGCATGGCTCCGATATGCGTAAACCTTTAAAAGAGCTAATTGACGCCGAATCAGACTGGGCCCTGCGTTTGCACACCATGAAAGACGCTATCGCCAAGGACCCACAGATGGCCAAGGAGGCGCGCGATTACTCCTTCGCCCTGGATTCTGCCATTGATTCCGTAAATGACAGCGCCGATAGCGCCCGCAAAACCCTGGAAGAACAAAACGCGTCTTTGAAAACAAAAAAGAAATAGGAAACGAAAAAGAAGCAGGCGTCGTTGCAAACAGAAGAGAAAATAGATTGGTGGCTGTGAAAGCAGTGCTGGCCAAGCATGGGTGCAGCGTGCTTGCGTGCATCCTCCTGCTATTACCGAGCACGGCGAAGCCACAAGAGAGCACGGGCGCCCCGCCGAGAACAATCCATGTCTTTGTGGCATTGGCCGATAACCAAAGCCAAGGCATCGTTCCGGTCCCAGCAAAGTTAGGAAATGGCGAGGACCCAAACAATAACCTCTACTGGGGATCAGCGTACGGCGTTAGAACCTTCTTCTCCAAGAGTAGCGACTGGCAACTACTTGCAACCCGGCAAGGGCCAAAAACGGAGGTGCTGGAACGATGCATCTTCAAGCACCGCAGCAAAAATGTCTATCTTATTGCCGACGCCTATCATGGTAATCAGATCAAGCAAACAGTCATTGATTTCCTGCAGGCAGCAGCAGGAGCGAATCCCGAAACGATCACTCTAAAGACTGGTTCTCAGACTTTAACCTTCGAAGGCGGCGGGAATGCCAACCTGGTGGCATACGTTGGGCATGACGGGCTGATGGACTTCCAGCTATCCTCGCTTCCACAAAAAAGAAACGGTAGCTGGCGGGAAACAATAATTCTGGCTTGCTACAGTAAGGCTTTCTTTGGGCAGTCGCTACACGCTACCGGGGCATATCCGCTGCTGTGGACAAATGGCCTGATGGCACCAGAAGCATACACTTTGAAAAGTGCCATTGATGGTTGGATCCTCAAGGAAAGCAACCAGCAAATCCGGGAGCGCGCCGCCGATGCGTATCACAAATACCAAAACTGTTCTCTGAATGCGGCGCGAAAGCTGCTGACCACCGGCTGGTGATGTCTTTTAAGTTTCTCGTGATACTGTAAAAACAGTGAACCCTAGTCTCATACAAATCTTTCAGGAAAGCTACCGCGAACTGCGTCCGCGGGCGCCGATGCCGGAGTTTCAGGTCCAGTTTCGTGCCTTTGCCAATGTCAACAACACAATTCGGCTGCGCGAAGGACGCATCCTGGCCCGGCTCTCGGACTTGCTGGAAGGCGCTCCTGACTCTGTGTTGTATGCCATCGCCCATATACTGCTAGCCAAGCTTTATCGCAAGCCCATCGAGAACAGCCACGCCATCCGCTATCGTAAATATGTCGGCAGTCATGAAATAGCCTCTAAGGCGCACCTGATCCGCCAGATGCGCGGCCGTAAGCGAATTTCTTCTGCCAATGGGCACCGCTTTAACCTGGAAGAAATTTTCGATGAACTCAATACCTGCTACTTTCATGGGCTGATGGGAAAGCCGCGGCTTACGTGGAGTTCGAACGCCTCGCGCAGCAGTTTAGGGCATTACGACCCGGCGCATAACACGATTGTGGTGAGCAGGATTTTTGACCGCGAGGCCGTGCCCCGTTTTGCTCTGGAGTATTTGCTGTTTCATGAGATGCTGCATTTGAAGTATCCGGTCAAACTGCGAGGGAGCAAACGCTGCGTACATCCCCCGGAGTTTCAGGCGGAGGAAAAGTCATTTCCTCATTATGAGCAGGCCAAGAAATTCTTGCAGAAGCTTTAGTAAAATCGCCCGTTTTTAACGCCCGCCAGTCATTCTCAACAAGGTTCCCTGCCTGGCTTCTATTTGACGCAGTGTTCCAGGGAACTTTAGAATCGAGTCATACGTAAAATGCAGACAACATTTCAGACTTCGATGCTTGTCTCTTCAGTTGCAAACGATTTGCAAGTAGGAATGGCCCAATAATATGCTGCAGGCACTTGTTATTACATTACGAGAGGGCGTGGAAGCTGCCCTCATTGTAGGAATTACCCTCGCCTACCTGGCCAAGATTGGCCGGGAGGAGTTGCGCCGGGTTGTTTATATTGCGCTCATAGCGGCTTTTGTGGCCAGCGTTGGCGTGGCGGTGGTGATCTCACGTATCCAACTGAATCAGGATATTTTTGAAGGCTGGGTCATGCTTGTAGCGGCAGCGTTGACCATCAGCATGATCATCTTCATGATGCGTACAGCTCGCCGCCTAAAGGGTGAAATCGAGAGCAAAGTAAGCCAACTGGCCAGCAACAGCTCGCGCCTTGGCTTGTTTGCTTTTGTTTTTCTCATGGTCCTGCGCGAGGGCGTGGAAACAGTGCTGATCCTGGCTGGAGTTTCCTTCAATTCCACCGAATTGATGAACTTTGTTGGGACCCTCACCGGCGTGATGCTGGCAATTTTGTTCGGCGTCATGTTTGTAAAAGGTTCAGTACGAATTAACCTGCAGAAATTCTTCCGCGTCACTTCGGTGATTCTATTTTTCGTGTCGGCACAGCTTATCATCTCCGGTCTGCATGAGCTCTCAGAAAACGGCGTATTGCCCTCCAGTAAGCGCGAGATGGCGCTGATTGGCCCTATCGTACGCAATGATCTTTTCTTTTTTATTACGATCCTGGCGCTGGCTGCGCTGATGGTTCTGCTGGAATGGCGGCGGCGAGCGCCTTCTGGCCCGCCTGCTTCGGGGACAACAGGTGCAGAACAGCGCAAAGCGGTATGGACAGCACGGCGTGAGCGCTTGTGGATGGCCTCGGTTTATGTGACGACATTTATTTTTATCGTTCTCATTACGGCCCAATTCATTTATGCCCAGAGCACGACAGGCATCTCGCCGGCAACTCCGGTCCAATTGGTCAATGGTCAGGTGAGTGTTCCGCTCTCCCAGGTTTCCGATGGAGACCTGCATCGTTATTCCATTACTGTCAACGGAACCGAGATGCGTTTCTTCCTCTATCAAAAACCTGATGGAAACGTTGCTACCGTCCTTGACGCTTGTACGATTTGCGGCCCGGTAGGGTTTTACAAAACCAGTACAGGATTGGTATGCAAGAACTGCGCCGCACCGGTGAATCCGCAGTCGGTGGGGCAGCCCGGTGGATGCAATCCCATACCTTTGAAAGCAACTAAGACAGCCGATTCCATCGTCATCACGCAAGCGGACCTGGCCGCCGGGGTGCAATACTTCCAACACTGATCATGTTTTTCCGACTCGTCTATCAATCGTTCTACCGTCAGCGGCGAAACAAGCTCCTCGCTGCAACGGCCATTGTGTTTGGCGTGGCTGTAGCCACGGCCATGATAGCCGTAGCGACTGATATAGGCGACAAAATGAATCGTGAGTTGCGCGTGTATGGGCCTAATCTTGTGGCTTATCCCCAGGAAGATACGCTCGACGTGGAAATTGGCGGAGTCAATTTGAAGCCCATTACTTCGGGCGCATTTCTTAAAGAATCAGACCTGCCTAAGCTCAAAGGCATTTTTTGGGGACACAACATCACTGGGTTTGCGCCTTTTCTTTCGTTGAACGTAAGCGCGGTTTTGAACAAAGCAAATTCGCAAGGCGAGGCAGGCGCAATCCCCGTAGAGTTGATTGGCACCTATTTCGCGAAGACGATTCATTATGGCAAAGAAGATTTTGTTACGGGCGTGCGAAGCACCTATCCGTGGTGGAAGGTACAAGGCGAGTGGCCTCAGGATGAACTTTCGGCAAAACAACCGATTGAGGTGCTGGCCGGAATCCAATTTGCAGATCAGCATCACCTGAAACCAGGCGACGTCTTGCGGGTAGGCGACCGTGAGTTGAAGATCACTGGAATTCTGAGCACCGGCAGCGGCGAAGAAAAAGCTGTAATGGCTCCTCTGGCGCTGGTGCAGCAAATCGCTGGCAGACCGGATGCTGTTCGCAGGCTCTACGTAAGCGCTCTGACCAAACCCGAGGATGCCTTTGCACGACGCAATCCCAGCACGATGTCTCGGGAGATGCGTGACCGCTGGTATTGCTCACCTTACGCCAACTCCATCGCACTCCAGATTAGTGAAGCTCTGCCCTATGCCCATGCAGAGCAGATACGACAAGTCGCGCAGAATGAAGGCTCGGTGCTTTCGCGGATCAAAGGACTAATGTGGCTGGTAACACTGGCAGCTCTTCTGGCAGCGGTGTTGGCGGTTTCTGCCGCCGTAATGAATACCCTGATGGTCCGCCGGCGCGAAATCGGACTCATGAAGGCCCTGGGCGCAACCCGCTCTTCGGTGGCGGCGTTGTTTTTTGCTGAGGGGGCAATGCTGGCCGTTGTAGCAGGCGGTGCCGGCTTTGCTTTGGGAATTCTATTGGCACAGCGAATCTCGCTAAGCGTTTTTGGGCACAGCATCCATGTTGAAGTTGCTCTGCTGCCAATCGTGCTGCTGATTTCATTCTTCATTCTGCTGTCGGGAAGCGCCCTCGCATTACGGCGCGCGGTGCGTCTGGATCCTACAGTTGTTCTGCGAGGCGACCTATGAAGCGCCTGCGGATGCTGCTGCGAATCATGTTTCGCTCGGCCACGGTACGCCGGGGACGCGCTATTCTCACCCTCGTTGCCATTGCGGTAGCTGCCGCCGTGAGCACTGCGCTGCTCAATCTTTATGTTGATATGCAGGCCAAGCTGCACCGTGAATTCCGAAGCTACGGCCCCAATGTGGTTCTTTCGGCGAAAGAGGGTTCTTCCCTGACGGCAGATGCGCTTGCCATAGTTGATCGCGAGATTGCCAATCGGGGCACGGCCGTTCCGGTTACCTATGCAACCGCACGCACACCTGATGGCTCATCGGTAGTTGTAGCAGGAGTTGATTTTGAGCGCGCCCGCAAACTGAATACGTGGTGGTCGGTCACCGCCTGGCCCTCGGAGCCGAATTCAGTACTGATCGGGGCGCGTGCGTTAGAAGCACTCTCGCCTGAGGGCAAGCCGTTCGATCTCATTTTTGATGGACGCGCGCTGCACGTTTCCATTGCCGGCACGCTGCGTACCGGTGGCGCCGAAGACAGCCGTGTATATCTTTCTCAAAACGACTTCAGCACCTGGACAGGATTGCAGCCCTCCGTCATCGAGATCGGTGTCGTAGGAGGCGAGAAAGAGATCACGGAGTTCATCGGCAGGTTGGCGGCGCAGATCCCTTCGGCCCAGGTCCAGCCGGTGCGCCAGATTGTAGAAGGTGAGGCCCGGGTCTTTAATAAGACCCGCGCGGCCCTTCTGGCCTCGGTTGCGCTTATTATTGTGACTTCGTTTTTGTGTGTCCTGGCAACGCTGACTTCTTCCGTGCTCGACCGGCGAAAAGATTTTGCCGTGATGAAGGCCCTGGGAGCGACGCAGCGCACAGCCAATCTGCTTTTTGCCGGGGAATCTGCCTTTATGGGAGCGGGCGGAGCGCTGCTGGGCTATTTTGCCGGCATTGGACTGGCTGCGCTGATTGGAAGAATCAATTTTCACGCCGGCATCGAGCCGCGCTGGAGCGTTTTTCCAGCAATACTGCTGGGCAGCATCGTATTGACGCTGGTCACTGCCATCGTACCGATTACAATGCTGAATCGTATTCAACCGGCGGTGATTTTGAAAGGCGAGTAAGAATGGCAATCAGGATTGATAACGTCAGCAAACTCTATCCGGCGAAGGCCGAGGGCGGAGGCGTGCTCCGTGCTTTGGATGGGGTCTCACTACAAGTGAGCACGGGAGAGTGGCTGGCGGTGATGGGTCCTTCGGGTTCGGGGAAATCAACCCTGGTCAACATCATTGGATGCCTCGACCGGCCCACATCGGGAGAAATTCTGATCGGCGGAGAAAACCTGGCGCAATACTCAGCAGCCCAGCTCGACCGCTTTCGCGCCGAGAAGATCGGTTTTATCTTTCAGCAGTTTCACCTGATCCCCTACCTCACGGCTTTGGAAAATGTGATGCTGGCGCAATACTTCCACAGCATGACCGATGAAGCCGAGGCCCTGGCTGCGCTGGAAAGAGTTGGACTACGCGGACGTGCGCAGCATCTGCCGGCGCATCTCTCTGGCGGTGAGCAGCAGCGTGTCTGTATTGCGCGTGCTCTCATCAACGATCCGCAGATTATCCTGGCCGACGAACCTACCGGGAATCTGGATGCGCAAAACGAAGAAATAGTCCTGCACCTGTTGCGGCGATTCCATAATCAGGGCCGCACCATCGTGATGGTGACGCACGACCCGGCAGTAGCGCGGCTGGCAGACCGCAAAGTCGAGCTGCACCACGGCCGCATCGCCGAACAGGAGACCTTCAAATTTTCCGATGAAGAACAGTTCGACGAGGTACTGGAAGAGATTTGGACGCTCAAGGAAAACGGGGTGCCCGCCGAGGTTGGGCGCATGCACGTCTCCGGTCCGCTGCCCGTAACCATTGCGGTTGAGAAGATGAAAGCGATGGGGCTACTGCAGGTGCTGAACGGCGCACAATCTGAAAATGGCCACAAAGAAGTACTACTGCAGGTGCTGAACGGCGCACAATCTGAAAATGGCCACAAAGAAGTACTGAACCGCTGTCACGAGATGATTTATCAGGAGAGCGCCAAAGTCAGCGGAGAGCAGAACCTGATGGTGGATTTTACGCCGCGTGGTGAGCAGCGGGCGGCCAACATTATCCGCCGGCACAGGCTGGCCGAACGGCTGTTCATGGAAACCTTGCACATCGAGAATGAGGCTGAGGTCGAGCAACAGGCGTGCAAATTCGAGCATATTCTTTCTTTCGAAGCCACCGACAAGATCTGCACCTTCTTAGGGCACCCTAAGACTTGCCCGCATGGGAGCCCTATTCCCCCGGGCTGCTGCTGCACCCAGGCCAGGGTGGCGAACTTGCAGAAATAAGCATTCTCCAAGTTCTTCGCTGTGTTTTTCCCGCTTTGCGGAATAACGCCTGTTTCCGCCAAAGACGCCGATTTCGGAGGCAAAATGCTGGCTCTTTCCACGAATATTTCTCGCGCCTGGGAGTGGATGAGAGACCACTGGTTCATCTCCCTCTTGGGATGTGCGTACGCTGTAACCACTCTGGTTGCGATATGGAAAAACGCGAATGGATACCTCCTGGCTCGTTCGCGATCCAGACCTGAAGTTGCTACCCGCTCAAAGGCTCTGGTAGGAGCAGTGTGGGTTTTGGCGATTGTTGTGGCTTCCTGGTTGTCCGGACTTAAAGGACTTGTGCCTCTTCTGGGAGACAGCGTATTCATCGCTTTTGCTGCCTTTGTTTGTCTTGAGTGGTATGTATGGTGGGAAGCGCCGACGTGGGTGGGCAAGGTCACCGAGATACTCGTGATCCTGCTACTCTGGTGGCTGGCTTACCTCATCTCACTGGCACTACCAAAAACCTGGGGCTGGCCAATTGTGGTCCTCACAGTCGGCTGCTCTCTTCTGATGCTGGCGAGGCGATGGCGTGTCTCCAATCTCAAGCAGGTATTTGCCCAGCGCCTAGTAGTGAATTTTGCAATTACAGCTACGGCGGCTTGTCTCCTGATGCCTGCCAAAATGTGGCCTGCAATTCCCGTTTGGTTGCTAACCTTTGTGTTTGGGAGCGCATTGGCAGGTCTGGCGCCGATTATAGGTGGGGTCTGGCTTATGTTACCTGAATGGGCTGCAAACGTGGTTGCTCCCTTGTGGTTTTTGATCTGCACGGTGCTGAATAAGTTTGGTGTGCCTTATATGGGCGGCTAGATCATTTTTACGGTTTGCTGTTTTCCAACCATCCAAAGACTCTCCTGCTTGCCAGAAAGCTGACTCATACTGGCCTGCGTAAACAGTACACACAATATCCCTCAGTTTGCACCGTTCCTATGGTCAGAATCGTCTAATGTTTATTGATTCCAGGTTCATTACACGCAGAACAAGGGTCAACACTTATAATTAGAATCCAGACACAAGATTCATGACGACCATAAAAGGAATGAAAGTCCAGTGGAATTGAAATCAACCCTCAACCTGCCCCGCACGGAATTTGCCATGAAGGCCAACCTGCCGCAGAAAGAGCCGGCGATACTGGCTCGCTGGCAGGAGACGGGGATCTATGAGCGTATCCGTGAAGCCAGAAAAGGTGCTCCTATCTACGTTTTGCACGATGGGCCGCCGTATGCCAATGGCTCTATTCACCTTGGTCATGCCTTAAACAAATGCTTGAAGGATTTTGTCGTAAAGTCAAAGACCATGGCAGGATTCGATGCGCCGTATGTTCCGGGTTGGGACTGCCATGGCTTGCCTATTGAGATCAAAGTAGATGAAAAGCTGGGCAAGAAGAAGCTGGAGATGGATCCCTTGCGAGTCCGGCAGGAATGCCGCGCTTACGCGGACAATTTTCTCAACATTCAGCGTGAGCAATTCCAGCGTTTGGGTGTTTTTGGCCGGTTCGACCGGCCCTATTCCACCATGTCGCCGGACTACGAAGCGGTGATCGTAGAGACACTTTTTAGCTTCCTGGAAAAAGATGCCATCTATAAGGGGCTCAGGCCGGTTTACTGGTGCATCTTCGATAAAACCGCACTGGCTGAGGCGGAAGTTGAGTATGAAACGCATACCAGCCCGAGCGTGTGGGTAAAGTATGCCCTGACCAGCGATCCCGCGGCCATTGACCCTGCTCTGAAAGGTAAGAAAGTTTCCACCATCATCTGGACCACGACCCCATGGACCCTGCCAGCTTCGATGGCGGTAGCTTTTCATCCGGGGATCGAGTATGTGGCTCTCGAAAGCGGCGATTCGGTTTACATTGTGGCTGAAGCCTTGGCTAAAGCGACCATCGAAAGCACTTCGCTGACCGGCGCGCAGGTCATCGCCCGCTTCCCGGGACGCAAGTTGGAAAACATCACCTTCGCGCATCCCTTTTTGGATAGGAAGATTCTCGGGGTTCTGGCCGACTACGTTACGACCGATCAGGGAACGGGCGCGGTGCATACTGCCCCATCCCACGGCGCGGACGACTTTTATACCGGCGCGAAGTACAAGCTCGACCAGACCTGCAACGTGGATGAAGCTGGCAGAATGCGCAACGGACTTCCCGAATACGAAGGCAAAACTGTTTTTCAGGCGAACGAACCCATCATCGAGTTGCTGAAGAAGCGGGGCGTACTCATGGCCCAGGCAAAGCTGGAGCACCAGTATCC
>Ga0209648_10005747_pt1 | contig 10641 bp, 12 predicted proteins | sample GraSoi2013_115cm_FD_185830 | JGI IMG/M metagenome (GOLD analysis project Ga0209648, IMG submission 185830) | Grasslands soil microbial communities from the Angelo Coastal Reserve, California, USA - Sample 9_17_2013_115cm (SPAdes) (version 2) | ecosystem: Environmental > Terrestrial > Soil >...
CAGATGCAACAGCAGAATGCCCTTGAGCCGCTGCCCCTCGAGCTGCCACTGCCAGGCGAGTACTCCGGTGATCAAGACCGGCACCGTGACGACTGCCGCAGCCAGCAAATTGCAGTAAGCCGCTGCAGCCAGAAATTGCCGTTTCGTCCACTGCGCCAAGAAATCAAACGCCACGCCCGCGATAAACAGGGCGATCGGAAAATGAATCAGGACCACGTGTTGAGCATGTTTCGCAAGCAACGCCGCTTTGATGTCGAATGGATGCAAGTTTTCTCCTCACTCATTGCACGATGACCTTGCCGGTCATTTTCGGGTGAATCGAGCAGAAATACGGATAAGTCCCCGCTTTGCTGAAGGTAAAAGTGAACTTCTCGTCCGTATCGAGTACTTTGGATTTGAACACGCCCTCTGTGCTGACGACCGTGTGTGGAATATCGTCGCGATTGGTCCACGTCACGCTTGTGCCCACCGGCACTGTTAACGTAGCCGGTCCGAAGCTGAAGTTATCGATCTTCACCTCCGTTGTTGCCGGCTTCTCCTGCGCGTTTGCCAGGAAGTTCTTCTGGTTTACGGCGATCGTTCCCATGCCGAATACCAGCGCCACTGCAAGGACTGCTATTGACACACTTCTCCTCATGCTTTTTCTCCTGTTCAATTTATTTGCCGATCAGTTTGGTTTCTTACTTTGAGTTACTTCCGAATCACGCCAGCGTCGAATCGACGACCGCCAGCGCCTGCTGCCCCTGCACGTAGTTCACATCGGTGATTCCCAGGACGCTTTTCAGTTGCTCCGCTGGCACTTTCATCGGCCCCGGCGAATCCGCCTTGCCCGGCTGCGGTTGCGGAAATGCGGTCGAGCAAGCGGTGTGAAACGTAACGTTGCCCTCGACCTTCTGCATGACCTGATGGATGTGTCCGTTCAGTACCGTCACCGATCCGAATTTCTTCAGGTACGCCAGCGCTTGCGCGCTGTCTTCCGTACCCCAACCCCACTCGGGATAGACCGACCACAGTGGAATGTGCGCGAATACCACGATCGGCGTGCTGTGTTTTAGGTGCTTCACGTCGTCTTCCAGCCATTCCAGTTGCTCGTGGCCCAGCGTCCCCAGCCCCCCGGCTTTCAGATTCATCACGTTTACCAGCCCGATGAAGTGCGCACCCTTCTTCTCGAAACTGTACCAACCTCGGCCCTTGCTGCCCTTTCCATAACGCTCAAGGAACTGTTTTCCGTCGTCGTTCAGCACGTCGTGCTCTCCCGGCACATAGAAGACATCTTTGGGCTTCGCGCCTTTCAGAATCTGGTCGACCGTATCGAATTCCTCCGGCTTTGAAAGGTGGCTGATGTCGCCCGTATGCAGCATGAATTCCGGCGCGGGTGACAGGGCATTAATTTTGTCCACGGCGGCTTTCAGTGTGCCTGCAACGTCGGGATTTGCCGGCTTATTGAATCCCATGTGGCTGTCGCTGATCTGCACAAAGCTCAGTTCGCCCAAGGCTTCCTTCGCGCTCAGCTCCGGCAGCCGGCTGAGGCTGTACGATTTCAGCACGCCGCCGCTCATCACACACAGGGCTCCCGTTCCCGCCCAAGCCATGCACTTCAGGAATCCACGGCGGTCGATGCCGTCGTGATTGTGGTCGTAAAGGATTTCGTCTTTCGCCTTACCAGCCATGCTTCCTCCTCGGAATTTGGATACACCCGTAGCCGTAACTATTTAATGTCGCCCGTTCCCGCCAATTTGCTTGGGAGGGCGGCGCGGGTGAGAGAGTCCAGGGAGCCCGCGCCGCGTATGGGACGTGTTTCACTTATCCAGACCATCAGGGGGCGCCAAATATTCCCGATTTCGGTGCTCACCAACCTTTTGCTCGATTAGTCACATCCAAGAGGAGATTGGGAATAAAATGGTCCTTCAGGCGGTTCCTGCCTATGAGTGGGTCTGACCAGGGAAAGGGTGCGGACGTGTTGGATGCGCAGGACCGGGCGCGCTTCGAGCAGCTCGTTCTGCCGCATCTCGACGCCGCCTTCAATCTGTCGCGCTGGCTCCTGAAAAGCCGCGCCGACTCCGAAGACGTCGCCCAGGAAGCCATGCTCCGTGCCTACCGCTTTTTTCGCGGGTTTCACGGTGGCGATGCGCGCGCCTGGCTTTTGCAGATTGTGCGCAATACTTGTTATACCTGGTTGGAGAAGAATCGCCCTGTGGAACTGATGACCGAATTCGACGAAGAATTGCATCCCCAGCCCAGCGTCTCTCCCGAGGCCCTGGCGATTGCTGGGGCGAACCGCGAGCGCCTCTCGCGCGCACTCGAAACGCTGCCCCCTCGCTTCCGCGAAGTCCTCGTCCTTCGCGAGCTGGAAGGCTGTTCTTATAAGGAAATTGCTTCCATTACTGCCATCCCCATTGGCACCGTGATGTCCGCACTGGCCCGCGCCCGCCAGCGTCTCCAGCGCGCGCTAACGCACGCCTCTCCGCAGGAGGCCTCCCGTGAGCTGTGATTTCACGCGTACGGTGCTCCACGGCTACTTGGACGGCGAACTGGATGCCACGCGCGCCGCGGAATTTGAGCACCACCTCGAAGGCTGCCGCGAATGCACGGCCGCCCTCGGATCCGAGGAATCGCTGCGCTCGTCTCTTCAGCGCAGCGAGCTTTACGAAAACGCTCCGCTTGCCCTTCGCAAAAAAATTCGCGCTGATCTCGATGCTGCGACCGCTACTCCCGTTGCCATTCGGATTCCCGCTTGGCGTTGGCTTGCCGTGGCCGCCACCATATTGGTGGTTGCTTCCGTTTCCTGGTTCGCTTTGCAGCGCCCGGTCAAAGACAGCGCTTCTACAACGCCCTTCACCGTGGCCGAGCTCATCGACGCGCATGTTCGCTCCCTGCAGCCCGGCCATCTCACCGACGTGGCTTCCACCGACCAGCACACTGTCAAGCCGTGGTTTAACGGCAAGCTCGCCTTTGTTCCCCCGGTGAAGGATTTTGCGGATGAAGGATTTCCGCTGGTCGGCGGGCGTCTCGATGTTCTCGGCGGCCAGAATGTCGCCGCGCTGGTCTATTCGCGCCGCAAGCACATCATTAATGTTTTTGTGATGCCCACCAGGGAGCCGGACACGCCGATTCATCCTCCCGGCCTCCGGCAAGGGTATCAGTGGCGCCACTGGCGCCGTCAGGGAATGGAATATTGCGCCATCTCGGATGTCTCTGATTCCGACCTCTACGAGCTGGCTCAGCTCATCTATCAATAAGAAGTCTGGATTTCGCCGGGAGTAGTTCACCTCGAGGCCTTCGAGGCGGGGACCCTGAATGTCAGAGCTGCGGCGGATTCAGCGGGAAAGAATTTTATTGTTTGGAGTTGCTCTTTACGTAGGCCTTGGGGATTTGCTTTGCATAGATCAAACGCAACGTCAGTTCTTTCCTCGCCCCGGACCTCAAGTTGACGTTCTTTTCCCACTCGGAAAAAACGCCCTTTCCAGACGCCCGTAGATCGTAGTTGTCCGCTTTCAGTTTCGAAATCGTGAAATGCCCATTCGAGTCCGTGCGCACCACGTGCGGCGCGCTGCCGTTCGACGATTGGTAGGACACGCTGGCATGCGCCACCGGCTTGTCATCCGGCCCCAATACCACGCCGCTCAGCGTCGAGGATCCTTTGTGTTGCGGAGCGGCGGACACCCCGCGCGCCGTGATCAACGCCACCAGAAAAATCGTAATCAAAAGCAATGCGCGTCTCATACTTTTCATCCTTACACTTGCTCCCGCCGGGAAACACCGTGGAAAAACCCTGCCGCCTCGCTGCTTCGAGGCAAGTCCCAGCTTACTAACTCTGAGTGTAAAGCGTGTCCGGCAGGCTGAATCGCCGCATTCGGAAAATGTGCTTGACCACCAACCTGCCATTTCGGACAGGTACGCGCTCTCGAAGTTTTTCGCTTACATCGCCGCTTCGATTTGCAGTTCGTCGATCATTTTTTCCAATGCGTTGTTGGCCTTATCGCGCTGCACTTCGGTGTCCTGGATTTTTTTCCGCAGTGTGTCAAGCTGCGTTTCCTGCTCGTCCAGTTGCCTGGTGTAGCGCTGCAGCAGCGCCTTTTCCTCCGCGCTGCCCCGCAGCGCTTTCATGTTTTCGCGCAGCCGGCCCTGGTCCTCAACGATCCGGTCGATGTCTTTTTGGCGGTTTTCCATCTCCTCTTCCAGCTTCGCGACCACATTTTTCTGCGCGGTGATCTTGGCGAGCGCCTGGGCCATTTCCGGCGTGATCGTCCCTTGCTTCACAAAGATGCCGATCTGCTCCTCGGTCAGATTCGAAAGCTGGTAGCTCGTCGCCAGCGTCCTCACTTCCTCCACCGGCAAAGAAGCAGTGGCCTTCGATGGAATTTCCTCACGAAATCGGTATACGCCTGGCGCCTTCTCCTCCGGCTCCTTGGCGCCCTTTGCTAGCTGCCACTCTGACCGCGCCGGATGCTCGATCACCAGCGCGCGGGCCACGCCGTCCTGATTTCGCGCCACATACAGAGTCCGTTCATGCAACTCGCTCACCTGCGTCAGCACGCCTTTGGAAATCCTCACTCGCGTCACGTGTTGTGGTTGGCTATTTTTCGAGGCTTCGACGAGCAGCCCCAGATCCGTGGCGTACGAAATCAGCCGTCGTTCTCCCGGCTTGATCGGATCTGTCAATCCTTCGCCTGCAAACACTTCGTTCTCCAGGACGCTGAAACTGCCGCCGTCGAATGTCAGTGGACTCGTGTTCTTCAGCCAGAGTCCACGCAGAGGACGGCCTGATCCCGTCGTCCCGCTCCAAAGCGACACTTTCTCTGCCTCGAGTTCGGTTTGTGCAATGGGCACAAGCGCCGACTGGTTTTTCTTCAGCGTCACCCGGTCCTTCAGCTTGTATTCGAACAGGTCGCCCAGCTCTTGCCCGCTCGCCGCGGCTTCGCCCCTGGCGCGAGCCTCCTCGAGGCTTGCCGGCGAGGGCGGCGGTGGAGGTGGCGGCGTTGCCAACGCGAACATGCCTCCTCCGCTTCCCGGCCCAGCGCCGCTTCCCACATGCGGCCGGTTTGCCGCGGCACTTAGCTTTCTCGTGCCAGCGAGCATCGCTGTATCTGTGTTTACGGTAGCGGTATCCGCACTTACTTCCACAGTTTCTGTACTCGACCCCAAACGCAATTGGGTATTGAACTGGTTTTCTTCGCCCGGTGAGACGTTGAGGCCAGCAATTACATTTTTCTGGAAACCCTGTCGTTCTACTTCGACTCGGTAGTTTCCCACAGACACTCCAGAAAACGTGTATTGCCCGTTGCTCTCCGTGGTCGTCTGTGCGATCACCGCGTTGTTTTCATCGAGCAGCCGCACATTCGCTCCCGCCAGCGCAGCGCCGGATGGATCCGTGACAATGCCGCTTAGCCGCCCGTTTCCGCGCATGAGCGAAGCCGCATGGGTCTGCGGAGAAAGTTGTACGCTTTCCGGCAGCGGCACGACCGGCCGCCTCCCGTAAAACGGCTCCGAGAGTTGCTGAATAAACGAGTGCGGCGCTCCCGCCACGAGTGAGAGTTCCACGCTGTCCCAATCCTCGCCGACCGTGTTGTCTACAATGGCCCAGCCTTGAAGCAAGGGCTTCTTGTCTGCTTTCGACGGCAGGACGATGCGGTAGGTCGTCTTCCAGATGGGCACTTCGCTGATGTAGCTTACATACAAATTGCGGTCGCCTACGCCTGTCGTCGAGATGGTCATGCGGCGTACATCCTGGTCGCGCGAAGAAGCGATCAGCCCAAGGTATCGCCCCACTTCCACTTGCAAATCCTTTTCGGCGATTCTTACGCTTGTCGAAGCGTTGAGATCCACACTACGCACTTCGCCACTTTCCGTGATCAGCGAAATCTCGTCCGTCTCCACCGTCCAGCCGGGACCTGCACCTGTGCGCGTCTTGCGCTCCACACTCAGCAGTTTTCCCGTGAGCAACGGCCCGTTCCCGCTGCGAACTTCCAATCTCGCCCCGCGCAGCGCGCCAAGGAACTCGGCCGTCGTCGGCCGTTCGCCCAGGGACAGCCGCAGCGTTGCCAGCCTCCGCGCCAGCGGCGCTTCCGAGTTGTAGTCCACGCCGGTAATCCGGCCGCCGGAGAGATCCAGAACGGTCAAAGACTTAAGCACGTCATTCAACTGGGCGCTGGTGAAGTCCACTTGTACATCCTGGCTACCGCGTACGCGCCCCAGATGTTCGAAATACCCGACGCCATTCTTGTAGAGCACCACGCGCCGCACGGGCAGCTTCGCCGCTGATGCATTTGCATACTCACGCGCCTCCTTCGCTGCTTCCGCATTTTGCGATTTTGTTGCTGGAGTTGTTTTCTCCTGTGCTGAAGTTGAAAGGCAACAGACGAAGAGACACAGTACTGGCAGGACCCGCCTCATGAACCACCCCCGTCCCGAATGAATGACACACTTGTCAATCAAGATGCGCGTGACCTCGCTCGCGTTGTCCGGTTTTGCAAATTATTCCTTGCCGCATCGCAGACATCATAGCCGCATTTGCTCTCCTGATCGTGCACACGAATCTGGTCTGTGAAATACTTGCATTTCAATTTGCTCTCAGGAGTTCCGATGCCACGCTACCTTACCCAGCATACACTTGCCTGCCTCACGCGCCAGGGCGCCGAGTCTCTTGCGCAGCGCATGCAAGCCGGACGGCTCGCTCATGCGGAACGCGTGCTCGTCAACATGCTGGAAGGAAAAATGTTCGTGGAGTTCCGCGCGGATTCCCGCGAAACCTTGGAAGCCTGGCTCAAGACCGAAGGCATGCATTTCGATTGGCTCGTGCGCGTGGAGTGGGAAATGCACGGCGACAAACTTCAGATCGCCGATTAAACCTGGAGCATTGCGCGGTGTTGGGAATTGCTGAGTGCCCGAGTGAGGCTGAAGTAGTGACCGGAATCGCCACTTCGCGTCCCAAAAACGGTCACTCCCGCCGCGGGCGCCTGATTGCCAGACTTCGCTAACATATTTATTTACAGGTGCTTACAGCGGCTGCTCCGGTGGCGATTGGCCTGCCAATCTCTACCGCACAATGTGCAGCACATCCCTATCGCTGGATAGCGCGGCACGTTCGGCGTTGCTCATGCAGGCGCGAAGGGGCGACCGAGAATCGCTGGCCAAGCTGGTTCTGCCTTACGCACCTGGGTTGTACCTGGGGGCGCTGCGGTTGACGCGCAATCCCGCGGACGCCGAAGACGTGCGGCAAGACGCGTTCCTGAAGGCCATGACGCGGCTCGAGCAGTTTGCCGGCGCTCCGGGCGAAAATCGCGACAATCTGCACGCATGGGTTTCGCGCATCGCAGCGAATGCATCGATCGACGTTATCCGCAAGCGGCGCGACGGGAAACTCTTCTCGCTTGAGGAACCGAAAGGCGCGGGCGACGAAACGCTGGGAAGCGACGTTGCGGCGTGCGAAGACAATCCCGAAGAGCGCTTCGCGCGGCGCGAAATGCGCAAGTTGATGGCGGACGCGATCACGCAGCTTGCTCCGGATCTGCGGCAGGCATGCCTGCTGCGCGATGTTTTGCAGTACTCGACTCAGGAAGTTGCCGGGCGGCTGGGGATTTCGGCGATGGCGGTGCGGTTGAGGCTCTTCCGCGCGCACCGGAGACTGCGGGAAAAGCTGAGCATTGCGCTACAGCCTTCGAAGCAGCGTAAAGCGCGCGCGGCAGCGGCGGCGCAGATAGCGCGTCGCAGCGAGGAACGCAAACGCGAACAGAGAGTTCCACTCGCAGCGTTTGCGGAGTACGCCTGCGGAGATTGAGTAGAGAGTGACACGCGAGTAGAAAGTGTTCACGCCCGCAAATTCTATCCAGTCGAACAATCCAAAAGAGATTTTTGAGGAAATTTGGGAAGGCCGGGGTAGAATCGTCGCGATTCTCTGCCAGGAGTCCCATGGAACAGGAGCGGCGCCGCAACCCCCGGTATCCCTTCGCTGGATCCATCGAGATGCGCGAAGGAACGTCTGAAGACAAGAGGACGGCGCGCGTCAAAGGACTCAGTTTGAACGGATGTTATGTGGACACGGAGAGCCCGTATCCGATGGGGGCTTCCCTGGCGATAAAGCTATACACCGAGACCGAATTTTTTGAAGCGCAAGCAAGCGTGATTTATTCCCGGCCAAATCGAGGCATGGGGCTGATGTTTCGAGAGACAAAACCCTATTACCTCATGGTGCTGAGAAAATGGCTGCTTGCGGCGATGATGGGGAAAAAGGGGTCCCAAGGCTGAATCTTTTTCTCACACGGAATATCCTCGATCTGGTCACCTCGCATCGGCGGAAAAATGCTTAACACAGAATTCACAGAGAGCACGGAGCGGAAAAGAGAAACCCGGGTGAGGCTAAACAACAACACATCGGCGCGGCGAACGTGCCGCATACACATCGACTGAGGAATTTACAGGAAGTGGAAAAAAGACAGGAACCGCGGCGAGAGAGCTACTTGATTGTGCGGGTGGTGGAAATCGTGCGGGCTTCGGGACTCTTCGGAGTCCAGTCTTCGGGAGGAAATGACACTCGCCAGAAGGTTGGACGCGGCGCGGTGAACTCCAGACCGATCTCTGCTTTGCTGCTACGCACCGGACCGAGGAAAGCCACGTGGCACTCCTGTTCCTCTTCCGTTTTGTTGTGCCGCATGTGAACCGCGGCGCCGCTGGTGAGACGAGCGGTAAGCAGAACCAACGCTCCGTGGGCGTTGATGGCAAGAGTTTCGGTGAGTTCCTCGAAGTCCGCACCTTGAGCGTCCTTCCCGCGTATGCGCACGGGAACTTGCATCAGCACGCGCTGACTGCGGCGCCGAGCGCCCGTGTGCGTGGGCGTATTCGAGACTTGAGCCATACAACCTCTCTACAAATTAACTATACCCGGAAGGAGGGGATTGTCGAGGGCGTCCCGGGAAGCGGTATTCAAAGAGGATACCGTATTTCCTAACTGCGCTGATCGATCGGAACGTAATGGCGCGTGTCGTATCCCAGGTATATCTGGCGCGGCCGCGCAATTTTCTGCTCGGGGTCGAGGAGCATCTCTTCCCACTGCGCTATCCACCCGGAAGTGCGGGGAATCGCGAAGAGCACGGGAAACATGGTCATCGGGAATCCCATCGATTGATAAATGAGGCCGGTGTAGAAATCCACGTTGGGATAGAGCTTGCGCTTCACGAAGTATTCGTCTTCGAGGGCGATGCGTTCGCACTCCAGAGCGATCTCCAGGAGCGGGTTCTTGCCCATGAGCTCGAAGACTTCATAAGCGATGTGCTTGATGATGCGGGCGCGGGGATCGTAATTCTTGTAAACGCGATGGCCGAATCCCATGAGTTTGACTTCGCCGGCTTTGACGCGCTTGATGAAGTCCGGAACTTTCTGGACCGAGCCAATCTCCATGAGCATGTGCAGAACTTCCTCATTGGCGCCGCCGTGGAGCGGGCCATAGAGCGCGGCGATGGCCGCCGCAGCCGCGGAATAGGGATCGACGTGCGAGCTGCCGACACCGCGGATGGTGTTCGCCGAGCAATTTTGTTCGTGATCGGCGTGAAGGATAAAGAGAACGTCGAGCGCGTGCTCCAGGGTCGGGTTCGGCCGGTATTTAGGTTCGGTGGTGCGAAAGAGCATGTTTAGAAAGTTGCCCGGATAGCTAAGCTCATTGTCCGGATAGACGAACGGCATACCCAGGGTGTGGCGATAGGAGAATGCCGCGATGGTGGGGACTTTTCCTACGAGACGATAGGTCTGCTTCTTGCGCGACTCGGCGCTAAAGATGTCTTTCGCGTCGTGATAGAAAGTGGAAAGTGCGGCAATCGTGGAGATCATCATGCCCATGGGATGGGCGTCGTAATGAAAGCCGTCCAGAAATTTTTTGATGCTTTCGTGGATGAAAGTGTGGTGCGTGACGTTGTAGGTCCAATCCTTCAGCTGCGAGGCCGTCGGCAATTCGCCATGCAGGAGCAGATACGCGGTTTCCAGATAGGTGCTTTTTTCCGCGAGGTCTTCTATTGGGTAACCGCGATAACGCAGGATGCCGGCGTCGCCATCGATGAAGGTGACTTTGCTGATGCAGGAGGCGGTGTTGTTGAAGGCCGGGTCGTAGCTCATCATGCCGAATTCTGCGGGGTCAACTTTGATCTGGCGGAGGTCGGCGGCACGGATGGTGTCGTGGGTGATGGGAACCTCGTAAGATTTGCCGGTGCGATTGTCGGTGATGGTGAGCGTTTGGCGGGGCGTGCTGGAGCCTTCTTGCTTTCTCGTCGTCGTTGCGGAGAGTGGCGAGTCCATTGAAAAATCCTCGGAGGCCGCGGAGCGGTTGCTGCGCTTTCGTTATCACTGTACACCAAAGGGGGCGCCGCCGGAAACTGGCCGAAGGGGCGGCGCAAAGTGCACAAACGCAAAGGGTTGGTTGAAGAGCCGGGGCATGGTGGAGGCGGAAATATACCTCTTGACAATAGTCGTTATAACGAGTATTATGTTTTTGCAGGACCCAGGAGGTGGGCCATGATGGATATCCGCAAAAGCGACGAACGCGGGCACGCGAACCACGGTTGGCTGGATTCGCATTTCACGTTTTCGTTTGCCGATTACTTCGATCCCGAGCATGTGCAGTTCCGCACGCTGCGGGTGATGAACGACGACCGCGTC
>Ga0209648_10005748_pt1 | contig 10640 bp, 7 predicted proteins | sample GraSoi2013_115cm_FD_185830 | JGI IMG/M metagenome (GOLD analysis project Ga0209648, IMG submission 185830) | Grasslands soil microbial communities from the Angelo Coastal Reserve, California, USA - Sample 9_17_2013_115cm (SPAdes) (version 2) | ecosystem: Environmental > Terrestrial > Soil >...
AAGGCTATCTAAAGCCACTTCAGCCGAAGGTACAGCTCGTTGCGCATCTCGTGGGATCAGCCATGGAGTGAAATGATTTACATTTATTGGAAAACACGGAAGTGGCAATGCCTATTATTTTGCCGGAATAATTGATGAGCCGAGAGTTTCAAATAGTGCCCGCTCCGCAGGCTGGATTGCCACAGAATACAACAACCAAAGCTCTCCTTCAACGTTACACGGTCGGTCCGGCAACCAGTCCGTAAGGCACGGTTAGAAATTAGTAACTGTCGAAGTAATAAATCCTCCGTTTTTCTGACTTGCCGAAAGCATGAAATTATGGACCTGTACGCCAAACTGTGGTGGATCGCTTCGCGGGTCTCCATTCCACCCACCGCTGTTTAAGAGCGAATGGTTGTCAACATCTGTCCATGCCCAGCCAAAGTAGCCGGTTTGCCAGTTTTCAAATGTTTGCAGTTGCGTGTCAACCGTATCGCCTGAGCTATCCAGACCTAATTCGCCATCAACAATCGGGTAGTTTGGCTGGATGCCTTGCCACTGATTGCTATAGCTGGAAAAATAACCATACGGATGCACCTCAAGCACAATATTCGCTCCTTGCACCATATGACCATTGGTGACAAAATCAAGATTTTTCGCATATGCTTCACCGCTGACAAAGATAATATGTCCCGGAGCAGCTTGTTCAACAACGTTTGCCATCTCCTGCATGCCCGCATGAGGACCATCAGTATCGGAAAACCCATTCAGCCATCCATCCCACGAGGGGGTATTATGCGGCTCTGAGAACAGAGAAAACATCACGTACGGATCGCTGGCATATAAAGAAGCGACTTGCTGCCAAAACGTAAGCGCCTCCGGTCTTGGCGGCATGTTCATTTGTCCTCCCCGTCCTCCATTCAGTTTGTTTCCTGCCCACTGGAGAACCAAAATTGGTCTGAGTCCTGCGGCCTCAGCATTTGCTACTGCTTGCTTGACTGTTGTCTGATAGGCAGAGGAAGTACAATTATTCGGATACCCGTTGAGCCAGAAATTGCTGTTGAGGGTAATGCGTACGGCATTTGCTCCCCATGAGCGGATTGCTTGGAAATCGCTGAGGTTAAAGTGGCCATCACCGCAGTTGAATTCCAGAGACCATCGGGTCACGCCCCGAAGCACAACAATATTGCCTCCGCTATCAACGATATGATCTCCTTTTGTGGCAAGACGATTTCCTTGTGGGGAAAGAGGCTGTGTTGGCAAAGGTGGTGGAATCTTTGGCAAAGAAGATGGAGGCATCGGAGTTACTGTTATGCCATCAAACGGGTAGGGTTGCAAATTGCTCTTTGCCGGCTCAGATGTGTGCGGGAGCACTACAACTAAATTCTTAGTAACGCCTGACTGATTAGCCGGTAACATACCGCCAAAAAGGGTGTAGCCGACAAGCACGAGCATTGCGAGAAGGCAAACAAGGGAAATCGCGTTTCCTTTAATTTCACCTTTTTGGAGAGACTTATGTCTACTCAGGTTATTCTTTTTATTTGCTGCCGGCTCTGTCTTACCTGTATCCTCTCCTGTCAACAGATGTGCTTTACCATGAACGATTTTGCTTCGTAATCGAGATATCTTTCTAATGAAGTTGAACATCTCTTTTCTTTCTGCCATATCGTCACTGGTGATAAACGCCACTCTGAGAGCAAGTCTGAATAAAAGCTCCTGAAGACTTCAAAATTCTCAGAGCTTTGACGGTGAGGTCAAATAAATCTGAGTGCTTTATTGTTTGCGCTCCTATCCATACCTTCTCCTCGGCCTCCATATTTTCCTCAGATTATACCATACACCTCTGCTATACCAATACTACTCAGTACCAAAGTCACCACTCTTCCTCATTCCCGTTAGCCTTGATGAGATTAGGAAGCGAAACTTTTAACGACTTGTGCCAGAGGATCTGATGCATCAAATTCGTAAACCTGATCAGGATTAGGATAATTATCCCGATAACTCCAGAGAAGATAGCCCACACCTCCTTCCCTAAAAAAGGCATTCATTTTAGCCCTAAAAAGGTCTGCCCTCTGCTGTTGCGTATAACAGCCAATGCCTGTGCAGTGACTCTTTATGCCTGCTTCACCCATAAAAAGAGGTTTATTGAGTATTCTTGAGTCTTCAAATCGTTGAGAGAGATAGTTGGGAAAAGGAGAAGTATCATCATAATCATGATATTCAAGCACATCTAGAGTTGAAAGAGCATACAGCCGACGATAATCATCTCCTTGTGTACCAGGTTGATCGCTTCCTATGGTTCCTAGACTAATTAAATGGTTTGAGTCTAGGGATTTAATGTATGATGATATGTCTTTAGCAAAACTATAAAGAGCTTGAAAATCTAGATTGTTATTTATGTCTTTGCTTTCAGCCTCATTCATAATTTGCCACATCATAATTTCTTGATTATTTTTGTAACGAGAAACTATTATTTTTAGATAATCTTTAAATGAAAGAGGATAATCACCATATGGTGCGAGATATCCAGAACGATACCAAGAATCATATTTATATCCTCCCTGTGTACAGTCTGACCATTGATTCTCCAACGTCGGAATAAGCTTAATACCATACTTGTCTGAAAGAGATATTAAATAGTCAAATGCTGAGAAGTCCGTTCCATTTGTGAAATATTGGAAAGCCCAGAATCTAATTGCAGTTATATTTAGCCGTTTCATTTCTGCAAAATAATGGTCTAGTTCCTGGTACGCCCAACTCTCACCGCAACTACGATGATGGTCGCTTGAAAGCAGATTGTATCGGTTAACTCCCACAAAACGAAATGGGTGACCATCTAAGAAGAGCTGCCGTCCACGTGCAGAGACAAATCTACTTGCAGGGACAAATCCAAATAAATGAGAGTAGCTCAACCCTATTGAAACACATGTAATTAAAATTATTACCAAAAGAAACATGCTTAAAAGGACCGATTTAGAAAAACGATGCTTATGTAAGATAGTAACGACTCTCATAGTTAACCTCTGCCAAGGTTAATCCAGGCTAGACATCCAAAAGTGCTGCTTGCCTCATCTCTAGTTGGATACAGACAAACCATTCTCTTCTGCATACCACTTTGAAGCATAAACAAACAACTCACGTAGTGCACGCAGAATGACCGAGAGCCTGGCTCCTGTGGCTTTCCCAGCCTTACGTGGTAAATGCTGCACCCCTACTTCGGTGTAGGTATAGCCTGCGCGGGACAGTTTATATATTATCTCTGTATTAATCATGGCACCGCGTGTCTCTAAGCGGTTTATACGAAAGAAATCGGAGCGGAAGAGTTTGAATGCGCAATCGATATCCCGCACGTGGACGCCGAAGATGAATCTCACCAACTGCTTCCAGCCCCAGGCATTGAGTTTCCTCATCCAGGTATCCTGGCGGTCTAGACGATACCCTAAGACAGCACCATATTCCTCAATAAGCGGGAAAAAGCGTGCCAGGTCACGGATATCAAACTGTCCATCTGAGTCCATGAAGAAGGCAAGCTCTTTGGTCACAAACTGAAAGCCAGTTGCCAGGGCCGCGCCATATCCCATGTTGGTAGGATGGTTAATAAGACGTATACGCCGGTCATAAGCCGCCAGGCGTGCAACAATTGCCCCTGTGCGATCTCGGCTCCCATCGTTGACCACGATCACTTCAAAATTGTGCATCCTGCCACTAAGTGTCGACATCGTGTGAAAGATTGTCTGCGCGATGAGCGCCTCCTCATTGTAGGCTGGTAATATCACGGACAAGCTACGCAGTGTACTAAGCAGCCGTGGATGAGCTGGCGTTGCAATCGCTTCCCCCTCATCCGTTCTGGTAAAAACGCTGAAGCGCATTCCTAGATAAGAAACTGACACTGAGCCAGTGATGGCACTGATCTTGGCGACATTGACCCACAGGAGACTCGTGAGTGAGAGCGAGGTCAGTATGCTTGTTGCCAGCCAGAGAAACGCATCGTTGCAAAAAATGCCCATACAGGTCACCAATGCAAAGCGAAGGATCTGATCATTGGTCGCCTGAGAATGCTGCTTAAACGTCCAAACCTTGTTCCAAAGAAAACTGTTCACTGCACCTATCGCGTATGCCAGTGAATTATAGACAACGAGGAGTTTACTGTCCTGAGTTGGGAATCCCCATACAAGCAGGTTAAAAGCCAGCACATCTACAAAGGTATTGAGTCCTCCTACAAGACTAAAACGTATCAATTGACCAATGAATCGTATCCAGGAGCGGGCTGAACGATTGCGAGGAGAGGATGTTGCTTCCAAGTGAATCTACCCCCTTTAAGAACACGTTATTCGATAGTCCTCTTTCTTATTTACCTGTACAAAAGCGATGCTCACTGAGGAAACCCGGTGGCAGTGTTCTCGTTGGAAGTGGTGGAAGCCCCCTTTTATGGTACAGGAAATTAATTCCACTCCTCACGACGAGAGTAAAATTCTGCAAAAAAGCTGGACTTTTTGTGTCTAGGTGGGTACTCACAAGATCGCCGGGATCTGCAATGACCCAATCTACAACTGATGCTGGATCACGCAACCCCTGATCCCAATATGCGCCTGAGCCATCGTAGATAATGTTTTTGAAATCGATACCAGTCTCTGCTTCGTTAAAATTAGAGTTAAATGTATCTACTAAAATTCTTCCACCGTTGTAATGCTGCGCGAGATAGAAATCTATCGACGAGGTTGGCAGGCAATCTCTCCCAGATATGCCATCCTCGAGTGAGATTATACCTGTAGAGCCTACATATATCGATTGAGCGATGATGACCGCAAGGAGTATAAGGCATAGAACAGCGGTACGCACCTTTAGTCTCCTTACTACTCCATCCGCCAGTATGGCGAGAAAGAGGGCGATAGGAGCAACGGTCTCCACACCGTAGCGCACATTGAAAAACTGATTAGGAGCATTTGCTGGAACAGCTCCAGGTACCCAGATGATGGCTTGCCCCGAGTAGAGCGATACGACATAAAAAGCAAATGGTATTAAGAATGTCAACGCAACTAACATGCTCTCCATTCTCGCGTGATTTTTATTTTTGCGGAAGGTGAGGAGATGGTAGAAGACATAAACGATGACGGCAAGAGCGGCAAAAGCGGCAAGAGCAAAGAGAAGGTACCCGATGGTCTTCATTGAAACGGTGAAGTAGAGCCTGACAGACTGCCAAAGATTGTGATACCCATACAGATAGCCTTTCTGTAGAAAGGCTATCTGTTGACTCTGGGAAGAGAATTGCCCACGCTGGAAGTACAGTGGATCACCCAGGATAATACCACACCAGGCGAACCACAAGGCAATTCCAATACCACCGAGTATGCCAAAAAGAATTACGTTCCCTTGGATTTGTCTCCACCTATGCCCTTTTAACCAACCGATCGCTATTATAAGGGTGAGTAAAGCCAGGAATATTGGCCAACCATCGTAACGAGCAAGCGTTGCCAGCAAGGTACTTGCAGCCGCCAGCACAAGCTGACTTGTCTTGTCTTCCTGCACCCAGCTGAGAAAGTAATAGCCAGCTATAGTGAAAGCCGCAACACATACTAATTCTGAGAGGGGGGTAGTTTGTAAATAGAGAACATTCGGGTTAAGTAGAAAAGCTAAAGCTCCCACAAAGCTGATAGGGCAATTCCCGGTCAAACGCCGAGCCGAGAGATAGAGGTATATTGCCGCGATAACGTAGCAGGGCATGGACACGAAACTCCCTGCTAAACCTGTATGCCATAAGTAATCATTCCAGATGAACGGCCACATGAGTATGTGCGGTAGAGGCAGCCAGACTCCTCCGAGCTGGGCTAATCCTGGAGTAAGGCCATCAAACACGCTGCGCGCGAGCCGCATATGAGAATGAGCGTCTGCGTAAAGGAGTATCTTATCCTGCTGGAAGTAGTACCAACAGGCGGCGATACTAGTAACACAAGCTATGACAATCGTAGCAACAAGCCAGAGGTCTCGCACTTTGACACGTTTCGCTACCCCTTGCGCCTGCTTCTGCCTACGTGAGATTGCGGGCATGAGCAGAGTTGGCATGGCTTTGAGGGAATCTTTTACCGATGGAATGGTACCGACTTTGCTCCCCTTACCCAGCGTCACCGGTACTGGCATTGTCGGTTCTTCCGCAACAGTAGGAATACCTAACAGTGACGGGACCACAGGAGATGCATGTTTCCCTTTCAAGTGCAGCCCATGGACCGTCTTTTGCCAATAATGCGGCTTCACCAGCAGCTCAAAAAGGGCATACAGGGCCGCTACACTCATGAGCAGCCAGTAGAAAGGAATGAACAGCGTCCAGGGCAAGAGATGGTACTGCTTCCGTTTTGCGCACGCCAGCAGGTAGAGATAGACGTAGAAGAGGTTTCCAAAAATGAGGCAGAACGCGCTCAGGTAAAGAATGGGACCTGGGAACAGCACGTGATAGATGTTTACTACAGAGGGGCCAAAGACAATGTAAATTCCCAATAATACCCACATCAAAGGGTTGAGAAACATGACACCTGTTCCACTGCCAATCAGCACCTGAAATGAGAACAGGTCGTAGAGGCGTCCTTTCTGGAAGTCCTCAAGGGGATGGCGCATATGCACAAGGTAGGTCTGCATGTACCCTTTGATCCAGCGTGAGCGCTGGCGGATCCAGTTCTTTACCTGCGAGTTAGCCTCTTCAAGCGTCGTTGAGTCCAGGATGACGGTATTCATGCCGTAGCGTTTCAGCCGCAAGCCCAGATCGCAATCCTCGGTCACGTTGTAGGCATCCCAGCCTCCTAAGGCACGCAGTGCCGCTGTACGAAAATGGTTCGATGTGCCTCCTAAGGGAAGAGAGAACTTCGCGAGTTGCAGCCCGGGCAAAATCACGTCGAACCAGGCGGAATACTCGGCGGTGAACCAGCGCGTGAGGAGGTTCTGGCGAATATTATAGAAGTTGAGTTTGGCCTGTACACAGACCACATCTGTCTCATGGTTGGCAAAGGTGAGGACCGCCTTTTTCAATTGCAGGCGGTCAGGAATGTCTTCAGCATCGTAGATGACGACATAGGAACCTGTGGCTAGCATCAATCCATAATTACAAGCGCGCGGCTTGGTGCGTGGCTTGCCATCGGGCACCGCCACAAGCTCGAAGTGGGGTGGCAAGGATAACGCGCGTATGGCGTTGCGCGTCTCGGCATCGTTTTCCTCCGTGAGAAAGAGGATCTGCAATTTCTCTGGGGGATAGTCTAACGCCAGCATGGCCTGGACAAACTGTGGCACGACTTGCGCTTCCCGGTAGAGCGGACAAAGAATGGTGTAGAAGGGCCAGTCAACATTTTTTAATGCAAAGACGATAGCGTCGCTGATACGTTCTTCCGGGGAGTTCTGAAATGTCCTGAGAGCCATGCTCGCACTCAGGATGAGGTTGAAGGTATACAAGACAGTGATCGCTGCAATAACAACAGTGAGCATTTCCAGGCGGAATACGAGCAGCCCGATTATCCAGAGGAGTCCAATGACACAGAGAGCAACTACCTGCCTGGTCGTGAAGGTTTGTAGAGCGGAAAGTTTCGCTCGAAAGGGAGCAAACATCGCGACCTCTTTGTCACCAACTTTCACGATCTTGGTCGCTTCTTGGATGTAGTCGTTGATCTCTTGTGAATTATCATGCAGCACATCATACTTGGCCTGCTTCGCAAGCCAATCGGCATAATATTTCACCTGTTGCTGTCTGCGTGGATCAACGATAGCCGGTTTAGCCCAGGCCCCAGGAGTCTCTGGCGCGATGGGAAATGGAATCAGCGGGACGCTGCTGGTAGGCGTATCCGGCATATACATGCGTCGGGGTGCTGGTGCCCGCAGTGGCTGTATGCCATTGGATGGATAGACGGGCAATTCCTCGGTATCCCGGTGTCCTATCTGATACTGCTCATTGAAGGGAGGCATCCCAGGTATTGAGGAGTGTCCATTTTGCTGTACCTGAGATTGTGTATTACGCCATGATGCAGGTGATTTCTTAAAATTCGTTGACTGAGAATCCTTTGACATGTATAGTCGCTCTCTAGATGAACTCGGAACAAGTAGTGACTAACAGGGTTGTATTGTCATCTACTTGGGTGTTGCTGCGCGCGGTGGCGCTTCCTCAGAAAGCAAGTCGGCTTCCCATCGGACGTTTTGAGCATGATAGGAAAGTCGGTTAATTTTGATTTCCCCCTAATCTCTAACGAGCAGGCTGGCATACTATATAACAGGATGAATATCGATGGTATATCGGTACTATGATGTTTAGGCTAGTTTCGCTGCTCGCTTGCTGAATGACATGTAACTCCTTTCTGCTCGATCCCTGGTACAGGGTTTCCCGGTTGTCACAATGGGGTGCCTCTGAAGTGCACCCTGAGACCAGCAAGGCATTTCCTCCCGTTTTTCGCACGCGCTCGTTCACGCAGGGGTGCCATTGGCTGGCTGTTTTGCCTGGGAAGGATGGCACGGCTGCTCTTGCCTGCTGCTGGCGTGCCGCGCGTACGGATGGCTTCCAACCTGGTTGGTCTCAAGAACTGCCGCGTCGGCCACATTGCCTGCCATTTTGGCCCACAAGAGCTCGTGGGAGACGAGACCCCCTCCTCGGGAGGGTAGACTGTCTCGCGGGCGGGTAGGAAGGCATCAGTCGTGGGGAATGGCTGCCTCCGGTCGCCAGGGCTGTTCATGCTGCCATGCGGGCTCGTGGTGCGCACACGCTGCCAGGGAGCAGCACCACTGGGAGGTCCCTTCACCTTCCTCACAGGCAGCAGCCATTGCCGCAGCAGCCAGCGTCCACCAGCCACGAGCAGTGCAACAGCAGCGATGCCACTCAGGGTACCTAGCACGAGCGGCAAAAAAGCACCCCCCTCTTTGTGTTGCACGCGGGAGGGATGGTGCACTGCCAGGCTGCCGGTGGACGGGGTTGACTGGGTTGAGGCAGGTGTTGGCCTTGGACTGTCACCAGGCTTCCCGGTGGCTGATGGCGTTGTCGCTTTGCCAGGAGGCGCTGTGCTTGCCGGGACCGTCGCTTTCGTCGTAGGGGTCGTAGCGAACGTCGGCGAAGGAGCCGGAGCAGGCGTGGCGGGAGCCGTAGGCGAAGGGACAGTCGTGGGTGTGGGAGAGCGCCTGGGTGGAGGTGTTTTCGTCGGTCTCCCCGCCCATGAACGAGCAGACAGTTGATTCGGAGTGCGAGCGGAGGCGCCCGTGATTGCTGCGAGCAGGCCGAGCACTGCAAACAGCAGGAGCGCGAGCGAGAGCACAGCTACCAGAGCATGACCGCGCCTGCCATGCTTTAGCATCACAGCGGAGGGTGCTGGCGCGTTGTGCTGCCTTCCACGCAGTCGCTTGATCCCTGGTGCTCCCCGCCTACACTGCCCGAGCATGAACCTCTTGCGAGTAGCACGGTTTTCAGCCTTTTTCATGGATGCATCCCTCTCAATAGCTGCTCCAAGCAGAGGAGCGTTTTCATGTCGTCTGTGCTGTTGCTGGTGGATCAAGTCCTTTGTTCATGGCTCACCAGGAACAGGCACCTTGAAGGTGTATCCCCTGCCTGGGACCGTCAGAATATAGCGAGGACGCTTCGCATCTGGCTCCACCTTCTGACGCAGGTGGTACATATGCGTTTTGATCAGGTCGGTATCTCCCACCTCATCGTAGCCCCACATGCGACTGCTGATGACGCCCGGTGTCAACACGTGCCCTGGATGCGTCATCAGTAAATGGAGCAGGCGGCTCTCGGTGGGCGTCACTTTCACTTTGCGCTCATCCCGAAGGACTTCATGGCGCATCACATCGAGTGTAAATGGCCCAACAGTAATCACTGGTACAGCAGCATCCGGGTGTGCCTGTGACGAGCGACGCATCACCGCGGTGATGCGCGCCAGCAGTCGCCTGGGACTCAAGGGTTTGCGCAGGTAATCGTCGGCTCCCAGCTCTAACCCACGGACCTCATCCTCCTCACAAGCACTTCCGGTCAGGATCAAGGCCATGGCAGGCATTTCACTGCGCATCTGCTGACAGACGGCGAAGCCATCACATTTCGGCAGGTGCAGGTCGAGAAGCACGAGGTCTGGCCATGCTTGATGCCAGCGTTGGATCGCTTGTTCGCCATCAAATGCCCGGACCACGTCATATCCTTGTCTCTTGAGCCAGAAGCTCAGCAGGTCTACCAGGTCGCAGTCATGATCGGCCACCATGATTTTCATCGCCTTGCCTCTATGTGTGTACGTGGAGAGGGAAAGCTGGTGATCGTCCTGGTTGCGCACTTTGATCATACGTAGGCTCCTCTCTTCTTGAGCACTGCGGCTCGATAGACATTCGCCAAAGCTGCAACTCCTGTTTGCCGCTGCGTGTCAGGTTAGTGATGCGGAGTCGGTGTACTGCTCGGCTTCCCATGGCCATTCCCATGGCTGCCCTCATTGCCGTTCCCTGGTTGGAACCCTGGGATGTTCGTTTGCAGGCACGTCATCAGCGGAGTGGTCCCGCAACTCTGGACCGCTTCCGCCAGGAAGCCCCGCGCGTTGGCGCTGGTCAGCTTGCCACCAGCATTGGCTGTATCATGGCCCGCCAGGAATTGCGCATAGGTCAGCAGTTGATCGATCTCGCCGTAGCCAAAGACCCGTTTGGAAGCAACTGCTGCTCCCTTGGGGGTG
>Ga0209648_10005750_pt1 | contig 10640 bp, 6 predicted proteins | sample GraSoi2013_115cm_FD_185830 | JGI IMG/M metagenome (GOLD analysis project Ga0209648, IMG submission 185830) | Grasslands soil microbial communities from the Angelo Coastal Reserve, California, USA - Sample 9_17_2013_115cm (SPAdes) (version 2) | ecosystem: Environmental > Terrestrial > Soil >...
TTGCCCGACACGCATCTGCAATCGGCGGGTGCGGCGCGCTCGACGGTGCTGAAAGACGCCGACGTCGTGATGCTGATCGGCGCCCGCCTGAACTGGCTTCTGTCGCACGGCAAGGGCAAGACCTGGGGCGAGCCTGGATCGAAGAAGTTCATCCAGATCGACATCGAGCCGAAGGAGATGGACAGCAACGTCGGGATCGTCGCTCCGCTGGTCGGCGACATCGGCTCCTGCGTATCGGCGCTTCTCGAGGGCATCGATGGCAAGTGGCCGGCCCCGCCGGCTGACTGGATCAACGCCGTCAATGCGAAAAAGGAAGAGAACATCGCCAAGATGGCGCCGAGGCTGATGAAGAACTCGGCACCGATGGACTTCCACAGCGCGCTCGGTGCATTGCGCACCGTCATCAAAGAGCGGCCCGATGCCATCCTCGTCAACGAAGGCGCCAACACGCTCGATCTCGCGCGCGGCATCATCGACATGTATCAACCGCGCAAACGCCTGGATGTCGGCACCTGGGGCATCATGGGCATCGGCATGGGCTTCGCCGTCGCGGCCGCAGTGGAGACCGGTAAACGCGTGCTCGCGGTCGAAGGCGACAGCGCCTTCGGTTTCTCCGGCATGGAAGTGGAAACGATCTGCCGCTACAACCTGCCGGTCTGCGTCGTCGTCTTCAACAACAACGGCATCTATCGCGGCACCGACATCAATCCCGCTGGTGGTTCGGACGTTGCGACGACCGTCTTCGTCAAGGACGCGCGCTACGAGAAGTTCATGGAGGCATTCGGCGGTGTTGGCGTCCGTGTGACAACGCCCGACGAGCTGAGCCGCGCCGTGAACGAGGCCATGAACTCCGGAAAGCCGACGCTCGTCAATGCGGTGATCGATCCTGCCGCTGGCAGCGAGAGCGGCAACATTGGCAAGCTCAATCCGCAAAGCGTAGTTCGTAAGAAATAAAGTCGGCCACATCAATTGAAACACGATGTACAAGTGAAGGGGGTTCACCATGGCGACCAAGAAAACCAACCGGAAGCCGGCGGCTGCCAGCAAATCCGCCAAGAAATCGGTCAAGAAATCCGCTCAGAAATCGCGCAAGAAGCCGGCCAAGTCCGTGGCTGCGCGGGCGGCGGGTTCGCCGGCTTTGCCGAGGCCCTCGGCCAAGCCGTGGGGGAAGGCCGGCCGCGCGCTTGACGGCGTCCGCATCCTCGATTTCACCCACGTCCAGGCGGGGCCGACGTGCACGCAGCTTCTCGCCTACATGGGCGCCGACTGCATCAAGGTCGAGCGGCCCGGCGCCGGCGACATTACGCGGGGACAGTTGCGCGACGTGAAGGGTGCCGACAGCCTCTATTTCACCATGCTCAACGGCAACAAGCGCTCCATCACCATCGATTCCAAGCACCCCAAGGGCAGGGAAATCCTCGATCGCCTGATCAAGCATTGCGACGTCCTGGTGGAGAATTTCGGCCCCGGCACGCTCGACCGCATGGGGCTCACTTGGGAGCACATCCGCAAGCTCAACCCGCGCATGATCGTGGCGTCGGTCAAGGGCTTCGGGCCCGGGCCCTACGAGGACTGCAAGGTCTACGAGAACGTCGCGCAATGCGCCGGCGGCGCCGCCTCCACCACCGGCTTCCGCGAAGGCCCGCCGCTGGTCACCGGCGCCCAGATCGGCGATTCGGGAACCGGGCTGCACCTTGCCTTCGGCATCGTGAGCGCGCTCTATCAGCGCCTGCGCACCGGCCGCGGCCAGCGCGTGCTCTGCGCGATGCAGGACGGCGTGCTCAATCTCGCGCGCGTCAAGCTGCGCGACCAGCAACGCCTCAAGCATGGCCCGCTCACCGAATACAGCCAGCATGGCGAGGGCGTTCCGTTCGGCCAGGCAGTGCCGCGCGCCGGCAATGATTCGGGCGGCGGCCAGCCGGGATGGATCCTCAAATGCAAGGGCTGGGAGACCGATCCCGACGCCTACACCTATTTCATCACCCAGGCGCCGATATGGGGGGCGATCTGCGACCTGATCGGCAAGCCGGACTGGAAGACCGATCCCGACTATGCGACGCCGCCGGCGCGGCTGCCCCGGCTCAAGCACATTTTCGCCACCATCGAAGAATGGACCAAGACCAAAACCAAGTTCGAGGTCATGGAGATATGCAACGGCCACGACATCCCGGTGGGTCCGATCCTGTCCATGAAGGAGATCGCCGAGGAGAAATCCCTGCGCGATACCGGCACCGTGGTCGAGGTCGACCATCCGACGCGCGGCAAGTATCTGACTGTCGGCAACCCGGTGAAGATGTCGGACTCGATCACCGAGGTGAAGCGCTCGCCGCTCCTGGGCGAGCACACCGAGGAGATTCTGGGCAAGGTGCTCGGCTACACGGCCAAGGAGATCGCCGAGATCAAGGCGTCAGGTGCGATCGCGCCGCCGGAAAAGCCCGCCAAGGCGGAGGCGGCGTAACCAGGAGTCAGTAATCAGTAGTCAGTGATCAGAAAATTCCGACACTGACGGCCGACTCTGATTACTGATCACTGATCACTGGAGACTGACATGCGTATCGTGGTTCACGGCCAGCAGGCGTTCGGCAAGGCCGTGCTGGAGGCCCTCCTCAAGCGCGGCGAGAACGTGATCGCCGTCTATGCGGCGCCCGAAAAGCCCGGCCAGAAAGCCGACCCGCTTAAGGAAACGGCGCTCGCCGCCAAGCTGCCGGTGTACCAGCCCGACTCTTACAAGACGCCCGAAGTTTGGGAAGAGTTCAAAGTGCTCAAGCCCGACCTGCAGGTCATGGCCTTCGTCACGCTGTTTGTGCCGGAGGAATTCCTCAACGTCCCGACTCACGGCACGATCCAGTATCACCCTTCGCTCCTGCCGGCCTATCGCGGCGCGAGCGCGATCAACTGGCCGATCATCAAGGGCGAGGCCGAAACCGGATTGTCGATCTTCTGGCCTGATAACGGGCTCGATACCGGCGACGTGCTGATCCAAAAGAAAACTCCCATCGGCCCGACCGATACGCTCGGTACAGTCTATTTCGACCGCTTGTTTCCGATGGGGGTCGACGCCATGCTGGAGTCGGTCGATCTGGTGAAGTCCGGCAAGGCGCCGCGAATCAAACAAGATGAGTCGAAGGCGACCTACGAAGGCCGTTGCGGGCCCGACAACGCCAAGATCGATTGGGGCAAGCCGTGGGAGCAGATCGACCGGCTCATTCGCGGCTGCAATCCGGCGCCCGGGGCCTGGACGGTGCTCGATGGCAGGCAACTGAAAATCTTCGACGCGAAGCCGCTGCCGGCCAAGGATCCCAAGGGGATCGCCGGCAAGCTTGGTGAGATTGTCGCGGTAGAGTCGGACGGCTTCACCGTGGTTTGCGCCGACGGGCGCTTCAAGGTCTCTCGCGTGCAGCCCGCCGACGGCAAGAAACTTGAAGCCGGCGAATGGGCAAAATCCGTCAACCTCGCCGTCAAAGCGAGATTCGCCTGACCGCCTCCGATCAGTCCTACCCGCCCTTCGTTTCTCCTTCATTTGATGGATAAGCCATGCCCGCCTCGCAGCACGTCAATCCCAAGTCCGACATCGAAATTTCGCAGTCCGCCAAGAAGCGGCCGATCCTCGACATTGCGCGCGAGAAGCTCGGCATCGGGCCCGAGCATCTGGAGCCCTATGGCCACTACAAGGCCAAGGTCTCGATGGATTACGTCAAGTCGCTGAAGAACCGCCCCAACGGCAAGCTCATTCTGGTCTCCGCGATCACGCCCACGCCCGCCGGCGAAGGCAAGACCACCACCACGGTCGGTCTCACCGACGCGCTCAATTTCATCGGCAAGAAGGCGATGCTCTGCCTGCGCGAGCCGTCGCTGGGCCCCTCGTTCGGCATGAAAGGGGGCGCGGCCGGCGGCGGCTATGCCCAGGTGGTGCCGATGGAGGACATCAATCTGCACTTCACCGGCGATTTCCACGCCATCACCTCGGCCAACAATCTGCTTGCCGCCATGCTCGACAATCACATTTATTGGGGCAATACGCTCGGGATCGATCCGCGGCGCGTGGCCTGGCGCCGCGTGCTCGACATGAACGATCGCGCGTTGCGGGCGATCGTGTCGTCGCTCGGCGGCGTCGCCAACGGCTTCCCGCGCGAGGACGGCTTCGACATCACGGTGGCCTCGGAAGTGATGGCGATCTTCTGCCTCGCCGGCGATCTCGAAGATCTCAAGAAGCGGCTGTCCAACATCATCGTCGGCTATACGCGCGAGCGCAAACCCGTGCGCGCCGGCGACCTCAAGGCGCACGGCGCCATGACGGCGCTGCTCAAGGAGGCGCTGGCGCCCAATCTGGTGCAGACGCTCGAAGGCACGCCCGCCTTCGTGCACGGCGGGCCGTTCGCCAATATCGCGCACGGCTGCAACTCGGTGCTGGCGACCACGACCGCGCTCAAGCTCTGCGACTATGTGGTGACCGAGGCGGGATTCGGCGCCGATCTCGGCGGCGAGAAGTTCATGGACATCAAATGCCGCAAGGCCTCCCTCGCGCCCGACTGCGCCGTGCTGGTGGCCACCATCCGGGCGCTCAAGATGCACGGCGGGGTCAAGAAGGAAGACCTCAAGACCGAGAACCTCAAGGCGCTCGAAGCCGGCATGGCCAATCTCGCCCGCCACGTGGAGAACATGCAGAAATTCGGTATCGTGCCGGTGATCTCGATCAACCGTTTCAGCGCCGACAGCGACGCCGAGATCGCGCTGGTCAAGGCGCAATGCGGCAAGCTCGGCGTCGAGGCCTTGATGGCCGACCATTGGGCCGAGGGCGGCAAGGGCGCGGCCGAGGTGGCGCGCGCCGTGGTCAAGATCGCCGAAAGCGGCAAGAGCAAGCTCAAGCTGCTCTACGCGGACGAGATGCCGTTGTTGGAGAAGATCCGCACCATCGCCAAGGAGATCTACCGCGCCCGGGATATCTCGGCCGACAAGGGCGTGCGCGACCAGCTCGCCGCCTTCGAAGCCATGGGTTACGGCAAATGCCCGGTCTGCATCGCCAAGACGCAGTTCAGCTTCTCGACCAATCCGGATGCGAAAGGCGCGCCGGTGGACCATGTCATCAATGTGCGCGAGGTGCGCCTGTCGGCCGGCGCGGAATTCATCGTGGCAATCTGCGGCGAGATCATGACCATGCCGGGCCTGCCCAAGGTCCCGGCCGCCGACAGCATCGACGTCGGCCCCGACGGGAAGATCGTGGGATTGTTTTAGCTAGAACAGGCTTTTCGCGGCCTCACCGCTTGTCCAGCCGCCAGCTGGCCCCGATCGCCTCGATGGCGGCGCGCGCGATGCGCTCGTCGGTCTCCCAGTCGCCGCCGGCGACCCCGATGCCGCCGATGCATTCCCCGTCCACGATGACCGGAAAACCACCCTCCATGGCGGTCCAGCGCTCCGATCCGGCCGCGAGCGCAAGGCCGAGCGCGTGCGCGACGTCGAGCGGCTGCGCCTGCGCGCCATTGGGCGAGGTCGGACGTTTGTTGGACGCCGCGCAGACCGCTTTGGTGGTGGCGGAATGGACGGTGTGAAAGCGTCCCCCGTCCATGCGCTCGAGCAGGATGAGATGTCCGCCGGCGTCCGTGATCGCGACCGCGACCGCGACACTGGCTTCGCGCGCCGCGCCGATCGCCGTCGTCATCATCCGCTTGGCGCCCTCATGGGTCAGGCGCTTGGTCTCGGCGACATACATGGCTTGAACTCTGCGGGAGCGCGGTCGAATTTGAACATAAAGCATTTTCCGTTTGCGCGGATCAACTGACTATCTTGTCATGCGCGGGCATAGCCCCGCGAAGACGGGCGTGAACGCCCTTATGTCCGGCGCATCCCGCTCGGGCCGGCACGGCAGCGCCCTCCTCATCGAGATGGCCGGGACTGAGCCCGGCCATGACAAAGAGAAGGTGGAGCCCGGCGCCGTGACAAAGAGAAGCTCATGAGCCTGCTCGACGCTTGCAATGCTGTGATCCCCACAAGGGGGTTGCGTTCCCGGGTGCGCTGCCGCAATTGTAGCCCATGGCCGCGACCGGAACCGCAACCCCCTCAGATGGTGGCACAATTGGCGAGCCGGCCGGCAGCCGCCGACGGCCGGGGCGCACCCCCAAGGGCCGGCAGGTCGATCCGCGCGCGCTTGCGGACGTGCGCATGCTGCTCGGCTCGCGCCCACGGCGGCGCGATCTCTTGATCGAGCATCTGCACTTGATCCAGGATCATCACGGCCACTTGCCGGCGGCGCATTTGGCCGCCTTGGCGCAGGAGATGAATCTGGCGTTGACCGAAGTCTACGAGGTCGCGACCTTCTATTCCCATTTCGACGTGGTCAAGGAGGGGCGGGCGCCGCCGCCGCCGGTGACGGTGCGGGTGTGCGATTCACTGTCCTGCGCGATGGCGGGCGCGGAGCATTTGTTGCGCGACTTGCCGAACCGGCTCGGCCCCGACGTGCGCGTGGTGCGGGCGCCGTGCATGGGAGCCTGCGACCGCGCGCCGGTTTGCGCCGTCGGCCACGTCCAGGTGATGCGGGCGAGCGCGCCGAGCGTGGCGGTCGCGGTTTCCGAACGCGCCCATGCGCATGCCTATCCGGCCGGCGCGAACCTCGACGCCTATCGGCGCGAGCAGGGCTATCGGCAATTGCAGGCCTGCCTGGACGGAACCCAAACCCGCGAGGCCGTCATCGCGGCCGTCAGCGATGCCGGGCTGCGCGGCCTCGGCGGCGCCGGCTTCCCGACCGGGCGCAAATGGGCGCTGGTGCGCGCCGAAGCCGCGCCGCGGCTGATGGCGGTCAACGCCGACGAGGGCGAGCCCGGCACCTTCAAGGACCGGCACTACCTCGAACGCGATCCGCACCGTTTCATCGAAGGCATGCTGATCGCCGCCTGGGTGGTCGAGGCCGGCGAGACCTACATCTATATCCGCGACGAATATCCCGAGATTCGGCTGATGCTGTCCGAGGAGATCGCCAAGGTCGAGGCCGCCGGGCTCGCCCGCCACACCAAGCTGCATCTGCGGCGCGGTGCCGGCGCCTATATCTGCGGCGAAGAGTCGGCCATGATCGAGTCGATCGAAGGCAAGCGCGGCCTGCCGCGCCATCGTCCGCCCTATGTGGCGCAGGTGGGCCTGTTCGGCCGTCCGACGCTCGAGCAGAATGTCGAGACGCTGTTCTGGGTGCGTGACATCCTCGACAAGGGCGCTGCCTGGTTCACCTCCCACGGCCGGCACGAGCGCAAGGGCTTGCGCAGCTTCTCGGTCTCCGGCCGGGTCAGGGATCCGGGCGTGAAGCTCGCGCCGGCCGGCATCACGGCGCGCGAATTGATCGATGAATTCTGCGGCGGCATGGCGCCCGGGCATCGTCTCAAGGCCTATCTGCCGGGCGGCGCCTCGGGCGGCATTTTGCCGGCCAGCATGGCGGATCTGCCGCTCGATTTCGGCACCCTCGAGCCGCACGGCTGCTTCGTCGGGTCGCATGCGGTTGTCATTCTGTCCGAGCATGATGACATGAAGGCGGTGGCGCTCAACCTGATGCGCTTCTTCGAGGACGAGAGCTGCGGCCAATGCACGCCCTGCCGGGTGGGGACCGAAAAGGCCGTGAAGCTGATGGCGAACGGACCCTGGGACCAGGGCCTGCTCGAGGAGCTGTCGGCCGCGATGCGCGATGCCTCGATCTGCGGTCTCGGTCAGGCCGCCCCAAATCCGCTTCAGTGCGTGTTGAAGTATTTTCCTGACGATCTTGCAAAACCGCTCGGGGCGTGGTGATGGAGCCAAGGGTTCGACCATGAGCACCAATGGAGCCGCAAAGCCCTTCAGCTTCACGCTCGACCGCCAGGAGGTCGAGGCGCGCGCTGGCGAGACCATCTTCCGGGCCGCGCGCCGCTGCGGCGTCAAGCTTCCGCATCTGTGCTACACGCCGATGCCGGGCTACCGCCCGGACGGCAATTGCCGCGTCTGCATGGTGGAGATCGAAGGCGAGCGCGTGCTGGCCGCGAGCTGCATCCGGATGCCGGCGCCCGGCATGAAGGTGAAGACGCAGTCCGACCGCGCCGTCGCGGCGCGCCGCATGGTGACCGAGCTTCTGCTCGCCGATCAGCCGCCGCGCGACGTCGCCCACGATCCCGACTCCGAGCTCTGGCGGATCGTCGCGCGGCAGAAGCTCGAGCCGGGCCGCTTTCCGCGCCGCGTCGCGCCGGTACCCGACCGCAGCCATCCCGCCATGGCGGTGAACCTCGATGCCTGCATTCATTGCAATCTCTGCGTCCGCGCCTGCCGCGAGGTGCAGGTCAACGATGTGATCGGCATGGCGGGACGCGGCCATTCCGAGAAGATCGTGTTCGACTTCGACGATCCCATGGGCGCCTCGACCTGCGTGGCTTGCGGGGAATGCGTGCAGGCCTGTCCGACTGGCGCCTTGATGCCGGCGACGTTGGTGGATGCCGCCAATGTGCGCACCGCCTTCCCGCAGCGCGAGGTGGACAGCGTCTGTCCCTATTGCGGCGTCGGCTGCCAGCTCACCTACCATATCAAGGACGACAAGCTTCTCCATGTGACCGGCCGCGACGGTCCGGCCAATCAGAACCGGCTCTGCGTGAAAGGCCGTTTCGGCTTCGATTATATTTCCCACCCGGAGCGGCTGCTGCAGCCGCTCATTCGCAAGGACGGGGTCGGCAAGCGCGCCGACGACACGGTCGATCCGGCCCAGCCATGGACGCATTTCCGTCCCGCCACCTGGGAGGAAGCGCTCGACCGCGCCGCGGCCGGCCTCAAGCACATCCGCGACCGGCACGGATCGAAGGCGCTCGCCGGCTTCGGCTCCGCCAAGGCTTCGAACGAGGAGGCCTATCTGTTCCAGAAGCTGGTGCGGGTGGGCTTTGGCACCAACAATGTGGATCACTGCACGCGGCTGTGCCACGCCTCGTCAGTTGCCGCCCTGATGGAAGGGATCGGCTCGGCCGCGGTGACCGCCACCTTCAACGAATGCAAGAATTCCGACCTGATCATCGTCATCGGCGCCAACCCGACCGAGAATCATCCGGTCGCCGCCACCTTCTTCAAGCAGGCCGCCAAGCGCGGCGCCAAGCTCATCGTCATGGACCCGCGCGGCCAGGCGCTCAAGCGCTACGCCACCCACATGCTGCAGTTCAAGAACGGCACCGACGTGGCGGCGCTCAACGCGATCCTCAACGTCATCGTGACCGAGAAGCTCTACGACCAGCAATATGTGCAGACCTATACGGAGGGATTCCCGGCCTTCGCCGAGCACATCAAGGACTTCACGCCCGAGGAGATGGCGCCGATCTGCGGCATCGAGGCGCCGCTGCTGCGCGAGGTCGCGCGCAGCTATGCGCGGGCCGACCGCGCGATCATCTTTTGGGGCATGGGCGTGTCGCAGCATGTCCACGGCACCGACAATGCCCGCTGCCTGATCGCGCTGGCGTTGATCTGCGGCCAGGTCGGCCGCCCGGGCACCGGGCTGCATCCGCTGCGCGGCCAGAACAACGTGCAGGGCGCCTCCGATGCGGGCCTCATCCCGATGTTCTTTCCCGACTACAAGCCGGTCGAGGAACCGCAAATCCGCGCGCGCTTCGAGGACGCCTGGGCGACCAAGCTTGACCCCAAGAAGGGCCTCACCGTGGTCGAGATCATGAATGCGGTCCACGCCGACGTGATCAAGGGCATGTATATTCTGGGCGAAAACCCGGCGATGTCGGATCCCGACCTCAATCACGTGCGCGAGGCGCTCGCGCATCTCGATCATCTGGTGGTGCAGGATATTTTCCTCACCGAGACCGCGTACCATGCCGACGTGATCCTGCCGGCCTCGGCTTGGCCCGAGAAGGACGGCACCGTCACCAACACCAATCGGCAGGTGCAGATGGGCCGCGCGGCGCTGCCTTTGCCGGGGGAGACCAAGCCCGATTGGTGGATCACGCAGGAGATCGGCCGCCGCATCGGGCTTGATTGGAAATACCAGCACCCGCGCGACATCTACACCGAGATGGCCTCGCTGATGCCGTCCCTGGACAATATTTCCTGGGACCGGATCGCGCGCGAGAGTTCCGTCACCTATCCGTCCGACGCACCGGACCAGCCCGGGCACGACGTGGTGTTCGACAAGGGCTTCCCGCGTCCGGGCGGTTTCGGCAAGCTGGTCGCCGCCAAGGTCACGCCGCCCGACGAGCGCCCCGATGCCGAGTTCCCGTTCGTGCTCACCACCGGCCGCCAGCTCGAGCACTGGCACACCGGCGCCATGACGCGGCGCGCCACCACCCTCGATGCCATCGAGCCGGGACCGGTCGCCTGCCTGTCGCGCAGCCAGATCGCCGAGCTCGGCATCGCGCCGGGCGACATGATCCGCGTCTCCACCCGCCGCGGCACGATCGAGCTGACGGCGCGGCAGGACGATTCGGTGCCGGATGGCGTCGTATTCATTCCGTTCGCGTTTGCGGAGGCAGCCGCCAATCTGCTCACCAATCCGGCGCTCGATCCGTTCGGCAAAATCCCCGAATTCAAATATTGTGCCGCCAAGGTGGAGAAGCTCGAAGCCGCGACCTCGTTGGCGGCGGAGTAGCGCAAACATGGGAGTCACCGTGCCGCAAACTCGGCGAACTCCCTCTCCCCGCGGGGGAGAGGGTCGGGGT
>Ga0209648_10005751_pt1 | contig 10639 bp, 8 predicted proteins | sample GraSoi2013_115cm_FD_185830 | JGI IMG/M metagenome (GOLD analysis project Ga0209648, IMG submission 185830) | Grasslands soil microbial communities from the Angelo Coastal Reserve, California, USA - Sample 9_17_2013_115cm (SPAdes) (version 2) | ecosystem: Environmental > Terrestrial > Soil >...
GCGGGTGTTTCGCTTGGAACCGTATCGAACGTGCTGAATCGGCCTGAAATAGTTGCTGAAGAGACGCGGCGACGTGTGCAGCTAGTCATCGAGGAAATTGGCTTCGTTCCCAATGGGTCGGCACGCCAGTTACGTGCTGGCCGAAGCCAGCACATCGGCCTGATTGTGCTTGATGTGGCCAATCCTTTTTTCACAGAGGTTGCGCGCGGCGTTGAGGACCTGGCTAACCAGGCTGGCTACGTCGTTATTCTTTGCAATTCGGACGACTCCGTCGAAAAGGAGAGCCACTACCTTCATGTCCTCGAGGAGCAGCGTACTCAAGGGGTCCTGATTACGCCGGTGCAGAGCGATTCCAGTTACCTGCAACAGTTTCGACAGCGTGGTATTGCCGTCGTGTTACTGGATCGTCCGAGCCGGATCAAGGACCTTTGTTCGGTCTCTGTAGATGATGTACGAGGGGGCGAACTTGCAGCCGCTCATCTTCTTGAACAAGGACACGAGCACATTGGGTTTATGCATGGCCCGCTCAGTATCCGTCAGTGTGCGGACCGGCGACGTGGAGTGCTACGGGCCGTGAGGGCTGCTGGTCTTGATCCCGATCGCGTTCTTGTCGATATCACCACCTCAGCTCAAAGTGCCAGGGAGGGTGAGGAGAGCGTTGAGAGGATATTGAGAGCCAGGATACAGCCCACTGCTGTCTTTTGTGCGAATGATCTCCTGGCACTTGGACTGATGCGAGGTCTGATCAAGCGTGGGATCTCCATTCCTGGAGAAATTGCCCTTGTAGGCTACGACGATGTCGAGTTCGCGAGTGTCCTTTCCACGCCGCTCACCTCGATTCGACAGCCAAAGTATGAACTCGGACGCGCAGCTGCCGAGTTGCTGTTCGATGAGGCAAGCCATCCAACCTCTCACCAACATAAGCACATTGTGTATCAGCCTGAACTGATTGTGAGAGAATCAAGCCGCTCTTAGTCTGTGGTCAGGAAATGCGCAGGCCCATCGTTATCACACACGGACTCGTTTTTTGCAAAGAGCACATGCGCTAAGCTACAGGTGTCACAAGAGCGGCCAGCTAGAGCCTGTGTGTTATGGCAAGAGCTTGCGCCCCCTGATGGTGAGTTGACTTCACAAGACGATGAATACGATGGCCATAAAATACCTCCACGAGCCATTACACACAGCCTCTCCGTGCGTCCTCCTTCCCCATTTTTGCCATCCTCAATGAGCCTCAGGTGCTATAATTTTGCTACTCAAAAGGGACCTGCTTTGCGTGTATGCTGCACGCATCAGATTCTCCTTTACACGTTGTCGTCTTGAGATGAACGTTGCTCATGCGGGCAAGAACTGCTCGCTCTGTGACACGAGAGAGAAAGGATGGATAGATGATAGCGTGGTTGCACAGGAGAATGTAGCTCTGGCCCGGTCACTGATTGATCTGCAAAACAGCCGCCAGTCAGACCCGGCCTGGCTCGATAAGAGTCTGGCTGCTTTTGTAGCAGACACTGAGGTCATCGATGCTCCTTCCGGTACAACTTTTCATGGTCCAGAGGGCTACAAGCGGTTAATGCGGTTTTTCGCAGAGGCTTTTCCTGATATCAGGGAAGAGGTGACCAATGCGTTTGCCACAGAGGATCAGGTCGTTCTTGAGAGTATTGTTCGGGGGACCAACACGGGTTTATGGAATCTGCCCACAGGAGCTATTCCAGCCAGGGGGCGCTCGATCGAACTGCGGGTATGTCATGTCTTCCAGATCAGGAATGGGAAGATCGTTAGTAACCACACCTACTATGATATGACGACCCTGCTGGAACAATTCGATCTAGCTCCTGCAACGGGATAGGCGACGTAGTGACCTCTCAAGCCCGCTTCTCTTGCTGAAGGAGGAACGCGGTGGGGAACTCCTGCCGCGTGCTTTTTGCTTGCAGTACGTGTGCTTTTCCTGAGCAGACAGATGGGGGTGTGACCCCTTTTTAGGGAGCAGACACGGTCAGGAATATTTACAGCTGCCTGGTGGAATAGGACACGCCGGTCAATCCTGGAATGGGAACCCTTGCTGGTTGGTTGCTGTATGCACACAACTGAGCAACGGCATAGTCAGCGACACAGTTGGAGAGCAGTTGGCGTGGGTCCTCCAATGCCATGCGTAAACGTGTAGTGAGCGACAACCAGCCCTCATCGGAGTGTACTTCAGGCAGCTCGCTCACGGTACGCGTCGCTGGCGTTATGGAAGGCGCCGACGCCACGGCTGGTTGGAAGCTCGGATAGCCATAGAAAAGGTATGTGAGGAGCGGGTCGTAGCGAGGTTTCATAACATATGATAGTTTGAGCTTTTTGGCAACTGTCAGAAACCCTGAACATGCACTCTGATCTGCCTTTTCGCTTGACAGAAACATCTCCTGAGATGTAGCTTGTGTATGGAAGGTGCAGGAGTTACACAGGTACTATCTTAAAGATGCAGCTTTCGATTCAGAAGGGAAAAGAGCTTGAGAACATTTGATGGGTTCAAAGTGGTCTTTACCGAAGGGCTCCTCGAGATGAAATCATTAAAGCAAGATTCTCCAAAGTATCAAGCAATGGAACAGCAACTCGGTCAATACTGCTACGAAGCCGAAGAGCAGTTGCCCACAACTGAACTACGTTTGCTAAAAGGAGCTTTAGGAATACGTGGCAGCACCTGGCAAAGGTACAAAGCAGCATTTATTGCTGGTCGTTCTGCTAGCGAGTAAGTCCAAACCCCGGTTTGAGGTATTTTTTAAGAAGAAGCAATTCATGGTCGAAGCAAAGACAAAGGCCACAACAGCGAAAAGAGATGCGGTTCAAAACGCCAGGCGTCTCTGGCTTGTGCGGCACGGGCTGACCGAGTGGAACGCGCAGCAGCGCTTCTGCGGACACAGCGATGTTCCGCTCTCAGCGCGGGGACGAGTGCAAGCTCGCTGGCTTGCAAGGCGATTAGAGAAAGAAGCGATTTCCACCATTTATACAAGTGACCTTGCAAGGGCGCGAGAAACGGCGACAATCATCGCCAGTCAAAGAACGCCAGCATTACAAGTGAAGGTATCGGCAGCATGGCGCGAGATGGACTTTGGTGCCTGGGAAGGACTTACCTTTAGCGAGATTGCAGACCAATTCAAAGACCAGTTAGGCTTCTTTAGCGACCCGGAGCATTTTTCACCGCCCAATGGTGAGTCCCTGGCGCATTTGCTACAGAGAGTACAGGCTGAGCTAGCAGCTATCGCGTATAGCGACGATATGCAAATGGAAGGCGACGCGGTAATTGTGAGCCATGGCGGTCCCCTGCGTATATTGCTATGCAGCATACTGGGGATGCCCGTAGAGCGCCAGTGGCAACTGCGGCTCGATCACGGTTCACTCAGCGCTATTGATCTCCCACTAACCCACGAGCCAACGGTTCCCCGGGCGATACTTGCATCGCTGAATGTTCAACACTCCACTCGCCCGAGCCATTCGCCAAAAAGTCCGATCACCACAAGAGCCATAAGGGAAACAAGGACGAAGGCTGCTCCCTTTCGTAGGATTCCAGAAGGAACAATTTGAGATGGATGAAGAGCAGAAGTGGCACACATCGAGGTTCTCCAGGCAAAAACGGCATCTTCTTTCAAGGGCAAGGAGCTTCTTCCTGAGCCATTATTTAGAGCTGGTAGCAGCAGTACGTTTCCTCTCTATACTGCCTATGCCAGGAAGTACGCAGCTCTTTGATAAAGATGAGACGGCGCCCCGTCTCGTAGCCGGCAGTGAATATTTTCCGCTGGTAGGCTTGTTGCTAGCATTTCTGCTCTGGCTTCTTGTACTCGTACTCGCTCCACTAGTCCCGCAGCTAGCTCTGGCCGCTCTGCTTGTTGTAGCGCTGGTAATACTCACGGGTGGACTACATCTAGACGGCCTGATGGATTCCTGCGATGGGCTCTTCGGTGGCAGCACGCGCGAACGCAAACTGGAGATCATGCGCGATAGCCGTGTAGGAAGTTTCGGCGTGCTTGGCGGTGCATGCATCCTGTTGCTCAAATTCGCACTGTTCGCCAGTTTACGGGTAAACGCGCTCCCACTTGCTCTGCTAGTAGCGCTTCCATCTGCCCGCTGGTCCGTGGTACTGGCAGTGCGCGTATTTCCCAGCGCACGCCCCACAGGTTTAGGAGCCGCGTTTCACCATGCTGTCACAACCGAACGATCGGTGATCGCTGGCATCATCGCATTAGCCACAGTGCTTCTCGCGGGCCAATTTATTGGCCTCATTGTCTGGTCAGTCGTGACCATCATCACATTGATTCTTGGATTCTGCATAACCAGGATCATCGGAGGGCTAACAGGTGATAACTATGGAGCCATCGAAGAAATAGTGGAGGTAGCAGCGCTGCTAGTGCTGGTAATTGCACGAGTATAAAAGGAGTATCCACCAGTGAACGACGACCACGAGATGCCCATACCATTTACAGAGAAAATACCTACCCTACCCCCACGCTTGATACTGATACTGGGAGGTGCTCGTAGCGGAAAAAGTGCGTTTGCAGAACGATTGGCCGCAAGCAGCGGGCAACCCGTTGCTTTCATCGCCACAGCCACAGCAAGCGACGATGAGATGCGCGCACGCATCGCTCGACACCGCGCATCTCGCCCTAGGGATTGGCATACGCTTGAGGAACCGCTTGACCTTGCCAGCGCAGTGCGCCAGGCAAGCGAGCTTGCAGATGTGCTGCTCCTGGACTGCATAACGCTCTGGCTAGGAAATGTATTATTGCAAGAGTCTGGACACCCTGAGAAAGACAACGAGGCAGAGTTTCATACAGCAAGCAAGCTTTTTGACGAACGAGCCTTGAAAGAAATCGAGGCGCTACTCGCTGTGGTGAAGTCGCTGGCACCACGCAAGACGCTCATCGCAGTCACCAACGAGGTCGGACTTGGCATAGTTCCGGCCTATCCCCTCGGCATCCTCTATCGAGACACGCTTGGATATGTCAACCAGCGCCTTGCGCAAGCGGCAGATCGTGTGTACCTGATGGTGGCAGGAATAGCAATAGATATCAAACGTTTGCGCGAAGAGGCCTCGTTGTCATCAGGCCTCTCATGACTTTGATTAAGGGAGAACACAGGATGAGGCCCTTGCAGTTATTTCATGCAAGGGCCTGAAGACTCGGTAGAAGTCGTTCCCCTATGGAGGGTACGCTCATCCTATTGGACGGTGAGTGTACTATCCGTGAGTGTAGCGTTCGAGCTGACGGTGATTTGATTACTCGCCGGGTTGCTGCTCCCACCCACACTCAGTCCATCTTGTACAGTGAAGATGGCTTGATTACAGTTGGGCGTTGCTGTAAAACAATCCGCACCTCCACTGGTAGGTGCGCTGGCGACCGCGAAGGCCGGAAAGGCCGGGCTGCTTACAAAGGAGGTGGAGAGGTAATCGGCGACCATCCTCCCCTGGGTAGTATTGGGGAGCCAGGAGAGTGTCATGGGGCCAGCGATCTGCGTATTCGAGGTCCACGTGGCTCCGCCATCCGCCGAGGTCGAGAACCCCACATCCAGTTGGCAGGCGGTAGTGCCGGAGGCGGTGCAGTTCGCTACCGGGTAGAAGTAGAAGGTCAGCGCCAGGTGGGCACTGCCGTCAGAGGTGGACCTGTCAACGGCCAAGCCCGGGATGAAGTGATCCACCCCGCTGCCAACAGGATCAAGTGGGATACGCGTCACCGCTGACCAGTTGATGCCATCAGTGGAGGTGCTTAAGACCAGGTCACTGGCCGTACAGCCAGGTTCAAAAACGCAGTCTGACCAGACGACGTAGACTTTGCCCGACCTGTCTATTTCAGCGGAGGGCAGCGGGATACCGGCGCGAATGCCTCCGGCCGGATGACGGAAGTCTACCTCAGAGACTCGAAACGTTTTGCCCCAGCTCGCCCCTCCATCAGTGGAAATGAAGGACAGGATAAGGAACTTGTTACCCGCGAAACCATTGATCGGCACAATCACGGTCCCATTCGGCTGTACGAGGGGTTGGCCCCCAATGCCATGCGTATTGTTGGCGGTAGACTGCGCTGCTCCCCAGGTCAGTCCGCCGTTGGTGGAGGTACTCATTTGGATCAGGTCGCGTAACGTATTGTCATCAAACTCGGTATAACAGTTGCCGTAGAACGGGCTGCTGGCCGTATCATCGCAGACAGTCCAGTTTTTGTCGTTAAAATGACCATCATTATTCACCACGACGGGAGTGCTCCAGGTCTTTCCCCCATCGGTCGAGCGGCTGACATCCACATCGATAGGACCGCTTGGATTCTTAATACCTAGGTAGGAGATGATCCAGACGTTGTGCTTGGCGTCGAAGGCAACTGAGGCGTCACTGGCACGGAGATACGGTCCCGGCGGTGTTGAGTTGACAGTGGTGCCAGGCAGGAAGCCACTGGTAAAGGTCTTGCCACCATTGGTGGAGGTGGCAAAACCAATGTCGGAAGCGCCGCCATTGAAAAAGCGGCCCACTTGGAAGGCGGACACGAGGGTAGAACCAGAGGCTAAGGTATCAGGTTCGACTTCCGTTTTGTGCTGACTGTCGGGGTTGGTGAACGGGTCGGTACTGATTTGGAGGAGTTGTGCCCCCGATGCAAAGGTGAAGGCTCGTGAAGAGAGGGCGAACACCAGGGAAAGGACGAGCGCCAGGATGATGAAAGCTGTGGCGATGCTGAAGCGCCAACGAAAACGCGCAATAACTGCCATACGTCGTTTCTCCTTGTCTGTACTTTTTGTTTACTTCTGAAGTTAAAATGCAACCTCCATAAGGATAGGAGGGACAGGTGTAGGTATTGTTAAGAAAAGGTTAGGATGGGGTTATAGACGGATCAATCCGGTAAAGATTTTTCAATGATATAATAGCGAAGGAGGACCTCATTAAGGAGACATGGTAACGTGAAGAACACCCGTTCTAGTTTTTCTGTGGGAAAGACCTGGCTACAGCATGTGGATATCATCGCAGCAGTGTTGTTTGTCACTTTGCTGGGTGGTTTGCTGATCGTTGTCCTGGCGCGTACGGGTCAAAATAGCTCGGCTACATCAGGAGTGCCCAGGCAATTTGAAGCGTTGTCGTCCATACATATGCTCGATGCTCAGACAGGGTGGGCAGTCACTGCAAAGGGCCATATTATCCGCACCGCTGACGGAGGGGTCCATTGGAAAAACGTCACACCGAACTTTCCTTCCACTGCGGGCCAGAAGAAAGTAGTTGCAGATTTCTCTACGTTTTCCATCGCATGGGTGGCAGTATCACAGACTAATGCTGATGGGACAACCACCGTGGTGGTCTTCCGTACGACCGATGGCGGTCAGACGTGGCAGGATACCACCATACAACAAATCAGTCCGATCTTCCAGATCACCTTCGCCGATGCCCAACATGGCTGGATGCTCTCGAAGCAGGCAGATCTTGCAAGCGCAGAGGCGATAGATATTCTCCGCACGACCGATGGTGGCAAGACCTGGGCGATTGTGTCGAGTGTTCTTCCCGCTTCTACTGACACTCCTCCGCCCGGCCGGCTTCCTTTTGGTGGCGATAAAGCGGGCCTGGGCTTTCTGGATACCATGACCGGATGGATCACTGGCAGTTTCCCGCTCAATGGCTATGTCTTCTTCTATGTCACGCACGATGGTGGTGCTACATGGAACCGTCAAACCTTCCCATTTTCCCCAGACCAGGCATCGATTCAAATTGCAACCAGGCCGCCAAGGTTTTTCACTGCCGCTGACGGTATCCTACCTGTCAGCTTCGTTACTGAAAACGCTTCGAGCCTCGACTTTTATGTAACGCATGATGCAGGAACCACCTGGAAGAGTACGACCCTTCTAGCTGCCTCGGCAAGCGTTTCAGCTTTTATCGATGTGAATCATGGATGGGCGAGTGACAGAACACTCCTCTATATGACCGGCGACGGCGGACAACATTGGGCAAAGCTTTCTCCAGGTGGGAGTTTTCAGCACGTTACTCGTCTCGACTTTGTTTCGAGCAACATTGGATGGGCCATTGGTGCAACAGACTCTCATGCCCCATCCTTACTCAAGACGGTGGATGGTGGGCAGACATGGACAGTCATTCCATATACGATCTCATAACGAAGCTACAGCCAGAGGCCATTGCATGAAACAGCTGAGATAATAACATGCGATGTTCAAATATTTAACCATTTCATCACCAAACCACAACCTTTTCACTATTCCCCAGGCCATGACTTTCTTCGATAATCGAATTGGTGGATTTTGGCTCGCTTAACGAGCCAAATCAGACCTTTCTATGACACATGGCGCAGTAGACTTTAAAGACCCTTGTAATCCTCATTATCGGTCTTGTAGTGCTCATTATCAGTAAGGAAGGTATGACATGCGTAAATCCTATTTTGCGTATCTCGCGGTAACATTGCTCACCCTACTCGCCTTAGTATCCACATTTACGTTTACACACACACACGTAGCTGCGGCTGGCCCCGGCGTAGGCAACATTCCCCAGGGAACCCAGACCGATACAGCTTACGCCGGCAGTTTTGTGACTAATCATGTGACCAATCTATTTGTGACCACGCAAAAGACCAGTTGCTATACGCCAGAGGTGCCCTACGCGCAGAACAATGGCCCTAACGATGGATATAGCGGCGAATCACCTTGCAACGGTGCTGCCAATACAGGTGAGAATCTCGGCCCCTATTCTACCCAGACTGGCAGCAACCCCGGCAATCCTGCCACCACTCCCATGCTGGTTAAGGATCACTCGGAGTCTGACATCCGGGTCGATCCCACCAACCCCCTGCACCTGATCGGCTCCTCCAAGTGGTTTGTCAGCCCCGAGGGGTACAATCACCTGCTGGGATTCTACGAGTCCTTCGACGGTGGCAAGACATGGAAGACCCAGGGGCACATCCCAGGCTATGAAGGCTGGACCGATAACACCGACCCGGTTGGAGCCTTCGATAGCTTTGGGGACTATTATGAGTTGATCCTGCCCTACCAGTTCTTCTACAACGCCGACGGGTCCCATAACTTCCAGATCAATCCGAACCGGGAGCCGAACCCGACCGTCCCAGCCGAGGTCATCTCTGTTGCAGTACGCCCGCATGGCGCGACGACTGCGACGAACTGGATCACCACCCACAATGGCCATCCGGACTACGTCGCCCCCTACGATAGTAAGGGCCGTGAGCCGGACAAGCAGTGGATCACGATCGACACCAATCCGGCCAGCCCGTTCTACAACCGCATCTACGCGATGTGGGTCGTCTTCACCGGCCCGTTCACCGCGCAGCCGCTCGTGTCGTACGCACAGGCGCTGCCTGGTGGGGCGCACACTGACTGGTCGGCTCCTATTCGGCTGCCACAGGTCCCGGCTACCCCGACCGGCGCCACCTACTTGCTGCCGCATGTCACTCCCGATGGGATGGTCTACACGACCCTGACGACGACCAAGCCAGCGATGAAGTTTAGCTTCGACAAGATCGCGCTCGATCGGTCCACCGACGGCGGGGTCACGTGGACAACCGTCTCGACGGTCGCCGACAACATCGCCGCGCCACCGCTGGTCTACCCGAACACGACCTTCAGAGACGGGATCGAGGACACCTTTGCGGTCGGCAATCACCTATCTACACAAGGCCACTACCCGCTCTACGTTTCCTGGGAGGATTTCAGTGCGGGAGTGGACAACGTCCTCCTGTCGGCTTCCTACGATCAAGGCCTGACATGGAGCCCTCCCATCCAGGTCAACGATAACGCGTCGGCGGTCGATGAGTTCCAACCTAACCTGACGGTCGCCACCGGTGGGACAGTAAGTGTGGCCTTCTACGATCGGCGCCTGCCTTGTCCCGTGAGCGGAACTGCCGAGGCTACTGGCGCTGGCCTCGCCCTTGACAAGGTCAACCCCCATTATTCAGGCAGTCTGCCTCCGTATGGTGCCACCAACTACTGCATCAACGCCAGTGTGCAGTTCTACAGTGCTACCCTCACGCCATTCGGGCACAATATCCGGCTCACCCAGCACGCCTGGGACCCGCAGTTGAACTCGCCGCACACGAGCAATGCCTCTAGTATTACCACTTTCATCGGCGACTACTTCGGCAATACAACCAGTGGCTCAACAAACATTTCGAGCTTTGTGAGCACGTACAACGATGGCTCAAATCCCAGCAATCGCCAACAACAAGTCGTTGCCACCGTCGCTGTCCCTTAACCGCTAATTACGCAGGAGAGCCGAGAGGCTCTCCTGCGTGGTTGTAGGCAAGCGAGTAGAAAGAAGAAGATGCTGTTCGTTCCTCTTTCTTATACGCCTGGCTTTTCACCTTCAGCCTCGTTTTACTCGCTCTGCCTGAACCTTGTTAGCTTAAACGCCATCGCACATGATCTGCATTGCGGAGTAATCGCTCCACGATGTTTCTCCGCAGACGATAGATTTCGTGTACGGAGCTCCACTCTTGCGCACAATGCTGTACAATTTCTCTGGGCTTGAGGCCACAGTGATAGAGCAGATAGGCCAGTCGCTGTTCCCGAAGGCTCGGCAACATCCTTTGCAGGAGTTCCCACAACTCCTGAGGGTCTTCTGGCTCTTCCACGCATAGCTCTGCCGGGTCACCTGGCTCTGGTAACGGAACTTCACTCGCTCGTGAGT
>Ga0209648_10005753_pt1 | contig 10639 bp, 6 predicted proteins | sample GraSoi2013_115cm_FD_185830 | JGI IMG/M metagenome (GOLD analysis project Ga0209648, IMG submission 185830) | Grasslands soil microbial communities from the Angelo Coastal Reserve, California, USA - Sample 9_17_2013_115cm (SPAdes) (version 2) | ecosystem: Environmental > Terrestrial > Soil >...
GAAGATGGTCAATTGCGTTGGACGCTCCGGCGCGGTGGAGGTGCCCGGCGTCAGATGCCCCGAAAGCCGGTGCTCAGCCGATTCGTGCTCGGCCAGCACCTCACGCGCGCGGACCACGACTTCGTTCGGCAATCCCGCCAGCTTTGCGACTTCGATTCCGTAGCTGCGGTCGGCCGCTCCCGGTTCGACCCGGCGCAGAAAAACTACGCTTCCGCCAGTCTCTTTGACGGACACGTGATAGTTTTTCACTCCACTTAATTGCTCGGCCAACTCGGTCAGTTCGAAATAGTGCGTGGCGAATAGCGTCTTCGCGTGCACACGAGCGTGCAGATACTCGATGGCGGCCCACGCGATCGCTAGGCCGTCGTAGGTCGACGTGCCGCGCCCGACTTCGTCGAGCAAGATCAAGGATCGAGCCGTCGCCGTGTGGAGAATCGCAGCCGTCTCGGTCATCTCAACCATAAACGTCGAGCGTCCACGCGCTAGGTTGTCGCTCGCGCCGATGCGCGTGAAGACGCGGTCCACAATGCCCATTCGCACGGCACGCGCGGGAACAAACGATCCTATCTGCGCCATGATCACGATCAGCGCCGCCTGCCGCAGATACGTGCTCTTGCCGCCCATGTTCGGACCGGTCAGCACCACGATGTTGTGGGTTGAGACATCCAGAAACAGCTCATTCGGAACGAAGCGCTCGCTCCCCGCGGCCAGTTCCTGCAGCTCGATTACGGGATGACGTCCTTCGACAATTTCCAGATCGCCCACGTCCTCGGCCTTTTCAGCTTCGTCGAAGTGCGGGCGACAGTAGTTGCGCAGCGCCGCAATGTGTGCCAGGCAGCCGAGCACATCCACTTCAGCCAGTGCCAGCGCGGTTTGCCGGATGCGCTTGGCCTCGCCAGCAACGGCAGAACGCAACTCGGCAAATAGACGCCGCTCGATTTCGACAATCTTCTCCTGGGCATCCAGAATCTTGGACTCGTATTCTTTCAGTTCCGGAGTCGTGAAACGCTCGGCATTCACCAGCGTCTGCTTGCGTTCGTAGTCGGCGGGGGAGAGGTGCAGGTTTGCCTTCGAAATCTCAATGTAGTAGCCGAAAATCGAATTGAACTTTACCTTGAGCGACCCAATCCCCGTCCGCTCGCGTTCGCGAGTCTCCACTTGCGCCAGATACTGCTTCGAGTTGCGGCTCAGGTCGCGCAGTTCGTCGAGATCATGGTCGACGCCGGCAGCGATCACCCCGCCATCGCTCAGCGTGAGTGGAGGCTCCGGAACCAGCGTGCGGTCGATCTTCTCCCGCAGACCGCCCAGTTCGTCGATCGCCGTATGCAGCGTAGACAACCGCGACGTTGCCAGCCCGGCCAACACCGTTCGCACCCTAGGAATTCGTGCGAGCGATGCCGCCAGGGCCAACACGTCCCGTGGATTCGCCGTTTCCAGCGTGACCCGGCTCAGCAGACGTTCCAGGTCCAGGATTCCATCGAGCGACCGCCGCAATTCTTCGCGCCGTACCGTGTCTTTAACCTGCACCTCAACTGAATCCAGCCTGCCATTGATCTCGGACGCATCCAAAGACGGGCGCAGCATCCATGTACGGAGCAAGCGCTTGCCCATTGGCGTCACGGTCGCATCCATGCAGCGGAACAGAGTCACGCCCGCATCCGTTCCTGCGAATAGTGGTTCGATCAACTCCAGGTTGCGCACCGTCACCGCATCGAGCACCAGGCAATTCTGCCGCTCGTAGAAGCCGATGCGGTCCACATGGTCGAGCGTGCCGCGCTGCGTTGACCGGATGTAATACAGGATCGCCCCTGCTGCCGAAGCCGCTGCCGGTTTGCCGGCCAAGCCGAAGCCTTCGAGCGAGAGCACGCCGAAATGATTCTCGAGGAGTGGGATGGCGTGGTCGGGAGCAAAGATCCAGTCGTCGAGGGGAGTCTCGACCACGCCGCTGGTTGAACGACTGGGTGAGGTCGTCGCTAAGCGTTCCGCCGCGGGACGGGCGGGGGCGTCCGTCTCTCCACTATTTCTCTTTTCAAAGAGCGGCGCCGAAGACCCGTATAGCATTTCTTTTGGCCGTAATTGTTCAAGTTCTTCTCGAATGCGGCGTCCGGCCAACTCGCCGCCAAACTCCGTCGCTCGAAACTCGCCCGTGGAAAGATCGAGCGCCGCAAAACCGACGCGATCCCCAACCGTTGCCACCGCTGCCAGAAAGTTATTCTCCTCTGCGTTCAGCGACGAATCCGCTGCCGTGCCCGGCGTGACGACGCGGGTTACCTCACGCCGCACCAACGTCTTCGCCAGGCGCGGGTCTTCTACTTGCTCGCAGACCGCGACCTTGAACCCACGCCGGATCAGTTTTGCGATGTAGCCCTCGGCGGCGTGGTAAGGCACTCCGCACATTGGGATGGCGACGCCCTTTTCTTTATTGCGCGAGGTCAACGTGATCTGTAACTCGCGTGCCGCCAGCACCGCGTCGTCAAAGAAAAGCTCGTAGAAATCCCCCAGGCGGAAGAACAGCAGGGCGTTGGGATGCTCCTTCTTGATGGCGGCGTACTGCCGCATCAGCGGCGTCGAGGGCTCGGACATAGGGGAATTGGTAATTTTGTAATCTCTAATTTGGTAATTTGCAATTTGTCTTCATGTCGCGTTGCGCCTTCGTGAAGCGTCCGCTCACGAACCACTACTACTTTAGCCTGCCGGAAGGTTTTCAAATTACAAAATTGCCAAATTACAAATTCTCCATTTGACTCCCCGCGTCGATTTTGCTCTCCTTACTGCCATGGAACTGCGCAAAGATCCCATCACCCGTTCCTGGGTGATCACCGGCGACGATGTCAGCGAGCCCACGCCACGCTCCCAAGCCTGCCGGTTTTGTGGCCCTTCCGCCGACCAAACCGATGTCATCGCCACCCTGCCCGGAGTGGATGGCAGCGCGTGGTCGGCGCGCTCGGTCGTCCATCCGCAGGCCCTGTACCACATCGAAGGCGAGCCGGCCCGTCGCGGCGACGGGCTCTACGACCGCATGGGATCGGTGGGCGCTCACGAAGTTCTGCTGGAAAATCCCCGCCACGATGGCCATATCTGGAACGTCAGTGACGTCGAGGTCGAACAGTTCCTGCGGCTGGCCGCGCAGAGGATTCAGGATTTGAAGCGCGACAGCCGTTTCAAGTACGTCAGCATTTTCAAGAATCACGGGGAGGCAGCCGGACAGGAATTCGACCATCCCACTTCCCAGCTGACGGCAACCATTTTTGTGCCACGCCGTGTCCTTTACGAACTCCGCGCCGGACGCGAGTACTTCGAGACCAAAGAGCGCTGCGTCTTCTGCGACATTCTGGCGCAGGAGGAGAGCCAGAACCTGCGCATCGTCGAGTCTCGAGGAGACTACGTGGCCTTCTGCCCTTATGCTCCGCGCGTCCCGTACGAAACCTGGATCATGCCGCGCAGCCATGAATCTTCATTTGAGCGTACCGGTTCGTCGCGCGTCGGCAGCCTGACCGATCTCGCCGCGCTCCTGCGGCGTACCCTGCAACGTATTCGCACCGTCACGGAAGCCTTCCACCTCGTGCTCCACACCTCGCCCAACAGCCAGCATCCTTCGGCGACGCTCGGATATTGGAAAACGCTCGATGAAGATTACCACTGGCACATCGAGATTCTGCCCATCATCGAGGCCAAGGCAAAGTCCTACACGTTCAAAGAGATTTATTATTCTCCAGTCACCTCCGAGACGGCGGTGAAACGCCTGCGCGAGGCAAAAATCTAATCCATGCTAAAAAGATCAATGTTAAGAAAATCGACCCCACGAAAACCGATGCTGCAAAAAAGGATGTTTCGAACAAGGATCGGCGCCTTGCTGACCCTCGCCTGCGTTTGTCTGGCTGGGGGTCTGGCTACGTCCGCGTCCGCTCAAACGTCGCCGCCGCCGCCGTCGGAGAAGCAGCAAGTCCTCTGGATGAAGCTTGAAAAATCTATTCTTGACGTCGACCGCAGTCTCGACGGCGTGATGGGCGTCGCCATCGTCGATCTCACCGACGGTCGCAAATACCTGCTGCACGCCAACGACGTTTTCCCGCAGGCTAGCTCGATCAAGATCTGCGTCCTCGCCGAGCTCTACCGGCAAGCGCAGCAAGACAAGCTGAAACTCACGGACCTCTACACCGTCAACACTGCCGATCTGGTTCGGGACAGCGACATCATGGGCGGCCTCACACCCGGCGTCAGCCGGATTACGCTGCGCGACCTCGCGACCATGATGGTCGCCGTCAGCGACAACTCGGCCACCAACGTTCTCATCGACCACGTCGGCATGGACAACGTGAATGCCTTCCTGAGCGCCCAGGGGCTGCACGACACCAAACTTCGCCGCAAGATGATGGACCTCAAGGCCGCCGCCGAAGGCCGCGAAAACGTCTCCACGCCCAACGAGATGATGACCTTGCTGCAGGGGCTTTACCGCGGCGAGATTCTAAACAAAGAGATGACCGCCGATTTCTTCAAAGTCCTCTCCACTCACAAAGACAGCTGGATCCCGCGCGATCTACCCGACGATTTGAAGATCGCCGACAAGCCCGGAGCTCTCGAAGGCGTGCGCAATGATTCGGGCGTGATCTTCGTCGACAAGCGTCCCTATGTCCTATGTGTGATGACGACCTACCTGCATCGCGAGCGTGACGGAGAAGAAGCCATCAGCAACATCTCGCTCGCCGCCTGGCGTATGTTTGATCGAATGGCGCGCGCGAGTGAGTATGGGAGAGTGATTTCGCCGGGAAACAGCAGCCGGTAACTAACGTCGTCGGTCGGTGGTCGTTAGTCGTCTCATTTGTTCGCCAGGCCGTGCACTGATTTTGTTGGCTGCTTTCTCCCGCGGACCCCTGTGGGACCCCTGTGCCCTCTGTGGTTCAAGCTTTTTGGCTCTAATTTCGCCGTTCGCGAACGACTAACGACCAACGACTAACGACCGCCCTATGACTATCCGTCGCCTAAAAACCTACACCGGATCGCAGGGCTACGTTTACCAGTATTACTTCGTCGGAAAACGCCCCGCCCCGAGATCCGATGCCAAGGAGTCTGACGCCAACGAGTACATCTTCGACGTCACCTCTGACCGCAAGCTGACCTATGCGGTCAGTATTTTCCTCCCGCACCAAGTCGCCGCCGCCTGGGCCGAGTCTCACGGACGCTCGCTCTCCGATTCTGAGCAGTACGCCGCCGCCAAGATGCGTCTATTCCGCGCCTTCGACGAACTGGAAGAAATGCAGGCGCAAGGCCGGCAACTGCAGATCGACTCGCCGTCTCTGGAAGAATCGCTGGCGTCGCTAGGCGTGGAATAGATTCGGCAGTTGTTGTCACAATTGCGGGAAACCGATTTTGCGCACCAGTTCGGCGTAACGCGGATCGGAGCGCAGGGAATCGAGCGTGAAATCGGTCCGGATGCCGCTCAGTCCGCCGTCGTGTTCCCGGTATGCGGTGTTGAGCCACTCGAAGGCATGGCCCTTGTCGCCCAAATCGGCGTATAACTGCGCAATTCCGTAAGGAGAAACGTATCCAGCCTTGGCTTTGCGTTGCGCGAGTGAAACTTCGATTCCCTTGTGCAGAGCGACCGGCCATCCGCCGGAGCGGAAGCCCTCGTCAAGGGCGGTTGCGAACTCAGAGTAATTCTTGTCGCCCTCCAGTTGGGCGCCGGTTTTAAATTCCTGAACGGCCTGCGGATATTTATGCTCGCCCCAATACGAGATAGCCAGACCAGTGTGCGCTCTGCCAAAGGCTGGATTGTCAGCAATGACTCTCTTGCAGATCTCAATGGCCTTATCAAATTGATGGTCTGCGCCGTAAGCCTCAGCTTGTGCGAAGCTAATGATCGGTGATAGTGGATCCAGTTGATGGGCCCGGTTGGCTTCATCGATCGACTCCTGTACGCGGCCACCGATGTAGGAGAGGTTCTCGGAAAACCACTGATGGACGGTGGCGTCGCTGGGATCAAGTTCAAGGGCCTTTCTGAATTCGGCCTCGCCGCCGGAAAAATCCCAGGTGTATTGACTCTTGTTGGCAGCCAGGTCCGCATGCGGACGCGCGAGTGTGGGATCGAGCTCCAGAGCTTTTTCTGCCGCGGCATTCGACTTGGGGATGAGGTCATTGGGGTCGCCGCCAAAACTGCCCAGCACGCCATAGGCATCCGCCAGTCCTGAATATGCCAGCGCGTAGCCGGGATCTTTGTCGAGGGCTTGATTGAAGTAGGAAATTGCGGTCTTAATGTCGGCGCCAGTGCGCTTGTTCCAGTAGTAACGGCCTTTCACGTAAAGCTGATAAGCCTCTGGGTTCTGCGTGCCTTGTTTGGTGACCTGCTGTTTTTCGGCCCCGCTCAATTTCGAGCGCAGCTTGTCGGCGATGTCGCCCGCGATCTGCTGCTGCAAGGAGATGATGTCACTGGATTTGCGCTCGTAATGCTCGCCCCAGATTTCGGTGTTGTCCTGAACGTTGGTGAGGTCGGCGCTGACCTGGATCGTGTCCCCGCGTTGCAGCACGCGGCCGGTGAGCAAGGCATCGACTGTCAACTCCTTTCCGACCTTCTGGACGTCAACCTCTTTACCCTTGTAGCGGAAGACGGAGTTGCGGGACTTCACTTTCAACTGGGGCACGTGCGCGAGGCTGTCGATCAAGGATTCGGTGAGGCCGTCGCTGAGGAAATCGGCGTCGGCGTTGCCGCCCACGGTGGCAAATGGAATGACTGCAATGGATTCGATTTGCGACGTGCCTGACCTGCCGCGCCAATACCAAATCCCAACCGTCGCCATCGCAAGGAAAAAGACGACGACCGCCGCGACCCAATACTTGCGGGCGGAAGCTTTCTGGGGTGAGGCCGCTAACGTCGCGGCGGATTTTCCCGACTCAGTTTCGCGCCTGAGGCGCTTCAAGTCGGCGCGCACCTCGGCGGCAGACTGGTACCGCAGGTCGCGGTCTTTTTCCAGTAGCTTGTTAATGGTGCGTTCGAGTTCAGCCGGCAGCTCAGGATTGAGGCGCACCGGGGAAATAGGAGCTGCGTGCAGGATGGAATCGAAGAGCACGGCGGTGGTGTTGCCCTTGAAGGCGTGCGAGCCAGTGGCCATTTCGTAAAGAACGGCGCCTAACGAGAAAAGATCGGTGCGGCCGTCGAGCTCCTGGCCCCGCGCCTGCTCCGGCGACATATAGGCAATCGTTCCCAGCGCCGAACCTGGGCTGGTGAGATGCTCCACCGTGGGCCCGGGCGTAGAGATGGGGACAGCGCCAACGCCTTTGGGCGGCGCGGGCGATTGTTTGGCGAGCCCGAAGTCGAGGATCTTGGCTTGGCCGCGACCGGTGACGAAAATGTTTGCCGGCTTGATATCGCGGTGGATAATGCCCTTGGCATGGGCGGCATCGAGCGCGTCGGCGACCTGAATGGCAAGATCCACGATTTGCTCGGTGGCGAGAGGCCGGCCGGCAATACGCACATTCAAGGGCATGCCTTCGAGTAGTTCCATGGCGATGAAGCGGCGCCCGCCATCCTCGCCAATTTCATGGATAGTGCAAATATTGGGATGATTCAGGGCGGAAGCGGAGCGGGCTTCGCGCTGGAAACGCTCCAGCGCCTGCGGGTCGTGGGACAGTTCATCCGGCAGGAATTTGAGCGCAACATGGCGGCCGAGCTGGAGATCCTCCGCTTCAAAGACGACGCCCATTCCACCGCTGCCTAGCTTGCCGATAGTGCGATAGTGGGAGATGGTTTGGCCGATCATGGATCGGGCAATGTTAGGCGGGATACAAGGGCAAGTCAATGAAAGCCGTCGAGTTCGCCGGGCATTCTCCGCGCCGCCGTGGCCGATTCTCTGTGCGCCACCCCATGTGCTCCCCATGTGACCCACGTTGCGTGGACCCGTGACAGGCTCCGTTTCCCCACGCCCCTTCGCCCGGCAAACTATAATCATCCAGCCGGGGCGCTGATGTATCCACCGGCCTGCGGAAACATCCAACAATGATGACCCTGATCTGGCTGCGCGTCGCGCTTGTTTGTTACGCTGCGGGATTGCTCTACGCGCTGGTGGCGCTCACCCGAACCTCGGAGATCCTCAGTAGGGTCGCGCTCCATGCCTCCTATCTCGGGATGGTGTTTCATTTAGTTTCGCTGACCGAGGCTGTGGTGCAATCTGGCCAGCTCGCTTCGGCCTCGGTTCATAACTCGGAATCGCTGCTGGCCTTCTTGATCATGGTCGTCTTCATGCTTGCCTATTTGATTTACAAGACGACTACCCCGGGCATCGTGATTTTCCCGCTGGTTTTTCTGCTGACCTTCGTCGCAGCCACCGGGCAGCAACCGCTCGTCTTTGCCTCGGATGTCGTGAAGAAGGGCTGGCTGGCCGTTCATATCCTGATGATCTTCACCGGATACGCGGCGCTATTCCTCAGTTTTGGCGCCAGCATTCTGTATCTCATGCAGGAACGCGCTCTGAAGTCCAAGAGTTCGAGCGGAATGTTTTCGCGACTGCCCGCGCTCCAGGTCATCGACGACATCGGCTACCGCTCGCTCATGCTCGGATTTCCCTTCATGACTCTGGGCCTGATCGCGGGCTCCGTGGTTGCCGAAGCCACCTACGGCCGCATCGATTTTCTCGATCCCAAGATTCTACTGTCCGTTCTGATGTGGGCCGTGTACCTGCTGATGGTGTTCACGCGCCTGAATGCCGGATGGCGCGGCCGCCGCGCCGCTCTGCTCGCGAGTGCGGCCTTTGCTACGGCAATCGTGGCGTGGTTCGCCAACTACTTCAGCGCCATGCACAGGTTTATCGCGTCATGAAATTTCAGCTCATCGGCGTCAATCACCGGACCGCGCCGGTCGAGGTGCGCGAGCGCCTGGCCATTCCCGAATCGCGCTTGCCGGAGGCGTGCAAGAAACTGGCCCAGCATCCCGCCGTTGCCGAGGGCATGATCGTCTCCACGTGCAACCGCGTCGAGTTTATCGCCAACATGAGGAATGGCGCCGGCGACCTGCGCGAATTTCTGCGGGAGTATTTCGAAACCGATCTCAGCCAGTTTGAAAATCATCTCTACGAATTTCGCGAAGACGAGGCCGTCCGCCACGTGTTCCGCGTCGCCGCCAGCCTCGACTCCATGGTCGTCGGTGAGCCTCAGATTCTAGGCCAGGTAAAAGAGGCTTACGCCACGGCCCGCGCGGTTGGAGCGGTGCGCGCGCAGTTGGACCAGTTGCTCACTCGGGCATTTGCCGTGGCCAAGCGCGTCCGTACCGAAACCGCCGTCGGATCCTCATCGGTTTCGATTGCTTCGGTGGCCGTTGAACTGGCAAAGAAAATTTTCGGGAGTCTGAACGGCAAGAGCGTCTACCTGGTGGGTGCGGGGAAGATGAGCGAATTAGCGGCTCGGCATCTGCTCGCGCACGGCGCCACTTCTATCTTTGTCGCCAACCGCACCTACGACCGTGCCATCCGGCTGGCGCAAAAATTTGACGGACAGGCGATTGAGTTTAGCCGGCTTTATGACTCCTGTGAGCGCGCCGATATCGTGATCACGTCGACCGGCTCGCCAAAATTCATCTTCCGGACCGAACACGGCGAAAAGCTCATGGCCCTGCGCCGGAATCGGCCCATGTTCTTCATCGATATCGCCGTGCCGCGCGATGTCGACCCCGCGCTGAACAAGCTGGACGGTATTTTCGTTTACGACATCGACGATCTGCAGCAGGCAGTCAGTTCGCACGTCGCCGATCGTAAGAAGGAAGCCGAAAAGGCGGAGGCGATCGTCAATGGTGAGGTGGAAAAATTCCAAGCTCGACTGCAGAGTCTCGACGTGGTCCCCACCATCGTTAGTCTGCAGGACCACCTCGAAACCATTCGCCAGGCCGAGATTGATCGCGTTCGGGGCCGCCTCGGTTCCATGACTGCCGACCAGGAACTCGCCGTCGAGGCGCTGACTCGTGGCATCGTCAACAAAATCATGCACACGCCGATCAGCACCCTGAAGACGGCTGCGCGCGATCCCGAATCAACAACCGTCATCGATCTGGTGCGGCGCCTTTTCAACCTGCATAACGAAGACAGAGAACATAAGGAAGATAGAGAAAAAGAAACTGCTGCGTCGAAGTCCGTGTCGAGGTCCGCCCGTGGCCCGGGAGGCAAAGACTGATGGCCCGCTTGCGCATCGGCTCCCGCGGGTCGCAACTCGCTCTCTGGCAGGCCCATCACATCTCCGACTTGCTGCGGGCTAGGGGCCACACCGTGGAACTCGAGATCATCAAAACCACCGGGGATAAAATCACCGACGTTGCCCTCGCTAAAGTCGGCACCAAGGGCATGTTCACCAAAGAAATCGAAGAAGGCCTGGTCGAAAACCGAGTTGACCTCGCCGTGCACAGCTTGAAAGATTTGCCCACGGAGCTGCCGGCGGATTTTGAAATTGCCGCCATCACAACCCGCGAAAATCCACGCGACGTTTTTTGTTCCGTGAAGTTCAGCAGCATCGAAGCGCTGCCACCGCAGGCCAGCGTTGGTACCAGCAGCCTGCGCCGTCAGGCCCAGTTGAAGGCGCTTCGTCCCGATCTCCAGATTCATCCGCTCCGCGGCAATGTGGATACGCGCCTGCACAAACTCGAATCCGGCGACCACGACGCCATCAT
>Ga0209648_10005755_pt1 | contig 10635 bp, 8 predicted proteins | sample GraSoi2013_115cm_FD_185830 | JGI IMG/M metagenome (GOLD analysis project Ga0209648, IMG submission 185830) | Grasslands soil microbial communities from the Angelo Coastal Reserve, California, USA - Sample 9_17_2013_115cm (SPAdes) (version 2) | ecosystem: Environmental > Terrestrial > Soil >...
CACGCGACATGCAGTTTATTTCGGGATCCATTGCTACGACTCGGAGCCCTCGCGAATCATCGCAACCGACCTGCGACGCGATGTCAGTCAAGACCTCGACGACCATTTTGAGATTCTCATCGATTCGAACCACGATCGTCGGGGTGCTTACGTCTTCGAGATAAATCTCCTCGGAACCTAGAACGATGGCCTCGTCGTGGAAGAGCAAGGGGGTTCGGACGGAGGTGACTTGGCCGGGGATGGGACGGTGTATGGACATCGGAGGCGCGCACGGTTGCTGACGGGTGGACACCAACAGTAGAAATTCCCTTCACGACGCTCAACTTTACCCACTCGCTCGATGTGGTCTGGGGATTAAATTTCAAACGGTTCATCCGTCGAAAGAATGAAGAAGATCTCTGGAGTGCTTACCGGCGAACCTTCGGCGTCGCCAAGGTGTCGCGGGCGGAGACCTTATCGGCATCAAAGACATTGGAAGCGGAAGGCTTTTCGTCGTGAAACCGTCCGGGCTTGCTCAATACGATAAGCATGCCGGACAGGATCCCAAATTCCCGTTGACGGGCGGACTTGACATCAAATACGGCCTTACCTCCAATATCGTCGTAAATCCGACAGGCAACACCGATTTTGCCGATACCGAGGTGGACGTTGAACCATTTAATCTGACACCCTTCAAGGTCTTCATCCCAGAGAAGCGCCAGTTCTTCCTAGAAAATGCCGGAATTTTCAATTTTGATATTGGGATACGTCTACTTCGCTCTTGCAGGCATCTGTGTTAGTATGAATGTCGCATGAGCGTGCTGATTTTTATGGGCGGTTTATGCGCGGTTTTAGCAGGGACAGCTGCTACCGTATGCAGCGCAAGCGAAGAGCGCGCTATATGCAATCCCTGCAAAGCCCTTCTTTGCACGGATTTACGCTAAGCTGTTGATTCCACGGCTGGGGACGTAGTTCAGTTGGTTAGAACGCTGCCCTGTCACCAAGATCCTCGAAAACCCTTGTAATACTTGAATTCGTGACGTTTACAGGAGATTATACAGGAGGTTCTTCCGGGAGCCACCTGTATGCCGAACTCGTCCAAGCCGACCTCCGTCCGAGTCCTTAAGCAAATCAAACTCCCTCACCGCTGGACCCTGGCCACCGCACTTTTTGATAGTCGAGGGCGAATCCGTCCGGATCATGTTCGAGTGAAAGGCAAGGACGAAACACACCCTGAGGGCAGTTACTTCATCGAGTGGTCGGACCATGGTCGGCTCTACAAGCAAGCTGTCGGGCCGGACGCCCAACAGGCGGCCGATAAGGCCCGCATCAAAGAAGCACAGCTCACTGCTGAGCGGAACGGCATCATCCCCGCTCTGCCTCAACCGCAGTCAGCACCACAGCGAACGTCTCTGGCTTCTGCTCTCGACGATTATCTGAACTACGTCCGCTATCATCGGTCCTTGCGAACCTTCCGCACTTACCGGCCCATCCTCACTTCCTTCAAAATGTTTTGTCCGAAGCCCCATGTTGACGATGTTCAACGTCAGGACCTTCTTGACTTCGCCACTCACTGTACGAAACAAGGCCAAGCGGGAAAGAGTATTTACAACAAACTCGTCGTGCTGTCCCAGGTGCTGAAGCAGCATGGCAAGCGTAAACTGCTCACCTCCGCCGACTGGCCGAGCTTCGTTGAAACGGTGCGCCCGATCTATGAAGACGCCGAACTCGCCAAGCTGTTCAAAACCTGCACACCAGAAGAGGAAATCCGATTCAAGTTCTATCTCATGTCAGGCTTCCGTGACGCCGAAGGTCGCTTCGTCACATGGCGCGACGTCGATTTCAAACACCTCGCCGTGCGCGTCACCGCGAAACCGCATTGGGGGTTTCATCCGAAGAATTGGGAGGAACGCGAAGTTCCGGTTCCACAAAAGCTCATTGCCATGCTTCAGAGATTTCGACCCAAAGACGCTGGTCCCGACGCCCCTCTGTTTCCAAGCGCCACGGGGAGACCTGACGGAGCCATGCTCGAAAAGCTCAAGGCCGTGGCCCACCGCGGCAAACTCAACTGCGGTCATTGCGTCGTGAAACATAGACTTGAGGACGGAACGATCAAAATCAATCGATGCGCGGACGGGCCGTACTGCACCCGCTGGTTTCTCCACAAATTCCGCCACACCTACGCGACTAGGCATCTACAAGACGGAATTGACATTCGCACGCTGCAGCAATGGATGGGCCATCGCGATATCGCGTCAACAATGGTTTATCTCAAAGGCGTGAGGAACAGCGACGTTCAGGCCCGAATCAACAAGGGTAGCCTCGCAGCGTTTGCTTAGAGCGCGACCTGCCGTACCTCATGTTCTAGGCCGCTGCCGTTCAAGATGTCCGACGTAACCCGGAGACATTTTCTGACGTAACCATGCGGAAATGGCCAATGGATCGAAACGGATCAAGCCGCCAATCTTAAAACACGGAATGCGGTGCGCTGCTACGAGCTTGTAGACCTGACGCTCGGAGATACTCAGCAGCTCTGCGATGTCCGTGACAACCAGCGCATGCCTTTTCCCGTCGAGGCAATCCGTGAGACCGCCCGCTTTGTTGTCCAGGTCCTCCCTGGCGAACTGCTCGGGTGAATCAACGGACGAATCGTCGTCAAAGGATCTTCCAAGCCGCGTAGACATAGGTACCTCCCACTCTGATTCGCGTTTCTCCAGCGAGTCCACGGGCTCGCAACCATCAAGTCAGAGGGTTTCTCTAGCCTACTATATATATAGCACCATGCAAGAATAATTTCTATTTAAATCACGATTTTCTGAACGAAGCCGTCCGCTCTCCAAGCTAGCTAGAGGGAAAAAGTCGGCCACGACAAAAGGAAGTAGTGCAGGAAGGTCATCGACATAACGACCAGACCGGTGGGTGGATGAGGCGTTGGGAATCGAGGATCGCTCTCATTTCCCCTCTCTATTGGAGAGGGAGAGTCTTCGGGCGTAATTATGCGGTACAACTCGCGCGTTTTGTGAAATGGGGCTATCGGCCGCGACCCGGCTTCGCGTATTGCTTTGCGGCCTCCAATTCCTTGCCAAAAACTCTTGCAGCCCAGTCCGGGATCGACTGTGCGGCTTTGCTTAACTTGCCGCCGGTGAAGTGGGCCACTACGCGGTAGCCCCGGTTGTGTGCGGTGTTGTCGTACAGGATTAGTTCATCCGCATACTTACAGCCTTCGGCCAGATTCCTGGTTGATTCCCTATAGGAGTCAATTACACTTTGGGCAGTTTCAGGTTTTCCACCTCTGCTCATGCGCACCAAGATCCGCCCGACATTCAAATTCGCGTCTTCCGTGGAAATAAAAAGCACCTTCGTCGCATAGCCTGCAGTCTTGGCCTCGTCCAGTAGATGCGTGTCCACGCGAATGTCCTCAACGGCAAACGACCGCCGATCATTGAGAAACGGTTGCTGTTGGTCCCTTACGGCCGGAACCAGCGTAGGGAAGGCCTCCTTCAAGTAAGCTTCATAGAAGGTTGTCTTACCGGCGCCTAGTGGCCCCGCGATGATAAACAGTGCTGGCTTTTGCTGGCTCAGGGTGTCATTCCTTCAATCGTGCGCCAGCTCTATTGCGGCGCGTGTTCAAAGTTTGTGTCACGCCTCTTAACGGGGTGCCTCTCTCCGTCTGCCGTGACTCTTACCGTTGCTTTGAGGTTGCGATCGTATTCGTAGTGCGTTCCATCTGGCTCTTCCGCGACGGCGGAGACGGATTGCGTGGCTAACAGCTCCGAGAGCATCTGGTGGAGTTCACGACGTTCCAGATCCGACATTTTGTCGTAGGAATGCCTAGATACGCCGTGTCGCTTTGTTGATTTCTTAGGTTTGACGCTTCCCGCCTTTGAGTAATGGGCCAGAAGAGCGCTGTTCACGAGTTCATTCATCGAACATTTTCGCTTCTGTGCGACTTGATGAATGCGCTTGCGAAGACGCCGCAAAATAACGACTTGTGTCTCTCTCCCGGTTTGTTTCTGCCTGGATTGCAATTTGACAAGCTCAACGGTATCCAGGTCGACCGCTAGAAGCGCATCGTTGATCGAAGTCGACAGCTCTCCTAAATACCGCGGTCTATCCCGCAGGAGTTTGTCGAGGGCACTTAAGAGCCGGACATTGTAGACTGCAAAATGAACGCTTCGCCGTTTGGCCACGATTCCTACGGTCTTTAGACTGGGTTCCCGCAACTTGAGGTACGCTGCGGTCCGTACAGGAGTTGTTCAAGCTCCCCTATCGATTGTTCTTCTCAGATGAGACATCCGTTCCATGCACCAGCGTTTTGCAGGCTCTGTGTACCCCGCCAATGAAACCCAGGCCTGTTTTCCTCTAGTCGCTTTAGGTTTGCCAGCGGGTCTCGCCCTGCAGCTGTATCCATTTTTGCTCCCTGCAGCCCCTCCGGTTCAGAAGAGCTGTGTTGTTTTCCCCAACTGCTGGGCGCGGTTGGCTCTCTTTTCGCGCGCCACACAACCATGTAGAACGTGTGGTAACTCATCTGCAATCCCTCGCTTTGGAGCGCTTCCCAAGTATCTTTGAGATTCTGTCCCGAGGTCAGCGCCCTTTCTATTCCTGGAAGAAGAGAGCGAATAAGCGCGGCGCTAGTCTTTGGGGGACCGGAGGCGAGTTGCTCTAAACAACGGCGGTACTGTTCCTGCGTGGCCATGGAGCTCTCTACTGCTGTACATATAGCACCATGAGAACCGGGTGTAAAGTGTCAAAAGTTCGAAAAATTCACGGGAATGAACAAAAGTCAACGATAGTCAACATTTGTTCACGGGAAATCACGCTTCTTCACCCAGAGTCAACAGTTGTCATCACTGTTCAACACTTTTTGGCGACATTGGGAGTGACATGGGGGATCATCGGCGAAGGACACGCGTATTGGAACATAAAGGGAGTGGTACCGCCTTGTGGTGTTTCCCGGTCTTAACTGCTCACCTTTCATACATTTTGAGTGGTACCACCGTGAACAGATTGTGGTACCACATAGGCACCACTCTCGAAGGGGCATATTTCGGCGGCAAGGAAACCATTTCTCCCAAAATTCCATGCCCTTCCGCCGAGCTGCGGGAGAAAGGTCGGTCCGCCTTCAAAGGGCTAGGCTTCCGTTCCGCGCAAGTCTTCCTCCTTGCCGCTTGCGAGCACTAAAGTCGGGAGGACGCCAACACCGAAGCGACTGCACACTTTCAATTCCCCTAAACTGCGATATAATTGAACTTGCTATGCTTTCTGAAAAACCACTCCCGACCGCCTCGGTCAAGCGTCACTCTCTCGACGCGATCGACGTGGAGAATGACGCGGAACTTGACGCCCTCACCGCTCAAGTCCTCGCTGCGGGCAACAAGATCGCCGAGTCGGAACGCGCGGAGATGATTCGCAAAGGTATCATCGACGAGGATGGCAACCTCCTGAAGACCGAACTCCCCGAAGATATGCGTAAGGACGCAGACAGAGACTTCGGGGGATAACTTGGCGCGACCGCGAATGGTCATCGTTGCCGGTCCTCCTGGCAGCGGCAAAACAACTCGTTTCCCCGTAGCTGAATTCGGCGTCGATTCCTTCAATGGTGATTACCGCGCCGCGCAACTGAATGCCGGTTCCTTTCGGGGTATCTCGAAAGAAATCCGCTCCCAGGTGAACGTCGAGTTTCAAAAGTGGATTTTGGACCACATCTCCGCACGGAAAAGCTTTGCCCTCGAAACAACGCTTCGTAGCCAGGTTACGTTTGAGCAGGCGCAGCTTGCCCGTGAGCATGGTTTCTGGACTTCAATGTATTACGTGACGCCTGGCAGCGTTGAAGAATGCATCAAACGCATCAAGGCCCGCGCTTACCGTGGGGGACACTCCGCGTCCGAGAGTGTTGTTCGCGACATCTTCCAAAAGAGCCTGCATCATCTTGTGACAGCCCTCGATTTTGGTGACGGTGGAATTAACCGCGTGGAGATCTACGACAATTCCGCCAACCTCGCCGACGAGAAAAACGTGCAGCGGATAATGAGCATGCGCCAAGGCCGCGTGACCTCTCTCGCCAGCAACGTTCCTAGTTGGCTTGAGCACTTGCTAAAAGGTACGAAATTCGAGATCCCTGCGCTGCGCGAATTTTTGCAGCTTCGGGCCAACCGTCGCAGCCACGATCTCGGCCGCTAATGACTTCTGTGCCTTCTTTGGCCCGCTCTCGCCAGACATCAGTGATGTGCCCACGGTGACGGGCTTTGCTTTGCCCCGTGTTCGGCGTGTGTCCTGGTATTGAAACGAAAAAAAGTTGGTAGGGGCGGTGGGGATCGATGAAAACAACAACGTTGGGAATCCAAAGGACTTACGAGGAATGGCCAGGAACGCTAAGTCAATGAAAAGGAACAATGAGGCATGCAAAGGAATTCTTATTGCCCTGCCCCGTCATTGGTTAGAATCCTACACTGTCACGGCCGAGCCGCAGATTCAGCTCCCGTTCATCGATTTCTGCTAGCTGACAATGTTAAGTAAGACTCCCGCTGTCTTCAAGCTTTGCCAGAATCAAATGCTGAACGCGGCGGTTTGCTAATTCTACCTGACCGTTCGCACAGACCGATTTTCGTTTATTTTGTTTGCCTTAGACACTCCCCAGTTGCAGCGAAATACCCTCATTTGCACTCTAAAGTTCAGCAAGACTGATTCAGGATTTCGGGCGCTCAAGGCGTTGCTTCCGTAATCCAGGACATTTTAAGACGCCGCCTCTGCGTAGACGTCCGCCGTCGGAACGTTTCCGTTTCCGGTCCTTTCACCAATCACCAACCAAGCTCACCCGCGTTTGTAGCCGACAAGTGCGATTACGACGAGCCTTTTGTTTTTGCTTTGGCCGGTTGATTCTCATTGCTCGCGTCGGTTAACGGATTCACTGCGGCGACTTGTCGTTAAGCTCGCGGATCATGCCAGATTGAATGCGGAGAGGAGTGGGGACGGTTGAAACGGCCGGTCTTGAAAAATAAAAACGGTCATTCGCTATCTTGCTGAAAACTCACCTAATCCCTTTGTCAGCCGCAAGATAGCGACGATTTCAGTTTTTTGGGTTTGCCCCATTTTGCCTCGTTTTACGCGGTCTAGTGCTACAATTCTGCCACAATTTGACTCCATTTACTGAATGGTGTTAGAAGTGTAGCACTTTTTGTCGGTACAGACGGACGAAACACCATATACCATTGTAAATCGGCTGCTTAGACTGAGGTCCCGGCTTCTGTATTCATTAAAGTGCCAACAGAAGTCTCTGGGTATGCTACATTCAAATTTCTGTTTATTTGCGCCGAGATTGCTACACGACGGATCACGCCGAAAGAACTTTCTGATTTTGAAGAAGAAACCAGTGCGGTGACCATTCTGCCTGCCATGAGACCGAAGGTGCGAGTCACCCTGGCTCCCGAAATTCAAAACAGTTTGTGTGCAATTCAACGAAACTAATCAGGGTGCAAAAAGACACGCAATCCGAGGGGCTAGCAAGGGCGTTTATCGGTACGGATTCGCACAGCCGCTTAGATCGCTGCTGTGACGGTGCTGGCTGAGTAGGTTTTACTACAACTTAAAGCACGCGGGGACTGCCAAACGCAGCGCAAGTCATACAAGAGATCGCATTTTGTGGGTTGGAAAATCGCCCGAATCTGTGGTAAGACCCACGCTCAGCTATCGACCTTTGCCGTGCCAGAACACCGGAGGGCATGCTCACGATACCAGCCAGCTTTCCTCTGAAACCTTTGTTGCGTAATTGTATCTAACGTGCGTGGGACCCTTTCCGAGGCGCACTGGGCATAGTTAAGCGCACCTTATGAAACTTGCAATCCATTTTCGGTTGTTGCTCGTTGTCCTCCTTTTGGGGGGCCCGATCATGGCCTGTGCAGAACGGGACGCACAACTCACGGCAGATGAGAGGCAGTGCTGTAAAGAGATGGGCGGGGACTGCGGACAGGGTGCGTCGGGCATGCCGATGTCTCATTCCTGCTGCCAAACCTCCGTTCAACCGGCTCATGATTTCAGGCCTTCTTCAACCTTTTCGTCCTCTACTCCTTATTTGGTGATCTGCGCCGTAGACTTTCCTCCTGTCGCTGCTTTCGCCGAGCAGTGCGGCCAATTCGCTTCCTGGTTGCGGCAAGCACCTTCGCCTCCACTTGCGACGCTCGGCGCTTCCGCTCCCCTGAGAATCTAGCGCTTCTCTCCATTCCTTCGGAACTACGCATTGGTGTCTCTGATTGTAGTGCTCCTCATTGGAGGAGAGCTGTGGGATTTCCACCACCGATTTGACACGGTTCGCCGTTTTCCGGTCTACGGCGCGCACGGATTCTTGCGTGAGTCTTGGGAGAAGCAACGATGATCGACCGCATTATTGAGCTTTCGCTGCGAAACAAGTTTCTGGTTGTGATGCTTTGGATTGGAATTGCGGGCTGGGGTCTGTGGGCGATGCTCCGTGCTCCAATTGATGCGATTCCGGATTTGAGCGACAACCAGGTGATTGTCTTTACGGACTGGTCCGGGCGGAGTCCTCAGGAAGTAGAAGACCAGATCACGTACCCACTTACCGTCAACTTGCAAGGGTTGCCCGGAGTCAAGGTTGTACGCTCTTCGTCGGCCTTCGGCTTTTCGATGATCTTCGCCATCTTCAATGACGATGTTGACCTTTATTTTGCCCGGACCCGCGTCCTGGAGCGCCTTAACCTTGTCAGCAAGCAACTTCCGGCCGGCGTCGTGCCAACGCTTGGCCCGGATGCGACCGGTGTCGGTCACGTGTTTTGGTACACGGTGGAAGGCGGCGGACTCAGCCTGCGTGACCTGCGTTCGCTGCAGGACTGGTATGTGCGCTACCAGTTGAACTCAGTTCCCGGCGTCGCGGAGGTGGCAAGCGTCGGCGGCACGGTGCAGCAGTACCAGATTGATGTCGACCCGAACCGGCTGCGCTCTTACGGCGTTCCTCTGAGCATGGTGATGCGCGCGGTGATGGCTAGCAACTCGAATGTGGGCGGCAATGTCATCGCTGAGAACGGCTCCTGGTCTATCGTGCGTGGGCTCGGCTTGATCGAAAATCTCGATGATATTCGCAATATCGTGGTCGGTGAGCATAACGGCACGCCCGTCTTTCTTAAGGATTTGGGCGCGGTCAAAATCGGCGACGCATTTCGTACAGCGGCCCTGGTCAAGAACAGCTCCGAAGCGGTTGGCGGAGTGATCGTGGCGCGAACAGGCGAGAACACAAAGGAAGTCATTGACCGGGTGAAGCAAAAAATCAAGGAGATCGAGCCTGGACTGCCTCCGGGCGTGCATATTGTCCCTTTCTACGACCGTTCGCAGTTGATCGAGGCCACTGTCGATACGCTTCGTCACGCACTGCTCGAAGAAATCATCTTAGTCACCCTTGCGCACGTCATCTTTCTAATGCACTTCCGCAGCATCCTCGTAGTCACTCTGCCGTTGCCACTCGCCGTGCTCTGCTCCTTCCTCCTCATGCACTACGCCCATGTCACCTCGAATGTGATGTCGCTTGCGGGTATTGCTATCGCTATCGGAGTGCTGGTCGACGCGGGGATAGTCGTTACCGAAAATGCCTTTAGACATCTGGAAGGCGTCGATACCAGCAATCGAGGACGCGTCTTCGAGACGGTCTTGAGCGCCACGAAACTGGTCGGACGTCCGACGTTCTTCTCGATGGCGATTATCATTCTCGCCTTTGTGCCGGTGTTTGCGCTGACAGGGCAGGAGGGAAAGCTCTTTCACCCACTCGCTTTTGCCAAGACCTTTGCGATGGTTAGCGCAACGGCCATTGCCCTGACGCTCGTGCCCATTCTATGCGTGCTCCTGCTCCGCGGTAAGTTCCATTCGGAAGACCAGAACCCGGTCATGCGTTTCCTACAACGGCTATATCGTCCGGCCTTGTCCTGGGCGCTGGATCACCGTGCCATCACATTCGGCATCGCGGTTGTCTTTCTCGTCGGCGCCGTGGTTCTGGCTTCCGGCATAGGCAGCGAGTTCATGCCCCCTCTCAATGAGGGCGACATCATGTTCATGCCCATCGCGGATGCGAGCATCTCTTTGGCGCAGAACACCGCATATGCGAAGAGACAAGACAAAGTGCTGGAGAGCTTTCCCGAAGTCGCCTATGTCGCAGCAAAGATAGCGCGTGCGGAGACTTCGACCGATCCGGCAGGGTTGAACATGACGGAGACGATCGTGCATCTCAAGCCGCGCGATCAGTGGCGACCGGGCATGACCCTTCCGAAGCTCAAAAGCGCCATGGACCGTGCCGTTTCCCTGCCTGGCGTGGCCAATATTTGGACACAACCGATCATCAATCGCATCGACATGCTCACGACGGGTATTCGATCGGAGATTGGCGTCAAGCTCTTTGGGTCTGATCTGACCGAACTTGAAGCGAAGGCCCGTGAGGTTGCTGACGCTGTGCGGACGGTAAAAGGCGCGAGCGATATCTATCCAGAGCAAGTGACGGGCGGGCTGTATCTCGACATCAAGCCGAACCGGGAGGCGGCTGCGCGCTACGGCATCGATGTCGGCGAGGTGCAGAGTGTCATCGAGACGGCCATTGGCGAAAACAATCTAACCACCACCATCGAAGGCCGGCGGCGATTCCCCGTGCGAGTTCGGTACGCACCG
>Ga0209648_10005756_pt1 | contig 10634 bp, 6 predicted proteins | sample GraSoi2013_115cm_FD_185830 | JGI IMG/M metagenome (GOLD analysis project Ga0209648, IMG submission 185830) | Grasslands soil microbial communities from the Angelo Coastal Reserve, California, USA - Sample 9_17_2013_115cm (SPAdes) (version 2) | ecosystem: Environmental > Terrestrial > Soil >...
CCCTTGCCGATCTGCCCGGCCGGTGGATCGACAAGGTGCACATGCGGCGACCGCCGCGCGGCATCGTGCTCGACATGGATTCGAGCGAGAGCCCGACCTACGGCGCACAGGAAGGCAGCGCCTACAACGGGCATTTCGGCTGCACCTGTTATCACCCGCTGTTCGTGTTCAACCAGCTCGGCGATCTGGAGCGGTGCGCGCTGCGATCCGGCAACGTCCACAGCGCCGCCGGCTGGCGGGACGTGCTGGAGCCGATAGTCGCCCGCTACCGGGGCACGGTGAAGCGGTGCTATTTCCGCGGCGACGCGGCCTTCGCCAACCCGGAGATCTACGACTTCCTCGAAGCCGAGGGCTACGGCTACGCGATCCGGCTACCGACCAATCGGGTCGTTCAGGAGAAGATCGGATACCTGCTGTCGCGTCCCGTCGGTCGACCGCCGCTTGAGGTGCGCCGGTATTACGCCAGCTTTGCCTACCGAGCCGGATCATGGAAGAAACCCCGGCGGGTGGTTGCGAAGGTCGAATGGCACCCGGGCGAGCTTTGCCCGCGGGTTGGCTTCATCGTTACCAACCTGACGCGGCCGGCCGAGCGCATCGTCGCGTTCTATAACCACCGCGGCACCTGCGAGCAGTACATCAAGGAGGGCAAAGGCGCGATCAAATGGACGCGACTGTCGTGCCGTTTCTTCGCCGCCAACGCGGTTCGCCTTCAGCTCCATGCTCTTGCCTACAACCTCGGCAACTTCATGCGGACGCTGGCGATGCCGAAGACCGCGGAGCCGTGGTCGCTGACCAGCTTGCGGGAGAAGCTGATCAAGATCGGCGCCAAGGTCGTCAGCCACGGGCGCTACGTTACGTTTCAGATGGCCGAGGTCGCGGTGCCGCGGCAGATGTTCGCGGATATTCTGTCCCTCATCGCCCGGTTGCGGGCGCCACCCGCGCCGGCATGACCGGGAGATCGGGTCAGATGCGACAGACGACGCCGGCAGAGGTGCGCCTTGATCACGGAAAAGCGGCGGGTTCCGGCGCTACGAGGCCGAGTGTCTCGCCATTTGGCTGTCCGCGGGTCGGCTGCGATCGAATTTCGTTGCGGCGCGCCTCGACGAGGCAAACAATTGCGCCCAGCGGTTGCGAATCCGGGGAATGTCGGTTCATCAAGTTGCGCTTGCGGCCGAAGCGCTCCTTGAGCGCCGCGACGTAGGCCGCCTGCTCGGCCGCGCCTCGGAAGGTAGCCATGCGGGCGATCAGCTTCGCCGCTTCCGCGTAAGCCTGATTGCCGCCGGCGTTGGCGAACTGGTCGACGCGCTCGGCATAAACATCGACCACCTCGCGCGGGTGGGTCGCCTCGCTCGTCCGGGCGAGGGCTTCCTTCACATCCATTGATGCTCCGTACCTGCGCACGGCCGCCCAGGCCGCGTCGAACATCTTCTCATGCATGCAGATGCGGATGAGAAGATCGGCGGGGTTATGCCAGCGTATTTTCCCTCCGCTGGCCTGCCTGGCTTCGAGGAATCTCACAACGCGCTCGCGCGCGGCCTCGCCGCCGAATTTGCGAAGCCGGGTGTAGAGTTCGAGGCTCGGCTCCTTCTCGAAAGCCCTTTGCAAATGAACCTCCGCGTCCGCCTTTCGGCCAGCCTTGGTCAGGAGTTCGGCGGCGAGCAGGACGAGCCGCTCATCCGGCGGCCCGTCCTCGAACACCCACAGCCCCTCCTCGGCATGGCGCAAAGCCTCTTTCTCGCGGCCGTGCGAAAGACAGAACTCGGCGAGTTGGAAATACCTCCACGGGGAGGACAGGTCTTTTGCGCGCAGCGCGATGCGGGTCTCGACCTCGCCGGCGCGTTCCGCGAAGAAGTCGAGAATGCGCATCAGCTGATGCTGGTTGCCGAGGAACTCGCCCTCCTCCTGCTCCTCCTTCTGGATCCGGCCACCGGAATACGCGGGAATTTTCTCCCAGGCATCGGTGGCGAGGCGGCGATATTCGGCGAGCCCGGTCTCACCCAGCGCGTCGGCGTAAAGCGCGACTGCCCCCTCGAACGTACTCGTCCGCCATCTCGCGGGCGAAGAGATCGCGGGCGAGCCGCACCGGTTCGGGCCGGACTTCGCGGACCGCGGCGAGATGGATGTCGCGGGCGCGAGCCAGCAGCGTAGTGCAATGGCCGTCGGAATCGTCGATCTGCTCGATCGCCTCGGCGATCCGGTCGACCGCGCGCTCGGCAAGTTCGATGGCGAGGCCGGCGCGAGCCCCCGATCCGAGACCGGCAATGCTGTCGAGCGCAGTATCCACCTCGGCTGCCCAGCCGCCCGCCTCACGATAATCGACAAAGTCCCTCGTGCGTGTCGCGCTGTCGATCATTTTGCGCAGGCGCGCCCCAAGAATCTTGTTGTCCTCGTGCATTGTTGCCGCGGCCGCATCGAGCTTGCGGAACAGGATTGGGTCCCGCTCAACGAACTCCATGACCATCTCGACCAGAGCATCGACACTTTTCTCCTTCAGGTGACCACGAATACGGTCAAGCACGCCGGAGCCGTCCAACTCGCTGCCGGCGACGTTATTCGCCGCCAGCGCGGTGGCCACCATGTGCTTGCAAAAGCCCCAATCCTCGAACGCGCGACAGGAACATTCGCCGTCAATGTCTTCGCCGTGCCCCGTGAGTTCGGTCCGGTAGTCTTCCGTGCCCGCGACCTGCGCCAGCACCCGCGCTGGCGTCATGGAGAGAATCTCGACCTGGCCGTCACGATGATAGGCCGCGCCCCGCGCGAACACCTTTACGCCGGCAAGCTCGCGCAAGATGTCGATGTCGAAGCGGGGTCGGTGTTCGGCTTTCATGCATTCAATCGCAGCAACGGTCCGGTCTCGATCAGGCGCAGCGACTCTCTGCAATCGACGGTGCGTGCTGCGGAAAACTCGGACGGCCCCGCGACAGCCTTCGCATTCCACCCGTCGGACTTTGCACCACCCTGGCCCACAGTTATTGTAAGATTGTCGCCGAATGTAGCAAGAGGCCAGGGTCGCTCATGGACGACCATCAAGCGCCGGGATCGCACGCAAAACCCGGCCTGACCGATGCGGAGCTTGCCACTCATCCGACCGTTTACACGGAAGGCTTTGCCTGCGCCAGACGGGCTCCGCGCGCAATCGCCACGATTTTTTCTCAGCGGTATCCCTCATATCATCCACGCAACGGCCACCGCGCAAGATGGACATGGCCATGCATGCTGTGAATGAGGACGAACTCGTTCACGGTCCAGCATATTGGGTCAATCGGGTATTCTTCCACATACAGGAGCGTGACATGCGGGGTGAAATCCGTCTTCGCCAAGTAGCGAAAGCCCTCCCTCGCCATCGCGACACCGAGCGTTCGTCTCAACGACCTCAACCGGTCCAATCCCTTGTCCCCGAGGAGCACGAACGGGCGGTTGCCGGGCCTGCCTCGAAAGCTGACAGTGCGATCGAACAAAACTTCGAACGGTGGCGCGCGTACTTCCGCAGCGGCCTCACATGCCATCCGGGCGATCAGGTTTGATCGATGGTTGAAGACGCGAGCGCTCTCCAACCAGGAGAAGGGTCTTACGGCCGTCATTGTCGTTCATGAAGTCAATCGGGTCATTGGCTATTGTGGTCTCGCCCCCACTGCCATCCTGCCTTCCACACTGCCGCGATCAATCCGCATCGCACAACCGCCCAATCCCGTACCTTGCCTGCTGCTGGGACAGTTCGCGACAGATCAGAATTGGATCGGCAAGGGAATTGGCACTGGGCTGCTCAAGCACGCGTTGCAACGCTGTGTGGCAGCCGCGAATCTCGTGGGCGGGCGTTGATCGTCAACGCCGTTGAGATCGAGGCGGCAAGCTTTTGGGCCAGACGCGGATTTATTCCTTCGAAAGATGATCCGTTGGTCCTGTTTCGGTCGACCGCCGACATCGCAGCATCGATCGACTCTTCGTCTAACTGATTGGACAGCAATTTCGGCCTGTAATCACGCTCGCTCGTTCGTTTCCGATCATCGGTCTGGCAACTGAAGTGATCATTCGTTGGGCTGCCGTCGCCCGTCATGCAATCTTGCCACGCAAGCTGTCCGCCAGTGCAGAAAGCGCATCGGCAAGTTGTCGCGCGGTTTCCGGCGCCGGTAGCGGCATCTTGAGGGATTGCGCGCCGGTGGCTGGATCTCGCTCAATCCATGGATGCGCCGCAGCGTTGGGATTGTTGGCAGCCGCGAGAGCAGCGATAAACTGCGAACCAACCTGCACCAAAGCTTGCCACGGGTCGGGACCTGTATCACGCGGTGATCCTCCGGGCCCGTCAGTCCGTGTGGTCGCCATCTCAACAGCGCCAATGTCCATATCCGTATTCACATCTTCCACGGATCCTGCATCCTCGGCAGTGACGCTGCTCTTCACTTCCTCAGCCGGTGTCACGGCCTCGCCCTCACCCATACTCCCAGTGACGTTTTCCACGTCCTTCATGAAGCGGTTGAGACGCGAACCGCCGAGCGAAATTTCACCGCTTCCGCCGTCGAGAATTCCTGCCGATAAGGAGCGCTTGAACGCCAGCACCGAAAGCATGCCCTCCTCAATGGTGCCCTTTGCCACAAAATTGATGACCTGCACCGGCCGTATCTGGCCCATGCGATGGATGCGCGCGATGCGCTGTTCGAGGATCGCCGGGTTCCACGGCAAGTCCATGTTCACCACGGTCGAAGCATGCTGCAGATTGAGGCCCGTGCTGCCCGCATCGGTAGACAGGAACACGCGGCAGGCGGGGTCGTCACGAAACCGCTCAACCAGTGCCGGCCGCTTGTCCGATGGCACGCCGCCGTGGAAGCTGACGTAGCCCAAGTCACGCGCTTCGAGGCGGCGGATGACGATGTCGTGGGTCCGCGTCCATTGCGAAAACACCACCGCCTTGGCCTCGGGCTCGGCGAACAATTCGTCGAACAGCGCCGCCAATTCGTCAGCCTTGACGCCATGGTCGGTTTCTTGGTCCAGCAGATAGGTGCTGTTGCACGACATGCGCATGTTCTGCAGCGCAATCATCAGCCGTCGCTGATCCTTGTCCGACAGAAATTTGGTCTTGCGCCAGCGCTGGACGATTTTCGCCACCTCGTCAGCGTTTTCCTTGTGATAGCCCATTTGCATCTCGGTCATCGGCACCAGCAGGGTCTGGTCGGTCCGGCTGGGCAGTTGCCGCAGCACCTCGGATTTGCGTCGGCGGATCATGATCGGCGCCAGCGTTTGGCCGATCTTCTCCAGCCCGGTATAGCCGGTGACGCGCCCGGCTTCGTCCTTGACCTGATGCTCGTGCAGCAGCTTCCAGGTCGGCCCCAGCCGGTGCTGATCGACAAATTGGACGATGGAAATCAGTTCTTCCAGCTTGTTTTCCAAGGGCGTCCCGGTCAGCACGATCGCATAGGAGCTATCGATGCGCTTCAAGGCACGTGCCGCGATGGTGTTCCAGTTTTTCACCCGTTGTGCTTCATCGACGATGACCAGTTCGGGCGCCCAGGCGGCGATCAAATCGAGATCGGGCTTGAGTTTCTCGTAGTTCGTGATCTTGCAGAAGTCGTCCAGGGCGTAGTCCTTCTGACGCTGCGCCCGGCCGCCGTTGATAACGCGCGCCGCGTTTTTACCCCGCCGCCCCGAGAAACGCGTAATCTCGCTTTGCCACTGGTATTTGAGCGAGGTCGGGCAGACCACCAGAACTTTCGAGACGCCAAAATGGCGTGCCAGTATTTCTGTCGCGGCAATTGCCTGTATGGTCTTGCCCAGTCCCATATCGTCGCCGATCAGAGCCCGGCCGCCGCGCACCGCGAACAGCGCGCCCTCAGCCTGATACGGATAGAGTGGTACCTTCAGAAGCGCCAGCAGCTTGGGATCGGCGGCACCGCGTGGGAATAGCTGCTCGAGCTTTGAGGCCCGCCGGTCCGCATCCCGCCTTCCTGCGACGAAATCGAGCGCATCGTCATAGGCTCGCAATTCATGACCGCCCTTCGACACCATGGTCATGAAATGCTCCAGCTCGCCGAAGCGCTCGCCCGGCAGCATTCCATTGTGTTCGGCGTCGAACAAACCGGCCGCAGCCTCGCTCACCGCCGTCGGACAGTCCGTTCCGGCGCGAAAATGCACGCAGCGTTTGCCCTCATTGCGCAAATACAGCTCAGAAAATGCAGGCTGGTAGCCGCGCGCAAACGCCGCCTTGGCGCCGCGCTTTTTCTCCAGCCGCGCGAGCGTGAATTCGATGTGCTTACAAGTACCCAGTTCGCTGGTGGCATAATCGGGACAGGAACAGAAATTGCCGCCCGGCCCCAAGCCCCGAATCGCCACGCGATAGCTGGACTTCGAAACGGGATTGCTGACCCGAAACTCGGAGAAAAACGGTTCGCTGCTCAGATTTTCAAGCTTGAAAGCCTGCTCGCGGCCGAACTGACGGCGCAAGCCGCGTTGCCAGTCCAGCGGCGACAGGTCAGGGGGCGCATGGGTGCGCGAAAGCTTAGGTTCTTTGTTCGGCTTGGTCGCGGAACTCAGGTTTCGGTTCGTCAAAGGCCCATTCCGTTCAGCAAAGTTTCTCACGGGACGTTAGTCTGTGAAGACTGGCGCACACTTCCAGAGACGCCATCCGGACGTCTAGCCAGCCGTGCCGTCATCCAGACTCACGATCACGGCGGCGTTGGCAATGATGATGGCATCGCCGCCGCTTTCAGCGGCAATCTCGAGCCCGCCTTTGACCGCGGTGACGGTCACCGTTCCGTAAGGCAGCTCTTTCGCGACCGCTGACGTGTCGACCGCGCCGGGGTCTGGCACGCCGATCGTGACATCGACGAACATGTCCTTTGCGGTCTTGCCCAGCATCCGAAAGAACCCGAGGCTGGAGTGGCGGATGGCATCCGAGACCGCGCGCCGCGCCGCCTTGGTGGCATCCTTTCCATGGACATCAACGCCCATGCCCATTTCGGTAATACAGCGCACGCGTGCCATCGGATTTCTTTCTTTCGTAAAGGGGTGCGAGGGATTTCAATCTCTGACGATTTGCGTCATGCCTTCCAATATGCGAGCGTTGCGCGTCGGTACGCAATCCATTTCCACTATTCTTTTTTCAAAGAGCGCCACACTCACGGTCTGGCGCTGACGCGCCATCCACGAAGCGCAATTGCGCATCGGGGAATGACAGCGTCTGGATTGCGGCTCGATGCGCCGACCCGGTGGCGGGCGATGACGGTCGTGGTATCGTTCGCAGACATGATTTCTCGATCCCGCGGCGCGAGACGCCCAGGTTGTGCATAACTTTGTCCCTCCTTTAGACAGAGGGCGCAGGGAAAGCCGGGTGTCCGATGCACCCGCAGCCCCATGTGCATTGAGATCAGCACATGGGTAGTCACCACAGGCTCACCGGATCCATCCGGGCTTTCCCTGCACAATGGTTTCAACGGCTTGTTTCGTGCTCTTGTGACCGGGCTCTTTTGCCACCGTCGCCTGCGAGTTAGCGATGCACCTCAAACCCGGTTGGGCGGCTGCACCTCTCGCCTCCAAAATCGCCACGATCTTTGCCGGTTACTGCTCTCGGTCTTCGAGAACTCTGACCTTCATCGATGATGGTGATTTTCCTCTACCTTTCATTGCCTTATGCGTGACCAAGACCGCCGTATCGATCATATGATAATGCCGAATTTGCCGCCGCAACATCCGCAAGAAGCCGTCATGGACGACAAAAAGCGGCGTTTCCTGACAGAAATTTCAACCGACAAGAACCCAACCCAATTCTGCCGCGATTCGAACCAATAGTTTATGGGCGCCTCGTGGTGAGGATAAAATCCTATCGTCCAACCCGCAGGAAGCAGCGCATCTGATTGCAAAACTCCGAGCGGGCACTTGCCGGTGGGAGGACAGGCAATGAAATCGATGGGGAACACGCGGCATCAAGATTTGTCTCGCCGCCCGGCGCTGATGATATCGCGCATCGTTTCGCGATCTTTGTTCGACGTCCCGGTCAACAACGTCGGCCCGGCTTTTTCGGCGCGCGGATCGTAATGCGCTACCGTCCTGGAGAGCGGTTTGCCTTGAACCATTTTCTGATGCTGCTGGAGGCGTTAACGTACAACAAACCAAAAACCACAGGGAGGTCCGTCAGCAGTTTCTGCAGTGGTGCCACGAGACGAATCTGAGCGAAGCGGCTCAATAGCCGCCGCAGCGAATAACGACAAGCAACAAAAAGGTAGGGAACGAAATGTTCAATTATTGGGTCGATCCGACTTCGGTGCGGAGTTCACGCTTTAACCCCCGCTGGGCCATCATCCTGTGCGGTACCCTGCTCGCGAACAGTGCGAGCGCGGCGCCTAGCGACAGGCTGAACGTGGTGCGCGACCTTGCAGGCCGGCTGGGACCGATCATCGGTTCAGCGCTGGCCTGCCCGAACGTCGCGCGGCCCCGCGTGCAGGTGATCGTCGACAAGTTCCAGGCGGTGATCAGGGAGACAATCAATGAACCCGACCGCGCCGATGTTGTGCGGCTCCTGGACCGCTCCGTCGCCGACGGGCGCAGCGCCGTGACGACAGGAAAGACGGATTGCAGGATCGCGGACCGTCAGCTCGCCGATCTCGAGCAATCCCTTGGCGCGCCGCCGCCCCCTCCCGGGCCGTCGCTGGCTGCCGCGATCGCCCCCTCTGCGCCCATCGCCCCCTCCGCGGCCAACGTCGGGACGGCGTCAACCCAGCCGCTTCCTCCGAGCAACGTGCATGGCGTCACCGATCACGAGATCCGCTTCGGGATCGTCATTCCGTATTCCGGAGGCGCAAAGGAAAACGGCCGTAACATCAAGCTCGGAATCGACGTCGCGTTCGCCCGGGCCAACGACGCCGGTGGCGTGAACGGCCGGCTGCTCAAGCTGATTCCGGCCGACGACGGCTTTGAGCCGACGCGGACGCTCGACGCCATGAAATATCTCTGGGACAAGGAGCAGGTGTTCGGCTACGTCGGCAACCACGGCACGCCGACGGCAGCGGTCGCGCTGCCGTTTGCGCTCGAACGGCGGGCGCTGTTCTTCGGACCGCTCACCGGCGCCAACGTGGTGCGGCATGATCCTCCGGACCGGTACGTCTTCAACTACCGGCCAAGCTACTCGGAAGAGACCGACGCCGCGGTTCGCTATCTCCTGAAAATCCGCAAGCTGCAGCCAAGGCAGATCGCGGTGTTCACCCAGAGCGACTCCTTCGGCGATGCCGGCTTCGCCGGGGTTGCGAAGGCATTTCGCGCGCTTGGCATCAGTGACAGCACGATACTGCGGCTCAACTACGCCCGCAACACCATGGAGATGGATGACGCCATCAATCAGCTCAAGGTGCAGAAGGTGCCGATCAAGGCGGTCGTCATGGTGGCGACGACGCGGCAGGCAGCGAAGTTCATTGAGAGGACCCGCGATCTGTTCCCGGGGCTGATCTATACGAACATGTCATCCGTGGGCGCCAGCAGCCTCGCCGAGGAGTTGATGCTGCTGGGGCCGCGTTTTACCAAAGATGTCGTCGTGACCCAGACGGTGCCCGCGGTGAGCGGCTATTCGAGCGCGGTGATCGAGTACAAGGACGCGCTCGCGAAATATTTCCCCGGCGAGAGTCCGAACTACATCTCGCTAGAGGGTTTCGTTTCGGCAAACGTGCTGATCGACGCGCTGAAGCGCTGCGGCCCGCAGATCGACACCGAGAGGCTCGTCGACATTCTGGAGAACACCCACAATCTCGATCTTGGTCTTGGCGTACCGCTCGGTTTCGGCCGCGGCGAGCACCAGGCTTCGCACAAGATCTGGGGAACGGCGCTCGACGAAACCGGAAAATACCAGGCGATCGAACTTGAATGATCGCGTCGCCGCACCTGTCCCGAATATTGGGGCAGGTGCCGTACAAAATAGACAGGCGCAGCTTCGCGGTTCATCGCACGAGAAACACCTCGACGCGGCGGTTCTTTACCAAGCTCAGTGTCGTTGCAGGCAACCGGAAGGACCTTCCCGAAACCATCCACCTGTACGTCTCTGGCGTAGCGTTGGGCGCCGAGCGCGACCAGCTCGCGACGCACGGCGTCAGCCCGCTTCCGGGCCAGTTCAAGATTGGCGCTCGCGCTGCCGATATCATCGGTAAAGCCGGCCAGCAGCACCTGGGGCGGCGTCCGATTTTTTTGTAGATAGCGCGCAAGACGTTGGATATCCTGTCGCGCCTTGGTATCGAGTTCCTCCGAACCGAGCGCGAACCGGTATGTGATCGACAACCGTTCGATCTGCGCGGCCATGTCGGCGAATGTGCGCCGCGCCGATGGATCGGCGTCGATCTCTCGCAGGTGCTCGCTTCCAGCATGATGGTCCCGCGCGGTCTCAATCTGCTGGTCGGTCGCGCTGTGGGGAACCTCCGCTCCCTCCTCTCCGCTGGCGCCGGGCAGCGGCAGAGCGAGTGCGTCATCGGCACGATCGTCTGCCTTGATGAAATTCACCAGCCGCCGCGAATAGCCTTCGAGCGGATAGGGTGTGAAGATAAACAGGCGTCGTGCGAGTGGATAGTCCTCGGTCTTGATGCTGAACGCGTTAGCGGTCTGCTCGATGCCGCATCCCCCTCGCAGCCGCAGTGCCTTCACGTTTGTGGCGACCAAAGCCTCGGGCGCGA
>Ga0209648_10005758_pt1 | contig 10632 bp, 8 predicted proteins | sample GraSoi2013_115cm_FD_185830 | JGI IMG/M metagenome (GOLD analysis project Ga0209648, IMG submission 185830) | Grasslands soil microbial communities from the Angelo Coastal Reserve, California, USA - Sample 9_17_2013_115cm (SPAdes) (version 2) | ecosystem: Environmental > Terrestrial > Soil >...
TGGGCCGCACGGAAGAGGCAGAGCGGGAGCTGAAATTGGCGGAACAACTGCAGATTCATGAAAACGCAAAGCCGTGAGCCAGGCAATTGAGACGTGGAACGAACAGGGAGAGCAGCCGTGTTGAACCGCGCTAAATTTTTCTTCTTCGTAAGTACGCTCGGCATTTGCCTCGCGGCAAGCCCGTGCCGAGCACAGCAGGCTCCGCCTCAAAGTTCGCAAGCGGCTCATGCTCATCAGCAGGCGCAGGATCCCTGGTGGAAGCACGCTGTCATTTACGAGATCTATCCGCGCAGCTTCCAGGATTCGAATGGTGACGGCGTTGGCGACATCAACGGAATTACCTCGCAGCTGGATTATCTTCGCGACCTGGGCATCGACGCGATCTGGATCAGCCCGATGTACCCGTCGCCCCTGGTAGATTTCGGCTATGACATTTCGGATTACACCGCCATCGATCCGCTCTACGGCACGCTCGCGGATTTCGATCGCTTGGTCAGTGAAGCCAAGAAGCATAGCATTCGCGTAATCATGGATTTTGTGCCGAATCACACATCGGACCAGCATCCGTGGTTTAAGGAATCGCGTTCCTCGCGAAACAATCCGAAGCGCGACTGGTACATCTGGCGCGACGGCAAAGGGGAGGGCCAGCCGCCCAACAACTGGCAATCGTGGTTTGGCCATTCGGCGTGGAAACTCGACCCCACCACGAATCAGTTTTACTACCATCACTTTTACACCGAACAGCCCGATCTGAACTGGCGCAATCCTCAAGTGCGCAAAGCCATGTACGACGCCATGCGCTTCTGGCTTGATCGCGGCGTTGCCGGGTTTCGCATTGATGCGGTCTCGCGCCTGTTTGAAGACCCCAATCTTCATGATGACCCGATTCTGCCCGGCAAGAACGCTTACGGTGATCCGAATATCGCGCACAAATACACGGACAACTTGCCGGAAGTTCATGAAGTTCTGCGCGAAATGAGAAAGGTAGTGAACAAGTATCCGGGGAATCCGGTGCTCATCAGCGAGGCCGACGAGCCCAATATCGCCGAGCTCACCAAAATGTACGGAGCAAAGAATGACGAGGTTCAGTTGCCGATGGATTTTCAGATTGCTGATGTTAACAAGCTGTCGGCGCCCGATTTCCGCCGATTGTTGAACGAAATAGACCGCAACGCGGCCGGCGGGCAGCCGCACTATTTTTTCAGCAATCACGATCAGCCGCGCCAGTGGGATCGTTACGGCGATGGCGTTCATAACGATCAAATTGCCAAGCTCACGGCTGCTCTACTCCTCACCACCCGCGCGACGCCGCTGATGTACTACGGCGAAGAGATCGGCATGCGCACTACGGAACCCGCTCGCAAGGAGGACGTCCAGGATCCCATCGGGAAAATCGGCTGGCCGGAGGAGAAGGGCCGCGACGGCGAACGAACTCCCATGCAATGGGATGCCTCGACGAACGCCGGATTCAGTACGGCGCAGGGCCCTTGGCTGCCCTTGCCGCCCAGCGCTGCTGCATATAATGTCGCGGCAGAATCGAAGGATCCCAACTCGGTTTTGTCTTTCTACAAACGCCTGCTCGCATTGCGCCGAAGCGACCCTGCACTCCGAGATGGACTCTATCTGCCGCTAAATCAGGAAGATCCGTACGTCCTCGCCTTCTTGCGCAAGAAACCAGGTAACAGCGAAGCGATTCTGGTCGTGCTCAACATGAGCGCCGAGGCAAAGACGGTCAAGTTCGATCTCGCAGCCGATGGAGTCAAGGAGAGTTCTGCGAAACCCTTGATTGCTGCGCCGGAGATCGGCCCCGAATCGACTCAACTTGCTCATTTTACCGTCCCCGCGTTCGGAGTCTTCATCGGGTCTGTCCACTGAGAGAATCAGCGCTGCGAGAATGCGCTTCTGAGTTTTCCTCAGCCTCACGAATTCTCAGTGAAATATTTGTCCAAGTACCGTTAGAATCAGGCCGTCGCCATTTTTCCAAATGAACAAAATCACTATTGCTGTCGGCAGCAAGCGCGGCCCCAAGCTCAACGCGGTCACCGAAGCGCTTCAATCATTCTCAACGGCTCTGGCTCGCGATGCTCAATTCGAAGTGGTTGGCGTGGAAGTCGAGAGCGGAGTCAGCCACACGCCGTCGTCCCGAGATGAATTGATGCGCGGCGCTCGCCAGCGCGCGGAAGCACTGGTGGAGATGGCGCGGCAAAGCGGCGCGCCATGGCAATACTTCGTCGGCCTGGAAGGTGGGCTCGATGTCGTGCACGAAGGCGCCTCACCGGACGAGGCGCCGCGTCGTTCTGCCTTGCGCCAGAGCGGGCAGCGCCGCGTCTTCCTGGAAAGCTGGGCCTACGTTTCCGATAGCGTGCGCGGCCACTACGGCCGATCCGGGAGCATCGAAATTCCCGAAGCGTTGGCGCACGAAGTTCTCGAAAATGGCGTTGAGCTTGCCGCTGCAATCGACCGGTTTGCCGGCGCCGTTGGCATCCGCGACGCGCAAGGCGCCTGGGGCGTGCTCTCGAGCAATTTCATCACGCGCCAGGAAGCCTTTCGAGTTGCCGTGCTTGCCGCGTTCGCTCCGTTCTATAATGAGAAGATGTACCGCGCTGCAGCCGCTGCGGGTTCACAAGTATAGGGACACGATACACTTGCCCCAATCCCGTAGGATCGTGCCAGTCTGTTGCAGGTGCATTGCTGAATATTGAGGAGTCATCGTGGACATCGTCAAAGGCAATATGGGCTGGATCGAAGTCGTCGTGGGCCCGATGTTTTCCGGCAAGAGCGAAGAGCTGATTCGCCGTTTGCGCCGCGCGGAGATCGCGCGCCAGCGCGTGCAGATCTTCAAGCCGGCCATCGACGAACGATACGCCGCCAACGAAATCGTCTCGCACTCCGGCCTCGGCATTCCTTCCGACGCCGTCTTCAAAGCTGCCGAAATCATGGAAAAACTTTCGCCTCGCACTGAAGTGATCGGCATCGACGAAGCGCAATTTCTCGGCGATGAAGTAGTGGACGTTTGCACCAAGCTTGCCAATCTTGGCAAACGCGTCATCGTTGCAGGCCTGGACACCGATTACCGTGGCCGCCCATTTGAACCGATGCCGCGCCTCCTCGCGATCGCTGAAGAAATCACCAAGCTGCTGGCGATCTGCGTCCGCTGCGGCAACCCCGCGGTTCACACTCAGCGCCTTGTCGAGAGCGAAGAGCTGATCGTCGTTGGCGCCATGGGCGCGTACGAAGCCCGCTGCCGCCGCTGCTTCGAGCCCAACCCTGCTCTCGCGCAAGAGAAAAAAGACGGCCCCCAACTCATCGCCCGCAACCGCGCTGCCGGCGGCGGCTGACTTTTCCTCTTTTTACCGAGGACAAGCCTATTCCCGAGTGTGAGTGTCGTTGCCTTTCCGTAGACACCCACTACCGTCATTGCTTGAGATGGCTGTCTGAATCCGTCAAACTGGCTCGACTGAAAATCCCCTGAATCGAGTTAACTCGCAACCATGATCATCGAATCCAAAGCACCGACACGCGTGGACTTCGCCGGCAGCACGCTCGACATCTGGCCGCTCTATCTCTTTCATCCCGGTGCCGTCACACTAAACGCCGCGATTTCCCTCTACGCCTCCTGTGTCATCGAGACGCATCCCAGCGACGACAACCGCATCAAGCTGATTTCCCGCGACATCAAGCGCGAAGAAAGTTTCGCTTCTTTCGCTGCGCTCGTGAAGGCCAAGCGCTATCGCCTTCCGCTCCTCGCGGAAATCGCCAAATTTTTCCATCCGCAGGGCGGCTTCACGCTCACTACGGATTCCGAAGCTCCCGCAGGCGCAGGCATTGGCGGCTCCAGTGCCATGGCCGTAGCCATTTGCGCCGCGCTCGACCGCTTCACCGGAGCAGGGAAGAGCAAGATTGACTGGATCCACATCAGCCGCGACGCAGAGGCCATCGTCATCAATGTTCCCACCGGAACGCAAGATCATTACCCGCCGGCCTTTGGTGGCGCCGCCGCCATTGAACTCCCGCCCGGCGGTGAGCATCGCGTCGAACTGCGCGTGAATCTCGACGAACTCGAGCGCCGCGTGATGGTCGCTTACACCGGCAAGCCGCGCCAGCACGGCATCAACAACTGGGAAGTCTTCAAGGCGCACATCGGCGGCAAGCGCGCTGTGCAGAACAGCCTCGAGCGCATTTCCGAAATAGCTCAAGAAATGCGCTTGGCTTTCGAAAAACCCGACTGGCCCGAGGCTGGGCGCCTGATGCGCGAAGAGTGGTCCTTCCGCAAACGGAACTTGCCCACCATCTCCACGAAGACCATTGACAGGGTTATCGACAACGCTCGCCGCAACGGCGCGCTGGCAGGTAAAGTCTGCGGAGCCGGTGGCGGTGGCTGTGTGGTCCTTTTAGTCGAGCCAGATTCTCGGGACCCAGTGGAGACAGCCATTCGTGAGTCTGGCGCCGAGGTTCTGCCCATGACCATCGACCGCCAAGGCGTCCAAGTCGTGTCTCGCTAGAGAGTTGGCTTGCATCCCGTCCAGTAGTACAGTTTCACCTAATCGAGGTAAGGTAAGTGAGAGGTGTCTGCTCCCAACGGGGCACCTGTTCAGGGGCTTCGAGGCATCGTAGAATAGGTAAGCGGACCCTAGCGTTGAGTCCACAGCACCCATGTCAAACTGGCTTGCCTTATCGCTGACGCTTTTGCTCTTGGCCGACGCGGACGTTCCGCGGGTCAACAGCCTTCGTCCGCCCGCGAGCCCCGCTCCCAGCTTTCCTTCTTACGAAGAGATTCCTCTCTTCCCGAACACCGGTGAATCCTCGGACAGCGCGCAGTCCCAGAACCAATCTCAGTCTAAGACGGCACCCGCTGCGAAGAACACCACGCTTCAGGAGAAATCAAAGCTTGATCTGATTCGCTATGTTTCCGGTGAATTTGCCAGAGCCGTCAAGCCGCTGCCAGCGGGCAAGGAAGGTTTCCATGTCACCGTGGGCAAGGCGCTGGAGATCGAGCAGCTCGATCGTGCCGTTGCCACGCACGGCCCGGCCGTCAGTACTGGCGATAGCGTGCAGATCACCAGGTTGGAGTTTCGCGACCATCAGATTATCGTCGATGTGAACGGTGGCGGGCGCGGCAAGCGGCACTGGCGCGATCATCTCCAAATCGGCATAGGCGGCGCCGGTTATCCGCCGATGCAGACTACCTCGACGCAGGATCAAGGTCCGCCGGGGTTGCAACCCGGTATGGGCAGCACCATTTTCCTGGAATTTAATAAGCCGGTGCCGGACCTCACCCCGGACGAATTGAAGCAGCTCCTTTCGCCATTCTTGAATTTCGCCAAAGAACGTTCCGCTGCCGTGCAGTGGTTCGATACGCTGCCGCCGGAAATGAAGAAGGCCATCCAGGAGCGCAAGCCAGTCGTGGGCATGGACCGCGAGGAACTCGTTGCGGCGATCGGCAAGCCGGACCACAAGGTCCGCGAGCGCGACTCCGATGGTAACGATATCGAAGACTGGATTTACGGCCAGCCGCCCTCGAAAACTGTCTTCATCCGCTTCCAGGGCGACCGCGTCACCTCGATTAAACAATTCCCTCAGTAAGACTTAACGGCCATCATTCATTCCCGCGGTTCCACCGCAGATGGCCATTCTAAGACGACAATTCTCCCGTCGGGTTGGCGTTCCAGCGTGGGAGCGTAGAGTCCAAGCTGCTGCCTTCTCCACCACATGCCCTGCGCGCGCTTTTCGTCCGGCGTCGTGAACCAGTATTGCCAGATGACGCAGCGCACCTGCCGCGGCGGAGCGTGCGAAAACGGATTTCCCGAAAAAAGCAAAAGCACGTCGGAATCTCCTCGAAGCAAACTCTGTTCCGTGCGCACGACGATGGGCTCCTGGCGCCACGAACTCAGCGATGCAAACCATAGATTCCAATCGAACCTCGGTTGATACGGAGCGTAGACTCCGGGCGGTTTGGCGGGGTCCTGTGGCTTGAAGCGGAAGGGATAAATGAACCACGTTTGTCCATCGTCCGAGCCCTGGAACTCAATTTCGTAGCGGCCGCGCGTCATCACTGCGAACAACCCGTAACGGTTCGCGATGCGAAATGGCTCCAACGCAGAAACCGGCGTGGTCCAACGCGGCCATGGCTTGACCATCCACACCATTTGCGCGAGCGTCGCATAGAAAATCCACGTCAGCATCACGGCAGTCACTCCGAGTTTCAGCGCGGAGAGTTGCACCCCGAATGTCTTTCGCAATTTGTTTTCGATAGCGGGCGCGGCAAGAGGTTTCGCTTCTTTAGTGGCGAGGTAACTCTTTTTCAGGAATCCGGGGAAGTACGGCAGGAAGAATTGGTCATCGAGCAGCAAAAACCCGAGAGCCAATACCAGGTAATTCAAGAACGTGTAGTTCGCCGAAAGTATGATGCCGATCTGCCACGGCGTGATAATCAAAAAGCACAAAATTCGCAGTCGCCTCGGCAGAAAGATCATCCACGCGAGCCCCAGCTCCAGCGCCAGCGTTCCAAACGCCGTGGCCGCATGGAACCAGTGCGGAAAATGCTGCATGTACCAGCCGATCCAAGTTGGCAGCGGCCCATTCTGGTAATACTCGTCAAGCGCCGTGAAGTTTCGCCATTGCGGGTCGCCGCCCATAATTTTCGCAATGCCCGATTCAAAGTAGATCCGGAAGCACTCCCACACCAGCAAGAACAGACTCGCGCGCGATGGCTTGCTTTCTTCGCCCCAGCCCGGCCGAAACCCTGCCGGCGCGAGAAACAAGGAAATGAATCCTGCTTCGAGCAGCATTCCATCCGATTGATAACCGGAAAAATCCTGCGCCCCGCTCACAAACGAGAGAAAGCAAACGAAACAAACGGCCAGCATGCCCCGTGGCCACAAATTCAATACCAGCAGCAGTGACGCAAGCATCCCCGCCCAACAAATCCCCGTCAGCATGTGCGAGCTGCTGGAAATCCACAGCACCGTCGGCGCATACCAGTAACCTGCGTGTCCGAACCGCTCGGCTAGTGCTTGCAGGTATTCGCCAGCGGGAAGAATCCCGCGTGGCCCAATCAATCCGCGAATTTGAAACGTCAGGGAAAAAAATGCCGAGTAATAAATAAGCCCAATCGCCCGCAAGAAAATCCAGCGCGGAAGCAGGCGGTTCGAAGCGCCATGTCCGGGATCAAACAGCCGTCGCAATGTGGACGCAGGTGACCAGCCGCTCATCAGCCGCTATTATAGCGGCTAATTTTCAATATATTTCTCACGCGCGTTGACTTTTGTCCACACACACCCTAGCATTTTAAGTTCACCGCGGCCGTCACTCGCTCCTGCACTGCCGCAATTTCAGTCACACCTATCGGAGGAAGTAATGCCCATCAAGGTAGGCATCAACGGCTTCGGCCGCATCGGCCGCAACATCGTGCGCACCGCGCTCGACGACAAGGACATTCAATTCGTCGCCGTCAACGACATCACGGACGCGAAGACTCTCGCGCACCTTTTGAAGTACGACTCCGTTCTTGGCAATCTCCCGCACCATGTGACGCATACTGATGACACCATCGCTGTGGAAGGCAAGAGCTTCAAGGTGTTCAAGGTAAAAGATCCCGCCGAAATCAATTGGGCTTCGGTCGGCGCAGATATCGTTATCGAATCCACTGGCCTCTTCACCAAGGGCGTTGATGCGAAGAAGCATCTCCGCGCGCCCGTGAGAAAAGTAATTATCTCCGCGCCTGCCGATGGTCCCGATGCCACGTTCGTCCTCGGCGTGAACGACAAGACCTACAATCCAGCTGCGCACCACGTCATTTCGAACGCTTCCTGCACCACCAACTGCCTCGCTCCCGTCGCCAAAGTCCTTCACGACACGTTCGGCATCAGCAGCGGTACCATGACAACCATCCACTCTTACACTAACGACCAAAAGCTTCTCGACCTCCCGCACAAGGATCTTCGCCGCGCCCGAGCCGCGGCCATCAACATGATTCCTAGCTCGACCGGGGCCGCCAAAGCGCTGCACCTTGTTATCCCTGAATTGAAGGGCAAGCTCGACGGCTACGCCATGCGTGTGCCCACGCCTAACGTGAGCGTTGTCGACCTCACCGTCTTCGTCGAAAAGCCTGCGACCAAGGAATCCGTAAACGCCGCCTTGAAAGCCGCTGCCAGCGGCCCGATGAAGGGCATCCTCGCCTACACCGAAGAAGAACTCGTCTCCGCCGACTTCAAGGGCAACTCGAATTCCTCCATCGTCGATTCCGAATACACTAAAGTCGTCGGCGATCGCTGCGTGAAAGTTCTGGCCTGGTACGACAACGAGTGGGGCTACTCCTGCCGCTGCCGCGACCTCATCAAGCTCCTAGCAAGCAAGTTCTAGTTGTAGGGGCGGACTTCGGTCCGCCCGTCTTTTTCGCCAGTCGCGAGCCACCGAACCATGAACAAACTCACCATCAGCGACCTCGATCTCCGCGGGAAGCGCGTCTTCATCCGTGTAGACTTCAACGTTCCACTCAAGGACGGCGTGGTTACCGACGACACCCGAATCCGCGAAACACTTCCGACATTGCGGCTTGCGATTCGAAAGGGTGCGCGTCTCGTTCTCGCTTCGCACCTCGGCCGTCCCAAAGCTGGCCTCGATCTGAAATACTCCCTGGCGCCTGCCGCAAAAAAACTCCAAGAACTTCTCGGCAATCCCGTTGCTTTTGCAGTCGATTGTGTCGGCCCAGGCGCCGAAGGTCAAAGCAAAGCCCTGCGCGACGGTGAAGTTCTCGTTCTGGAAAATGTCCGCTTCCATCCCGAGGAAGAAAAAAACGACGAAGCTTTCTCGAAGCAGCTCGCCGCGCTCTGCGATGGCCTTTTCGTTTGCGATGCCTTTGGTTCAGCGCATCGCGCGCACGCGTCCGTTGTCGGCATCACGCGTTTCGTCAAGCAATCCGCCGTCGGCCTACTGATGGAAAAGGAGCTCGCTTACCTCGGCAAAGCGGTCACCAATCCGGTGCGCCCCTTCGTCGCGATTCTTGGCGGCGCTAAAGTCAGCGACAAAATCGAAGTCGTCGAAAACCTCATGAAAATTTCAGACGCCATGCTGATCGGCGGCGGCATGGCGTATACATTTCTCAAGGCCGAAGGCCAGCCCATTGGCAAGTCGCTCGTCGAAGACGACAAGCTCGACCTCGCCAAGCGGCTTCGCGCTGAAGCCCAGCAAAAGAAATTCGCTCTTCTGCTTCCCGTCGATCACGTCGTCGGCGCCGAATTCAAACCAGACACCGCCACTCAAACAGTCTCGGTCTCCGCCACTCCCGACGGCTGGATGGGCCTGGATATCGGTCCGAAAACTGTCGATACGTATCGACAGAAAATTGCCTCCGCCAAAACCATCGTCTGGAACGGCCCAATGGGCGTATTCGAAATGCCTGCGTTTGCGAAGGGCACCCTCGAAGTAGCCAAAGCCGTCGCCGCTGCCACCAGCGCCGGCGCCACCTCGATCGTGGGTGGCGGTGATTCCGTCGCCGCCCTCCATCAGTCTGGCGTTTCGAATCAGATTTCCCACGTCTCCACTGGAGGCGGCGCCTCCCTCGAATTTCTCGGCGGACGCAAACTCCCCGGCGTCGAAGCCCTAACCGACAAATGACCACCACCCCTCGCTGCGTATCCTCTGCGCACTCGGCGTCTCTGCGTTATCTTTTCTCTTTTTGGAGGCCTCCATGCGACGCCGCCTAATCGCCGGCAACTGGAAAATGTACAAGACGCTCGCGGACACGCGCGCGTTTTTCTCCTCGTTCCTTCCGCCCGTCGCCGCCGCAAAACACTGCGACATCGTCGTCGCTCCGCCCTTCACCTCGATCTCGACTGCTTTTGAAGCCGCAAAAGGCTCCACCGTCGCGATCTCAGGCCAGAACGTTTCCTGGAGCAAGGAAGGCGCCTTCACCGGGGAAGTTTCCGCCCCCATGCTTGCCGAAGCCGGATGCCGCTACGTCATCATCGGCCACTCCGAGCGCCGCCAGCTTTTTCGCGAAACTGATGACAATGTCGCCAAGAAAACTTTGATGGCGCTGGAAAGCGGCCTTACCCCTATTGTCTGCCTGGGAGAAACCCAGGAAGAACGCGACGCCGGCCTCGCCAAAGAAGTTCTCAGCCGCCAGTTTAACGGCGGCCCGGGCGCGTTGACCCCGGACGAGTTCTCCCGTATTCTGATTGCATACGAGCCTGTTTGGGCCATCGGCACGGGCCGCACGGCGACCCCTGAAATTGCTGCTGAGGCTCATCGATTGCTCCGGCGTTGCGCGGGAGAGAAATTCTCCGTTCACCTCGCCTCCGCCGTGCGGATTCTCTATGGCGGCAGCGTCAAGCCTGACAACATTCACGGGTTGATGGCGCAGGAAGAATTGGACGGCGCGCTGGTGGGCGGAGCGAGCCTGGACCCGAAATCGTTCGCCGCGCTCGTGAATTTCAAGTAGGAGCGGATTTTAATCCGTCTAAATTCAGATTCTGCAGCGGCGGATTGATCCCGCCATCTTTAGTCTTAGAGTGAGGTTTCGAAATGCCTGGTTGGATGAAGTGGGGTGTCGCACTTTTGATCGGCGCCGGAATTATCGTGCTGGGTTGGAGGCTGGCCGATTCGCGCTGGTTCTTCTGGTTGTTGCCAACA
>Ga0209648_10005759_pt1 | contig 10630 bp, 7 predicted proteins | sample GraSoi2013_115cm_FD_185830 | JGI IMG/M metagenome (GOLD analysis project Ga0209648, IMG submission 185830) | Grasslands soil microbial communities from the Angelo Coastal Reserve, California, USA - Sample 9_17_2013_115cm (SPAdes) (version 2) | ecosystem: Environmental > Terrestrial > Soil >...
CTGCACGCGCGGCGCGGTCTTGACGCGCGTGAGCCACGCCGGGTGCCGGTGATTGGGGTCCTTCTTCGGCGGGTTGGGGCTGTGGGCCATCGCCATGCCGTTGGCGCCGGGAAAGGTCCCGAAGTAGTTGTCAAGCCCGTGGTTTTCCTTGACCACGATGACCACGTGCTCGATCGGCGTCGTCGCCGGCATTTAGATACACGCTCCCTTCTGGTTGGACCACTCGAGCTGCACGGTCCAGGGGCCCACCTTCTTGGTCTGCCATGCGCAGATGTCGCCGATCTCGCCGTTCGCGTCGTCGTACCAACCTTGGCCGGGCACGGGATCGGTGACCGCCTCGCAAAGCTCGTGCGAGCTCGTCGACGTGAGCGCGTCCAGTACAGCAAGTCCCCCGGCGCAGCCGGCGCACCCCGGGTACGGCATCACGGCGTAATAGATCGTCCCGCCGATGCTGTCGTGGTAGCCGCAGTAGTTCCTGCACGATCGCTGGCCGCCTTGAGTGGAGGTGACGCCAGGTGGCAGGTAGACGAAGTAGAGGGAGTCGGCCGCGGGCCGGGGCAGCACTCCCTTCGCCACCTCTGTCTGAATGAAGCTCTGGATGGCCGCATCGGTGACCGCTCGGTGTGGTTTGGGGGCGGTGATGGTCGTCGTGCCCGCGAACGAGCCATGTCCGATCGGCTGGCTGGGCAGCGCGTACTCCGCGAGCTGGTCCAGCAATGGGCTGGTCAGGATGTACCGGAAGAAGTCGTTGACCTGCGCAACCAGCGGCGCGTCAGCGCGTTTCCACGCGCTGCCCCAGAAGATCGTGAACACATTGACCGCCGCCAGCAGCCGGCCGCCTCGGTAAGTGAGCTGTGCCGGCGTCGCGCGCACCCCCGCACCGGGCCCTGGATGAAGCGGAACGATTCGGATCGGTTGAACAGCAGCCATACGTCCATCCTCCGCCGCTCGACCCCCGCACGGCAACCCCCCTTTGGAAAGCCAGTGCGCAAGCGCCCAGTCATACCCAAAAACTTCTTGATCTGGCCCTTTCAGGGCGCTGATGCTTTCATTACCAACCCCCGCGGCGGCCCGTTGATGATCAGTAAGCCGTGCGCTGCCGAACTTCCTCAGCAAGCTCACATCCGCCGCTCAGCGGGAGCCCAGCCGCGAACCGGACGCTTGGACTCATGGGCCGAAGCATCGCCGCGATGCTCACGCTGGTCGCCGTCGCCCTGGTCACGTCGCCGCTGATCGTTGCGGCGCACGAGGTCAGGCGTGACACGCGGTCAGAGGCGACAGCAGCGAGCGGGGCCCGCGCCGTCGCGTCGACCGGCGCAGCCGGCACGAGTGCCATGGCGGCCGCACCCATGGGCGCCGTCCGCGACTCCGGCGTGCTGGTGGCGGCTTTGCAGCAGCTGGCCGCGGCGAGCGGGGCCTCAGTCAGCGTGACCGTGGTCGAGCTCGGTGGTTCGGATCCCATGAGCTGGTCGCTCGACGGAGGCGCGGTCTTCATCGCCGCCAGCACCTACAAGCTGGTCGCGCTGATGATGGAGGCGCAGAACATCGCCTCCGGCAACACCGACCCCAACGGGCTGGTCTGCTATCAGGATTCCGACTACGAGGCCGGCTGGTTTGACGACTACGCGCCGGGCGTCTGTTTGACCCGAAACGAGCTGGCGTCGCGGGCCGCACAGCAATCCGACAACACCGCCGGCCACATGCTCGTGCGCGATCTCGGCGGCGCGGACGCGCTCAACGCGTGGGCGGCCTCGGCAGGCACCACAGACTCGGCATTCTTCGACGTCAACACGACGACCGCCGCCGACCTGGCCGTGCTCTGGACGGCCGAGGCGAACGGCAGGCTGGGCGGCGCCTCCGCTCAGGCGTGGCTCTACCCGCTCCTGACCGGCACCACCACCGAGGCAGGCGTGCCGGCCGGGGTTCCCGCCGGAACGACGGTGGTTCACAAAACCGGCGCCATCGACGCCGCGGAGAACGACGCGGCGCTGGTGACGACAGGGCCCAACGGCGCTTACGTGCTCGTCGTCATGACGGACGGCCTCGGAGGAGTGGCCGGCTGGGAGCTGATCGCCGGCATGTCAGCGGCGGTCTGGCAGATCGAGTCTTCCAGACCGGCATGAGGGGCCTCTACTCGTAACGGAGTGCCTCGGCCGGGGCGACCCTCGAAGCGGATCGCGCCGGCAGATACGTGGTGACAAGCGTCGCCAGGTAGGCGCCGACGAGGATGAGCGTGACCTGCACAACCGGCACGTTGAAGATGACGGTGCCGAAGTTCTTGTCGATGACGAAGAACCGGTACGACTGCCACACGCCCACGAGCGCTCCGATGATGAGGCCGAGGATCGCGATCAGGCTCGACTCCATCAGGAACGATCGCTGCACGAGCGAGCGCCGGTAGCCGAGAGCGCGCAGCATGCCGATCTGCTGCCATCGCTCCACCACTGCACGTGTGCTGATCACGCCGAGGCCGGCGATGCCGACGATGAGCCCAAGCGCGAGGAATCCGGTGACCAGGTTGAGCAGAGTGAGAATGCCGCTCAGCTGCTGGGCCAGCTGGTCGGCGACGATCACCGGCTCGAGCTGGTCCTTCACCAGCATGCGACCAAGGTCGAGTCGCGCCGTGCTCACGTCCACCCCCGGCTTGACGGCGAAGTAGTAGCCGGTGGGTGTGAGCGGCCGGAGGCCGGTCGGCAAACTCGAGCCCGGCTGCCCGCCTGCAGGCGCGGTCGTGGCGGAGGTCGACGCGAACAGACCGCTTCCCATCGCCGTCCCGGTCGACACGTAAACACCGCCCCACAGGGCGTTGGACCTCATGAACCCGATCACGGTCAGCGTCCACGTACTGCTGCCGCTCTGGCGGAAGGCCGGCGCGCGTACCTGGAAGGGCTTGAAGGTCGAGTCGGTCGACTTGATCCCCACGATGTCGGCCGGGGCGCCCGTCCTGGCGTCGAGACTCGATGCATTGATGACTGCGTAGCCAGAGTGGTCGCGGACGGCGTCCCAAACGGCGCGGTCGGACGAATAGCCGGCCGCACGCAGTTGCAGCGAATACCCGGTCGCCGACAGATAGCCGTCGTCGACGACGTGCAGCGCGTAGCCGCTGTCTCGCTGGACCTTGGCGACGGAGCCGTCCGCTTTGACCTGTTGCAGCTGGACCCCGACCGACTGGTTCTCCCAGCCCACACCCCTGAGCTCGGCGACAACGTTGGGGTTCGCCTGGACCAGGGTGGCAACGTCGGGCGGGAAGGTCGTCTTGTCCGTCTGGATGAAGTTGTTGTCGGGCGTGCCGGCTGTGATCTGCCACCCGCCGGACACCGCGTCGACCTGCGCGAAGTTCTGGACCAGGACGTCCTTGAAGACGGACATGTACACGATGATGAAAGTGACGATCGCGAACATCGCCACCGCCATCCCGGTGCGGAACTTGGTCGACATCGGGTAGGACATGCTGGTCCGCGTGACGGCGGCGAGGCCGCTGACTCGGCCGGTGAAGAACATGACGGCTCCGATCAGCAGGTCGCTGTTGTACATCACGAGCCAGATCGCGCCCAGCAGCGTCATGAGCGCTGAGAGGATGAACACCTCCGGTCCACCCAACAGCTGCTTTGTCTGCAGCTGGTCCTCGAGATGGAGGAGCTTCTCCACCCGGCCGAAAGGGCGACCCCAGTACAAGAGCAGGCCCAGCGCTGCCAGGGTGAAGCCGGCGCGCGCGGCCACCAGCGCGCGTACGCGGGCGAGGGCCAGGATCCACCGCACGAGCAGGCCGGTGCCGATGATGACGAGCGAAACGCCGGCTGAATACCAGACCTCGCCGTGGGCCAGCGGCGCGTTGTCCCCGAGCGTCAGCGTGACGAGGGCAGCGCCAAGGAGGACGGTCAGCGGGCCGCGCCTGAACAGCGCCCACCAGAACGACCGGATCGCGCCGAGGGTGCCCAGCGTGGAACCGTTGAGGAACACGAGGGGGTGGCCGAAACGCAACTGGTTGATCGCGGCCCAGGCGACCTTGAACGGCGCGACGAACATGGTGCGCATGCCGGCGTCGCGCTGCTCTGTTTCGTCGAGGTCGCGGATCGCGGCCACGATGTTGAGGCGGCTCACCCGGTACGCGGAGAAGGCGACGACGATGAACGTGAGCAGGATGCCGAGGCAAACAGAGATCACGAGACTGGTCCACTCGAAGTGGAACTGCAGCGTGATGCCCTTGTAGAAGCCGCTGAAGATGCTCGAGAGCACCCGGATCATCAGCGCGGCGACGCCCACGCCGAGGACTACGCCGACCACGCTCGCCGCGAGCGTGTAGGCGGTCCCTTCGAACAAGAACATCTGGGTCAGGTGCCGGCGCTTGAGACCGACCGCTCGGCTCATGCCCATCTCCGCGCGCCGCTCGGCCGCGAGCATCACGAAGATCAAGAAGATCAGGAGCACGCCGACCGCGATCGAGAAGAAGCTGACTCCAAGCAGCGCGGCCGTGATGAACAGGCCGCCGGTCTGGGCAAAGGTGACCGCGTCCGCTTTGTAAGCCGAGTAGTTGTAGAGGTCGAGACGGCCGGCGATGTCCTTGTAGCCGGCCAGCTCTGCAGGGTCGAGCACCGCGATGGCCTGGCCCAGCTGCGCCTGCAGGTCTGGGCTGCTGACCGCGGCCTTGAACTTGGCCGTCAGCTCCGGACGCTGAACCTCAGCGAACAGCTCCGCGATCGTCGTCCCCACCGGATCGCCTGGGGGCAGCGTCGCTGCGAGCAGCGTGAGCGGGCCCTGGATCTCCGGCCGGCTCAGGAGTGCTTTCAGCTCGGCGGCGGCGGTGGTGTCGACCTGCAGGACTCCGACCAGCAGGATGAGGTTGTCCTGGGCCGTGCGCGCGGCCTCCGGCCCGCCCGATGCAGCCGCTGAGGTGGCCACCGCGTCGCCCATGATGCGGTCGACGAACCTGTTCCCGGCCAGCGCCTTGAACTCGTCGGTGACCGCCGGCTGGTTCAGCTCTGTGAGCAGCTGCTGGCTCAGGTTCTTGGCGGGGTCGAGGAAGGTCGCCTGGTCGTGGATCTTCTTGACCTGGGCCTTGATCGCGGGCGTGCTCACGTAGGCCCACAGGGCGGCGGCGGCCTGCGGGTCGGTGAACTCGACCCGGAAGTGCTTCGTGACCTCGTCGCCTGTGGCGCCGCCGGGGCCGAGGTCGTCGAACCCGCCCGCGCCGCGATTGTGGATGAAGATGAGGTTGTAGCCGCCGGGGCGCTGCATCACCGCGCGCATGGCGTCGAGCGGCATCAGCACCGAGTTGACGATGGGGCCGTGATTGGCGATGCTCGGGTTGACCTCGGTGTCGAGGACGTCGCGAACGATGACCTGCGTGAGATGCCCGTCCACATAGAGCTGCAGAGTGTCGCCTCTGTGCGCGTTCAGCGTGTCGCCGAGTTGGTTCCCGATGTACACCTCATTGAGACCGAGAGCGGCAACGTCGAGGTTTCCACCGGACCTGCTGCGCAGCGTTCCCCAGACGCTGCCGAAATCGGCCGGGACGCCGAACACAGCCACGTTTTCAGATGACGACTCGCTCGTGGTGGTGTCGATCATCGACCCGGAGGCCGCGATGACACCTGTGGCCGCGGCCACGTTGGGGTCCTTCTTGCTACGCGCGATGACGTCGGCGGCCTGGGCGTCGCTGAAGAATTCGGTGTCGGCCGTCGATGCGCCCTGTACGTACCCGAAGGCCTGGTGACGGGTGAAGGCTTCGTCGATGCCGCCGATCTGCCGCAGCTGGATTGCCTGCAGCGAATAGCTCAGCGTGTCGCCGACCGAAAGCGACGCGGTGATGATCAGCGTCGCCAGCATGAGCCCGAAGAGGATCAGGACCGTCTGCGCCCGCCGCCGCGGGATGTTGCGCAGCGCCATCTTCAAAAGGACGCGGTTCACCACCGCGAACAGGAGCAGGCCGGCCAGCACCACCGACACCGCCGCCGCCATCCAGCCGGCCAGCGTGATCGGTGGGATGCCGAAGAACGAGGTCAATCCATCCTCGCGGTGGCAGCATCCACGGCCGGATGCGAGCCATCGAGCTGCAGCGCCGCATCGCTGGTGACGGCCGGCTTGGAATCGGAGACGATCTGGCCGTCGCGCATACGAATCAGGCGCTGCGCGAGAGCCCCGACCTCCTCGGCGTGCGTGACCCACACGAAGGTCTGCGCGTTCTGGCGGTTGAGCTGGACCATCAGGTCCATGATCCCGGCGCTGGTTTCCGTGTCGAGGGCGCCGGTGGGCTCGTCGGCCCAGACGATTGCGGGCCTGGTCGACAGGGCCCGCGCGATCGTGAACCGCTGGCGCTGCCCGCCGCTCATCTCCGCGGGCCGATGGCGCGCCCACTCGCCGACACCCACCATCTCGATCGCTTCCTGTGCGCGCTTGCGCGCCTCCGAGGGCTTGACTCCGCCGACCAGCATCGGCAGCTCGACGTTCTCGATTCCCGTCAGCACCGGCAGCAGGTTGTAGGTCTGGAACACGAAACCCATCTCGCGGGCGCGGAAGTCGGTGCGCTGGTTGTCAGTGAGGTCCTTCAGGTCGCGACCGGCGATTTTGATCGTGCCCTCGTCGATCACGTCGAGGCCGCTCAGGCAGTTGAGGAGCGTGGTCTTGCCGCACCCGCTGGGGCCCATGATGGCGACCACTTCGCCGCGACGCACCACGAGGTCGAGACCGCGCAGCGCCTCGATCTTGTGCTTGCCGGCGTCGTAACGCTTCCAGACGCCCTTGGCATCGATGATCGTGTCAACCAATTTCATAACCTCGTGAGCTTGATCGGTCGGTGTGTCGAATTTATGTCAGCTCGTGCAGCTCTGGGCGGAACCTGTAGCCGACGCCCCACACCGTTTCGATGCAATCGCCAATCTCGCCGAGCTTGCGGCGCAGCCGCACGATCTGGGTGTCGACGGCCCGATCGAGCCCGTCAAAATCCGCGCCCCACAAACGCTCGAGGAGGAATTCGCGCGAGAAAGTGCGGCCGGGATGCTGCAGCAGCAGCTCGAGCAAGTCCATCTCGCGCCGGCTGAGGTCGAGCGCGGAGCCGGCCAGCGTGGTGCGGTGACCCAAAGGGTCGAGGACGAGCGGGCCGAATGCGATCGGCTGCGAGCCGTCGGAGCTGACCGCGGCGCTGTCGAGGGCCACGCGCCGGAGCAGCGAAGCCACGCGGGCAGAGAGCTCGACAATCGAGAACGGCTTGCCGAGATAGTCGTCGGCCCCCACCTGCAGCCCGGTCACCCGGTCGGCCACGTCGCCGCGCGCGGTGAGCATGAGAATCGGCATCAGGTGCTTGCGCCGCAGCTCGCGGCAGACGGCGAGCCCGTCGAGGCCGGGTAGCATCCAGTCGAGGATCACGAGGTCCGGGCGGGCGCGGTCCGCGGCTGCGAGCGCCTGCCTGCCGTCGAAGGCCTGCTGGACTCGGTGTCCCTCCTTTTCCAGGTGGGACCGGACCAGGTCGGAGAGGGCAACCTCGTCTTCGACTATCAGGACCGTCGCCATTTGCTAGCTCGGTTCGGCCCGGCGCAGGCTGATCCAGAACGTGCTCCCGAGGCCGGGCTGGGAGCTCGCGGAAAGGCTGCCTCCCATCGCGTCCACGAGCTCGCGGGCGATCGACAGTCCGAGCCCGAAGCCGCCGGTGTTGCGCGTGCGCGAGCTGTCGGCGCGGTAAAAGCGCTCGAAGATGTGCTCGAGGTCGTCGGCTGACATTCCGACTCCAGTGTCGGCGACGGCGATCTGGATGTGGTCGGGGCTGCTCGTCACGCGGATCGACACGACGCCACCCTCGGGCGTGTAGTTGATCGCGTTGCGCACAAGGTTGGTGAGCACCTGTGCGAGCCGGTCTTGATCGCCGATCGCCCAGATGCCGGCGGCCAGGTCGTCCAGCTTCACGGTGACCTGCCGTTCGTTGCGCGCCAGTGGCGCCAGCGCCTGGACCACCTGCTCGACGATGGGGCCCACGTCGACCGGGCGGTTGGCGACCTTCAGCTCTTGTGAGTCGGCCCTGGCCAGCATCAGCAAGTCCTCGATGAGGTCCGACAGCCGGCGTGTCTCAGCCGCGGTCACCCGGAGCCGCCGTTCCGTCTCCTTCGCATCGGGGCGATCCGCTTCGGGCAGAAGAAGCGAGTCGACGTGCGCCTGGATGCTGGCGATCGGGGTCCGGAGCTCATGGGACACATTCATGATCAGCTCCCGCCGGCTTCGATCCGCTTGCTCGGCCCGGAGCCGCGACTCCCACGCCTGGCGGTGCTCTTCGCTCACCCCGAGCATGTCGGCTGCAAAGCGTCCCCATGTCCGGCCCACCGCATTCAACACGTGGAACGAGATCGCCAGGCCGGCGACGGCGAGTGCGCCCGGCACGATCAAGTTTCCGATCGCCTCCACGCTCGGGCCCTCGAACACGATGCGCCCAACCGGAAAGATGATCCCGGCCAGCGACGGGCCCAACAGGGCCGCCGACAGCAAGGTGGCGAAGATTCCGAAAGGCAGCTTGATCAGCAGGTAGACCATCGACCTCCACGTCGTCGGCTGTCGCAGGTGGCGGATGAGCATCCGCCACGGCGTGACCAGCTCCGTGTAGGGCAGCGAGCGCGGTGCCACGTCGACTCCCAACAGCACGATCACCAGCTCTCGCTCGAGCAGCGCAAATCCCCAAGCTGCGACGAGGGTCGCCAGGAGAAACAGAAGGCCGACCAGGATGAGACCTGTGAACGCACCTGTGATCGCTCCGCCGACCAGGACCAGGAAATAGGTGAGGCCGAGCGGGAACGCCGTCAACAGGTAGAGCGCGTTCAGATAGGACCGCGGCTCGATGATGACGTGCAGAAATCGTCCGATCCGCTCGGAAGCTGGCGATACCGGGCTCGAGTTTGGTACTGGTGCGGTGCTCTCCAAGGCTCTGGTCGAGACGGTAGCTGACACCTGTGTCAAAAAGGTGTCCGCGCCGGCGGCTTGCTGACTCCTTTCCGCAACGCTGAGAAGGCAGACGCGACGCGTGCCGCCACGCGCGCGTTGTTGACCACCAGGTCGACGTTCAGGTCGAGGGATCGCCCGCGGGAGAGCTCCGCGACGCGGGCCAGCAACCGCGGGGTCAGCTCCGGGCCGCTCACGTCGGCGAGCTCGCGGACCGCGCGCTCCACGAGCTCCTCGGCGCCCTCCAGCTCGGCGGGAGGCGGTATCGCCACGACCACGCCGCGGCTTCCGGTCGCCCACGACGCCTGCAGCATCCGCGCCGCCTCATCGGGAGTGTCGACCCGCGAGCTGACCGGACTTCCGCTGCGCCTGGAGTAGAACGCGGGAAATTCGTCGCATTCGTACCCGAGCACGGGGACCGCGAGGCTTTCCAGCCGTTCGAGGGTGAGCTTGATATCAAGGATGATCTTGGCGCCGGCGCAGAAGACCGCGACAGGCGTTCGGCTCAGCTCGATGAGGTCCGACGACTCATCCTCGGGATGCCCACGGTGCACGCCTCCGATGCCGCCGGTCGCGAAGAATCGGATCCCCGCCATGACGGCCGCGCGCATCGTTGCCGCCACCGTGGTGGCGCCCACGTCCCCGCGTACGAGCGCCCAGCCGAGGTCGCGGGAGCTCACCTTGAGCGCACCCTTGGCGATGCGCTCCAGGTCGGCATCGGTCAAGCCGACGTGCACGCGACCGTCGAGCACGGCCACCGTGGCGGGAATCGCGCCCTCCTCGCGAATGGCCGCCTCGCTTTCCCGCGCCGCGCGCAAATTATGGGGACGAGGCAGGCCCTGGCCGACGATCGAGGTCTCCAGCGCGACCACCGGAAAGCCATGAGCCAGCGCGTCGGCGACCTCGTTGGAGACACGGAGCACCTCGCTCACGGGATGGCTTCCGGGCGCGCGCCGACGTGTGTGACCGCACCCGCCGCCACCCCCACCGCATGCCGGGCCGCCTCGATGGGGTTGGCGCCGTGCAGGTATGAGGAGCAGAACGCGGCGGCGAGGGCATCTCCCGCCCCGGTGGCGTCGATCTCGTCGACCGGCGGCGACGAAATGAACTCTCCGAGCACCGTGCACCCGGACGAGCCGAGCTTCACGACGGGGATCGCCGCCAACCGCTCCAGCCGGATGCCGAGCGCCTCCGCTTCTGTCCGCGTCGCGAACAGCAGGTCCGGCGCGAGGTCCTTCAGGACGTGGGCCATGCGCGCGGGCCCGTACTCATGGATTCCCGCTGCCGACGAAAGGTCGATCGCGAGCAGGCCGCCCCCACCACGCACAAAGGAGATGGCGGCTCGGGCCGCTTCTGCCAGCGGTTCCTCGAACAGCGAATAGGCGGGCACGTGGATCAGCTTGACGCCCTCGAACCACCCCTCTCGCAGGTCATCCGGGCGCAGGCCGATGGTGGCGCCGCGCTGGGTGGCCATCGTCCTCGCGCCATTCGGACCGACCAGGACGGCGATCACCCCCGTCGGCTGTGACGCCCAGATCGCGTGCACGTCGACGCCCAGGTTTTCCAGCTCCGCGACCAGCAGATGTCCGCCGTCGTCGTCTCCGACCCTGGTCACCAGCCGGGCCGGCTCGCCTAGCTTGGCCGCCCAAGCGCAGAAGTTCGCTGCCTGGCCGCCGCCGCCCATCGTGATGCTCGCGGGGTTGTCGTCGTCGGC
>Ga0209648_10005760_pt1 | contig 10629 bp, 12 predicted proteins | sample GraSoi2013_115cm_FD_185830 | JGI IMG/M metagenome (GOLD analysis project Ga0209648, IMG submission 185830) | Grasslands soil microbial communities from the Angelo Coastal Reserve, California, USA - Sample 9_17_2013_115cm (SPAdes) (version 2) | ecosystem: Environmental > Terrestrial > Soil >...
CTCCGGCCAGGATGGAGAGCCTGGGCTCTCCATCCTTTAGGGAAATGCTGGCCTTCTTTGACTGATCTCGCGACACGTCTCTCTCATGGCTTTGTGGAAGGCAAGAACAATCGTCCCAAAGCCTTGAGGCGTCAGGGCTATGGCTATGCCAATCGACGACATCTGCGACTGCGTATCCTGCTGGAGGCGGCTTCATGAATTTTTACGAGTTTCACCCTCAAGGATCTTGCCCTTGACACCTCCTTTCCGCTTCGGTATACTACCAACAGACAAGTGTTAGTTGGTTAACTAACTCAGAGACTGGAGATTCTCGATGAACAATCTACTTAAGCGGGACCGCCTGATTAAGGCAGCTAAAATCATGTTCTATCAGCAGGGAGTGACCGGCACAACCCTGGCCGATATTGCCCAGCAGGCCCAGGTGCCCTTAGGCAATATCTACTATCATTTCTGCACGAAGGAAGCTCTGGTAGAGGCCGTGATCCAGGCGCATCTCCAGGAGTTGCAGTCCTTGTTCGCGCAACTCGACCGCCAGCTTGATCCACACCAGCGTCTGCTGGGGCTGCTGGCAGCCGAGCGCGAGGGTGAACAGGGGATCGCTCGCTATGGTTGCCCGTATGGGAGTCTGTCTCAAGAACTCAACAAAGAGGATGGCCGGCTTGCTACTATGGCGGTTCTCCTGTTTCAGGCCTACCTGGACTGGACAGCAACCCAGTTTCGCCTGCTCGGCAAGAACGAAGAGGAGGCGAAGGATTTGGCCATTGATCTGATCTCGTCGTTGCAGGGAACGTTTGTATTGGCCAATAGTTTTCGCGCGCCTGAGTTGTTGGAGCACCAGCTCCAGCGCTTAGAAACCTGGCTGCGCACACGCTAAGGCGAGTGGGAGTACAGCCAGTTTTTTGTCAACCAAATAAGTTAGTCAACTAACTTCTACCCATGAAAGGAACATTCCTCATGAAAGCCGTGTTTCCGTTGATCGAGCGTCTTGCGCCCTACTTTTTGCGGTTCAGCCTCGCTCTCATCCTGCTCTGGATTGGTGCGCTCAAATTCGTTGATCCCAATCCTGTCAGAGGTCTGCTGGCGGCATCCCTTTCTTTCCTGGCTTTTAACGCGTTTGTCTATGTCCTTGGAGCGCTCGAAATCAGTGCCGCCATCCTCCTCTTTGCAGGGGTGTGGTTGCGCTACGTCGGTTTGCTCTGCCTGATCTTGTTCGCCGGAACGTTGACCATCTTCGTGCTTACTCCAGGGCTGACAGGCTTCCCCTTGCTCACCCTGACGGGACAGTTCCTGCTGAAAGACCTGGTGCTGGCTGCCGCTGCTTTGACGGTGGCGGCAACGGATGCATCCCGTCAAACTGCCAAACTGCGAGTTGCTCGTTCAGCCTGATGATCGGTCGGGTCAGCATCTCCGTTTTGATACAACAGCACGTACCACCAGAACAAGGAGACGTATGATATGGAGCATCGACCCGTCAGATCAAGACGCGCAAACAAGCGTGTTCTGATCGCGATGATCACGGTAGTGTTCGTGGCAACGCTGGTTGCCGTCGTGCCCGCTATTACCGAGCACGCTGACAATGGTAGACAGATGAACAGGCACATCTTAGTGGTCGATGATGATGAGCACATGCGATCCATGTTACAAGTCGTGCTCGAGAGCGAGGGGTACGTCGTAGACACGGCGAGCGATGGACTCATCGCTCTAGACAAACTCATCCACCAGCAAGCCCTGCCTGCAGTGATCTTGCTGGACCTGCATATGCCACGCATGAATGGCCTGCAACTGATCGAGGCCTTACGGCAGCAGGAAGCAGCATGCTTAGATTCTATTATCGTACTCAGTGCGGATCGGGACGCGCTGCAAGAGGCCTGCAGGCTGGGTATTAGCCGCTGCCTGGCCAAGCCCTTTGACCTGGAGACGTTACTGCTACTCGTCTCCACGCCTGTCGTGTGACGACATGCTCCCCTGTGGGGCTGGATGCGTCGCGACCCCCGCGCTGGCGGGGATCGGTGTCGCTCTCAAGGGATGTTGGGCTGCTCCTGGAGCAGCGGACGCGTGCTACCAGAGTCCAGGCTGCTCTGTGTCGCAGAAGCGTTCAGGCTGCTCGTATTCATCCGAGCCGTGATAATGCAACCGCTTGACGCATAAGGCGTCAAGTGACCACTCAGCATAGCAACTGCCTGGAAGCGGGCAGAACATGATCGAGAATGAAATGAGATTGGAGAGGTAACATATGGTGCTCGATACTTTTGTCTACACGGAAGCGGAGCCGCTGAGGGCTGACTGGCTCAGCATAGCCAGCCACGAATTCAGGACCCCGCTGACCGTCTTGAAGCTGCAAACGCAGCACTTACACAGGCGCCTGGCCCGGCAAGGTCTCGACGAGGATGTTGCTATCCTGGCGCAAATAGAGGGGCAACTCCAGAAATTGGAGCGCCTGCAGGGAGACTTGCTCAACGTCTCCACCATGCAGACAGGCAGGCTCGCCTACGTTGAGGGGCGCGTGGATCTGAACCAACTCCTCCGGGAGAGTGCCGGGGTGATGCACCAGATGCACCCGACGCACACCATCGTGGTGCGTGGGGCCGCACCGACCGGTGTGCTCGGAGATGCAGGCCGCCTGGGCCAGGTCTTCAGCAACTTGCTGAGCAATGCCATCAAATATTCGCCCCATGCCGACACGGTCGAAGTGGAGATCGTTTCATCTGCAGAAGCCATCACCATCAGTGTGCGCGATCACGGCATTGGCATCCCGCAGGAGCAGCACGAGCGCATTTTTGAGTGTTTCTATCGGGCCATTGATGCGAGCAGGCAGGGGTTTCCCGGGCTGGGGATCGGGTTATATCTGGTGGCGGAGATCATCAAGCAACATGGAGGGACGATCAGGGTGGAAAGTGTCATGGGACAGGGATCCACGTTTCACGTGGTGCTCCCGCTGACCAGGTAGAGAGTCTGGGGGATGTGTTAACGGGCGTTTATTTTTACCGTAAACGCATTTCCTCACTCCAAAAAGAGGGGAAGCTGAGCTGATCTGTGAGAGGAGGCGAACTCCTTTCTACTTCTGATCCGCTCAAGATGCCAACCCTGGTGATCGTATTCACCTGCTGCTCGGTCGGAATTCGGGCTGGTCGGTGGTCCTCCCGGCCTGGGTGCGTTCTTGCTCATCCGTGGATCAGCGTTTGGGTCTCCTGCCCATGACGCTTTCATGGCGCTTCCTCCTTATACTGGGACCAGAGAGGGCCAGGCAGTCAGTTGGGTAGTGGCCCCACACCCTGCCGACTGGGCCTTGGAGTGAGGAAATGGAGGGCGTTTCATTACTCGGAATCACTTTCCCAAAGATGAGCTAAGACACGCTTTGGAGAACGGATGAGATCAGGACGGCCAGCCTGTTGAGCAGCCAGACCAACGATGAGACAAGCTGTGTACGTCAAGGCGACTTGTGAGGTCATCTCAGACCAGCCAGACAAAGGAGGGCGTTGGAGACGAAAGAAGAGAAACACGCGCCCAAAGAAGCGTTCGATGCCACTGCGTTTGCCAAGTTCTTCTCTCGTCCAAGTGGGAGGTAAACACGAACGGTTACGCTGCGCGTTTGGGATTCCAAGGAATGACGGCCACAGCACCTAGCACGCTATGAATCCAGGCAATGAGGCGTAAGCCCCAATAGGCTGCATCGAGTCGGACAACACGAGGGCGGACCTGATAAAGGCGTTGTGCCCATGTTAACAACATCTGTGCAAAAGGAGCATCATGTGAGTTGGCAGGAGAGAGCAAAAAGAAGAGGGGCAAGCCAGAACCCCGACAGATGAGCGTATGCACCCGGAAGCCTCGCAAAAGAGGACGAGGATGCTGAGCTGGAGCGTGCCCGAAAGCCGCATCAGGATCCTGACGTCTCCAGGCCAGGATGGGAGCGCTGTCAATGATGAGATCACGGGCTCCCATCAGTCGAGAGCGCAGAGCGTGCTGAACCGTCAGCACGAAAAGGGACTCATGCAAGGGAGCTCCAGCAGTATGGCGACGTTTACACTGTTGAGATATACTGGGAATGCGGATCTGTCCATCTTTGCCCACCGGCAAACCACAGGCCAAGGCCAACGCAGGCCAACTTTTCAACCAGTCGTGTATATCCTGATACGACAAGCGCCACAACGTACGCAACAGCCCAATGAGTAACAAGCTCGCCTCGCTGTAGGTACGCGGTGCCCCCCCAGGGCCGGCGGACAATGGTGGAGCACAACGGCGATGGGCCACTCGAACGGCGAGATGACAGAGGGCGAGCAAATGCAACGTTCTGACCAGCGTGAGAGCATCCAGGTGTAAAGCCGGCCTCAACTGGGCTTGCGCACGCTGATAGCATGGTGGTGGGACGGGCGCTTGTTCTTTGACGAGAGTGAGCATCATGAAGCTGATCTCCTTGACGAGGGTACTAGCCTCGTCAAGAGTCAGCTTACCTTCCTCTGTCAAATATGAGGAGCTTTGGCTCTTCATTGAAGGGGTTTTTGTGAGTTAAGAAACGCCCTCTATTGCTAGAAAAAGGCATTGTCATTCATCATGGGAGAATGCCTGGGTTAATGGCACGGTATCTTACTGAAGTAATCCAAGAGCGAATTGTACACCTTGTCTTAGCAACTTCCACACTTTCGGAAGGAGTAAACCTACCATTTGAAACAATTCTTATCCCAAGCTTATTGCGTAGGGGAAATAGTATCAGAGCTCGCGAATTCGGTAATCTCGTTGGTCGGGCAGGAAGACCCGGATTTGGGACCGAAGGAAGAAGTTTAGTGCTGTTAGAAAGTGAGCCAGCCGATACCAGATGGGATGATGAAGCTCGGAGAATTAGAAGCGCTCGAAATAGGTATTTCGCGCTAGTTAATGAGTTGGTGGGGAACCAAATAAATAGTGAGGATATTGGTACCGGCAGTCCTCTCGCTATCTTACTCTCGCATCTTGAGGAACAATGGCAATTACTTGCCCAGTCACAAAACCACACAGAGTTTTTTAGGTGGTTAGAACGTGCAGCGCCTCTTACAGTAAGAATAGATTCCCGAGATGAAGGTTTACCTGCTTATGAAGCGCTAGACTCGTTAGATAGCGTTCTCCTTTCGGCCATTGTAGAAATGGAGCAACTGGCAAAAGAAGAGCTAACTGTCAATGAAATAGAAAAGCGCCTTCAGCAAGTCTGGCAACGAAGCTATGCACATTATGCCTCCCAAGGAGAAAAGAACCTAAGCGAATTTTTTGTACGGAGGGGAAGTGCCTTAGTAACCAATGTGTATCCAAACTCCTCTCAACGTCGGCAACTTTATCGTACTAACCTGCCTCCACGATCTGGCAATCAATTACTTACCCGATATCCTCAAATCATAGAACAACTTGAGTCAGGGGAATCCTATGCTGCTTGGCCTACCAGAAGGCGCTTGGAATATGTGCGAACTGTTGTTGATCTGTTAAAAACACTACCAAGTGTTGGTATAAGTGAATATGTAGGAAGAGGACAAAATCCGATACCATATCAAATGTTGTGTAATGGTACATAGAACCTCCTGGTCTCTTGCTGAGGTATACTGAGCATACGAGCAGTGAACGCTTGATTTCTCTCGCGAAGGGAGAAATGGGTAGTCACTCTGTATAGAGGTGATAAAGATGTGTCAAACGACACGATCTCCCTTCCAGAGCGGCTTCTTGAGATCACTGCCCGTCTACTTTGAGATGGCTCTAGAAGCGCATCACCTCTATCGAGAGTGACTACCCAAAATTCGGTATGGCATCCAAAATCCAGTATCCTGGTATGAGATATTACGCTGGTGGCTAACTTCTCAAGCATATGTGAAGATACCTTCTGATATTTCAGTTTGGCACAATTTTGTGCGCGACAATTTTGTCTACCGTTTTAACTGGGGATTAGGAAGCGTCATATCACTTGCAATGGATAAGGCGCATGAGGGAATGCTCATCGAGCCATCTCTTGAAAACTGGCCGCAAATAGGATTGCCGTGGATTGTTTTGTGGTTGAAAGAACTTATTACTTGGGGAACATTGGAACCAGTAGCAGCCTATCTACTTGCTAAAGGCATAGAGATAACTCGCTCAGAAGCTGAAGAGACTGCTCTACTCTACTACGATGCTCAGCCTCAGGATCAAGCTCCTAACGAGCTTTTGAATGCATCTACTATTCGAGATTGGGTAGCGACACTATCAAAGCAGAGACAATCCTCACGTCGTTCTAGACCGCCAGCCTCCATGGAAGTACGTTTGTTGAGAGATTTCAGTCAGGCGCAAAATCGACAATGGAAGGTAGTGCCTGTAGAAGTTGATAAATATCTCTATTGGTTTGATCCAGCCGGATTTCCTCTTGCGGTATCTCAGAAACCCCAATCATGGCGAACTGATAACCTACACATCCTCGACTTTATATTGGACTCCTCTGACGAGGTAGTCTTACCAAGTTATTATATCTAGGGTACTACCTGCGCTCCCACAATATTTCCACTAATCCGCGCTTAGTTGAAGCATAAAGTATAATAGCCCAGGCAAAGGGTAATTTTGAGGCTAAAAAGCATGTGATAGATATATAAACATTACTTAGTGGGTTGCTTAGTTTCCGATGGCTGCTCCAATTGCTGCTGCCGCTTGCGCTGCTCATCCTTGAGTCGCTCAGCCCTTTCAGCCAGTTGAGTAAGGGCATCTTCGTCTGACATGCCTTTGTAGTGGAAGATGTGAAGTTCTGCGGCGTTATTTTCCAACTCTATAGCATCGGATGTTTGTTGAAGATTGAAACTCCGGTCGTGGAATTTGAACAAGGCAAGGATAGCAGTCAAAAAGCTTACAAGAAGGCTGAGGATGGGAGCGATCCACGGCTTACCTATAATGCCGATAAGGCCAGTGAGCCCGCTTGTTAATCCAGTGACTAAAAGTGAGAGCAAGATAATAAGGGTCTGGAAGATGTAGTTGATTCGCCTGTTGTAATTGGCTTGGCGTTGATATCGCAAGATTTCTTGGGGAAGCTGATTTTTGTAGCGTTGTTGGGGAGAAAGCTGTTGATATGCATGCTCATCTAGCATTCGTAGCGTCGTTTGTAGTTTATCGATCTCTTCCCTTAAGGAGATGAGATCTCTGAGTCTACGTAGTCCAGAAAAACTAGTTGGGTCTTCAATGAAGAAGTAAGCGAGTAAGATAAGGAAACCAATTACTAATATAACGGCTGCAAAGATGAACCAACCGTAAAAATTTGTATTACCAAACACGTTTGCGAGAACAATCGCAAGCACTATGAGCATCAAGCAGGTAGCGGTAAAAAGTATAAATAAGAGCAAAGTACGCCGATCTCGTTTGTACTTGCTTTTATTGTCAATGATGTCAAGTACTATAGCAATACGTTCTTGTACTGGACTATTCTCAGATTCTTTGTCGGGTTGCTGCATGGACATTTGCTATTCCTCCATTACCTTCTCGGTTATATTAACGGCATAATAGTCATTATATTCTATATAGCCTCTTTAGAAGCAAAGGTTCTCGCAGACATTTTATATTCGTTACATCTAATAGCGGAAGCGGCGAAGAGTGGATGCTAATACAAGGAACCGAGGAAAATAATGCTGTTTAATAAACCACTGGCAGAGATCGATGAAAGCGACCTTCAAGTGCTGGTAGATAATAATGTTCGAGAAGGAAGAGAAGTTGAGTACAAAGAGGTTCTTACCATTACAACTCCTGAGCAAAAACAAGAATTCCTAAACGACGTTTCATCATTTGCCAACACAAGCGGGGGAACACTGATTTACGGTATCAAGGAAAGTAACCAAGATGCGGGAGTACCAGTAGAAGTATGCGGCCTGAAAGGAGAAAATCCTGGAGGGAAAATAGTTGACATGGTGAATATTATCAACACAGGGTTAGACCCCCAGCTTCATGGTGTCTCTATTTTTCCGGTGGCCTTACCATCTCACGAGGGACGCGTAGCAATCGTTCTCTCTATCCCAAAAAGCTATGCATCGCCACATATGGTCAAGTCGAGTGGAAGGTTCTACTCGCGCAACTCAGCAGGAAAGTTTTCACTCGATGTTACTCAGTTACGAACCGCCTTCGAGCTTGCAGGAACCGCCGCAGAACGGATCAGGTCATTTCGCGTCGAGCGCCTGAGTCGAATTAGTTCAGGGGAAGAAACACCTGCTCCCCTGAATGAACAGGAACCAAAACTTGTTCTTCATCTAGTACCATTGAATGCTTTTAGCACATCAGTGTCGTTAGACCTTAAGCCCCTCAGTGTTTCATTTGAAGGAAAGATACTGGATAAAGGAAAGCTATTGGAACCACTCAGTATCTGGGATGTTGAACCGACAGTTAGTATGCGCTTCAACCTTGATGGAATTGCGCGTTCTACGAGAGCAGAATTTAACTCAACATCAACAATTGGGTATACACAAGTCTTTCGTAACGGCATCATTGAAACCGTTGATATGTCTATCCTTGGGATAAATGCTCAGAGTGTGGCTCGATTTGGAGGTAATATTGACCCAATGAGTTTCAGTGGCGAGAAGTATGAAAGAAAACTCCTTGAGGCAGTAAAGAGGTATACTGTTTTGCAAAAGTTCTTGGGTACTGAACCGCCATTTTTCATTATGGTGAGTTTTCTCGGAGTAAAAGGCTATAGAATCTTTATTCAGATGTCTGGATACGATGCTGAATTCACGGATAAGATCGACAGAATGAACCTCATCATTCCTGAAGTCATGGTTGAGAACTTCGATGTCAATCTCTCCCAGGTGATGAAGCCAATCTTTGACACTGTCTGGAATGCCGCAGGATATATAGCTTCACCCAACTACGATACATCAGGCAACTTCAAATTCGGGTATTGATGGGGCAGTACCAGTGCTGCTGCAACCAGGTGCCATGAGGCTACTAAATGCTTCCAACCAATGGTTGCGGGAAAGCTGCTCCCCTTTTGTCGCACAATGAGCGGCTGGAGGCAGTTCCCTGCAAACTTGTGGCACGAGCGGTCTGTTGTCTGAAGAAAATGGCTCAGAGGTGGCGCTACCGCTCCCAAGGATTCGTTGGTGTGTGCTTTTTGGGGCGGTGCCGGCGTTCGTAGCGTGCAGAATGAGATTGGTATGGGTTTTCCATCCTCACACGACCACGCACCCCCTCAACCTGATTGTAGGTGACAGCTCCGTCTCGATAGCGCAGTCTACTGCCCAGAGTGGGGGTGGGTAGTTCGGGTGTGATCGTGCTGCTCTTGCTTCTGAAGAGAATCCGGAGGACGAGCGCGACAACTACAGCTACCAGCAACGAGAACATGATCACGAGTATCGCCATGGTCATTGGACACTCCCTTCGCCTCAGCGTTCTTTCGTTCCTCTAGGGATGAACGCAGCGAGCCCAGCTTTTTACAAGATGGCCCTTTGGGGAACAGCTTTCCCGCAACCATTGGTTGGAAGCATTTAGATGCTTCTCTACGCCTGCCGAACAGGCCAGTGCGCATGAAGGAAGTCTTACACATACGGTGCTCGCCCTCCAGGCTTCATACGCTCGATACGTCGTCGGAGGGCATTGGCCTGGCGAAGCAGTTTCTCATCGAGAGTGAACGTGTGCGTGTTTCGTTCGGAGGACTTGCTCCAGAGTTGATCGCCGGATTGACCAATCCACCACCAGTTGCGGCACAACTGGCCATTGACCGAACCCTCGCCGAGTTCAATCCCATCATGGGCTTGCTTCTACTCCTGCCTGAGCAAGCCGGTAGCCAGCACCCACATGAGTTCGCTCCAGCTGGTTTGAGGTGCGTCGCTTACGGCCTGTGCCAAACCCGCATGGATGCATGCTACTGTCACTCGCTCTACGCCGGAATCCTGTGCTATCTTGTTGGCCTGCATCACTCCTCGGCGCAGATCGCGCAGGGAGGGACATGTGAGCTTCCACAGCGCGCGCCCCAGCGCGAGGTCCTGCTCGTCTGTGGGATCGAAGGCAAAACGTGGCAGGGTGAGCGATGGGAGGAGACGCTGAAGGATATCCTCCTCTGATGGAGGCGTCAATCTCAGCGTTCCCTGCCGATTTTTCCATACAGACGGATGTTGGAGCTGAGGAAGGAGTGTCTGGTCGCGCCCCAGCAGCACCAGTGGACAAACGCGGGCTAGCTCAAGGATGACGTCAAACAACGCAGTGGGGAGTTCCTCAGCCTGGTCAAGCAAGATCAGTGTGGTATTGAAATACTGGAGTGCGTCTTGCACTTCTCTGCTGGTAAATGCCCTGAAACTTCGTCCGATTTTGCCCTGAAACCTGCACACTTGCCCCCAATCATGCACATTGGGACAAAGTTTCCTGGGAAAGCCACTCCTCATCTGGTTTCTTCCATCACCATTCTGTAAATTAGAGTATCAATGTGTAAATTTGAGCATCCCGGCCTGGGCGCGTTCTCGCTCAGTTGTGGGTGAGCGTTTGGGGCCGCTGCCTCTGTTGCTGTTCATGGCGCTGCTCATGACGCTTTCATGACGCTTCCTGCTTATACTAGGACCAGAGAGGGCGAGGTGCCTCCGTTGGGCAATGGCCCCAAACCCTGCCGACTGGGCCTGGGAGTGAGGAAAGGCTCTCCTCCTTTTGACAGGTAGGAAATGCCCTCCTCAGAAACATAAAACGGAA
>Ga0209648_10005761_pt1 | contig 10626 bp, 7 predicted proteins | sample GraSoi2013_115cm_FD_185830 | JGI IMG/M metagenome (GOLD analysis project Ga0209648, IMG submission 185830) | Grasslands soil microbial communities from the Angelo Coastal Reserve, California, USA - Sample 9_17_2013_115cm (SPAdes) (version 2) | ecosystem: Environmental > Terrestrial > Soil >...
GCGGATCTCGGTGGTGGTATGCACGCATGATGGCTCGCGCACGATTCAAGAGACGTTGATCGGGCTGGGAAAGCTGGAGTATCAGGCTTTCGAAGTGATAGTGGTGGATGACGGATCGACGGATCATACGGCGGCGATTGCCGCGGCCTATCCGGTGCGCCTCATCCGCACGCCCAACCGGGGGCTAAGCGCAGCGCGAAACACGGGGATGAAAGCCGCCAGAGGCGCCATCGTTGCGTATATCGATGACGACGCTTATCCCGATCCGCACTGGTTACAGTATCTGGCCTGGACATTCCTGACGCCCTCGTACGCGGGCGTGGGAGGGCCGAACATTCCGCCGGCGAGCGACGACGGGATTGCGGAGAGCGTGGCGCACGCGCCCGGGGGCCCGATCCACGTGCTGATTTCTACGCGGGAGGCGGAACACATTCCAGGCTGCAATTGCGCGTTCCGCAAGGAGTGCCTGGAGGCGGTGGGCGGGTTCGATCCGTTATTCCGGGCGGCGGGCGACGACGTGGATCTGTGCTGGCGCCTGATGGAACGCGGCTGGAAGCTGGGGTTCCAGCCCGCGGCGATGGTATGGCACCATCGCCGGAATTCGCTGCGCGCCTACTGGAAGCAACAGAAGGGATATGGCAGGGCGGAAGCGCTGTTGGAAAGGAAGTGGCCGTCCAAGTACAATGCCGCCGGCCACGTGACTTGGGTCGGACGACTGTACGGGAAGGGTGTGACGCGGGCGCTTGGACGCTGGCGGATCTACCAGGGTACCTGGGGCAGCGCCCCATTTCAAAGGATGTATGAACCCGCGCCCGGGACGGCGGCGTCTCTGCCGCTGATGCCGGAGTGGTACCTGGTCATTCTGGCGTTGCTGGTTTTGGTAGCCTTGCAGGCGCTGTGGCCGCCGCTGCGGTATGCCGCGATCCCGCTGGCTGTCGCGATACTGGCTCCCGTCCTGTACGTGGTGAGAACCGCTGTGCAAGAATTCAATGACATGCGTTGGCCATACCGGCTGTTGACGATGGCATTGCACGTGGGGCAGCCGATGGCGCGGTTGGGGGGCCGGGTCAGCTATGGGCTGACACCCTGGCGGCGCAGAGGCCTTCTGCATTGGGCGAATCCATTGCCCGAAGTGGTTAAGCTGTGGAGCGACCAGTGGCATTCCGCCGACGCGTGGCTGGCATCGCTGGAGCGGGCGCTGGTCGCGGTCTCTGCGGTGACGATGCGCGGCGGGGACTTCGATTCGTGGGACCTGCAGGTTCGGGGCGGCTTGCTTGGAGGGATTCGCGCCAGGCTCGCAGTGGAAGAGCATGGCGCGGGGAAGCAGTTGCTGCGCTTTTCCTTCTGGCCGGTCTTTTCGTCGGCAGCCTTCGGGATTGCATTCATGTTCGGAGCGCTGACGGCGGGTGCCGCGTGGGACCACCGCTGGGCCGCTGCCGCACTGCTGGGCTATTCTGCGACAATAGCCGTAGGGTGGGCCTTGCAGGGCAGCGCGCAGGCAAAGAAAGCTTACCGGCAGGCGCTGCTAAAAATCGGGGCACAGAATCTCCAGTGATCAGCGGGGCGGATTTCCGGGTTTATCGGCGCTTAGTTCGTCAGGCGCGACCCTATTGGCCGCACTTGGCCGGTGTCTTACTCCTGAGCATGCTGGCGGTGCCGTTAGCGCTGCTGAGTCCGCTGCCGGTGAAGATCGCGGTGGACAGCGTGATTGGCTCGCATGCGCCGCCGGCATTCTTGCGAGCTTGGCTTCCAGTCGCGCTGTTCAATTCGACTAACTCAACGCTGGTGACTGCGGCGGTACTGCTCGTGCTGACGACGCTGCTGTTGTATGTCCAGTCGCTGAGTTCTTGGATTCTGCAGACATATACAGGCGAGAAACTGGTGCTCGAATTCCGCGCCGAGCTGTTCCGCCATGTGCAGCGTCTTTCCCTTTCCTATCACGACACGCGCGGCACGACGGATTCAACGTATCGCATCCAGTACGACGCGGCATGCATACAAAACGTCCTGGTGACCGGCGGGCTACCGCTACTAACGGCAGCGGCCACGCTCATCGGCATGATTGCGGTGACCATTTCGCTGGACTGGCAATTGGCGCTGATCGCTTTAGCCGTATGCCCGGTCCTTTTCGCACTCACTTACTTCTTTGGCAGCCATTTGCGCCGCCAGTGGCGGCAGGTTAAGGAATTCGAAAGCTCGGCCATGAGCGTTGTTCAGGAGGCTTTAGGAGCCCTGCGGGTGGTGAAAGCCTTCGGCAGAGAGCAACATGAGCAAGAGCGATTCCTGCGGCGCTCTCAGGAGCGGCTTCGCAATCAGGTTCGCGTGGCCTATGTACAAGGCCGGTTCGATCTCTTTGTGGGCATGACGATCGCAATAGGCAGCGCAGTCACCCTTGCAGTCGGCGTTCAGCATGTGCGGGCGGGTGTACTCACGATGGGGAATCTGCTGGTGGTGATGGCCTACCTTGCGCAGATTTACGAACCATTGAAGACGATCAGCAAGAAATTGGGCGACCTGCAGAACGGCTTGGCGAGTGCAGACCGTGCCTTCGCACTGCTCGATGAGTTTCCGGAAGTGGTAGAAAGGCCCTCGGCGCGTTCAGTTACGAGGGCCGCGGGGAAGATAGTTTTCAGCAACGTTTCTTTCGCGTATCCAAATGGCCCCACGGTGCTTCACAATATTTCGCTTACCGTTGAACCCGGCACGCGAGTTGGCATAGCGGGGCGCACGGGCGCGGGCAAGAGCACGCTGATCAGTCTGCTCATGCGCTTCTATGACCCGAGCGAGGGGGCAATCCTCCTCGACGACGTGGATCTGCGTGACTATCGCCTGGTCGATCTACGGCAGCAGTTCGCGATGGTTTTGCAGGATCCAGTGCTCTTTTCAGCGACAATCGCAGAAAACATAGCGTACGCGAGCCCGTCGGCAACCCAGGATCAGATCGTGCAAGCAGCCAAGCTGGCTAATGCACATGATTTCATCACGGACTTGCCGGATGGGTACGAGACTGAGGTAGGCGAACGCGGAATGCGGCTTTCCGGCGGTGAGCGCCAGCGCATCTCGCTGGCGCGGGCGTTTCTGAAGGACGCACCGCTATTGATTCTGGATGAGCCCACCAGCTCGGTAGACGTCAACACGGAAGCGGTGATTATGGATGCGATGAGGCTGCTGATGCGCGGCCGCACGACATTCATGATCGCGCACCGGCTGAGCACCCTCGAAAATTGCGACTTACGGCTCGAAGTCGAGGCCGGGTGGATTACTGTCAGAGCGGCTGTAGAGCTTGCTAAAAACCTCCCCGAAGCGTTGCTAGGATCTGGATTGGAGTGATCGATGGAGAGACAGACCATCATCATCCTCGGACGCGACCCTGCAGTCTACGTCAGTACATTCTTCAACGAGATCGTCAGATGTCGTTTGCCCGACTGCAGCGTGCGGCGGCTGCTGGCCAAACGGGGCGGTGCACATACCGCGCCGACGTATGGCCACCGCGGTGGAGTTCCGTATGAGGCGAGAGTCTACCGCTCCGTGCTGGAGCCGCTAGCCACGTCCGCCCCGCGATTCTACGGCTCGGAGCATGACGCCGATACCGGCGAGACTACGCTCCTGATCGACTATCTCGAAAATGCCAGGCGCCTGCAGTCTGTCCAACCGCCGAAGCTCGCCGATGCCGCGCGCTGGCTCGGCGCGTTCCACCGCTCCAATGAGCTGCGCGTGGCTACGCTCAGGAACTGGATCACCTCCTATGATGCCTCCTACTACCTCGGCTGGATGCAGCGCACTCTCAAACTCTCTCCGGAATTGCATCGGCCTTGGTTGCAAGCAGTCTCACGCCATTTCGGAGCGCTGACGGAAGAGATTATGGCAACACCCGTCACCATCATTCACGGGGAGTATTATCCGCACAACATTCTCGTTCATGCCGGCGTGATCGCCCCAGTCGACTGGGAATCCGCGGCGATTGCGCCAGGCGAAATTGATCTGGCTGGGCTTACCGAGGGATGGTCGGATGAAATTCAAAGGGACTGCGAGTCTGAGTATCGCCGTGCGCGCTGGCCGGAGGGCGCGCCGTTGGAGTTCGAGCGACGCCTCGGAGTCGCGGGCATGTACCTGTTGTTCCGCTGGCTCGGTGACCGGCTGGAGTGGGTGACAGGCGAGCGCGGCGAGTGGCGGTTTGCCAGCCTGCGGCGGTTGAGTGAACAATTGGGAGTGCTTTGAACGGTGCGCGCCACCTGTCTCGGTATCTTGTGGGCTCCGCCGGGTGGGGTTTGCAGCGCTAGCCTGAGTGAACCAGGAGCAGTCAAACCGTGACTATCGTCGGCCGGGAACCTTTGGCGTTCTCCAGCACCTATCTCTGCGAGATCATCACGTGCAGATTCGCGGACGGCTGCGTGAGGAAGTTGCTTGCCAAACACGGCTCCACTTGCATTGAACCGAGCTACGGCCATCGCGGTGGCGTGCCCTATGAAGCGGAAGTCTATCGCCGTCTGCTCGAACCGATAGAAACGTCGGCCCCGCGATTCTACGATGTCCAGATTGATCCCGCCACGGGAGAAACCACTCTGGTGATCGATTACCTGGAAAACGCCACGCGGCTAAGGTCTACTATGGCGCCTCCGATCGTCGACGCCGCGCGATGGGCCGCTATGTTCCATCGCTTGAATGAACCGCGCGTCGCGGAGCTGGAGCTAGCAATCAACCGCTACGATGCGGACTATTACTTGGGTTGGATGCGCCGGGCGCTTGAACTCTCTCCTGAATGGCAGCGGCCTTGGCTGCGGGCGCTTTCGCGGCATTTTGAGACGCTCGCGCGCGAGATGATCGCGGTGCCGGTTACGATCATCCACGGCGAGTATTATCCGGAGAATATTCTGGCTTGCGACGGCGTGATCGCTCCAGTGGATTGGGAATCCGCCGCTATCGCCATGGGAGAGATAGACCTCGCCACTTTAACCGAAGACTGGTCGCAGGAAGACAGTAGCGCGTGTGAGTCCGAGTACCGCCGTGCACGCTGGCCGGGGAACGCGCCGGTCGAGTTCGAGCGGCGGCTCGCCTTGGCGCGATTGTATGTGCTATTCCGCTGGCTGGGCGACCGGCCGGAGTGGGTGACCGGCGAACGCGCCGAAGGGCAGTTCGCCAACTTGCGCCGGCTGGGTGAGCAGTTGGGAGTGCTGGAAGCGTGAAGCCTCTGCGGCTGGTGGTCATGGGCGCCGTAGCCTCGGATCCCTACGCCGGCATGGCGTGGATGCATATGCAGATCGCCGCTGGTCTACGACGGCTGGGCCACGACGTCTACTACTTCGAGATCACCTCGCGCTGGCCGTACGATCCGTTACGGGAGATGCGAGTGGGCGATTCCGAGTACGCGCTCCCATACCTCCAGCGTGTCGCGGAAAGTTTTGGGCTCGGCGGCCGCTGGGCCTACCGGCGTAGCTACTCCGATAATGCCTGGTTCGGTCTTTCGCGCGCGGCGGCTGAGGACTGGCTGGCCCACGCTGACGCGGTGATAAACGTTAGCGGCGCTACACATATCGGACGGGAATGCCCGAACATCGGCCGCCTTGTGTATTTTGGCACAGATCCAGTCACACACGAGATCGGTCTTGCCAATGGTAATCCAGACGTGCGCGCCATCATCGAAGCTCACGACGATTTCGCAACTTATGGTGAAAACATCGGTACGGCGGTGAGCCCGATCCCTCCGCTGCCCGGTCTCCGGGCACGCACGCGGCAGCCGGTCCTCCTGGATCTTTGGGAGGCCGGCCCGCCCCAAAGACAGGAGTTCACCACGGTCTGCAATTGGAAACAAGGTGGAGCAGTCGAGTTCGAAGGCGAGACCTACTACTGGAGTAAGGATCGGGAGTTTCTGAAGTTCATCGATCTGCCGAAGCGCATTGGAGCGGTGATTGAGCTGGCGCTGGGCGGCGACAGTAATACGCCGGAACTGCGGCAACTGCTGCAATCCAATTGTTGGCGCGTCATCGACGCAAATCCGCTCACCACCGACCCGTGGACCTATCGCGATTACGTGCTTGCTTCGCGGGGTGAATTCACCGTCGCGAAGGACCAAAATGTTCGATTGAAAAGCGGCTGGTTCAGCGAGCGCAGCGCTTGTTACCTTGCCGCGGGCCGACCGGTCATCACGCAGGACACCGGATTCGGCTCTGTTCTGCCCACGGGCGAAGGATTGTTTGCATTTGAGACTATGGATGAGATTCTAGCGGCGTTCGACGCGATCCAATCCGATTATGCCCGCCAGAGTCGCGCCGCGCGCGAAATTGCCGCCGAGTATTTTCGCGCGGAGACTGTGCTGAAGCGATTGTTGGAGGATTTGGGCCTATGAAGAATATACCGGCAAGTCCCGTGATCCTGGCGGAGCGGATCATTTCCGAGCAACTGAAATCGACCTGGGAGCAGGTGGAGGCCGGCCGGCTGACGCGCGAAGACTACACGCGCGAGCACGATTCTCTCATTCAGGATTATAGCCAGCTTTGGCAGAACGCGCTGCGGTGGCGCAGTTCCACGAATCGGGAGGACAGCGCCCTTCAGGAACTTGGCGAGTACTTTGAAGGCCAGGATCGGGAAGAGATCCGGAAGCGATGCCAGGGCGCGCTCGACGAGTTCAAGAACGAATGGGAACAAGCGGTGGTTCCGGGCGAGCGCCAATCGATCCGGCAGTTTTACGATCAGAACGAGTCTTACGTGTATGAGCTGATCTGGTGGCACACACTCTGTTACGATTCTTCTCCTTTGGCGTATGTATCCGCCCTGCATTTCGCCCAGCGTCATGGTTGCTCCACTTATCTCGATTTCGGCACGGGTGTGAGCTCGGGCGGCCTCATTTTTGCCCGCCACGGGATGGAAGTAAGCATCGCCGACATCAGTTCGCCTCTGTTGCGGTTCAGCACGTGGCGGTTCGAGCAGCGCGGATTGCCGGTGCGGGCCTACGATCTGAAGTGCGAAACGCTGCCCGATGGCCACTTCGATCTGATCACGGCGATGGACGTGTTCGAACACCTGGAGGACCCGGTGGGGACCGTCGCGACTCTCGCGCGGGCGCTGAAGCCTAAAGGGTTCCTTATGGGGCGTTTCCATACCGATGAGAACGACGATCGCGCTCAGCACATTGTGCGCGATTTCGAGCCGACGTTCCAGAAGCTGGCATCGTTGGGGTTCGAACAGGTTTGGGAGGACGACTGGCTGTGGGGGCACAAAGCTTTCCAACGCACTCGCGGCGCCGCCGGCTTATGAGATGCGTGATTGTCAACGCAGACGATTTCGGACAGAGTCCGGGTGTCAACCAGGGCGTGATTCAAGCCTATGAGCAAGGCATCCTAACCAGTACCAGTTTGATGGTCCGCTGGCCGGCGGCCGGGGAAGCCGCTGAATATGCCCGCCACCACCCTCAGCTCGGCGTCGGGCTTCATCTCGATTTCGGCGAATGGGCTTATCGCGACGGCAACTGGACCCGACTTTACCAAGTCGTAGATGAGAAAAGCGCAGAGGTAGTCTCTGCCGAAATCACGCGGCAACTCGATGTCTTTGAAGGTCTTTTGGGGCGGCCGCCGACGCACATCGATTCCCACCAGCACGTACATCGCAAGGAGCCAGCACGGTCTGTTGTCCTCGACATCGCGAAGAAGCTGGAGATTCCCGTGCGCGATTTGACGCCCTCGATTACTTACTGCGGCCGGTTCTATGGCCAGGACGACCAAGGCGCAACATATCCGGACTGCGTGAGCGTGGAGGGGCTGCTTGAAATTCTCGCAAATCTGCCTCCAGGTGTAACCGAGATTGGATGTCACCCGGCGGCGATCGAAGACCTCGACACTATGTACAGTGCGGAGCGGCTCACGGAACTATTCACATTGTGTGACCCCCGCGTGCGGCGCGCGATCTCCGGCAGTGGTATTGAGCTCAAGTCATTTGCCGATTGGCAATCGTATGCGATCTGCTACCACCACTAAAATCGTCGCCGCATATGTCCTGGCGAGCGCGGTCGCGATCGCGCAACCGCCGCCTATGGCTGCCGTTTCCGGCACGGTTTTTGATCCGAGTGGGGGCGTGATCGCCGGAGCTAAGGTGAGTTTGATTCCGAGCAATCGAGAACCTTTGCGGACCAACACGGATTCAAGAGGCGAGTTCCATTTCGAGGCGGTGGCGTTTGGCCATTATCAACTGCTTGGGGAATCCAGCGGCTTCGCGCTCAACCGCACTCGCCTGAACGTGGGCGCCCGTTCCCCTGGTCCTCTGAGAATTGTCATGGTGATTGCGGCAGTCGCGGAGACCCTCAATGTGGAAGGTTCGGGGGAACAGGTGAGCACGGACGCCGGTGAAAACGTTGATGCGATCAGACTTGGCTCCCAGCAGCTCGAAAATCTGGCCATGATCGACAGAGATGTGATTGCGGCGCTCATGCGGCTGATGGGTCCAGCCACCGAAGCCGGTGGCGCCTCCCTCACGGTTGACGGGATGCCGAGCACAGAGCGAGGCATTCCGCTATCTGAGATTCAACAAGTGATTATTAACAGCAATCCGTATTCGGCTGAGTTCGCGCGGCCTGGGAAGGGCCGTATCGAGATCATCACCAAGTCTGGGTCGCTTAAATATCACGGCTCATTTTATTTCGGGCTTCGCGATTATCGGCTTGACGCGCGCAATGCCTTCGCTATCAAGCGTCCGCCTCAGCAGCGAGAACAACTGGAGGCGAACCTGTCCGGGCCTCTGCTCACGGACAAGAAGAGCGCCTTTTCCCTCAATTTCGGCCGCACTCAGGATCACCTGGAGCCAAGCGTTTACGCGTTTGGCCTTGACGGTCCCATCCTTGAGAACGCTTCACGGCGGCAAACCACTACATACTTCTCGGCGCAGTACACTCGCCGGATGGGTGACAACGCGCTTTCATTCCGCTACAGCGATTTTGACTGGTCGGATAAAGGACAAAGCACGGGAGGATTCGTGCTCCCTGAGGCCGGGACCATCTTGACGAGTCGCTATCATCAGCTTCTTTCGAGTTACCGGAGTGTGATCAGGCCTAAGCTGTTGAATGAGTTCTCTATGCGCGCGCGGTCTGAAGATTCCAGGAACGGAAGCTTGTTTTCTGGTGTCCGGAAAATCGTTGTGACCGATGCATTCACCGCGGGTGGAGCGCAAGTGGACACGAACGGGACCAACAGCCGCCTCGAGTTCTCCGACCTTCTCTCCTGGTCGCACGGCCGCCATCTCTTCAGAGGGGGAGTCAGCACACCCGGATTTGGCAGGGTCGGCTTAACTGACCGTTCGAATCTCGATGGCACTTTCTATTTTTCCTCGCTCCGCGATTATGCGCTCGGAACGCCCTTCTCCTATATGCAGAAGGCCAGCCCCGGACACGTCGCGTTTTGGCAGAAGCAGGTAGGCGGGTTCGTACAGGACGAGATAAGAGTTCGGCAGAACTTATCCGTGGCCGCTGGCCTGCGATACGACTGGCAGAACTATGGCGCAGGTCCTCACAACTTTGCCCCTCGGCTCTCGTTCGCCTACGCGCCCCGCAAGGCGCAGAAGACCGTCTTCCGCGGCGGCGCCGGATTCTTCTATGACGCTGTTTCGGATAGCGCGATCGACGACACGCTGCTTCTCGATGGTAATCGTTTACATCAGATCCAACTATTGAATCCCAATTATCCCAATCCCCTGTTGGCCATAAGTTCGGTGGCTGCTGTCGCTCGCGATATCGTGCGGTTCAGTCCCACGTTGCGATCCCCTTATACGTTCCAATACAGTTTGGGGGTTGAGCGTCAATTGCGCAAGTCGCTCACATTATCCACAACCTATGCGACCATTCGCGGCGTGGATCTGTACCGTTCGCGGGACGTCAATGCGCCGCTTCCGCCCCTCTATACTTCGCGGCCAGATCCGTCTATCGGAGTTTTTCGCCAAATCGAATCCTCAGGCGGACTCAAGAGCCATGCGCTGCGCACCACGCTTCGAGGTGACTTGAGCCGCTTCTTCAATGGCATGATGATCTACGAATTGGGCCGCACAATGAACGACACGAATGGGATCGGCTCATTTCCTGCGAACAACTGGGACCCACGGGGTGAGTGGTCGCGCTCGTCCCAGGACGCACGCCATTTCTTGTATCTCTATGGGACGCTGAATGCGGGCAGATTTCTCAAGTTCGGCGTGATCTTCTCGGCCAATTCAGGCCTTCCGTACACTTTGACGACTGGCCTCGATAACTATCACGAGGGCATGACCAACGCGCGGCCGCCGGGCGTTTCGAGAAACAGCCTGCAAGGCACGGGAACAGCCACTCTCGATCTGCGGTGGTCGAAGGCATTGCTGCTCCATGTGAGGGGAGAGCCGAGTCTGGTCGCCGGGGTGGATGCGTTCAATGTACTCAACCGCGTGAATTACGAAACGTTCACAGGAAACCTGAGCTCGCCCTTCTTTGGCGAACCTGTTTCCGCAGCGTCAGCACGACGTATGCAGGTGTCCATTGCGCTCAAATTCTGATAAAGAGGAACCGGACGGGTAGAGTTATGAAAGTAGAGACAATCAAGTTATCGGTCGGAGCATCCTTCGTGGCCTGCGCAATCCTTCGGGCTCAGCCGGAAAGCAACAAGAATCCTCTGGCGGGTGATC
>Ga0209648_10005762_pt1 | contig 10626 bp, 8 predicted proteins | sample GraSoi2013_115cm_FD_185830 | JGI IMG/M metagenome (GOLD analysis project Ga0209648, IMG submission 185830) | Grasslands soil microbial communities from the Angelo Coastal Reserve, California, USA - Sample 9_17_2013_115cm (SPAdes) (version 2) | ecosystem: Environmental > Terrestrial > Soil >...
GACCTCGGCTTCGCCGAGATAGCCCAAATCGCTCCGCCATTCCCGGCGAGGCTCCGGCAAAGCCTCCACCTGCGCCTCCACCGCAACCCCGAACCGCTCCGCAAGGCGCTCGGTCGGAACCAGCCACGGAAGCCACTTGCTGTCCGACCGCGGCCGCATCCCGAACTCCGCCGAATAGATCGGAACGCCATCGTTCGACGACCGGTTGGCGAGCTGCTTGAAATCGACCACCGGAATCACCAAACAGGTCGGCCCGAGGCCTCCATCCACGATCAAGGTCGAGACGATCAGGACCTCGTCGTCGACGAGGCTATCGGCCCAAACCACGATGTGCACCTCGCCGTCCTGCAAGGTGGAGCGGCTCTTCGCCTGCAGCGCCAGATAAGACCCGTCCGTCAGCCGGTGCACCAAGGCGTCGATCCCCCGGTCGGTCAGCGGCAGGAACACGTGCAGCTGCCCGCGCGACTGCTCCGTCAGAAGCGCCCACAGCCGGAACTCGAACACCTGCCCCGAGGCGCTCGTCTCGCCGCGCGTCCACGGACCCTCCATGCCGCGCGATTCTAGGCGGCGGATAACCCGCATCGGACTGTCGAATGCGGGTTTGACGCTGAGCCGAAACCCGCAAAGGACTGTGAAATGCGGGTTTGGCGGCGACCCCACGACCGGCCAGCGGCAGTACCGCGAAGAGGCTTGACCCGCTCCATAAATGGACGAGCCCCACGCAGGGGTTTCCCCGCGCAGGGCCCAAGGAAGGGAAGGAGGTCTCGCTAACGCGATGGGTGGCCGGCTCCCCCCTCGACGCCGGCCGTGATGCTTTCGCTCCTCTATCAAATCGCCTGACCGGTCGCCCCGTCACCGTACAACTGAGGTAGACATACCGCTATCACGAAAAAGGTCAGCACCGACCATGGATAGTGAATGAGGCGATCGGCTTCGAGCCGCCGCCACGCTCAAAGCCAACCCATAAACATCCATTCACTTGCCTTTCGCCGGGGCAGGAATATATTCGAAGGCGCGGCCGGGTCAAGCCGCATGGATACGGGGTTCATTTGGAGGGATAGCAGTTGACTCGATCCTTACGCCGCGTCCTCGCGTTCGCGATCGGCTCGTTCACGGTGATGGCCGCGGGGCCCGTCTTCACGATGGTCCAGGCCACGGCGGAATCCGACAACGGCACTCACAGCCCGATCAAGCACACGATCATCCTGTACCAGGAAAACATCTCGTTCGACCACTACTTCGGAACCTACGGCAACGGCTCGAACGGCATCCCGGCGGGCTCAACATTGAGCTACACCAACGGCATATCGACCTGGGGCCCATATTCACCAACGCAACTCAGCGGCCTTACCCAGAGCCGCACGTGCGACGTCGACCACAGCTACACGGACATGATCCGCATGGTCGACCACGGAGCCATGGACGAGTTCCTCTCGGCCTTCAGCCCGCCGGCGCAAGGCAACGACAAGACCGTCACGAATCCGAGCAGCTCGTCTTCAAGCACATGCCCGCGGTTCGAGACCCTGACTCCTCCTGGCACCGGCGCGACGGCCCTCGCCAACGCCTACTACACCGGCACGGCCGGCGATCCAAACGCGCCGCTGCAGAACTACTGGTCGCTTGCTTCGCAGTACACGCTCGCGGACAACTTCTTCCAGGGCGTCTACGGACCGTCGACCCCGGGCGCGCAGTGGCTCGTCGCCGCGACGAACAACACGCCCGGTGACCCCAACCCGATCGGGGACATCTGCAACGATTATCCGGCGAGCATCAGCCCGCAAGACATCCCGAACCTCGGCGCCGAAGCATCCGCGGCCGGCACGAGCTGGGCGTGGTTCCAGGGCGGATTCGGCACCTGCACGCCGACCAACGTCAACGGGTACAGCCCGCATCACGACCCGTTCCAATACTTCAACTCGACAGCCGACCTCAACCACGCCTGGGCGTTCGATCCAAACATGAGCTACCCCCAGGCCAACCGTCACCAACGCGACCTCAGCCTCCTGGACGCCGCCCTGGCCGGTCAGCCGGTCGCTGGACAGTCTGTTGTCCCGACCCTTCCGGCGATCTCATGGGTCAAGGCGCCCCAGTTCGAGGACGGCCACCCCGGCTACTCGGGCCCCGCGCTCGAAGACGCGTACGTCGGTGACCTCGTCTCCAGGCTCAAGGCGAGCCCGTACTGGAAGGACACTGCCCTGGTCATCGCCTTCGACGAGACGGGCGGCTGGTGGGACCACGTGGCACCCCCTGAGCTGACAGGTAGCTTCGCTCCTTGGGTTGGCGGCCAGCCCAACCTCAGCCTCACCGGCTGTCAGTACCCGGGCATCCCCGGCGCAAAGTGCGGCGAGGCGGGCCTCGGGCCGCGCCTGCCGGTGCTCGTGATCTCCCGCTTCGCGAAGCCGGGCTTCATCGACCACGACCTGCTCGACACCGCGTCACTCGACCGCTGGGTCGAGTGGAACCACCGGCTCCCGGCGCTCGGCGTGTGGGGCGACCGCGACGTCAACGCGGGCAACCTGGCCAACGCCTTCATATTCGGGGATTAACGCTGGACTTCAGCCATCCCAACCCGCAAGATTGAAGGTGGGGTAGACGAAGAGGGCCCGCGGAGTGCGGGCCCTCTTTACTTTGCGCGGCTCAGTCGTCGCCTTCGTCGCCCTCGGCGTTCGACACCGCGAACCACGCGAACGCTCCGGTGGTGGCGTTTGTCGTACCCACGAACACCTCAGGGTCGCTGCATCGGCTCGGCAGCGCGACCCTGGCTTTGATCTTCGAATCGCCAGTGAGGCTGGCAGGGAACAGCCCCGTCGTCACGTTGACGATCCCAGACGGCGTCACGCAGCTCACCGTGGCGCTGAAGTGCGCGACCGGGTTCTTACCGTTGACAGGCGGCACCACGATGATCAGGCCCTTCACGGTTACCGAGAGGCGACCATCACGGTCGACGTGCCCGTGCCCTGAGGTGATCACCCAGGGAAGGCCACCGCCCTTGATCCCACGATCGTTGACCGTGCCCACCGCCGAGCCGGTGACCGGTGTCATCGAGTCGAACTGGATCAACTGGCCGCCCTCGTGCGCGGAGACGCCGACAGCCCCTGCCCCGACCAGGCTCACCGCACCGACTGCCCCTACCAAGAATCGTCGCAAATACCCCATCGCAAGCACCTCGAGTGATCCCTCCGGCAACTCTCTTGGATACAGGAGGGAGTTACCAAAGCGCAAGGTTTGAGGTTCAAAACCGTTTACTTCAATGGCAGATCCCCACGGAGCAAGACCTCGTGTAACCCTTCCGCCACAACTCCAGAGGTCTTCGCTTCAACCGACCCGGCGAGCCCCTTCCCAAGCTGCTCGCCGGGCTCCGGCGGGACGGGCGAGCTGTTGATGTCAGAGCAGTCCGCGTTTCGTTTCGGCCGACATCGCCAGGACAGCCCGGCTCGACCGCACGGAGGGTGCCCTGGGCGACCGCAGGATGCGAGCCGTGTCGGGTAGCAGCGCGAGGTCTGCCTCGAAGCGAGCGCGTGACTCCGCCAGGGACGGCCGGCGGCCTTTCCGGCGCCCGCGTGCCATCACGTGCTCGAGCAGGGGCTCGCGGCCGGCCGGCGCCGCCTCGTCAAACAGGACGACCACGTCGCCGAACGGCCGAGCTTTCCTGAACACCTGCGTGCGTCCCGGGGACGTGACCTTGCCGCGCGACAGCTTCATGACCGGGCGCTCCGCGTAGCAAACTAGCTTGTAAGCAGTGTCGAGGTACGGGTGATCGGCCGATACGCCCATCCTCGTGCCGACGCCGAACGCATCGATCGGCGCGCCTGCGCGCACGAGCTCATCGATCTGGAGCTCATCGAGCCCGCCGCTGACGAAGATGCGAACGTGCTCCAGGCCAGACAGGTTGAGCAGGCGCCGGCTCTGCCGCGTGAGCCGGTCGAGATTCCCGCTGTCGATGCGAATTCCAGGCCGGCCTTTCAGTCCGAGCTCCTTGATCACCTCGATCGCGCGCTCCACGCCTCGGATGGTGTCGTAGGTGTCGACGAGAAAAGTTGCGCGTCCGGGAAAGTCCTGGGCGAAGGCCCGAAACGCATCGATCTCGCCTGGAAACGCCTCGATGTACGAATGAGCCATCGTCCCGGATGCGACCAGGCCGTAGCGCCGGGCCGCCTCGACGTTGCTAGTGCCCGCGAAACCCACAAGCGCTGACACTCGGGCCACGTCGAGGCCCGCTTCGATGCCCTGGGTGCGCCGGAAAGAGAAGTCGACCACGTCGCGCCCGTCGGCCGCGATCACGCACCGCGCCGCTTTGCTGGCGATCGTGGTCTCGAAAGTCACCTGGTTGAGCAGGACGGTCTCGATGAGCTGCGCCTCGGCCAGCGGCGCCGTCACCTGGACGAGGGGTTCTCCCGCGAGGGCGACGCGGCCCTCGGGAATCGCCCAGATGTCGCCTGTGAACCGGAACCGGCGAAACGCCTCGAGGTCGCCCGCGGTGAATCCAAGCGTTTCGCGCAGGTAGCGAAGGTCCTCCTCATCGAACCGGAGCTCTTGCACCAGGTCCAGGCAGTTCTCGATGCCCGCGGCGACCAGGAACCCTCGCTCAGCGGGCAACCCGCGCACAAAAAGGCTGAACGTCGCCTGGTCGTTGATGCCACGGCGCCAGTAGCTGGCCGCCATGGTCAGCTCGTACAGGTCGGTCAGAAGCCCGGTCACGGTGAGGATGCTAGGTGTTCCCCCCTCTCCCGCGAAGCGGGAGAGGGTCGGGGAGAGGGTCGAGGTGTTCCCCCTCTCCCCGCAGGGGAGAGGGTCGGGGAGAGGGTCGAGGTGTTCCCCCTCTCCCCGCAGGGGAGAGGGTCGGGGAGAGGGTCGATCAGAGAACTTCTAGCCCACCAAACGTATCGTCCAGAAGTCCCTGGAAAGCCCCGCCTGGATCAGGTACGAATAGGGCAGCGTGAAGTAGCCCTTCATGCCCCAGCCCGGACCCCACGAGTTGCGGATCAAGAACCACTGGCGCTCGTCGTCGTACCCGACCGCCATCACCGCGTGCCCGCCGATAGGCCGCTCACCCCAGGCCGGCATGGTCGCGTGGCCGCTGCTCTTCACCGCGTCGCCCTCGAAGCTCTCGTAAACGGTAAAACCGAAGATGAAGGGGTAGCCCGACGCGAGGCACCCTTTCATCTGGTTCATGTCCTGAACCAAACTCTGGTATGAAATCGCACGGTCGAGCTTCGCGTCCTTGTAGGCCCTGGCCGAAGGCCTGGTCATGAAGTTCTCGATCACGTAGGGCCATTCCGGCTCCGGACAGACGCCCTGGCTGGCCACCGACTTGATCCCGTCCCGCAGCTGCGCGCCGCTGTCCATTCCGACCGTGCCCATGATCGCCCGCTCGTTGTAATAGATGAAGAGTCGCGAGGGCACGAAGTCCGTCAGCCTCTGCTTCATCCTGTCGAACTCGATGGCGCCTCCGATCGCATTCGCGGTGCAGCTGCCGAGCGCGCCCTGGTTGTAGACCTCGGGGCAGCACGGCCTCAGGTCCGCTTGCGACGGAAGCGCCGTGAGGAACTGCGCGGGCGCCGCATAGAGGTGGTCGCGCTGGTCGGGCTGATCGGGAATCCAGCCGTAACGAGCGATCTTCCGCGGCTCCGTCATACCTCAACCTCCGCAAGCGGTCGGACGAGGCACCCTGCCCGCGATTATCTCTAGTTCGCGACCAGCTTGGAATCCATGAATCCCATGGTTTGGATGATGGAAAATCCGAAACCGTCGGGTGTAGGCTGAAGGCGATGCGAGAGCGAAGCTTGCTGAAGGTCGGCATCGCGGTCGCGCTGGCGTTGATCGGATTCGCGCTTCTGTGGGTCGTGCTGCTCGGTCCCGCAGCCCTGATGCTCCTGTCGCCCCGAGCCTAGTTAGAGGTAGGCCCAGCTCGCCACGCTGGCCGAGGCGCCGACGTACACGCTCACCTGCGGAATCCGGTGCGCCTCGAGCATCAGCGCCGTCGCGCGGGTGTGGCCCTCCATGATCACCAGGCGGCCGTCGTCCGGTCGCCGGAGGCAGATGATCTCGGGCAGCACCGGCATCGGGTGCGAGTCGCAGATCCTGACGGCGAGCGCCAGCACCAGCATGTTGGTCTGGTCACCGGTGAACACGTGCCCCACGTTGGAGGCGCCCTCCGCGACCTTTCGTGTCACCGGCGCCAGCGCCGCCCAGGCCGGATGCCCGCTCGCGTACAGCATCTCGCCGACCTCGTGGCTCGTCACCCGCGCCCTGCGCCACAGGATGTCGTTCGCGAGGCCCTCGAAGCTCTTGATGCCGAGCCCGAAACCGTGGGTCTTCACGATGATCTTCCGGCGCAGCTCGTTCTGGTCGGCGTCCCGTAGGTTCGGCGAGCGCGCGGCCCTCAAAGCCGACGCGAGGTAGACCGGGTTGGGCGGATCACCCGCGAGGTACTGCTGAAAAGCGACAGACTCGATCTCAGCCTGGAGCCACGCCAGGATCACCTGGTTTTCAGTCGCAAGCCCAAGGTCATCCATCGCGCAAAAGCGTATCTCCCTCCCCCCGCAGGGGGGAGGGTCGGGGAGAGGGCGGCTGGAATCCATCAAAATATGTCCGATGGCAGCTCACAAGTGGATCTACCAGTTCAGCGAAGGCTCCGCCAAAATGCGCGACCTTCTCGGTGGAAAGGGCGCCGGCGCCGCGGAGATGACCCGCGCGGGCATGCCCGTCCCGCCCGGCTTCACCATCACCACCGAAGCTTGCCGTGAGTACTACGCGCGCGGCCGCAAGCTCCCCGAAGGCCTGTGGGACCAGGTCATCGCCAACCTCAAGACTCTCGAGAGGAAAGCCGGCAAGCGCTTCGGCGACCCGAAGGACCCACTGCTCGTGAGCGTCCGCTCCGGCGCCAAGTTCTCCATGCCGGGAATGATGGACACGGTCCTGAACCTCGGCCTCAACGAGGAAACCGCGAAAGGCCTGGCCGCGCTCACCAAGAACGATCGCTTCGCGCTCGACTCGAGGCGCCGCTTCATCCAGATGTTCGGCAAGACGGTGAAGGGCATCGAGGGCGACAAGTTCGAGCACGCCCTTCAGCAGGTCAAGAAGGAAGCCAAAGTCAAGACGGACCCCGAGCTCGCGGCGCCCTATCTGCGGAAGTTGATCGACCGCTACCTCGCCACATATAAGGACGAGACCGGCCGCAGTTTCCCGGAAGACCCCGTGGTCCAGCTGCGGGAGGCGATCGAGGCCGTCTTCCGTTCGTGGAACACGGACCGCGCGAAGACGTACCGCCGTCTGGAGCGCATCCCCGACGACCTCGGCACCGCCGTGAATGTCCAGATGATGGTGTTCGGGAACATGGGCAAGACGTCCGGCACGGGCGTTGCATTCACGCGCAACCCGATCACCGGCAAGAAGGAGCTGTACGGCGACTACCTCGCGAACGCGCAGGGCGAGGACGTGGTGGCCGGGGTGCGCGACACGGAGCCGATCAAGGCGCTCAAGCGACACATGCCGAAGGTGTACGCGGAGTTCGAGGGCTACGCCCGCAAGCTCGAGAAGCACTACCGGGACGTGCAGGACCTCGAGTTCACCATCGAGCGCGGCAAGCTCTGGATGCTGCAGACGCGCTCGGCCAAGCGAACGGGCGAGGCGGCGGTGAACATCGCGGTCGACATGGTTGGCGAGCGGCTCATCACCAAGAAGGAAGCGGTCGCGCGCATCGAACCCCGCCAGCTCGAGCAGCTGCTGTTCCCGCGAGTCGACCCGAACGCCAAGGTCACACCACTCGCGAAGGGCGTGCCCGCGTCACCGGGCGCGGCGTCCGGCGGCGCTGTCTTCGACGCCGACACCGCGGTCGAGTGGGGCAAGGCGGGGAAGGCGGTGATCCTCGTCCGCGTTGAGACGAACCCCAACGACGTCCATGGCATGGTCGAGGCGAAGGGAATCCTCACGCAGACCGGCGGCACCGCAAGCCACGCGGCCCTGGTCGCCCGCGGCATGGGCCGGCCGTGCGTCGTGGGCGCGAGCTCGATCGACGTGGACGTGCGCAAGCGCGTGTTCTCCGCCAACGGCACGACGATCAAGGAAGGCGAGGAGATCACGATCGACGGCACCACCGGCGAGGTGTACGTCGGAAACGTGCCGACGATCGAGGCTCAATCCCTCAACAAGCACCGCGCGGCCAGCGCGATTCTCAGGTGGGCCGACGAGTTCCGCCGCCTGCAGGTGTGGGCGAACGCGGACTACCCGCGCGACGCCATCAAGGCGCGGGAGAACGGCGCGCAGGGCGTGGGCCTGTGCCGCACGGAGCACATGTTCATGGAGCAGGACCGGTTGCCCATCGTCCAGAACATGATCATGGCCACCAACACCAAGGACCGCGAGAAGTTCCTCGACGAGCTGCTGCCGATCCAGCGCGGAGACTTCGAGGGCATCTTCGAGGCGATGCACGGTCTGCCGGTGATCATCCGGCTCATCGACCCGCCCCTGCACGAGTTCCTTCCCAGCCTCGAGGACCTGATTCGCGAGACCACCGAGCTCAAGACGACGGGCAAGAACCCCGCGAAGTTGAAGAAGCTCGAGAAGATCATGGCCCGGGTCGAGGAGCTGCACGAGGCGAACCCGATGCTCGGCCTGCGTGGTGTGCGCCTGTCGATCCTGTTCCCCGAGATCACCCGTATGCAGGTGCGCGCGATCATGGAAGCCGCCGCGAACCTGCGCAAGAAGAAGATCGACGCCCGGCCCGAGATTATGATCCCGCTGGCCGGCACGCTCGCCGAGATGGTCTCGGTGCACAAAGAGCTGAAGCCGGTCGCCGACGTGGTTCAGAAAGAGAAGGGAGTGCGGGTGCCGTACAAGTTCGGCACGATGATCGAGATCCCCCGCGCCGCGCTCACCGCGGGCGAGATCGCGACCGTCGCGGAATTTTTCTCGTTCGGCACCAACGACCTCACGCAGATGACGTTCGGCTACTCACGCGACGACGCCGAGCGCCACTTCATCGTGCGCTACCTCGAGAACAAGATCCTGCCGCGCAACCCGTTCGAGACGATCGACGAAAATGGGGTGGGCCGCTTGATGGCGATGGCGGTCACCGAGGGCCGGAAGACGCGCCCGAAGATGGAGATCGGAATCTGCGGCGAGCATGGGGGAGACCCAGACTCGATCCACCTCTGCCACAAACTGGGCCTGAACTACGTAAGCTGCAGCCCCTTCCGAGTTCCAGTAGCAAGACTGGCCGCAGCCCAAGCAGCCCTCGGAGACAGCGGCAAAGACAAATAGAGGGCGAGTCCCCCTCTCCCGCTTCGCGGGAGAGGGTCGGGGAGAGGGCCGAGAAAGAAGTCCCCCCGTGACATCCGTCACCCCGAATTCGTCGCCCGCGTCACTTCCCGCCGCGCGCCCGCCGACCTAAGCTGGACCCGATGCCCAACGTCGAGCGCTGGACTCAGATCGGCCGCTGGTTCATGGTCTCGTGGGTCCTGTTCGCGGTCCCCACTGCGGTCGCGATCCTTGCCTCGGGTTTCCAGCCACCTCAGGAGGCGGCTGCGTTCGGTTTCGCGGTCTGGGGCGTCCTCTGGGCGTGGATCTGGCTGAGGGCTGCAGGACGCAACCACAACGCGGAGTTGCTCGGTCTCGTCGCGATCACCGTGATCCTGGTCCTGTTTACGCTCCTCCAACCCCAACCCGGAGGCACGTTCCTCGTCTTCTCTTTCATCGTGGCCGGCGCGTGCTTCCCGCTGCGCCGCGCCCTCTGGATCATGGGCGGCCTGACTGTGCTCCAGGTCGTGCTGGCGGTGATCCGCCTGACCGACCTTGCCACGATCCTGAACAACATCGTCAACAGCGTTCTGGTTGGTGGCGTCGGGATCGGCGCCCGCCTGCTATGGCAGTCCTACCGGGAGCTCCTGGCGGCGCGCGAGGAGATCGCCCGGCTGGCGGTGAGCGAGGAGCGCCTGCGCTTCTCGCGCGATCTTCACGACCTGCTGGGGCAGAGCCTGGCCGTGCTCGTGCTCAAGAGCGAGCTCGTCTCCAAACAGCTTCCAGCCGATACCGACGAGGCGACTCACAAAGAGCTGAGAGACATCTCGCGGGTTGCGCGGAAATCCCTCAATGACGTCCGTGAAGCCGCGGCCGGCTACCGGCGCCCGAGCCTGGCCATGGAGGTCGGCAACGCGCGCAACGCGCTGCAGGCTGCCGGCATCGGGTTCCTCGTCGAGGACACGTTGGGCCGGGTGGCCGCGGAGCAGGATTCGGTGCTCGCCTGGTGTCTGCGCGAGGGCGTGACCAACGTCCTCAAGCACAGCGGAGCGAAAAGAGCCGTGCTGCGCCTGACGCGGGCAGATGGCGGCGCAGCGCTGGAGCTTGTGGATGACGGCCGCGGCGCCGCTTCGCTCGATGGGGGCGGAGTCGGGCTGATCGGCCTGCGCGAGCGTGTCGAGCTCGCCGGGGGCAAGTTCGAGGTCGGGACCGAGCCCGAGGCCGGCGTCCGCCTCCGAGTCATCCTCCCGGCGGGCATGGCGACGCCCAACGAAATTCCGGTCGCTTGATCCGGGTCCTGATCGCCGAGGACCAGGCGATGATCCGCGGCGCCCTCGCGGCGCTGCTTTCGACTGAAGCCGACATCGAGGTCGTCGCCCAGGTCGAACG
>Ga0209648_10005763_pt1 | contig 10625 bp, 10 predicted proteins | sample GraSoi2013_115cm_FD_185830 | JGI IMG/M metagenome (GOLD analysis project Ga0209648, IMG submission 185830) | Grasslands soil microbial communities from the Angelo Coastal Reserve, California, USA - Sample 9_17_2013_115cm (SPAdes) (version 2) | ecosystem: Environmental > Terrestrial > Soil >...
CACGGAGGCCGAACAAAAGCAGTTTGCGGAAATCAAGCCGACCCCGCCGACGATGACCTATGCCTCGAACTTAACGCTCATTCGCGGCCGGCGCGAAATCCGGCTTCTGTTTCTGGGGCGCGGGCATACTCCCGGCGATACCGTGGTCTTTTTACCGAAGGAACGGATCGTGTGCACAGGCGACCTGATGGAGTCTCGCCTGGCGTATATGGGCGATGGCATCTTCGACGAATGGGTGACTACACTCGATGCGCTGAAGAAACTGGATTTCGATACGGTGCTGCCGGGGCATGGCGTGCCTTTTCACGAGAAGGCACTGATTACGGCGTATCAGAGTTATTTGAAGGATTTGACGGCGCAAGTCGCCAAGCTGCGCGCACAAGGGATGACTGCGGATCAGGCCGCGCAGAAAGTGGACCTGACTTCGCATAAAGCCGATTTCCCGCAAATCACGGGACCGGGCGCGGATGTGCGGGGCGTTCGGCGGATGTATCAGTGGATGGACGAAAGCGCCAAGCGGCAGTGAACGTTATCTCCAGCATCGGGTTGCCTCTTTTTAAAACTTAACGATCATGCCGGTGCCGAGGCGGAAATGGCTCTGCCATTTACCGTCGAGGCGCGTGGGGATGTAATCAGCCTGGAGGAGACGGAAGGCGAAATGCTTCTTCCAATTGCGTTCGATTCCACCGCCGGCGCCAAAGGCCAGATTCGTGCGATGAGCGATATTGACGTAATCTGGACACCCAGTCGCCGGTGAACCGGGCAGGCCATATAAGCAATCTGTGTAACCATTCAACTCGCTCAGGCTGGTACGCGTGAGTCCAAAGAGCGTATGTGCGAAGGTATTCCAGTTGCGAGTGCGCAGCGTGAATTCCGGGCCCGCCAAAAACTGTGTAGTGTCAAGCTCCATGTGAGGCTCGTACCCCAGAGGATCAGGAATCTTACTATTGCTGAACTGTCCGGCGACATCGAAGAGCAAGGCAATGTGCTCGCGCAGGTTGACCTTGGCGTCGAATTGCAAGCCGTTGAAGCTGTGCCCTGCGGGAGCAAACAGGCTGGATTGCGAGCCAAGGGTGAGGTTGGCGTAAGAGTAGCCCACGAAGAACTCAACCGCGGGGAATTGCCTGGAAGAAACGACGGGATGCTGCTCGACAATCGGTTTGAGCAGCGGGTCGCCGGCCTTGGCGGGGGGATCAGCGATATCGTTTTCGTTCACGGTAACTGGGTCGCTGCCCGGAGTACCCGCGACCTGTGCGGGTGGGGGTTCCGCATTCGAGTGGCTCGCGGCCCTCGTGGCGACCGGCGCCGCGACGGCCAGAGCGGTCATCAAGAGTCCGAGCCGGGACAGAGTCATTTGCAGTCCTCCTCGTTTTTGCTGGTGCGTTTTGGAACTGTGGCGAAGCGCTCCGGAAACTCGTTTGACCCGCTTAGAAAACGGCGATACAGTGCCGCAAACCTACGGACAGGGCCACATTGGGCGTGACGGTATCTGAAACTGTCACAAAGGCACACTGGCATAAGGAATACTGCAGGCTCCGCTTCAGCACATGGAGATTCAACTCAGTCGCGAGAGCGAGGTTCCGCTGCGGCGGCAGTTGGCGGAGCAGATCGTTTTCTTGATTGGCGTGGGAAAACTCCGGGCGGGACAGCGTTTGCCTAGTGTGCGCGAACTGGCGCGCCGCTTGAAGATTCACCACAACACCGTGAGCGAGGCCTACCAGGCGCTGGTGCGGCGCACCTGGCTGGTGAGGCAGCGCGGCAGCCGGTTGGTCGTAGGATCGCGCGAACTGCGGCATGCCTCTTCCACCGGCGGGCTGGACGAGGTAATCAACGCCGCAATGCGCCGCGCGCGCGAAGAGGGCTACACGCTAAAGCAGTTGCGCGAGCGGGTCAAAAAACGGCTGCTGGCACAGCGGCCGGACCACATTCTGGTGATCGATCGAGAGCCCGGCTTTCGCGAGATCATTCGGCAGGAGATTCGGCAGTCGCTGGGCTGGCCGGTGCAGACCTGCTCGCAAGAAGACTTGGCTAAAACGCCTGGACTGGCCGACCGTGCGCAGGTGACGACCCCTGAGTACAACAGTGAAGAGGTGGAACCGCACCTGCCGAAGGACCGGCCTGCCGTTTTGCTGACATTCTCCACCGCGGATGAGCCTCTCGAGGCGATCCACAACTTGCGCGAGCCATCCGTGATTGGCATGGTGACTGTGAGCGAGGCATTGTTGCGCACCGCGAGCGGACTCCTGGCCCCCGCGGTAGGACGGCGGCACAGCTATCGCGAGTTCCTGCTCTCGCGCAGGGGTAAAGTGGATTTGCGGGGCATTGATGTAGCGATCTGCGATTCATTGGCAATGTCCGTAGCGACCGGGGCGCGCAAGGTGCACTACAGGCTACTTCAGCCGAAATGCCTGGAATACCTGGCCACGGCGGTGGGACCGCTTCACCGAGGGTAAGGCCAAACACTCCTCGGGATCGTCGTGCTTGGCCGCATCGAGATGTCGGTGCGCAATGATTTCAGGTACGAAACGATTTGCCAGCGCTGCGGCTCCGGCAGCTTCGACCATACGGGCATGCCCCGCCGTACCACTCCGTTGGTCAAAACCCAGAAGAGCGCCCCCGGGGCCGCACGCTGCACCACATCCTCGCGCAAGCTCGGTCCTTTCTTGCCGCCCTCTGCCACGTTCCCATGGCATTCTGCGCAATGTTGAGCGAAAAGCTTGCTCCCTGCGATCACCGCAGCGGGGTCATTTTCGAGGGGATTGCGCCTAGCGCGGTCCTTCTCGGGCGCCTTCGCGATTTCGGCATAGACCGATCTGTCGCTCTTCACCGGGGTTGAATCCGTTTGCGGTTTCGAGCTGCTTGTCGACGCCGCAGGAAGGCTAAGGGCCAGCAGGCCGACGAACAACGGGGCAACTGGTATGGTGACCCGTAAACGTCGGAAACGATCCTTCAAATCGAATCTCACAGGCGGCCCACGAACTGACGTACCGCTTCGCCGAAGCCGGCGAACTCTCGGGAGATGCCCCAGCGCAAAACGAAGCCATGACTGTTGGGGTTTAAACCGAACCCCGGCAACAGGCGGAGCGTCCAGCCGGAAGGCAGATTCCAATGTACTCTGTGCGTTGACGGAAAAGGAGAGCGCCCGTATAATGCGGGTTTCCCATTTGCAATTGGAGGCAAGATGTACGCCGTAATCCGCAGTGGAGGGAAGCAGTACCGCGTCGCGCCGGGCGAAACCGTGAAGGTGGAGACGTTGCCCGGGAAAGTGGGCGGTAAGGTTACGTTCGGCGAAGTGATTGCCGTAAGCACCGACGACCAGAAGGTTTTGACTGGCAAGGATGCGGCCGCGGCCAAAATTACAGGCAAGATCGTTTCGCAGGGCCGCCACCGGAAACTGACGGTGCTGAAGTACAAGACGGGCGGGCAGTACAAGATCCAGCGAGGGCACCGGCAGAATTACACAGCGGTCGAGGTCAGCGAGATCGCTCTATAGGGCGGCTTTCATAATCGACGTTGGGCACGTCGAGAAACAGCGGATCCGTCGGTCGCCCGCCCTTTTTCGGCGAAGAGGTCCCCTGGCGGGGACTGGGCTGAAACGGGTGGCCTCCCTCGGGATGACAGCGATCTTCCAGGCAGCAAAGTCGAAAGCGGGTACTTTCTATGGCACATAAAAAAGGCGGCGGGTCGTCAGTAAACGGCCGCAACTCTCCCGGACAGCGGCTCGGCGTGAAGCGGTTTGCGGGCCAGTTGGTCAACGCGGGAACGATTCTGATCCGGCAGCGGGGCACCAGACACAAACCCGGCCTCAACGTAAGGCGCGGGAAAGACGATACGCTTTTTGCCAGCATCACCGGCTACGTGCGGTTTGAAGATAAGGGCCGCTCGGGCCGGTTCATCAGCGTACTGCCCGCCGAGAACGTGGCCGCAGCCGTGCAACAACCTGCGCCGGTCGCCGCTGCGCCAGCACCGGTGGAAGCGCCCGCGGCGGATTGAGCGCTGATTCCCGTGAAGGCCGCGCATGCTGCGCGGCCTTCGAATTTCCCCCTCGCGAAGTCACTCCTATGCCTCTCTCCAACCTCGAAACTCTCGACTCTCTCGAGGACCCGAGTTCAATTCCGGCTCCGGGTGTCGTATGCTTTTCAATGAAGACAGGATGGATTCATGTTTGTTGATGAAGCAAAAATTTACGTTAAGGGAGGCGATGGCGGCAACGGCTGCATGGCCTTTCGGCGTGAGAAATTCGTGCCGCGCGGCGGGCCTTCGGGCGGAGACGGCGGCTCGGGCGGCAGTGTGATACTGGAAGCAACGCAGCACGATAACACGCTGCTGCGCTACCGCTTCAATCGCGAATTCCGCGCCGACCGCGGACGTCACGGCGAGGGCTCGAATCGAACGGGACATTCCGGAGCGGACATGATCCTGACGGTTCCCACAGGCACGGTGGTCATCGATGAGGAGAGCGGCGAGCGACTGGCGGATCTGACGAGAGCGGGAGAGCGCGTAACCGTGGCACGCGGCGGCCGGGGCGGGCGAGGAAATCAGCATTTCGCCAAGCCCTGGCACCAAGCACCGCGTGAGTCCGAAGAGGGGCAGTCCGGCGAAGAACGCCACCTGAGACTGGAGCTTCGCCTGCTGGCGGACGTGGGGCTGGTGGGATTCCCGAATGCGGGCAAATCCACGCTGATCTCTCGCATCTCGGCGGCGCGGCCGAAGATCGCGGATTATCCTTTCACCACGCTCGAACCACACCTCGGCGTGGTTTCCGCCGAGCTTATTGGAACTGACACAGGCGGAGCGCACAGAAATTTAGGACGCACATTTGTTGTCGCCGACCTGCCCGGGCTGATCGAGGGCGCGAATCAGGGCGTCGGGCTGGGGACCCGATTTCTGCGCCACATCGAGCGCACGCGCCTGCTAGCGCACCTGGTGGATACGAGCGATGCTTCGGACCGCGATCCCGTGCGGGATTTCGAGATTATCTGCGGCGAACTCGCCGCGTTCAGCGAGTCGCTGGCGGCGAAGCCGATGATTGTAGTGGCGACGAAGCTCGACGCTACCACGGACCGTTCGCGCCTGGAACGGTTGCGCGAGCACTGCGCGGAGCGGCACCTCGACTTTTACGCTATCTCCTCGGCCACCGGAGAAGGCATAGCCCAACTCGTGCGCGGCATGGCCGAGGCGCTCGAGCGGCTTGCGCCGCCGGAGTCCGCAGAAGACAGCGAAGCAGCCTTACACAACGGAGCGAATGCCAGCGCGCCGCCATCGCCTAGTGGAGAGGCGAAGAGGGCTTCGGGTGCCGAGAAGTCTTGAAAGGCGAGGAAATTTGAAAGCGAAGACGGCCGCCGGGCGCGACGCCAACACCGCCGGAGGACGACGCATCGCGCTTTTTGGCGGCACTTTCGATCCCATACACTCCGGCCACATCGCCGTAGCACGCGCCGCCGAGCGCCGGTTTCGTCTGGACTGCGTTTTCTTCATTCCATCCAGCCGGCCGCCGCATAAGTCCGCGGCGGAGCTCTGCACATTCGAGCATCGCTTTGCGATGGTCGCGCTGGCGTGCTCCGAGCATCCGCGGTTCGTGCCCTCGCTGGCGGAGGCGAGTGTGAATGGCGCGAGCCTCGGAGTTTTTTACTCGATCGACACCGTGCGGCGATTCCGGGAACAGTTCGACCGGGCCGAGGATCACATTTACTTCATCGTGGGGGCCGACTCGTTTCTGCATCTGAAAACGTGGAAGAATTACGTCGAGCTGCTGCAATGCTGCGATTTCGTGGTGGCCAATCGTCCGGGATTTCAGATTCGGCGGCTGCGTAAAGTAATACCGCCGGAGCTTCTGGCGCCCTCAGCGGCAAAGGAATCCCGGGATTCACGAGTGATCCGGCTGAGGGATACGTCCGTCTATGTGCTCGAAACCGTGGCCAGCCAGGTTTCGGCGACCGCCGTGCGGCAGAGGGTCGAGCGGGGGCGATCGGTTCATGGTCTTGTGCCACCCCGCGTGGAGGAATACATTACTAAGCAGGAGCTCTACAGACGGGCCCTCTACACTTGAGCACGGAAAAACTTCGCCCCGAACTGCTCTCTGCGATCGAGGCCGCGCAAAACAAGAAGGCCGAGGCGATCACCCTGCTGGACCTAACCGGCTTGGGCGCTTTCACCGATTATTTTCTGCTGTGCACGGGATACAGCACGCCGCAGGTGGAAGCCATAAGCGATGCCATCGAAGAGGCGCTGAAGGCTCGGGGGCTGCGTCCGCAGCATCGTGAAGGGCGCTCCGGGGCGGAATGGCTGCTGCTGGATTATGGGGGCTTTATCGCGCACGTGTTCACGGAACGCCTGCGGCATTTCTACGACCTCGAGCGACTTTGGCGCGTGGCGCGCAGGATTGATTTCGAAGAGAGCGCTCCCGGATCGTCGGCCGCGGAGGGCGCCTCTCCGTGAACGAAAGGCCCATTTGGATCGCACACGATCCCGCTTCCCAGCACGTGCTGGAAATGGCGCGGAAAGTGGCGGAAACCTCCACGACCATTTTGATTACCGGCGAAAGCGGCACCGGCAAAGATCAACTGGCGCGGCTCATCCATGAACTGGGGCCGCGGCGGGACGCACCATATCTGAAGATCGATTGCGCGAGCCTGCCGCAAGAACTGGTGGAATCAGAGCTATTCGGGCACGAGCGGGGTGCATTCACGGGCGCGGTGGAACGGAAGCTGGGGCGCCTGGAGATGGCCGGCGCCGGAACTATTGTGCTGGACGAAGTGGCCGCACTTTCGACCTCCATTCAGGCCAAACTTCTGCGTGTGCTCGAAGAGCGGAGCTTCGAGCGGCTGGGCGGGACCGAGACGCTGGTGATCGAAGCGCGGCTGATCGCGCTGACCAACGCGGACCTACAGCGGGCCGTCACGGCGAGGCGCTTTCGAGAGGATTTATATTTTCGGCTGAGCGTGCTGGCGATTCACGTGCCGGCGCTGCGCGAGCGGCGGACGGATATCGTTCCGCTGGCGGAGCATATGCTGGCGAGGCTGGCGGCGGTTCACGGGCGCGATGGAGCCACGCTTGCCGATGCGGCGCGGAACGCGCTCGAGCGCTACGATTGGCCGGGGAATATCCGCGAATTGAAAAACGCCATCGAGCGCGCGCTGATTTTTGGCAAAGCCGCGGCTCTCTCTCCCGAAGACCTGCCGGAGGGTATCCGCGCCGCGGATTCCGGCGTCGTGGCGGGCATGCGGTCTCTCGAAGAGATGGAGCGCGAGGTGATTCAGAAGACGCTCGAAGGCACACACTACAAGATCACCCGCGCGGCCGAAATTCTTGGCATCAGCCGCAAGACTCTGCTCGATAAACGAAAGAAGTACGGGCTGCAGTAAAAAGCAGATCCCTCGGTCGCCCGCCCCTTTTCGCTGTGTTCCCTCACGGGAACTTGGCTCAAAAACGCGGGCTCCCCCGGGATGACGGCATTTGGCCTTGTGCATCAATGTCGCCAAAGGCCGCGTGTACTTTATGAAGGCGCTTTTGGCGCCCGACAACCCCATCTGGCCGACGCGACCAAAGGCTTTGGGCTTAACCATGCGGATTCAACTTCTATTTTTGGGGAAAACGCGGAGGCCGGAGATTCGCGCGCTGGTGGAGGACTATGCCGCGCGCATACGGCGTTACGCCGAAATCGAGGTCCGGGAATTACGGCTGGAGTCAGCGGCCAGCCGGAAGGGCCTGGAAATTGATGGAGCAACGGTTGTGCTGCTCGATGCCGCCGGGAAAAAGTTCAACTCGGAGCAATTTGCGGAATGGATCAAATCCTGCCGGGATCGGGGCCAGCGCAAGCTGGTGTTTTTGTGCGGAGCTGCGGAGGGATTTCCGGAGGCGCTGGCCGGGCGCGCGTCTCTGCGGATTTCTCTTTCGCCTCTGACGTTTTCGCATGAGCTTGCACGCGTGATGCTAGCCGAGCAGATCTATCGCGCGTTTACACTGATTTCAGGCCATCCATACGCGAAATAGAGGCACCTTTTCGCTCGCTCGGACCGATGGGAAACAAACTTGACACCGGGAACGCCGGTGGTAGCCTTTAGGCATGCGATATCGCCGGACGACATGCGCCTGTTGTTGTCGGATGACAGCGCCGAAGTCTGCCGGCTAGCCCTCTTCATTATTAGCTATAATTCGGGCCCACCGCCGGACGCAAAACTCGGCGGTGGGTTTTTTGTTAGGTATAGCCAAGAGAGACGAGAATGAAGGCTTCCAATTCACTGTGGCAGAAAGAGCTCGCCGGCAAAATGCCGGAGGCTCTGGGCCGCGAGATCGACATCTTCGAGACGGAAATCTCTTTGCGCAAGCAGGGCAAGCTGGAGGAGCGCTTGTTTGCCGAAACGCGGCTGCGCAGGGGAGTTTACGGCCAGCGATACGATAACGGGGAGAGACACAACGGCAAAACGGTTCAAGAGATCGATTATCCCTCCGGGGAACTGACGAAAGGCCCCAACACGATGTGGGACGCCCCGGGGATGCAGCGCATCAAAATTCCGGCGGGCGGACTGAACGCCGATCAACTCGAAGCTCTTGCCGAACTCGCCGAGGAATACTCCGACGGCATCGCCCACGTGACCACGCGGCAGGATTTTCAGCTGCACTACGTGCACATCGACGACACGCCCAGCGTCATGCGCCGGCTTGCTGCAGCGGGCATCACCACACGAGAAGCGTGCGGAAACTCGGTGCGCAACGTGACGGCCTGCCCTTATGCGGGCGTGTGCCCGGACGAACTCTTCGACGTCACGCCATTCGCGCGCGCTCTCTCGAAATTCCTGTTGGGCCATCCCGATTGCCAGAACTTCGGCAGAAAATTCAAACCGTCATTCAGCGGCTGCGGTCAGCACGCCTGCGGGCTGGCGAGCATGCACGACCTGGGCTTGATTGCCGCGGAGCAAATCGAAAATGGAGAGCGGAAGATTGGGTTCGAAATGCACGTTGGCGGCGGGCTCGGCGCCGTCCCGTATCAGGCCAAACTCTTCGACGCATTTATCCCGCCGCAGGAGCTGCTGCCGCTTGCGCAGGCAATTGCGCGCGTTTTCGCCAAATACGGCGAAAAGAAGAATCGCAGCCGGGCACGGATCAAGTTTCTGATCCAAGATTGGGGGATCGAGAAATTCCGGGAGGCCGTTCTGGCGGAGCGCAGGAACCTGCCACCCGATCCGCGCTGGACCGAATATCTGGAGAGCGCTGATGCCTTCAAGGAATTGCCGCTCAAGCCGGCCGGCAAACGGCCGCTCTTGGGCTCCGCGGAATTCCAGAAATGGATGGAGACGAACACCCGTCCACAGAAGCAAGAGGGTTATTCGGTGGTTACGATCGCGCTTCCACTGGGCGATATCACCGCCAACCAACTCCGCGATCTGGCGGACATCGCTCGCCGATTTACAAAGGAGACCGTTCGCACGACGGTCGAACAGAATATTGTGCTGCGCTGGATCAGCGATAGCGACCTCTCTGAGCTGTGGCAGGCGCTTCAGGCCGCCGGTCTTGCCGATCCCAGCGCGGAAACGATCCTCGATGTTGTCACTTGTCCGGGGACGGACACCTGCAAACTGGGAATCTCTTCCTCCAGAGGACTCGCGGCCGAGCTACGCAAGAGGCTGGCGGAAAAGAATTTTCAATTCGACGAAGCGGTCCAAGATCTGCACATCAAGATCAGCGGCTGCTTCAATAGTTGCGGCCAGCATCACGTGGCCGATCTGGGATTTTACGGCGTAAGCCGCAAGATGGCGGGATATGCGGTGCCGCACTTCCAAGTGGTGTTGGGAGGGGAGTGGGGTCACAACGCGGGATCTTATGGGATGCCCGTCATGGCCATTCCATCGAAGCACATTCCGGAAGTGGTCACGCGTTTGGTGGATCGGTACGCAAGTGGACGGAAGGATGGAGAGGCGTTCAAAGACTTCATCAAGCGGATCGGCAAAGCGGAGCTGAAGAATCTGCTGGAAGATCTTGCGCACGCCCCTGCCGATCCAGCGGATCGTTCGATCTTTACCGATTGGGGCGATCCTCGGGAATACAGCCTGGAAGATCTCGGCGTCGGCGAATGCGCGGGAGAAGTGGTGTCCGCGGCCGATTTCGATCTCGCGGGCGCCGAAAGAGAGGTCTTCGAGGCCCAGATAGCTTTGGAAGATGGTCAGTCGGAGAGAGCGGGGAAGCTCGCTTATCAGGCCATGGTGCACGCCGCGCGAGGCCTGGTCAAGGTGGAGGATCCAAATGTCTCGCAGGATCCCGATCAGGTGGTCGGCGAATTCCGCATACGGTTTTACGATACGCAGAAATTTTTCGATCCCTTTGCCGGCGGTAAATTCGCTCACTATTTGTTTGCCGCGCAGCAAAAGAGTCAGCAGCCTCACACCGCCGACTCGGCGCGTTACCTGATCGACGAAGCTCACCTGTTTGTCGAGGCCGCGCACAGCTGCTATCAGCGAATGGGCAAGCCGGTAAGCGTTTAGGGTGCCAGTTACGGGAATGGAAGTCATGCAACTTCAGCACGTCAACGTCAAACTGCTGGTCAAAGATCCCGAACAAGCGGATCTCGAGCCGCTGATTCCGGTGTTTCACAGCTGGATTGAAGGGCAAGTTTTCGAAGAGCTGCTGCT
>Ga0209648_10005764_pt1 | contig 10625 bp, 7 predicted proteins | sample GraSoi2013_115cm_FD_185830 | JGI IMG/M metagenome (GOLD analysis project Ga0209648, IMG submission 185830) | Grasslands soil microbial communities from the Angelo Coastal Reserve, California, USA - Sample 9_17_2013_115cm (SPAdes) (version 2) | ecosystem: Environmental > Terrestrial > Soil >...
GAGAAACTCGCCGTACGATTGTCCTGACATTTTCGCGACGATGAGCCCAAGCACGACGTAACCGGAATTGCTATAGGACCAGCTCGTGCCCGGCACGAACTTTCCCTGTTGTTCCTTTTTCAAGAGTTTCAAGACTTCGTCGTCCTGAATTTGTTTTTCTGGCGTCCACTTTGGACCCTTTGCTTTTTCCACTGCATCCTTCAAATCTTCGTAATCGAGCAGGCCGGAAGTATGATTGAGCAGGTTCCGAATCGTGACGGGTTTTCCGTAAGCTGGAAAATCGGGAAAGATGTCCGTGAGCGTTTCGTCGTAGCGGATTTTCGCGTCATGGATGAGTAGCATGATGGCCATGGCAGTGAATTGTTTAGTGAACGATGCGAGACGGAAATTCGTATGAACGTCGATCTTCACATTTGTGCGCAGATCGCGAACGCCGTAACCGCGTTCGAATACAGTGCGGCCATTCTTGCGCACCAGGACTGCGAGACCCGGAGCATCGGGAGAAGTCACTCCGGAGAAAACGGAATCAATCTTCTTGTCTATGGACGTTTCTGATGATTGCGCGGACGTAGTGCTTGCGGTTCCCAGAGCGAGCAGCGCAACCATTGTGATGACGAGCTTCGGCGTCACCGAACCTCCTTCGTGCGCGCCGCAGCATATCATTTGCGCATCGAATGACGATAGAATGCCAGTGAAAAAGCAAAGGATGTAATTTCCGCGCCCCTTTCATCGTATTCTCTAGAGACTCGTTCCGCCATCGTCTCAAGCGTGACCGCCAAGCGCTCGACCGTGAATTCGCAGGTTGCGCCTGGCAAGATTCGGTAAAGTATCTGGAGGGTTTCCTCCGCACCCATGCTCGCCGTTCGAGACAATTTAGCGCTGTGCCTCAGCGCCCTGCGCGCGCACAAGCTGCGCGCGTCGCTCACGATGCTGGGGCTGACCATGGGTGTGGCCACGCTGATTACGGTCATGACCATCGTGCAAGGCGCGAACGTCTATGTCGAACAGAAGATCGCCAATCTGGGCACAAATGTTTTTCAGATCGCAAGGACACCATTCGCAGTGACCGACTTCAACATCATCATCAAAGCGCTGAAGTTCAAGAAGATTGAAATGGAGGATATGCGCGGGATAGCCGAGGGATGCCCCGCGTGCAAAGAAGTGGGGGCTACCGCCAGCGGCAGCGTACGCGCGAGGCACGACAACAAAGAAATCTCTGATGTGAATTTCTACGGGCAGACGCCGAGTATGGCGGATATTGACACGCGAATCGTCGAATTTGGCCGCTACTTCACGGTTGCAGAGGCGGAGCACCGAGCCGACGTTTGCTTGATTGGCGACACGCTGGTGCAGCAATTGTTTCCCGGCATGGATCCTATCGGAAAGAGCATTCGCGTGGGGAACGACGAATTCAGGGTGATAGGAGTTATGGAGAAGATCGGCAGCGTGCTGGGGCAGGACCAAGACAACTTCATCACGGTGCCACTGCCCGTATTCCTCCGCATACAAGGCGCACGCACAAGCCTTACGATCAACGTTAAGACCAACACCGGTGAGTTTGAAAAAGCGCAGGATCAGGCGGACCTGGTCCTAAGGGCGCGCCGCCACCTAAGCGGCAAAATGGAAGACGATTTCTTTATTGGCACAAAAGAAAGCTACATGGCCCTGTGGCGCAGCATCAGCTCGGCGTTTTTCGGAGTGTTCATTTTGGTGAGCGCGATATCAGTTGTTATCGGCGGGATCGTAATCATGAACGTGATGCTGGTAAGTGTGAGCCTGCGGAAAAGGGAGATCGGGGTGCGGCGCGCTATTGGCGCAACAAAGCAAGACATCTTGCGCCAGTTCATGTTGGAAAGCGTGATGCAATGCATCGCCGGGGGCATCGCGGGCATTTCGATGGGATTCCTGGTTGCGCTGGCGATGCGCACATACACACCTTTCCCGGCATCGGTACAAACCTGGGTGGCGGTCCTGGGAGTGTTGTTGAGTTCTGTAGTCGGATTGTTTTTCGGGATCTATCCAGCGGTGCGCGCATCACAGCTGGATCCGGTTGTAGCATTGAGGTCTGACTGATGACGATCATGACGCTTGCGCAAGCTAGGGAGAATTTTCTAGCGGCACTGGAGACGCTACGTTCGTCCAAAGTGCGATCGGCGTTAACGGTGCTGGGCATCGTCATCGGCGTGTCGTCGGTGATTTCCATGGCGGCGATCATCCAGGGCCTCAACAAGTTTGTGCAAGACAGAGTGGAACGGCTGGGCTCGCGCACTTATTTCATCTCACGATTCCCTTTCGGCACGGATCTTTCCCGTTTGCCCGAACGGATTCGAGTGCGCAAATATCTTGAATACAACTACGCCGATCTTATCCGCGAGGCGGCGCCCGACGTCCAAATCGTGACGACCTTTGGCACACGAGGCTTCTTCTTTGGGGACAGCAACCGCATTGTGAGCGGCGATCGTAGCGTCGAGAAAGTTATCATACGTGGCGCTGAGCCGGAGTATACAGAGGCAATTCCGCTCTTTAGCATCGAACGCGGCCGCTTTATCAGCGCTTTTGATCAGGAGCATGCACGGCCCGTCGTCGTGCTGGGCGCGGCCATCAGCGAGTCGCTCTTTCCCAACACAGACCCCCTCGGGAAAACGGTACGGCTCAATGGCGCCGCATACGAAGTTATCGGCGTGTTTGAGCATGACCAAGGATTATTCCTCGGTCCGGGAGTGGACATCTTTGTAATCATCCCGCTGAGCAACTTCAAGAAGCAATATCCGGAAGCTAAAGAGCTCATCATGGCGTTTGTTGTCCCGGAAAAGGTCAATGTCGAAACCGCGCACGGCGAAGTCATACAAGCGTTGCGCCGCATCCGCCGGACCCCTGCTGGGAAGGAGAATGATTTCGAACTGAGCTCCCCGGATTTCCTCAGCAATTTGTGGAACCAACTCACCGGAGCGCTGGTGATTCTGACGACGGTGATCAGTTCGATCGGGCTGCTGGTGGGCGGCATCGGCGTGATGAATATCATGCTCATCTCGGTGACCGAGCGCACCCAGGAAATTGGCGTGCGCAAAGCCATTGGCGCCCGCCGCGCGGATGTCCGCCTGCAATTCTTGCTGGAGGCTGTGGTGCTCACGCTGGTCGGCGGGACCATCGGTATCCTGATCGGCGCTGGAGTTTCCGCGACGGTGCGTACACTAGCCCCCTCAATTCCCGCAACGCTGTCTTATCTGTGGGTTACGATCGGATTTGCAATCTCTGTCGGCGTGGGCTTGTTCTTCGGCTATTATCCGGCAAATCTGGCAGCCAACCTTGATCCCATCGCTTGCCTCAGATACGAATAGAAGATTGCGGAGGAATTCGTCAACAGTTTCCGTTACGTAAGGCGCGGAACGTTAACTTAAATGTCCGTTCTCCTATCCCTCTTCAACGGTTCTTGCGTAGGCGATCCGCGTATATTCGCATATGTTCTAGCCGGATTAAGTCGATTTGACTTAACGATGCGAACTGTATTGAATTGGGAATTCGCCAACCGGCGACCGGGTCAGCAAGCGGCGATTGGGCGACCTGGGGCGCCTTCCGCATAACGGGAGATTCCAAAATGAACAGGAAGGAACTACTCTCAATTAGACCAGATACTCTTGCGAGCTTTTGTCATCGCGCAAGCCGATCCAATTGGACACGGCATCGTGCCGCGTCGCTCGCTCTCTTTTTTCTGTTGGCTTGTTTGCCGTCGGCGCGCGCCCAAGTGTCGGCGAGCATCAAAGGCACTGTCACGGACCCCTCGGGAGCGCCAGTGCCGTCCGCGGCCGTAAAAACGAAGAATCTCGAGACAGGGGCAATGCGAAGCAGCGTCACGGACGAAGCGGGCCGATATCTAGTCCTGTCGCTGCCACTCGGGGAGTATGAAATTAGAGTTACCAAAGGGGGCTTTCAAGATGCGATCCGGAGCGGGATCCACCTGGTTGTAGGCGAGGAGGCCAGCGTCGATCTCCGCTTGGCAGTGGGAGTGGAGATTTCACAAATCACAGTAACGGCGGACGCCCCCATCGTAGCTACTACCGCCAAAGACATTAGTGGCCTCGTCGGAGAGCAGGCCGTGAAGGAGCTTCCTCTAAATGGACGAAGCTATGATCTGCTTCTTCCGCTCAATCCCGGCATCGTTAATTTCACTTCGCAGAAAACCGGCGGTACTGGCATCTCCAACTCGACTACCGCAAACAATTTCGCCGTTTCAGGCAATCGCCCGCAGCAAAATCTGTTTCTCCTGAATGGGATTGAATACAGCGGCGCAGCAGAAAACAACATGCAGCCAGGTGGCACAAGCGGCATGCTTCTTGGCGTCGACGCCGTGCGTGAATTCAACGTGCAACGCGATTCCTACAGCGCGGAGCTCGGGAAGCACCCTGGTGGCCAGGTCATTATTGCCACCCGGTCGGGTAGCAACCAATTGCACGGATCTGCATTCGAGTTCTTGCGCAACAACGCGCTCGATGCGCCGAACTATTTCGATCAGGGTTCCGCTCCTCCGTTTCAACGCAATCAGTTTGGAGCCTCGCTTGGCGGGCCGATTCGGGCCAACAAAACTTTCCTCTTCGGCAACTACGAGGGCTTCCGCCAGAACCTGCACCAGACATCCGTCGCCTTTGTTCCTGGCCTAGCCGCCCGCGCAGCTGCCGCACCCAGTGTTCAGCCGCTGTTAAGTCTCTGGCCCACGCCTTCTCCCGGCACCCCGGAATTGGCCATCCCTGGGAAACCTTATGGCATCTCCCAAGTATTCAGCAGCCCTCTTCAGACCATCCACGAGGATTTTGGAACAGCCCGTCTCGACCATATTTTTTCCGAAAGAGATTCCCTCGCCGGCATCTACACGATCGACGACGGCGGCGACGTCACCGCCACGCCGCTTGATCCCTTCAGTTCTGATATCGTTACCTTGCGCGCGCAGGTCCTCAGTGTTGAGGAAACCCACGTCTATTCTCCTACCTTGTTAAACACCGCGCGCTTCGGTTTTTCGCGCGCCGGCTATTTCTTCACGGGAGAACCCACACCAGGTACCCCGGCGGCTACCGTTCCGGGTTTTCTGATCGGCCATCCTGTCGGTGCCGTAGTTGTCGGTGGCAGCGCGGCATCGAATCCCACGGCTCAACTTGGCTTGGCAGGCAGCAACAACGGCAGCAACCTTTTCGTCCACAGAAATCTTTATACCGCCGAAGACCGCGTCACCGTCACCCGCGGACGCCATCAGTTGAGCTTCGGCGTTTGGTTCCAGCGGTTCCAATCCAACGAAACCATTGCTCTCAGTCAATTCGGGCAGGCCACGTTTGCGAGTCTGACGACCTTCCTTCAGGGGACTATTGGCAGTTTCCTATTCGATCCCGCTCCGACAGAGATGAACTGGCGTTCCTCGTTCGGGGCGGCTTACGGGGAAGATGTCATCCGCCTTAGTCCCGAGGTGACTCTGTCCCTAGGTTTTCGCGACGAAATCACATCGGGATGGAACGAAGCGCACGGCCGCGCCGCCAACTATACTTTCACCGACGGGGTTATTTCATCACAACCGCATATTGGAGATGCTTTCTTCACCGTCAACAACGCAAAGTTCTTGCCGCAACCACGGATCGGCGTGGCGTGGAGCCCGCTCGGAACGAAAACCGTCCTTCGTGCGGGTTTCGGGATGTACAACGATCTTCAAGATGCCCTTGGGTACCGCGCGGATCAAAACGCACCTTTCAATCCGACATATAGCATCGCCAACACGACGGTTTCCAAGCTCCCGATCGACCCCAGCGCACCCGTGCCGGCTGCAGCGAAGCTGGTGCCCGGCGGCGTGCAGCCTGACATGAAAACGCCCACGCTGATTTCCTGGTCGCTCCGCATTGCGCGGGAGCTTTCTCCCAATACCGCTCTCACTGTCGGCTACGTCGGTTCCCACGGCTATCACGAACTGATTGGCATTGACACGAACGAGCCGTTTCCCGTGATTTGCCCTGCATCGCCGTGTCCCGCAACGTATCCAGTCGCCACTCCTCCCGGTCCGAACGGCAATCCTCCCGCGACAACTGGGTTCCCCCCAGGTCTCGCGGGCCAACCTGTTCCTGCCGGCTCGTATTTCGTTCCGACCACCACCAGAGCCAATCCCGCCATCGCGAATACGTGGTCGTGGTTTTCGGAAGGAGTCAGCTCCTACAATGCCCTGCAAGTGGATTTGAACCGCCGGTTTAGCGCGGGCTTGACGCTGCGCGGCGTGTACACGTTCTCGAAGGTTCTCGACGATGGCGATTCTCTCAACGCCACGACCTCGGGAGGCGGGCCGGCGCTGGCTTCCAACCCCTTCAATCTGCGGGCGGATTGGGGACTCGCCACCTTTGACGTCCGGCATATTGCCGTGATCGATGGAACCTATGCGCTGCCGATCGGACATGGCAAGCGGTTCCTCAGCAATCTTGGCGGTTTTGGCAGCGCTGCCGCGAGTGGCTGGGCTGTGAATTCAATCATTACCTTGCAGGACGGCTTCCCTTTTACTCCGCAGCTTAGCTATAACCCGTCGAACAACGGCGACACTCGAAATCCGGTTCGCCCGTTCGTAAACTCGGCTTTCACCGGGCCTGTGATCCTTGGCAAGCAGAGCCAGTGGTTTAACCCCAGTGCGTTCCTGGCGCCCGCGTTCGCAACAGCGGCGGACGCAAAAGCAAATGGTGGATTCTACGGCAACCTCGGAAGAAACACTTTGATCGGTCCCGGCCTCGCCACCTGGGATTTTTCCGTGCTCAAGGACACGCGGATACGCGAACAGTTGAATCTTCAGTTTCGCGCGGAGATATTCAACCTTCTGAACCGCGCCAATTTCAACCAGCCCAACGCCGTCGTCTTCACTCCCTCGGGTGTTTCGCCAACCACTGGCGTTATCACCAGCACCACCACCACGTCGCGCCAGGTGCAGTTCGGCCTCAAGCTGCTTTGGTGAAGGGCTGGTGCGTCGCTGAAGTTTTGCCGTTGAAACGCGCGTTGGTTAGCGAGTGCTAAGAGTGTCCGAACGAGGGCCTTGCACTGGGCTGAGACTTCGATTGCCGCGTGGCACCCTGGCAGGCTAGAATGGTAAGGTTCAGGAGGACTGACTTAGTGCTAACGATTCGTCTGTCAAGGATTGGCAAGAAAAAGAAGCCCTTTTACCGCGTGGTGGTCATCGAGAGGACCCGGCCGCGGGACGGGCGCGTGAAGGAAGCGGTGGGCACGTACGATCCGTTGAAGAAGCCGGCGGAACTCAAGCTCGACGCGGAGCGCATCAAGTATTGGATGGGACTGGGAGCACAGCCCAGCGATACCGTGCGCAGCTTCCTTCGTCGGGAGAAGATCGCTTAGTTTCAGCGCCTTTCTGAAATTTGCGCGTTCCCGGCTTCACCGGGAGCGCCATTCCCAGGGACCCTATGAAGGAACTGGTTGAAGCCATCGCCCGGGCGCTCGTGGACCATCCCGAGGATGTGCAGGTGAAGTCTGTCGACGGGTCGCAAGTCACCGTGCTGGAACTGCGAGTGCATCCCGAAGACCTGGGCAAGGTAATTGGGCGGCAGGGGCGGACAGCCAAAGCGATGCGAACGCTGCTCGGCGCGTCTGGGATGAAGCTGCACAAGCGGTTTACGCTGGAAATCCTTGAAGATTGACGGCTTGGCAGTCATAGTTTTCGCGGACCACTGAAACGATCCTGCGCTCCATTGAGCCCTGAAACTCCACGCTGGGTCCTGGTTGCACGCATCCTGCGGGCGCGCGGCAACAAGGGCGAAGTCGCTGCTGAAATCCTCACTGATTTTCCGGAACGACTGACCCGATTGCGTGAAGTGTACGTTGGACATGCCGACGGCAAAAATGAGCCCCTGCGGATGGCGTTGAAATCCTGCTGGCTGAGCCAGAATCATCGCGGGCAGGCTGTTTTTCATTTCGAAGGTGTTGAGTCCATCTCGGAAGCTGAAAAATTTCGCGGGCTCGAGGTGCTGCTCCTGTTCGAACAACGCGTGAGTCTGCCCGCAGGGCAGTATTTTGTGTCGGACCTAATCGGCTGTTCCGTGTTTGAAAATCCAGCTGCGCTTCCAGTTGTGGCTTCTTCGCCGTGCTCGCTGGCCGAAGCACCGGCTCTTCTCGGGATGGTTCTCAATGTGCAATTTCCCGGAGAAGACATTCCCGGAACGCCGCTGCTGGAAGTGGAGACTTCGCGGGGAGAAATTCTGATTCCGCTGGCCGTGGATATCTGTACAAAGATTGACACTGCGGCGCGGCGGATTGACGTGGCGCTGCCCGATGGCCTTCGCGATCTCAACAGAGAATAGGCCAGTAGGTGTAGGCTGCTGGTGATGTCTCCCATCATTCGAACCCTGATCTTCACTGTTTTCGTCCCCAGTTTTTGGACACTGATGATGCCCTACTGGATGCTGCCGCGCGGTGTGCGGCCGGATGTGCGCGGGGCGGGCGCCGCGGGATGGTTGTTCATGGCCGTAGGAATCACGCTTTATTTCGCGTGCGCTTTCTGGGGCTTCGCGGTACGTGGGAAGGGCACTCCCCTGCCGCTCGATCCACCCAAGAAACTGGTTGTCGAAGGGCCTTACCGCATTGTGCGGAATCCCATGTATTGGAGCGCTGCTTCCGTGATGCTGGGAGAGGCGGCCGTGTTTCATTCCACGGCACTGGCCGATTTGGTGTTGGTCTTTTTCGTGGGTGTGATTTTTTTCGTTCTGTTTATCGAGGAACCAGCGCTGAAACAGAAATTCGGCGCAGAATACGAAGAATACTGCCAGCGCGTGCCGCGGTGGATTCCACGTGTGCCCACACGTTTGTCAAGAAGAGGGGCAAAGTAGGGCCCTGCATCTGCGAGAAACTCAGCCTGTTCGGTTACCTAGTCGACGTCTATGGTCGTGACGCTCAGAGGCGGAAGCGTGATCGTCAAGGACGGGCCACTTGCGGGCACAAGTCCAGCGAACACGGGCTGGACCGGACTCTGTGCCGAGGCGGAAGCCGCAGTCATCTGGTAGAGGTGAGCGGCGCCAGCTAGAGGCTGGCCGTTGATTACTGTCACCTTGGAGGACGTGGAACGATTGATGGCCACGAAGCAGATCCGGCCCAGGATTGAGGGGTCCGAAGCAGCGTAAACGACTACACTCGCAACATCGCTGGAGGTCGTCTGCAGCGAGGTGCTGGGGAAGTCCGCGGTTCCCCCGTCGAATCCGCGGAATGCCCGGAAGCCCGCGAGGGTGTAGGAATAGGTGCCGCTCGGAGGCCAGAAGTTGGCCGCGAAGACTCCCATGCTGCCGAAGATGCCGAGGTTGTCCGCCTGAGCAATGGTTCCCGCGATGTGGTTGAAGCCACCGTTTTCGTACTCCGTAATAGCAAGCTTCATGCCAGGGTTTTCCGCGGCGATCTTAGCTTGGAGGCGACCCAGGATATTGATGGGCGCGTGAAGAACGCTATTCGTGATCCAGGAGTTCTCTGTAAAAGTGGCGTCCCACAAGCTGCGCGGGCTCTGGACAATAGCCTGCACCTGGGCGTCTGCGAGCGTTGAGCCAGTCATATTGGTGACCCTTGTGGTCCCATCCGTGGCTTCCGAATACCAGTGGAAGTCATAGACATCCACCAAGGGCTTCCCGTACGCAGTCGAAGCGGTCTTTATCCCAGCTAGATACTTGTCCGCGAACCAGTTTGCCCCGTTGGGCGTGGGGCTCAGACTCGGATCCCCTTGCCAACTGTAAATACCGTTAAAACCATAATTCACAGGCCCGAAGATTACGAGATTGGGGAATTGGTCTTTCAGTGCCTTCGCAAGAACGCTGGTCTTGGTGACGAAATTGTCCGAGGAGATGTTCGTCGAGCCCTGGACCTCTTGATGAGTGGAATTCCAAAGATCCGGCTCATTGTCCAGACTCGCAAAGGTGGGGTGAGTTGGACTAGCACCGAAGATGTTCGAGCCCGTGAATTTCTGATCCAGCGCCCAGGCGAACTCGTCCATGTAAACATTGGCGTCGAATTTCGTGGGATCAAAGGTGAAGGGAACGCCGGAGGCAGTGCTCTTTTTGTCCACTACCGGCTTGAAACGAGTCAGGTTGGGGAAGGGGGGAGGCACTGGTCCGTTCTCGTCCGCGGACACGTAGCCTTGGAGCTGGAACGTCACCAGACTCGCCAGGCCTGCGCCTTGGTCTCCGGCAATGAAACTCCGCACCGCCTCCGCCGAGACATTGCTGCTGCTCAGGTAGGCATCGTTGCTGTACACGTAGTCGCTTCCGGCGTTGGAAGCGTTGGTTTCCCAGTTGTACGCCGTCCAACGATTGCCCCCGTCGCGATCTAGGGCGAAATGTGGCTGAGGGCTTGTATTGCCGGAATAGAAATTGGTGCCGTAAATGTACGGGGAGATGGGATGGGTCTTCGTCGGATCGACGGTGATTGTCACATCCGCTGGGCCGCTGACGGGCGTAGCGCTTGCCTGGTTGGAATTAGGACCTTCGCCAACGCTGCTTACGGCGGACACAACGTAGTAGTACGTCGTTCCGTTGGCCAGACCAGAATCCGTAAAGTTTGTTCCCGTGGTGTTAACAATTTGTGCGTAACCACTTCCGTTGATGGTCGAGCGCTTCACGTTGTAGCTGTTCGCG
>Ga0209648_10005765_pt1 | contig 10624 bp, 9 predicted proteins | sample GraSoi2013_115cm_FD_185830 | JGI IMG/M metagenome (GOLD analysis project Ga0209648, IMG submission 185830) | Grasslands soil microbial communities from the Angelo Coastal Reserve, California, USA - Sample 9_17_2013_115cm (SPAdes) (version 2) | ecosystem: Environmental > Terrestrial > Soil >...
AGTCTGCAGCCAACTCAATTGAATTCGATGGTCGAAGAAATGGTCGCGATGCTGCAGGCAGATTGCGCGGGGCGGCAGGTGGAGTGGGTGATCGGCGACCTGCCCGCCGTGGAGTGCGACCCCGTTCTGGTCAAGCAGATCTTTCAAAACCTGCTGGCCAACGCGCTTAAGTTCACTCGTCCCCGCGCCGATGCAGTCGTCGAAGTCAGTCACAACGAGGAGAATGGGCAACCGGTATTCATGGTCCGGGACAACGGCATCGGCTTCAACATGAAATATGCCGACAAATTGTTTGGAGTCTTCCAGCGTCTGCATCGCGCAGAAGATTTCGAAGGTACCGGCATCGGCTTGGCCACCGTGCAACGCATTGTTCACAAGCATGGAGGCCGAGTGTGGGCGGAGGGCGAACTGGACAAGGGCGCAGCCTTCTATTTCACCCTCGGCGCGGGAAAGGACGCCAGTACCGTGCCGCGTGATGAGTCATACGGTGGAGGGACGGGCGTCTCGCCCGTCCAGCCGGGCGGGGACGCCCGGCTCTCCCCCAGCACTAGAACGAAAACTAATGAAGCAACGGCTGGAGGCCGATCATGAACTTAGGGGAACTCGACATACTGTTGGTGGAAGACAATCAGGACGACGTGGATCTTGCCCTGCATGCGCTGCGGCGGGAGAAGTTGGCGAACCATATCTTCGTCGTACACGATGGCGAGGAGGCCCTGGACTTTCTCTTCTGTCGTGGGGCGTTCTCGGAAAGATCGTTCGATCATCCCCCCAAGCTGGTGCTGCTCGATTTGAAACTTCCAAAGGTCGATGGGATGGAAGTGCTCAAACAGGTCAAGAGCGACCCTCGGACCAAGACCATCCCGGTCGTCATTATGACCTCGTCGAAAGAAGAGCGGGACATGGTGGCCGGTTACAACCTGGGGGCGAACAGCTATATCCAGAAGCCGGTCGACTTCGACCAGTTCCGGGAGACTGTCAAGACCGTGGGACTGTACTGGCTGGTCATCAATCAGCCGCCGGTAGTGGAAAATGGGCGGCATCTGGCGGGACACGCTCATGACCACCACTAAAGATCTGGGGCCGCAGCCCGGCCAACTTCGAGTGCTGCACGTTGAAGACAATGAACTGGACGCGGAACTCGTGTCCGAGGCCCTGCGAAAAGGCGGCTTCTCGGCTTCTGTTGTTGTCGTACAAGAGGAAGCCGAGTTTGTGGCGCAACTTCTCTCGCACCATCCCGAGGTAGTGATCGCCGACTACAACCTGCCGCAGTGGACAGGCATGGAAGCGCTGGATGTGCTGCGGAGCAAAGGGCTGGACATTCCTCTGATCCTGGTCTCGGGCGCTCTGGGGGACGTAACCGCGGTGGAGTGCATCAAACGGGGCGCGACGGATTACGTTCTGAAGGACGCTCTGGCGCGGCTGCCGGAAGCGATCCGCCGCGCTTTGCAGGAAAAACGCGTCCTTCGTCTGCGCCGGGAAGCGGAAGAGGACTTGGCGCGGAAAGTCGAAGAGCTGGCCCGCTCCAACGCGGAACTCGAACAATTCGCTTATGTGGCGTCTCACGACCTGCAGGAGCCGTTGCGCATGGTGGCGGCCTACACGCAGCTGCTCGGCGAACGTTATCGCGGCAAGCTCGACGAGAATGCCGACAAATTCATTGGCTATGCCAGCGAGGGAGCTCTGCGCATGCAGACCCTGATTCAGGATCTACTAGCCTTTTCGCGAATAGGCCGGAATGGCGCGGCTTTGGGACACGTCGATTGTGGCGCGGTGATGGAAGAGGTCCTGCTCAGTCTCGGTCCGGCGATGGAAGAGACCGGGGCGCTGGTCACGCACACGGCGCTGCCGGTGGTGTGGGCAGACCGATCGCAAATGGTGCAGGTCTTCCAGAATCTGATCGGTAACGCGATCAAGTTCCGCGGAGAAGATCCGGCGATTTCCGTGCAGGCGGAGAAAGCGGGCGAGCAGTGGTTGTTTAGCGTGAGCGATAACGGGATCGGCATTGCGCCGGAGTACGCGGAAAATATCTTCGTTGTCTTCCAACGCCTGCACGCCCGGACCGAGTATCCGGGCAACGGAATTGGTCTGGCAATTTGCAAGAAAATCATCCAGCGCTACGGCGGGAAGATCTGGGTCGAGCCGCGGGCCGGCCATGGCTCCATTTTCAAGTTCACGATGCCCGGCGATGGTCCGGCTGAGTAGCAGGGCGGCGGGCGAGTCTCGATGGCCAGCCCGTAGGTGTACATGGTTTCCTGTAGGAGAAAAGTTTTCGGCAATCCCGTCCTAAATCCGTTCCGATCATTTACAAATCTCTACCTACTTCGTCCGCAAGGCCGCCGTGCCGTTTGCGTTCTCCAGGAAAGAAACGGAGGTTTGTAATGGAGAATAGAACGACAGTGTTCTACGTAGACGACAATCCCAAATCCAGCCGATTGCTAACCAGTGTGCTTGAAGAATGCGGGTTTCGGGTAGTCACTAAGAATGATCCCATCGAAGCGCTGGCGCTTTGTAAGAGAACCTATTTTGATCTGGCGCTTCTTGACTATGAAATGCCCTTGATGACAGGTTCGAAACTGGCGCAGGAAATCAAGTTTCTGGTGCCGGATGTTCCCGTGGTCCTGCTCTCCGGCCGCTCGGATTTGCCGTCGTCGGAGCTGGCATTCGTGGACGCTCACTTCGGGTTTGGAACCGCCCTGGACGATCTCCTGTGGACGATGCGCATACTGACGCGACCGAGGGTTGTAACTATGACGGATCATCGCCCGGACCAGCGCGCGATCACGCAGTGGGCAGATTCGACATGAAGGCGCGGGCGCTTCGGCGCCATGGCTAGTGGAGGTAGTACCGGCGCGCCTCGCCCCGTCCAGCCCGTCGGGGACGCCCGGCTCTTCACCAGCCTGCCAGCCTGTCTGCGCTCCGCAGTCGCAAGAAAACTCTTCCCTCAGCCCCGCCCTCGACCCTAAACTGGAGGTAAGCAGGCCGAGGGCAGATCCCAGCCCTCGATCCCCGGGGGTTCTGTGCGCGTACTGGTGACGGCTGACACGTTCAGCGGAGTGTGGACGTACTCGCGCGAACTGGTTTCGGGTCTGGTGACCCATGGGGCGCAAGTCACGCTTGTCAGCTTCGGAGAAATTCCCCTTCCTCATCAGACGGCCTGGATGGACGGTCTGCACGGCCTCGAATATCATCCCACCGCGTTTCGTCTCGACTGGATGCAGGAAGGTGAGCAGGACTTCCTCGCAGCACAGGATTATCTGTGTGCGATCATTCGCGACACGCGTCCAGATTTTCTGCATTTGAATCAGCTGAGTTTTGGGGCGCTGCCGGTAGCGACGCCGCGGCTGGTGGTAGCGCACGGCGACGTGATCACGTGGTGGTTGACCATCCACGGACGGGAACCGGCCGCCTCGGCATGGCTTAAGTGGTATCGCGAGACGATGGTCGCGGGTTTGAGGCGGGCCGAGGCCGTGGTCTCCACTTCGCGCTGGATGGAAGAGATGCTGCGCGTTGCCTACGGCGACGATTTCGATGGACAGATCATTCCGCCCGGACGCAATCCGATCTACTTCAATCCGTTTGTAACTAAGGAAGAATCGGTGCTGGCGATCGGGCGCCTGTGGGATACGGGAAAGCAGGTGGCATTGCTGACCCAGCACGCGCACGGCCTGCCGGTGTGCATTGTGGGAGCGGACAACCCGATTCCCGCGCCGCCGGTGCCAATCCGCGCCGACGTGCGCGTTTCCACCGGCGAACACGAGATTTCGGTGAAGGGAGCGCAGACCGAATCGCAACTGCGATCGCTCTACAGCAAGTCGACGATTTTTGCGGCGACTTCGCGCTATGAGCCTACGGGACTGGCATCGATCGAGGCCGCGTTCTCGCGCTGTGCGCTGGTGGCAAACGACACCGAAGTGTATCGCGAACTGTGGGGCGACGCAGCCTTGTACTTCGAACGCGACAATGCTGAGAGCCTGAGCGAAGTGCTCTGCCAACTGGACGAAGACCGCGAACTCACCCGCCTCTACGGGACACGCGCTTACAATCGGGCGCGCGAACGCTTCACGGCGCGACGCATGGTGGACGACTATCTGCGGCTGTACCGGCGGTTGCGGACCTCGAAAACGGCAGTGGCGTAAGTCCATCTCCGATTTTACTTTTCCTTAATACTGCAGTTACCGTGCAGAAATATCACCCGCCTAATGTTCTTGCAGTTTCTCCCCACGCGGCAGGCCTACGCCTTGCGCTGGGCAATTCGAAGAAACGGAGAACTCAGCATGTTTGAACAGCAGCAACCCTTTGCCAATCTCAAGCGGGTGATAGCGTCATTACTGACGATGACCATTGCCATGGGACCGAGCGTTACTCCCGCTCTCGCCTCCCCGGCCAAACCGGTAACAAAACTCGCAACGAGCGCCACCGCGACACCGATTCAACACTTGGTGGTGATTTTCCAGGAGAACGTTTCTTTCGATCACTACTTCGGAACCTATCCCAACGCGCTGAACCCGACTGGGGAACCAAAGTTCAAAGCGGCAACGAACACGCCGACGGTCAACGGGCTGACAAACACTCTGCTAAACAACAATCCCAACCTGAATCCTGCGAACGGCGCGGGTGCCTCCAACCCGTTCCGCCTGGATCGCTCCCAAGCGGTTACGCCCGACCAGAACCACGATTACACCGCGGAACAACGGGCGTTCGATGCCGGCCTGATGGATTTGTTCCCGTTGGATGCCAGCTCGGGCGGCAATGAAGTCATGGGCTACTTTGACGGCAATACGGTCACGGGTCTGTGGAATTACGCCCAGTTCTTTGCGATGAGCGACAATTCCTACAGCACGACCTTCGGACCGTCGACCCCGGGATTGATGAATCTGGTTTCAGGCCAGACGAACGGTGTGACCGCGACCCTCAACGGGACGGGCGATGAAGTGATCGGCGGCAGCGACGGTTCGCTGACCGTGACGGGCGATCCCGACCCGATCGGCGACGTTTGCTCCAACCCGACACGCAACCAGGTGACCATGGGAAGCAAGAACATCGGCGATCTGTTGAGCGCCGCGGGAGTAACCTGGGGCTCGTTCATGGGCGGATTCGACCTGACCGTCGTGAATGCAAACGGCACGACCGGTTGTAAGCGCAGCTCCAATGCGATCAATGGCGTCGCCACGAAAGACTACATTCCGCATCACTCGTTCTTCAACTATCACACGTCAACTTCAAATCCAGCGCACACCCGGCCCGCTTCCATTGCCGAGATCGGAAACGCCGGTCCGGCCAACCACCAATACGACCTGAACGATTTCTTCAGCGCGGCTGCCGCCGGCAATCTGCCAGCTGTGAGCTTCCTGAAAGCGCCAGCCTATCAGGACGGCCACGCCGGATACTCCGACCCACTGGACGAGCAGACTCTCCTGGTGAATACGATCAACTTTCTGGAAGAGCTGCCCACCTGGAGCAGCACGGCGGTGGTGATTATGTATGACGACTCCGACGGATGGTACGACCATCAAATAGGACCGATCGTCAACACTTCGACGGGCACGGCCGATGCTCTGACCGGACCCGGCGCTTGCGGCACGGCGGCCACCGCGCTGCCTGGCCTCAACCCGGCGAACACGCATGCTCTGGGGCGTTGCGGCTACGGCCCAAGACAGCCTCTGCTGGTGGTCTCACCGTGGGCGCGGCAGAACTTCGTGGATCACAGCGTGACCGACCAGACTTCGATCATCCGCTTCGTCGAAGACAACTGGCTGGGCGGACAGCGCATTGGTCAGGGTTCATTCGATGGGATCGCCAACTCCATCACCCAGATGTTTAACTTCCACGATCTCAGAAACAGCCGAAGGTTGTTCTTGAATCCGAGCACCGGGGCAAAAGAATAGCGGTACAATTGTCTTAAGATCTGGCCTCGACGGGCATCGAACTGAAGTTGTTCGCATGCCCGTTGTTTTTTCTTTGGAGGGCGGTATGAGGCATTGGGGCCCGCGGGAGGAATCAACTTTCGATACCCTGTTGCCACCGGGTGCAGAGGGAGGCGGGGCAAGCCTCCGTTTCTACGGACGACCGCATGCTATACTTTTTAAGCATCTTTCCTGTCAGATTCAGTAGACGGAGGACAGTATCGACAAACGTTTTATCCGCATGAACGAGCGCATCCGGGCGCGCGAAATTCGCGTGATCGGTGACGAAGGGGAACAGATTGGCGTGATGCCTCCCTTCGAGGCGCTCAAGATGGCCCGCGAAAGAAACCTGGACCTGGTGGAAATTTCCCCAACCGCGCAACCTCCGGTTTGTCGCATCATGGATTATGGGAAATTCCTGTACCAGAACGAAAAGCGCGAGCGCGAAGCCAAGAAAAAGCAGAAGACCATTACGGTCAAAGAAGTGAAGTTTCGTATCAACGTGGACGATCACGACTACGAAACCAAGAAGAATCATGTACTGCGCTTCCTCGACGAAGGGGACAAGGTGAAAGCGACCATCTTCTTCAGGGGACGCGAAATGACGCGGCAAAGCCTGGGCCGCCAGATTCTGGAGCGTCTGATCAAAGACGTCGACCAGAAGGGTTTGGTGGAGTTCCGTCCACGGCAGGAAGGCAATACGCTGCACCTGATTCTGGCGCCGAATAAGAAGGAAGGCGGAGCAAAGGAAAAACCAGCTCCTCCGAAGCCCGCACCACCTCCAGCGTCGCGAGGCGGCGCGCAGACAGCGTAACGCAGCTTTCAGCCGTCAGCTATCAGCTATCAGTAAAATCTTCTGGTGCGATCGCTCATGGTGAATATTTGTGCTGCGGAATGCTGACGAAGTAACTGAGAGCTGACAACTGAAAGCTGAGAGCTATTTATGCCTAAACTGAAAACACACAAAGGCGCTGCCAAGCGCTTCAAGAAAACCGGAACCGGAAAGATCAAGCGTCACAAGGCGTATCTGCGTCACATTTTGACTTCCAAAGCAAAGAAGCGCAAAAAAAAACTGGGCGACTCCGCTTTGGTGAGTGATGCGGATTACAAAAAAGTGCGACGCATGATCCCGTACTAAACAGGGATAATGGAGCGACGGGCGTCCCCGCCCGTCCATAACCGAGTAAGCGAACAAAGTCTGCGGAGCGAAATGCCTCGCAGCGGCGCGTGAAGAGGTCGGGCTTCAGAAATCCCTTTTGGGTAGAAGCCTCCTTACCTCCAGCCGCCAGACGAACTAAAAAAGGAGAGCACCATGCCTCGTGTAAAACGCGGAACCAAACGCCGCGCCAAGCGCAAAAAGATTCTTGAACGCGCCAGCGGATATTTCCTAACTAAATCCAAACTTTACCGCTCGGCGAAAGAAGCCGTCGAGCGCGGATTGAAGTTTGCCTACTCCGGCCGCAAACAGAAGAAGCGCCAGTACCGGTCGATCTGGATCGTGCGCATCGGCGCCGCCGCCCGCCTGAACGGACTGAACTATAACCAGTTCATCAGTGGATTGAAGAAAGCCGGCGTGGAACTGGACCGCAAGATTCTGGCGGATTTGGCGGTGAAGGACCCGGCAGGGTTTGGAAGTCTGGCGGAGCAGGCGAAGAAGGCGAACGCGGCGGCGTAAGACAGTTGTCAGTTCTCAGCTCTCAGCCTTCAATCTTTTTTTTGAAATTGTCATCCTGAGCGCAGCGAAGGACCTGCTGTCGCATGCGTCGGCAAGAAACAGGTCCTTCGCTGCGCTCAGGATGACAATCCTTTTATTGAATTTTCGGTATCGCTCGGGAATATGCGTTATACCGTCCCCAAACTGACGGACTTTTCGACCGCGGCTCTCGACAGCGCGGCAGTGGAACTTCTCTCCGCGCTCACTGAAGAAGCCAATGCCGTCCACAACGAACCCGAGTGGAAGGCTTTCCGCGACCGATGGATAGCGCGAACGAATGGCGTGCTCACCCAACTCAACGACCTGTGGCTGAAAGCCGCCCCCAAAGAAGCAAAGCGCGAAACTGGAATTTGCGTCAATGATCTGAAGGCCAAAGTCGCGAATCGAGTCAAAGAGACTTTGGCGGCGTTGCAATTTGCGGGTACCCTCGGCCAGGACGACCAATGGCAAGCTCAACTACTTCGACCTGATCGAAGCCCAGTCAGCTTCCACACCGGATTTATTTATGACGCGCCAAGCGTGGTTTGGCCCGCTCCGCTCGATATCACCCTCCCCGGCATTCGTCGTCCCATCGGCGTGGAACATCCGGTCATCAAGACCATGAACGAGATCGTTGGCGTGTTCCGAAACCTTGGCTACTCGGTCGAGGAAGGACCGGAGATTGAAACCGATTATTACAACTTCGAGGCGCTGAACTTTCCGCCGAATCATCCCGCGCGCGACACGCAGGACACGCTATTCATCGCCGGGCAGGAATCGAAGCCACTGCGCGACCGCTTGTTGCTGCGCACGCACACGTCGCCAGTGCAGATTCGCACCATGCAGAAGATGAAGCCGCCGGTGCGCGTGGTGTGTCCGGGAAAAGTTCACCGTAACGACGCGCCCGACGCGACGCACTCGCCCATCTTTCACCAGGTTGAAGGTCTGGCAGTCGATACCAACATCACGTTCTGCGATCTGAAGGGCACGCTCGACCACGCCATGAAAGCGCTGTTCGGATCGAGCGTGAAGACGCGCTTCTATCCGTCGTTCTTTCCGTTTACCGAGCCGAGCGCCGACGTGCAGATCAGTTGCATTTTCTGCGATGGCAAGGGCGTGCGCGACGGCGCTCCGTGCCGCAACTGCAAGGCCAGCGGTTGGATTGAACTGCTCGGCTGCGGCATGGTCGATCCGAATGTGTATGGGTTTGTAGATTACGATCCTGCAAAAGTTTCGGGATTTGCCTTCGGCATGGGCGTGGAACGGATTGCGATTCTGAAGTACGGCGTGGATGATATTCAACTTTTCTTCCAGGGCGATGTGCGGTTCCTGGAGCAGTTTGGGTAGAAGTCGCCGGTCGTTGGTCGTTAGGTGCTCGCAACACATTGTTCTGACAAACATTTTAATGTTGTCATCCTGAGCGAAGCGAAGGACCTGCTTTTTTGTCAAGCGCGCGAGACAGCGGGTCCTTCGCTTCGCTCAGGATGACAATCCTGGAAAATAGTAGATTTAGGGTGAAAGCGAAAAGCTAATAGCTAGAAGCTTCTTTCATGAAAATATCTCCCCATTGGCTGCGCGACTTTGTTGACCTCCCGGTCGATTACGCCCGGCTTGCGGACGAACTTACTCTCGCGGGCGTCGCCGTTGAAGGTATTTCCGGCGAAGGCGACAACACCGTCTTTGAGATGGAGATCACGACCAACCGTCCCGATGCGATGAATCATTATGGCGTGGCTCGCGAGGCTTCGGCGCTCTACGATCTGCCGCTTAAGGCGATCGAACCGAAGCTGCCGCCGTCGCAGGGCAAGTCCGACGTCACCATCGACATTCAGGAGCCTGATCTCTGTCCGCGGTTCACGGCGCGCGAAATTCGAGGCGTCACCGTCAAGGGCTCACCCGCGAACATTGCCAGCCGTCTGCAGCTGATTGATCAGCGGCCCATTAGCAATGCGGTGGACGCTACCAACTACGTTTTGTGGGAGAGTGGCAAGCCCACGCACGTGTTCGATCTCGACCTGCTCGAAGGCCGCAAGCTGGTCATTCGCCGCGCCCGGGCTGGCGAAACGCTCAAGACTCTGGATGGCTTGGAGCGCAAGCTTTCCACCGAAGATCTCGTCGTCGCCGACGCGAAAAAGCCGGTGGGGCTGGCTGGCGTGATGGGCGGCTTCGACACGATGATCACTGAAAAGACGCGGAACATCCTGATTGAATCCGCTTGGTGGGACCCGGTCACCGTACGCCGGATGTCAAAGCGGCACGGCATTCACACCGACGCTTCGCACCGGTTTGAGCGCGGCGCGGATTTCGAATCGACAGTCCCTTCGACCGACCGGGTCGCCGAACTGATTCTCGGATCTGGTGGTGGCACGCTCATCGGCAACGTGATCGACGTGATTGCCCGCAAGCTTGATCTTGCGCCGATAGAACTCGGCCTCCCTGAAGTGCACCGGATTCTCGGCGAAAAACTCAGCACGCTTGAGATCAGCCGCATCCTTACTCGTCTCGGTTTCACGATGCTGGCAGGCGGCGAAGAGAGGTACCTGATCCATATTCCCAGCTGGCGCCTCGACATCGAGCGCGAGATCGACATCATCGAAGAACTGGCGCGACTGCACGGCTATGACAAGTTCCCGAACACGCTTCCTGCCTACAGCGGCGAGGTTCGGGAACCGCCCGATGCGCATAAAGACGCGCGGCTTCGCTCTTCCCTGCTGGCGCTCGGTTACAACGAAACCATTTCGCTCACATTTATTTCAAAAGACGACGCCCGGCGTTTTTCGACCGCTCCCGAGCTCGACCTCGCGAACCCGCTGAGCGACGAGGCTTCGGTGATGCGAACGTCGATGGTTCCGAGCATGCTCAACATGCTGGCCTACAACCTGAATCGCGGCAGCGACAATGTTCGCCTGTTCGAATCTGGAAATGCATTTGAGGCTTCGGGCGCAGATTCAAAGCTAGTGGAAAAGTCGGTGGAGCTGAAGCGCATCTCAATGGGTGCGACGGGCAACGTGGATGCGGAGGTTGT
>Ga0209648_10005767_pt1 | contig 10622 bp, 12 predicted proteins | sample GraSoi2013_115cm_FD_185830 | JGI IMG/M metagenome (GOLD analysis project Ga0209648, IMG submission 185830) | Grasslands soil microbial communities from the Angelo Coastal Reserve, California, USA - Sample 9_17_2013_115cm (SPAdes) (version 2) | ecosystem: Environmental > Terrestrial > Soil >...
AAACACCAATGCCGACCGAACGCCGCATGAATCCTCCTCACACCGCCCCATAGTTTAACGTGACCGCCGGGGATGCGTCATTCGGATGCCGTCCGAGGTGTTCCTGAGCGTGGCGTGCCATATAGCAGAAACCTGCCGTGCAGCAGGGCCTTGCTGCGCAGCAAAACCTTGCCATATGGCAAACACTTTCCGTATAGCAAACACTCTCCGTATAGCAAAAAACTGTCATCCCGAGCGAAGCCGAGGGACCTGCTTTTCACGGTGTTAGCACGGAGTCGCTTGCGAAGGGCTAAGGTGCCTGTCGCCGAAACTGACTTTCAACAAAAGGAGACGAAACCTGTCGATTTGTGCGCCCCTCGTTCGACATACAAGTAGAGAAACAGAGAGCGCCCTTCAGGAGGCAGTTATGGCAAGGCAGCACAAAACCTCACAGAGACTTATACCGATCGTCCAAGCCGCCCTCGTCGGCCTCGGCCTTGTCATTCTGCTGGAAAAGCTGGATGGGCCCGTAGCCCAGCTGACGACCGGCTTGCTCCGCGTTGCCGCGAGGTCGGCGCTGGAGTCATTGCTCTCTCTGGCCCCGGCGGCCGGGCAAACTTTGCAGGCCTACGCCGTCGATCACTTGCGGTTTTCTCCGTGCCCCCTCGATGCGTTGGTGTCACTCTGGCCGCTGCTCCACGTCATCGCCAGGGCGGCATAGCTCCGAGGAGCTTTCACAATAACGCCAAAGCAGGCCAAAAATATTCAGCTAGCTCCTCAAGCACCGAGAGCCTGCATCTCGCGCAGCCGTCCCTCAAGGAAACGTCGTTCGCTTTTGTTGCTCACCAGCGCAAGCGCGCGCTCGTAGCTAGCCGCGGCTTCCACCGACATACTCAGCCGCCGCAAAAGGTCCGCGCGCGTCGCGTGCAGCAGATGGTAACCGTCGAGTTCTCCCGTCGCCGCCAGCTCGTCGACCATCGCGAGCGCCGGCCGCGGCCCTTCCACCATCGCCACCGCCACAGCCCGATTGAGCGACACGATCGGCGACGGCTGCAGTCGCTCGAGCACGTCGTACAGCCGCACGATCTGCGGCCAGTCCGTGTCTGCAGCCCGAGCCGCCTGGCAATGCAGCGCCGCGATCGCCGCCTCCACCGCGAACGGCCCCGGCCCGCCGCGCAGCGCGTTTTCGACCAGCGGCAGCGCCTCGGCAATCTGCTGCCAGTTCCACCGACTGCGATCCTGCTCTTCGAGCACGATGAGATTGCCTCGATCGTCTGACCGCGCATCCCGCCGCGAATCATGCAGCAGCATGAGCGCCACAAGCCCATTCACCTCCGAGGGCGCCTGCGCCCCCATCAGCGTTTGCAGCAATCGGCCGAGACGAATCGCCTCCGCGCATAAATCGCCGCGCACCAGCGGTTCGCCCCGTGTGGTCGCGTACCCTTCGTTGAAGACCAGGTAGATCACCGTGAGCACAGCATCCAGCCGCTCGGGCAGATCGCTCGTCTCCGGCACGACGTACGGGATGCCCGCGTCCCGAATCTTGCGTTTCGCGCGCACCAGCCGCTGCGCCATCGTCGGGCCAGGGACCAGGAACGCCCGCGCGATTTCGTCCGTTTCCAGGCCGCACAACGTGCGCAGGGTCAGCGCGACCTGCGACTCAAGCGCCAGCGCCGGGTGACAACACGTGAAAATCAGGCGAAGGCGGTCGTCGGGAATCTCCTCCGTATCGTAGTTCGGTTCCTCCGACGTCCGGCCAAAGCCCGACACAACATAGGACTCCAGCTTTTCCTGAAACCGCCCCTGCCGCCGCAGGCGATCAATGGCCTTGTGCCGCGCCGTCTGGATGATCCAAGCTCGTGGGAATTCGGGCACTCCGGACTCCGGCCACTGGTCCACGGCGGCCGCAAATGCTTCCTGAGCAGCCTCTTCCGCCGCATCGAAGTCGCCGAACAGCCGAATCAGCGCCGCGACAATGCGGCCCCAGTCGGAGCGATAGACCGCGTCCAAAGCAGAGGTGACATCCTGGGGCATGCCCCATGATAAATGATAAACGGCAGAATTTTTTTGGGCGAGGCTGTCGATTTGGGTGAATCCCGTTCGATTCACTTACGGAGGACCACATATGAAATACATGTTGCTGATTTACAACGAAGAGAAGGCTTGGGCTGGGTTCACCGAAGCTCAACGGCAGGGTTTCATGGGCGAATTCATGAAATTCACCCAACAAATCCAGTCGGCGGGGCAGTGGTTGTCCAGTTCTCAGTTGCAGCCGACCGCCGCAGCCACCAGCGTCCGCGTGCGCGACGGTAAGCGCCTCGTCACCGACGGCCCGTTTGCCGAGACGCGCGAGCAGCTCGGCGGCTATTACCTCATCGAGGCCAAAAATCTCGACGAAGCCATCGCCATCGCCGCACGCATCCCGTCCGTGAGCGCCGGCACCGTCGAGGTACGCCCCCTCGTAGAGCGCCCGGCCACAGCCACCGCCTAGCCTGTCCCCCGTAGGGGCGCAGCATGCTGCGCCCCTACCGCCCAGGTGTTCCCGTGCAACAGCTCCTTGTTTTATCGGTTCGCGGCGAATGCCGAGGATGTCCGAAGAATGTCAACTGACTCGCCGGCGGCGGCTCACTTCCGGTTTCCGCTTTGCGACGAGCGCCGGCCACTGGCGGCGAGCATGTTGGCCAACTCACGCTTCGATACCTCAGAGGCCCTTTCCATATAGTCACAGATCAGTTGTAGCTCCTTGTCGCCATACCGCTTTGCGAGGTTCATAAAGGCTCTGCCAATTTCTTCGTATTTTGGAACCAGAGGCGCAAGACTCTCGGGGCGTACGCGGATAAAGACTTTGCGGCGGTCTTTCGTATCGCGCACGCGCTCGATGAACTGTCTCCTCTCGAGGCGATCGAGAATGTGCGTGATCGCGCCGGTGGTGAGGCCGGTCATGCCGGAAAGCCCGCCCGCAGTCATCGAGCCAGGTGGATGAGTAAGGATGAGGTCAATGCACTTGGTGTCCGTTGCGTTGAGTCCGAAGCTCTGGGCGATGGCTTGATGTAGAAACACGGTTTGCGTGCTTATCTTCCTGCCGAGGTCCTGCAGCCTGTGGAGCAGTTCACGCCGGTCGATTTTTTTGGAATTCGTCCTTGACATCAGATACCTGCATTCCTAAGATAATATATCTGCAGAAATAAGATGCTGCACCATTGAGATAATAGTCGTCTTTTCCGAAAGGAGCAAGCCATGCACGCGCCAGAGCAGAAAGCTTGGAAGGGGAAGGGAATGGAGGGATGGGTTGCGCGTTGGTATGCGCGCACAAGGCGCAACGACATCGAGGATTTTCGCCGAGAGGCCAAGGCCGTTGCGAAGCGCTTGCGCAGCGGGTGCCATGTGCTGGAGATTGCGCCCGGCCCCGGCTTTTTCGCCATAGAACTGGCGAAGCTCGGCGATTTCAAGATTACGGGTTTGGACATCAGCCGGACATTGGTTGAAATCGCGACACAGAATGCCCAAAACGCGGGCGTGAAGATCGATTTTCGCCTGGGGAATGCGGCAGCCATGCCCTTTGCCGACGAGTCGTTTGATCTTACGTACTGTTCGGCGGCCTTCAAGAATTTCTCCGAGCCCGTCAAGGCCCTGGACGAAATGCATCGTGTCCTGCGTCCCGGCGGCGAGGCGGTGGTCGTGGATCTTTGCAAGGACGCATCCCTGGGTGAAATCGACGCTTATGTGAAGCAGAGCGGTCGGACCCGGATCGATGCGTGGATGACGAAATGGACCTTCCGGCACGTGCTGCTCAAGCGCGCTTACACAAAAGACGAATTCATCAAAATGGCGCAAAAGGGCCGGTTCGGGACATGCGACATCAATGTTGGTCCAATCGGTTTTGAGGTCCGATTTAAGAAGCCGGCTGGTGTAGCGGCGGGAGCCGCCTAATTGTCATCGCAGGGTACGTAACTACTGAATTTCTAGAACGACAAAATGGCACTTGAGCAGGTACGACTCGGAAACAAAACTATGCGCTATGAAATCGAGTTCGAAGGGCGTACAGACCCGCATGGAAGCGGGACGAGTTTTCAAGTTCAACGGTGTCGACCTGTCGTATTCCGACGTAGGCGATGGGCACCGAACCGCTCTGCTGATTCACGGTCATCCTTTCAACCGCACGATGTGGCAGCCGCAGTTGGAGTTTTTGAAGGCTAGCTAGCGCGTGGTCGTTCCGGATTTACGCGGTTACGGGAGGAGTTCGTTGCCGGACTGCCGCGAGACAAGGCTGGAGACTTTTGCAGCGGACAATCTGGCGCTGATGGATTCTCTCTAGGGATGAACCTCGAGAGTCATCAAGGCCTCGCGCGAAGCTCTCCATCGAGCCTTCACCGACCCCGCAGCCTTAGCCGTCTGGCTTTCGCCGGGAGAGATGACCGGAAAGGTCCATGAGCTCGACCTCCGGGCTGGCGGCGGATATCGGATGTCGCTGTTCTATCCCTCATCCGAGCCCCCATCGGGCATGCATACCGCGGCAAGACCTCCGAGCGCGAAGACCGTTTCACGGCCCGTTTCGCGGAACTCACGCCCCCCGCAAGAATCGTCCAAGCAATAACCTTTGACTCCGCGGATCCCGCCTTCCCAGGGGAGATGACTACGGTGGTCACATTTGAGGATAGAGACGGCGGGACAGAAGTCACCATCGTGTTCGAGCACCTACCACCCGGCATCCGCCCCGAACACAACGACGCCGGTACCCGTTCGTCCCTCGAGAAGCTCGCCCGCTACATCGAGTAGGAAGCAGTTGATGAAAGTGGGCATCCGCATGGGGCTGGGCGCGCCGCGAAGCGTGGTGGAATGGAACCGAAGACCTTCGACTTAAAAGGGCGTTTCGGCGTGTTGCCCACCAGCATCCGCACCTGCCAGCACTTCCCGTTTCTTGGCAGGGATATCCAGGGAAGCTGCGGGTTGCTACAATTCCACTACATGTCGATCAGAGCAGCATAACAATGATTCGGGCGACCTCAATGCCGGACGGTTCAATCATGACGCTCAATGCCAGCGTCAATGGCCCAGTGGTCTACCTCGACAATTGGGCATTCATCGAACTCGCTAAAAAGGACCCGCCGCGGCGAAGGCGTTTCCTCGATGCTATCCGCTCCGGAGCGGATGTGTTGTTCTCAGTAACGAACGCGGCGGAATTGTCCGGGCCGCAAGGCCGATCCGCAGAAGCCGTGAGGACGTTCCTCGACGAGATTGGGCCACACTGGTTTCCGGCGAAGCTCGATCCCATTGACGCTATCAGACTCGAAATAAAGGGCGAGAATCCAGGTAGAGTCTGCTTCGACGAACAGTTTTTCAAGTCCTATGTCGCGGACCGCATGCGGAACTTCGTGCCGGGTTGTGGAAGGGTCCTTGACCTATCTGATGATTTCTTTTCCCTGGCGCCGATGATGGACCGGCTCGGTCCCCAGCGGGAATCGATTTACGAGACGTCGGCAAAGTTCGACCAGTTGCTAAAGAGCAAGATGAGCATGATTCGCGAAAGGTCCAAGCGGGACCCATCGCTGTTGGATGAGAAATTCCCTTGGGTACCGTTTGACCCGGCGCGGCCAGCTTGCTTCGTATACTTCAACCTGTTACGGATTATGGCCATCGAATCCAATTCATTGACGAAGGGTGACGGACTAGACTTCTGCCACGCCGTAATCGGCTGTGCATTCGCTAGCTTCGCAACGCTCGACACAGCATGGAAGCGTCGAATAGAGCATCTGCCCAAACCGAATTGGCTTGCGCGCACTTACTCTCGTGCTGAGCTTGACCATATGGTCGCTGATATTGAGTCGCAGGTTGCTGCGCCCGCCCGAGCCGGCGTCTTCGTACTCAACGAGTCCATCCGCAAAAAATTGACCGGTAGTGTCGCTCCTTGCCGGATTATTGAACGGTCAGTTCGATTCGGTCAGTAATTTTAGCGGTCGTGCGGCAGGGGGGAATCGGGACGCGCTGGGTCAATCTGTGCAACGTCTCGTGCAACAGTTCAGGCGCAAAATCATCGGGAGAGTGAATCTTAGTCACGACTCTCTGTGACACTTGCTTCCCACTCAGCCTTTGCCTTAAGGTCCCGCTGCCGTAGCTTCTCCGAAGCGATTCCCTCCGGCGACTTTTCCCAAGAGTCCTCGGGTTCTTTCGCTGGAATGAACCAAGAGTCTTTCACAATACCCTTTTGCGACACAAAACGCTCCTCACAACCGAATCTGACCCTAGTATTCAACTCATCGACCGTTGCTTGCGGAACTTCTATGTACCCCTCCGGATAAATGTGCGAGATCAGGAGAAGGCTTTTCGGTGTAAGAGGGAGAGTCACTTCGATCTTTGCATCCCGCCCTGGCGCAGGGGTACGCATAATCGGCGGCAGTTTGTACGCGTCGGGGTTGGTCATGATAAAGGGGCGATCTGACGTTATGAAGCCCTCATCCGCGTCAGTGATAAGAATCGTGATGTTCATTCGCATGAAAAGCTGAGGCCAGGAGAGCATAAACATTGCAATCGTCGACGCAGCAGCGTTCTCAGCGTGTAGGCGAGTCTCTAACGAAAGCCCCGGCTTCGCTCCTCGCCTCTTCTCCAAGTTTTCGACCTGTTTATGTATGGCACGAAACTGTTCGGCGAAGTGATCTCCTTGGCCCTTTGATCTTGCAAACATGGCTGTTGCGAAGGCGCAAAGATCAAATCTCTCCCTAGGTGTCAGAGTTTCACGGGCCTCGAGCCTTGGGCGTATTAGCACGAAGGCGTCCTCCGTAGCACCCAAGGTTCTTTGCTCGACGGTCAAGACTTTCTCCCCGTTGTCCCTTCGGATCGTATACCTGTGGGATTCCGTGAATGCATTGTGGGGAGCCCTCCTGCGTTTGTCTCTGCCATCTTTGGATATCAACCAAATGAAAGGCGTGTGTTTTTCTGGAAGAGGCGCCGGGTCGCACCACGCTTTCAGATAACAATTGGGTATGGTGTGTTGATCCATAAATTTTGAGAACGGCGAGGAACGCGCAGGGTCTAAAATTCCTAGTCTGAATAGTATACCGCAAAGCGAGTTATGATTAGGTGCGTCGCCAATGACCACAAGGGGCGGGTGGGCCATCTTCAGCGCTGCGGCGTGTGGCTGCAGGTGATCGTAGATCCACACGGTGAACACGGTGGCTTCCATCGCCGCCGTCCACGGCTGCGGCAGCGTCTTCATCCAGCGGTCCAGGTCAAAACGTGTGGCGGGAATCGTACCTTCGGCGTGAATCGTGCCACTAACGATAGAATCAGCCGTCAAACTTCCGGCGTGGCAGGCTGCTTCGGTGCAATGTTTTGTGCTACTACCCATGCGGCAGACGCGATCGCCCATGAGATGAAGAACGCCGTCCACGGCAGCCGTGTCCTCGGGGCGGCCAGAATCGCAGGACCCCACACGAGAAGCGTAAACAGGCTTATCATGCCCGCTTCCGCCCTCGCGGCCACACGCGGAAAGATCGAGAACAGCACGCCAAGACCGCAAGCGATCTGTCCGGCGCCGGTCAGGTAGGCCCAGCCAACACGATAGGGCAGCCATGCTGGTACCAGCTCAGCAGTCTCCTTCACATACACAAGATGTGAGAGTCCGATCGGTATGAGACAAACCGCAAAGAGTATCCGTGCAAAGCGGATGCCGTTCTCGCCCGTAGCGAAGGTCAGTGGCGATCCCTCTCGCAACCCGGCCAGTTTGGCAAACAAAATCCATCCTCCGGCCATAAGCACAGCAAGCTCGCCAAAGCCGAGCCAAACAGCTTCCATCTGCGGCGCCACCAGTAGAGCGGGCAGCTTCAGCAGGAGCCAGACAATGAGATATGGGAAAAGGATGCGAGCCGACCATGCCGCTGTGGTTCTTACAAGCAGTCCGACACCACCTAGTAGCATGATGAGACCGGAACCATAGGCGAGAGCCGTCCGGCCCGGAATCCATGCGGCGACTGGCTGCCACACCAAGGCGAAATCGCCATAGACCAGAGCAAGGATGCCGAGGCCGATCATCCCAACGGCAAAGAGCGTCAATGCAGGTTGCTGGCTTCGGATCATCGGATTCCGACCCTATTAAAAACCCAGATTCATGTCAATCACGGGTGCTGTGCCCGCCAGGTACCACATGCTTGTGCCTTTCAGGCGTGGGGGTTTTGACTTGCTCGCGTCTCCAAAAAGTGTCCGCAATTCATTCACGCGCTGGAACTTATAAGTTTACTATTGACAAAGTCTTAGATCTGTTATATGATTGTGTATGTTATCTCGAACGAAGCTCGCTGATCCCTCCCGCGCACGCCTCGCTTCAGAATCAGCAGCCCGTACTACTTCTCTGCGTCGCCTCAGCGCTCTCTGCGCCTGCCCCAACCCTGTCGGGGCGGCTCTTTACCTTGCGGACAGCGTGAGGCCGCTCTGCTCGAACCTGCAATTTGCCGAAACTAAAGACAAACAACTAAGAACTAACAACAGTTTCGTGAGGAAGATATGACCATGACTGCGACAACCAGGGACGCGATGGCGGCGGCGAAGACCCGCACCTTGGTCCTGGCGAAGGGTCGGAGGAACGCCGAGCACCTGCGCTAACTACCTTTAGAATCAACACTTGCAAAAGTGTATCAAAACAAAGGACTTTAACTCCCTTTAGAATCAACACTTATGAAAAACAGGGGGAGGGGGTAGGACGCCAGTTGGGCGTCAGAAGGAGAACTAGGCTTGGCTTGGATGAATTCGGCCGCTCGCCTTTGCACAGCCGTTTTCATGCCGTTCCCTTTAGCCCGGGGGCCAGCGGAACGAGCGGCCGCCGAGAAGGTGCAAATGCAGATGAAATACCGACTGGCCTGCGCCGCTTCCGTTGTTCACGACCGTGCGGTAGCCCTGCAGCAGGTTCAGTTTGCGCGCCAGCTGGGCCGCGACGAGTTGCAGCTTGCCCAGGAGCGCTTGATCTTCGGGGCCGGCTTCGTCCAGGGAAGCGAAATGCTTGCGCGGGCAAATCAGGATGTGCGTGGGCGCTTGCGGACCGATGTCCTCAAACGCGAACACTTCATCGTCCTCGTACACGATCTTGGAAGGAATCTTTTTTGCTCCGATTTTGCAAAACAAGCAGTCAGCGCTCATGCATTCCTCCTGCGGCCGCGCCTTCGTCCAGACGGATCACCATGGGTGTAAAGCCCTCGCGATTGCGAAGCTGCTCGCCGAACTGGCGCGCGGCGTCTTCTCCGGAAACTTTGCCCACCCGCACGCGATAAAACAAACCGTCGGGTGAATCATATTGCTGAATGAAAATCGGCGAATACGAAGCATTCAGCCGCTGGCGCAGTCGCTCGGCATTGCCGCGATCGCGAAACGCGCCGATCTGCACGGTGAAAAATCCCGACGCCGGATCGATGCCGGCCGACAGAATTTCCAGCCGCACCGGAACCACGCCGGCGCCGATGGAATCGATTTCGCGCGCCGCCGCCATAGACAAATCGATGATGCGATTGTCGACGAACGGACCGCGGTCCGTGATGCGCACCACCGTGGATTTGCCGTTGCTCAAGTTTGTGACGCGCACCATGGTGTCAAATGGCAGGGTGCGATGCGCCGCCGTCAACTTGTGCATGTCGTAGACTTCGCCGTTGGAAGCGCGGCGTCCATGGAAGGGAACGCCGTACCAGGAGGCATTGCCCTCTTCGCTGTACGCCGACATTGCCCGATTTGGAGTTGTGATGCCGCGCTTCGGAGCCGGAGCGGGAGCAGAAGTTGCTCCTTTTGCCGCTGGCTCGCCACGCTCGCGCTTGCTCGGCTGCGCGTTCTCCGAAGCCTCCGCAGGTTGCGGCTGCGGCGGCTCGGGGCGACTTGCCACAGTGTGGCGCGAAGCGCAGCCAGCGGAAAAGCAAACACACAGGGCGCAGAAGAAGCACACAACACGGACACAGCCGAGCCGGGTCACGACTGGGAATTCGGTGGGGGTGGGTTGGGGTTGCGGCGCGCGGCCATGCGCGCTTCCAGTTTGCTGGCCGCTTCGCTCAGCTTGGCGGAAACTTCGCGCAGAAATTCCGCGCTGCGCCGCTCGGTTTCCGGCGCGACTTCCTCTTCGATGTAGCGGCGCAGGCGCGTCAACTCTTCATCGATGCGCTTGCCAAACTCTTCAAATTTGTCCATAGGCGTTTCGCCGGACCGGGCGTGGCGATTCCGGTATTATAGGAACGCCGCGCGAGTGCCGCAAGGAGGAGAGTTGGCGCTTCCCTATCAATGGCAGTATCGGTTCGAACGCTGGAAGGCCGCCTTGCAAGGTTTCTTCGGCAGCGGCAACCAGCAACCGCGCCCCAAACTTTGCCCCTCCTGCGGCTCGCTGGTGGGAATCAACGCCACGCGTTGCCACAATTGCGGCACGAACCTGCGATTTTCCATGGCTGCGGTGAATCGCAGTCTCTCCGGAGTTTTCGCGGGGCCTGCGCCAGTCACCACCGCGCTGCTGGTCGCGAATCTCCTGATGTTCGGCGTCGAGTGGATGGCGGTCGCAGCGCAGGGCCGCGGCGGCGGACTCAGCATTTTGTGGAGCATGGGCGGCGAATCGTCCTACCGGCTGGGGCTAAGCGCGCCCTATGGAATCTATGTTCAGCATCAGTGGTATCGGCTGATCACCGCGATGT